>MDTB01142643.1_pt1 | contig 14290 bp, 12 predicted proteins | sample 811161 | NCBI WGS metagenome assembly MDTB01 (sample SAMN05326650, study PRJNA326480) | marine metagenome | isolation source: seawater | place: Mediterranean Sea | collected 2009
AAGTGTGCTGTATGATGATATATATATGTAATCCCTAGATTTTGATAAACTCACATAAACTGAAAAAGTTTCATCTGCTTCATAAAAAATTTTCTTTTCACTGTCTTTAAAAGTGTCATATCTTAAGATGGTCTCTGATCTGAGTGTTTTTTTATTTTTTCTACTGTAGAAAAGAAATCTATTTCCACTATCCCATACGCTTGAACCAGTTGTATTAATTAACTTTGTTTTAAGGTTCTTTCCACTAGTTAAATCTTTTACATATATAGTATATTTTCTTCTTGACAATATATCAATAGCATAAGCTACTTTTTTGTTATCGGGACTGACATTGATTCCAGTTAAGTTGAAGTATTGATGATCTTTGGCCATATCATTGCAATTGAATAAGATTTCTTCTTCTGAATCAAGAGTTTTCTTTTTTCTAGAATAAATAGGATATTCTTTGCCAATTTCATAACGAGTAATATACCAGTATCCATTAAAAAAATATGGAACAGAAGTATCTTCTTCCTTGATTCTTGATCGCATTTCACCATATAACTTTTTTTTAAAATCATCTGTTTTCTTTGTTGCTTGATCATAATACCTGTTTTCTTTTTTGAGATAATCTATAACCTTTGGATTTTTTATGTCTTTTAGCCAATAATAATTATCAACCCTCTCATTGCCATGCTCTAAATGATAGTGAGGAATAATATCAGCTTTAGGAGGGGGGGTTTTTTTATACAAATTCATAGTATAGTGATGAATCAAATATTAATTGTAAAAAACAAATCTTTTTTAAAAAGAATTAAATCATAACTAAAGATTTATTTTTTTTAAAAAATTTAGAAAGTACTGATGATGTTTTCCAGTATAGTCTAGGTGAGTAACAATTCTTAATTTACCCTTTCCAAGACTTATAATATGAATATTTTTTTCTTTCAATAAATTAACAAATTTGTTTTCAAGCTCATTAGATGTTAATGAAAAAATTATAATGTTAGTAGAAACTGGTTCTATACTCTTTACAAAGCTTAATTTAGTTAAAACTGAAGCTATTTCTTTGGCTTTTATATGATCTTTTTTTAGATCAGATCGATTATTTTCTAGAGCAAAAAGGGCAGCAGCAGCAAGATATCCTGATTGTCTCATTCCTCCACCAAAAACTTTTCTGATTCTTAAAGCTTTTTCCATGTTTTTATTACTCCCAATTAATGCTGAGCCAACTGGACAGCCCAATCCTTTACTAAAGCAAACTGATATAGTATCAAAAATATCACCATAATCTTTCGGCTTTTCAGATGTTTCCTCAAGGGCATTCCATAATCTAGCTCCATCCAGATGGAGTTTTAAATTATTTTTTACAGCTAATTCTTTAATTTTTTTGATTTCTTTGAAGTCATAAAAAGCTCCTCCTCCTCTATTTGAAGTATTCTCTACACATATTAGTTTACTTTTAGGAGAATGATAAAAGTCTTGGGGGTTAATTACTTCTTTTATCTGATGGGAGAAAATTCTTCCCTGATCACCAAAAATTAATCTACAAGAAACACCGCTATTGAAACTTGCCCCGCCAGCTTCGTAATTATACACATGAGAATTATGATCACAAATTAATTGATCACCAGGCTCAGTATTTATCTTTATTGCAGTTTGGTTTGCCATGGTTCCAGAAGGGAAAAATAATGCAGATTCTTTTCCGAAAAGTTTAGATAACTCACTCTCTAATAAATTTACTGTTGGATCCTCTTTGAAAACATCATCTCCAACAGAAGCTTTTCTCATTGCATCAAGCATTTCTTTTGATGGACGAGTTACCGTGTCACTTGTTAAATTTATTTCCATAAAAAATTTAAATCGCAATCATAAATTCCTATTGGAGAACCATCTGGTATTCTCAAGGATTTAGTTTCTTTATAAAATTTAGGGTCTTTAAAAAATCGATCTAATTCAGAGATAAAATAAAGTTTATATTCAATTTCATCATTTTCTCTCAACCAAGATCTAATCTCCAATAGTTTTTCATAAACAATAGCTTTTACCTGAGGGTATGCATAGTCACTTGCTCCTAAACTCATTAAATTTTTTAAAACATTAAAATTGACTATATTTTGTAGTTCTCTATTATATGAATCACTAGGGATGTTTTTTATAGTTGATTCAAAAATTTCATCAATCATTTCAAAAAGTGAAAGGTGAGATTCATCTAAAGCTTTTTGTTGGACTAATCTAGAGGCTCTATTAGGATGAAATAAAAGCTGTAAGATTTTGTCACTTAAGACATTGGAAATTCCTAGGTAATCAAATGTAGGTCCTGTTTGTGAATCAAAACTTTCTCTGTTTCTTGAAAAACCATATGAGCGAGCTGGAAAAAGGTCCAGAAGTCTATTAGGCAATGATAGGTTTATGGGTTTAAGAGTTAATAGAATTAAATCAAGAGCTTCTTTTTGAAAACTTTTATTTACTATAGCGGTCTTTGGAACATTACCATCGGTTTTAACGGCATAACTATACTCTTGGCCAGCAATAATTTTTGAGACTGCTTCAACTTGATAACGGTGAAGAAGATAAATAGGAACCAAACGATCCTCTAGTAAAGAGACTGTTTCATTTTCTTTTATGTGATTAATGTAAAAATTATCTAATGCTATCTTTCTAATTTTTAAAATATTTCTTAATTCATTAACTGCATTGTCACCATTATCCCATAAATGAGCAGATGGATGAGCTCCGCCAATTGGTCTTGCGTCATAGTCTGATATAAACTTATGTCCTTCTTTAATACTTTTTTTTAATATACTTTGTAAGGCTTTATCTTCTTCGATTGATTCAGGAAAATCACTGTAACTATAAGCCACTGAAATTTTATCCCAATCTCCAATCCCATCTTTATAAGCATCTTTATAATTTATTTTACCATCAATCAATTTTAATTTTGGATGAGGATAATCCATAACCGAAGTGCGATTTTTAGCACTTGCAGCAAAATTGTGAGCAAAACCTAATGTATGTCCAATTTCATGAGCTGATAACTGCTTGATTCTGTTAAGTGCTAGATCTAATATTTCCTGATCTTTATCTTGATTATGAACATAGGGATCTTCAGTTAAACCAAGTGCTATGAGAAAATCTTGCCTAATTCTCAAACTGCCTAAACTGACATGTCCTTTTATAATCTCACCCGTCCTTGGATCAACTACACTAGCTCCATAACTCCAACCTCTTGTAGACCTATGAACCCATTGAATAACATTATATCTTACATCTAATGGATCAGCATCTTTTGGAAGCACTTCTATTCTAAAAGCATTTTTATATCCAATATTTTCAAAGGCATCATTCCACCATTTACCTCCTTCTATAACAGCTGATCTTATAGGTTCTGGAATTCCTGGATCTAAATAATAAACTATTGGGTTTAATGCATCACTAACTGGCATTTCAGGATTGATTTTTTTTAATCTATGTCTTATTACAAAATTTTTAATCAAAGGCTCATTAACAGGTGATGAATAGTCATAGTATTTAAAAGGTATTCCGCCGCTTCTGGGATCAAATTTTCTAGGATTAAAATTATCATCAGGTAATTTTACAAAGGAATGATGTTGGTTTACTGTTATGGCTTGAGGAGTTGGCGTAACAGAACTAATTAAAAAACCCTCTGGATTACCGTCAAAAGTTAACATAACATCAAACTCAACATTATTGAGAAAGGACTTAGTTTTTTTATAATTGATGGCAGAACGAGAATCGTCTACTTTATAATTACCTTCTCCCATATTTTTCAATCGCATTGAAACTCCATGTGTATCTTCTAATAAAAAAGGGGTAATATTTATGTAATACTTACCTTTTAATTCTTTTTCAATCTCAAATCCATAGAGAACAGATTTCGCAAAAGCCTCTTTTACAGATTGTCTTTCAGAATGATTTTCTGTAACCGCTCGATATTTAAGATTTGGCTGAATCAAAAATATCTTATTACCCATTTTTTTAAAGAAAACTATTCTTTCCTGACCTAATTGACCTCGGTCTAAACCGATGTCATTATTCCCAATACCAGTACTTAAACTATTAATATAAAGAAAGTCCTTTTCAAATTCATCTATCTCGAGTAAAACCTCATTTGTGGACTCTTTTAGAAAAAAAGTGAAAAACCCTTGATTTTTTTTTGTATCGTCAAAAAAATTAACTCCACTTGCTTTTGATTTATCTTTAATTTTCTGTGAAAAACCAAAACTGAAATTTATCAATAATAAAATCCAAAAAATATTTTTATGGTACATAATAATTATAAAAAAATCATATTAAGCTAAAAATAGGAAAATAGATTTACATATTTTTGCTTAAATATAAAATATGATTACTTCTGATCAACAGAAAGAACTTATTGATCGCCTAGGTGCGTTAAGGAGGTATCTTTGACGTTGATGAAAAAACTAATAAAATAAGCTCTCTTGAGAATCTAACTCTCAAGCCAAATTTTTGGGATAACTCAAAAAAGGCTGAAGACCTTATGCGTGAAATTAAAGGACTAAAAAAATGGGTTGATGATTACAATTTGTTAAAACAAAAAATAGATGACTTAGAGGTTTTGATTGGGTTTTATAAAGAAGGAGAGATAAATGAAGATGAAATTATCCAGAATTATGAAACTATAAATAAACTATTTGAAGAAATAGAATTTTGTAGCATGCTTTCTGAAGAAAACGATTCGTTAAATGCTATTCTTCAAATTACAGCTGGAGCAGGTGGTACTGAAAGCTGTGATTGGGCCGAAATGTTAATGCGAATGTATTTAATGTGGGCTGAAAAACGAGGTTTTAATATAAACGAATTAAATAATCAACCAGGAGATGTTGCAGGAATCAAAACCGTTACTTTCGAAATTTCTGGAGAATATGCTTTTGGATGGTTAAAAGGAGAAAATGGCGTTCATAGACTTGTACGTATTTCGCCTTTCGATAGTAATGCGAAAAGACACACCTCTTTTGCTTCAGTATATATATATCCTTTCATAACCAGTGATATAGAAATAGAAATTAATTCATCTGATATTTCTTGGGAAACAATGAGATCTAGTGGTGCTGGAGGACAAAGTGTAAATAAAATTGAAACAGCCGTTCGTCTTAGACATGCGCCATCTGGAATAATAATCGAAAATTCTGAAACAAGATCTCAGCTAGAAAATAAAAATAAGGCGATGCTATTGCTCAAATCGCAATTATATCAAATTGAACTTGATAAAAAAAATTCAGAAAGACAACAGATTGAATCTGCAAAAAAGAAAATTGAATGGGGTTCACAAATTAGAAACTACGTCATGCATCCATATAAACTGATTAAAGATCTCCGATCTGAAGTTGAGACAAGTGAAATTGAAAATGTAATGAATGGAGATATAGATAGGTTTTTAAAAAGTTACTTGATGAGTTCGAAAAATAAATAATATAATCATGTGTGTTTATAAAAATATAATTTTTGATCTAGGAGGAGTTCTAATTGATTGGAATCCTGAGTATGTATACTTGAAAGAATTTAACAATGATAGAGAAAAAATGAAATGGTTTTTTGATAATATTTGCACCTTTGATTGGAATGAAAACCAAGATGCTGGATATCCATTAAAAAAAGCAACTGAAGAACGAATAAAATTATTTCCTGAATATGAAAATTTAATTAGGATTTATTACGGTCGTTGGAAGGAAATGCTGGGAGGGCCAATTAATCTTAGTGTTGACGTACTAAAAAGAATTAAGAAAGAAAATAAATTGAATGTTTTTGCTCTAACAAATTGGAGTGCAGAGACATTTCCAACAGCTCTAAAAAAATTTGATTTTTTAAATTTATTCGATGGAATAATTGTCTCTGGAGAAGAAAAAACTAGAAAACCATTTGAAAAAATTTATCAGATTGCACTAGATAGATTTAAAATTGAAGCTACTAAAACAATTTTTATTGATGATAATCTAAGAAATATAAGAGCTGCTGAGAAATTAAATATTAAGGGGATACATTTTAAAGACCCTAATAAACTAGTGATAGAACTTAAAAAGTTAAAAATAATATACCAATAAAATTAAAACGGCATATTATCATCATTGGAATTATCACTAGATTTTGAATCAAAATTTTCTAAATCATCTGGATTCATTCTAGATTCAAACTCATGAGATGAATCATAATTTTGTATATCCTCAAATTTCCCTAAACTCGGAACAAATTTTAATCTTATTTTATCAAGTCCTCCGTTACGATGTTTTGCTACAATAAGCTCAGCTTGACCACTTGTAGGTGTTCTTTCATCGTCATCCCATTCCTGAATTCCGTAATATTCTGGTCGATAAATAAAAGAAACTATATCTGCATCTTGTTCGATAGCTCCAGATTCTCTTAGATCAGACAATTGTGGTCTTTTTGGGCCAGATCTTGTTTCAACTGCTCTTGACAATTGAGAAAGTGCAATAATGGGAATATTAAGCTCCTTAGCAAGAGATTTTAAATTTCTAGAAATATTTGAAATTTCTTGCTCCCTGTTACCAGCTGAATTGTTGTTACCTAAAGTCATAAGTTGAAGATAATCTACTATTATAAGCTTTATTTTATGCTGGGAAACTAATCTTCTAGCTTTTGCTCTTAAATCAAAAATTGAAAGACCTGGTGTATCATCTATGAATAAGGGAGCTTTTTCAAGATCCCCTACTTTAACATTTAATTGTTTCCATTCGTGATCAACTAGTTTACCAGTTCGTAACTTTTCAGATGATAAACCTGTTTCAGCAGAAATAAGACGTGTAATTAATTGAACCGAAGACATCTCCAATGAAAAAAATGCTACTGGTACCTTAACATTAACTGAAATGTTTCTAGCCATTGACAATGAAAGAGCAGTCTTTCCCATACCAGGGCGTGCAGCAATCACAATCAAATCACTTGGCTGCCAACCTGAAGTTAAATTATCAAGTCTTTCAAAGCCTGTGCTTACCCCACTCAAACCCTCCTGATTAGCTATTTCTTCAATTTTCTTTTTTGCTAAAAAAACTAAATTTTGAGCTGTGTCAGATGATTTCTTAATGTTTCCTTGTGTTATTTCATAAAGCTTAGATTCGGATTCATCTAATAAGTCAAATACATCTACCGAATCTTTATAGGAAGATTCTATTATTTCATTAGAAATTTTAATTAAACTTCTCTGAATAAATTTTTGCAAAATAATTCTAGCATGGAATTCAATGTGGGCAGATGATGATATTTTTTGTGTAAGATTTATTAGATAATAATCACCTCCTACAATATTTAATTTTCCTTTTTTTTTAAGATCAGATGAAACTGTTAGTAAATCAATAGGTTCAGAATTTTGAAAAAGCGAATGAATTGACTCAAAAATATGCTTATGTCCAGTCTTATAAAAGGCATCGGGTTGAAGAAGGTCAATGACTTCATCAACTCCTTTCTTATCAATTAACATAGCTCCTAAAACTGCCTCTTCAAGTTCTAAGGCTTGTGGAGGAAGTTTAGCGTTTTTTAAATTGATTACTGTTCCTGACTCATCCTTGTCAATTTTAATTGACCTGCTTTTTTCCATATCTGTAAATTTAGCTTCTTTATCAGATTAAAATAATTTTTCCAATATCTTTTATCATATGAGATTGAACAAAATAGTTGTTTATAAAAAATTAAAAATGTTAATAAGATTGAAAAAAGAATAATGTCTTAATCTTTGAACGTTCCCATTTTAGAGAATTTTTCTCTCCTTAGTTGAATTCTTTTTTTATGATTAATTTCAACTAACTTATAATAAGCTTCCAATATCTCCTTTTTAACACTTTTATAAGTCTTTTCGCGAAAATTATGAGCGCCTCCTGTGGGTTCTTTAATAATCTTGTCAATCAAATTAGCTTTAAACATATCATCAGCTGTAAGTTTGAGTGCTTCAGCAGCAGCTTCTTTGTGTTCCCAACTTCTCCAAAGTATTGATGAACATGATTCGGGCGATATGACTGAATACCATGTGTTTTCTAACATGAAAACCAAGTCACCAACCCCTACACCTAGAGCTCCACCAGATGCTCCTTCTCCAATTATAACAACAATAATTGGAGATTTTATACTTAGCATTTCGAAAATATTTTTTGCAATTGCAGCTCCTTGGCCTCGTTCTTCAGCTTCAATCCCTGGATATGCTCCTGGAGTATCAATAAAGCTAACTATAGGTATATTAAATTTTTCTGCAGATTTCATTAATCGTAACGCCTTACGATAGCCTTCAGGTTTTGCCATTCCAAAATTCCGATATTGTCTTGTTTTAGTATTATACCCCTTTTGCATTCCTATAAACATAAAAGATTGATCCTCTATTTTACCTAAACCGCCAATTATAGCTTTATCATCTCCATAATTTCTGTCTCCATGCATTTCTAAAAAAGTTTTTCCGCAAATTGCATTAATATAATCTAATGTATATGGTCTTGATGGGTGTCTTGAAAGTTGAACTCTTTGCCATGCAGTGAGATTAGAATAAACCTTATTCATCATTTTCTCAAGTTTATCCTCAAGCAGTTTACACGTCTTTGATACATCAACATTACTTTGCTCACCTAGGGTTTTACATTTCTGAATCTGTTCTTGTAGTTCCTTTATCGGTGATTCAAAATCTAAGTACTCCATTTCTTGTAGTCTTAAACAAATGTATAAATTAAAATGAAATTTATCGTCTTGATTTTGAAAGTAAATAAATTGATAAAAGACCAAAAATAAATAATGGTAACCAAGCGGCTAAAGCTGGGGAAAATGTTGATTTATTAACCATTATACCAAAAACCTTATCAAAAAAAATATAAATAAAACCCAGGGCTATACCAAAGGCAAGGTTAATTCCCATTCCTCCTCTCCTTTTGAAAGAAGATACAGAAACAGCTATAATGGTTAAAACAAAAGATGAGAGTGGTAGACTCCATCTCTTATGACGAACTAACAAATGATCATTTATTAAGACAGACCCACTAAGACGTTCTTTCTCAATAAATTCATTTAATGGAATATATGTTAAAGTTTGTGCTTTATATGTAACAGGAGAAAGATCCTCAATTTTAAAATTAAATATTGTATCGATCCTTGATTTAGAAATATGTTGTTCATCATCCTCATTAAAGTATCTTTTACTATAACCAAAAAGTCTAAAGTTTTTATTCTCTTCAATCCATCGGATACTGTTTGATAAAATCTTAAATTTTAACTTATTATCAACAAAATGTTCTAAAGAAAAATTTGTTCCTCTTTTTCTTACTGGATCATAATTACTTACAAAAATATATTCATTATCATTTATTTTTTTAAAAAGATTTGTTGTTCTTCTTTCGTCTTTTTTCTCTATATACTTGAATCTAAATTCATTGAACCTTAAATTTGATTTAGGTACTATAAACATTCCAGCAATGAAAGAGAAGACAGCAATTATTGATGCTGAAATAATATATGGCCTTAAAAACCTTAAAAAAGAAATCCCTGAACTTAATATAGCAATGACTTCAGTATTGTTAGCGAGTTTTGAGGTAAACCAAATAACTGCTAAAAAAAGAAAAATAGGAAACAATAAGTTTGCAAAATACCAAATGAAATCATAATAGTAATTAATAATATCATTAGTTGGAATTTCTTTTTCTTTAAACTTATCAATTTTTTCAGCTAAATCAACCATAATTGCAACAGGAATAAATAATGACAACATAGTTACAAAGGTTAATAGATATTTTTTTATTATGTATTTGTCAAAAATCTTCATCTAATTTTTTTGATCCATTTGTTTTATCATCTTATTCTTCCAGCTATTAAAATTTCCCTCTAAAATATGTTTTCTCGACTCTTGCATTAACCACATGAAAAAAGATAAATTATGAAGGCTAGCTATTTGTTTTCCTAAAATTTCATTAACAGTAAAAAGATGTCTTAAGTAAGCTTTCGAATAATCTACATCCACAAAACTATAATTAAATTCATCAATAGGAGAAAAATCATCTTCCCATTTTTTGTTTTTTATATTTATAATTCCTTTTGAAGTGTATAAAGTTCCATTTCTCCCATTTCTAGTTGGGATTACACAATCAAACATATCAACTCCTTTTGCTATGCACTCTAAAATGTTTATTGGAGTACCAACTCCCATTAAATAGCGAGGTTTGTCTTTTGGTAAAATATCGCATGTTAACTCAGTCATTTCATACATATCCTCTATTGGCTCTCCTACCGAAAGTCCACCAATTGCATTACCTGATAAATTTTTTTCTGCAACATATTCAGCTGATAACTTTCTTAAGTCTTTGTATACTCCTCCTTGAACAATAGGAAACAAATATTGTTGATAATTATATTTAAATTTTTGTTTTTTATTTTCCTCGATACACCTATCTAGCCATCTGTGTGTCATATCTGTTGATTGTTTCGTTTTTTGATATTCAAGAGGATAAGGAATACATTCGTCAAAAGCCATAATTATATCTGCTCCAATTTCACTTTGAATTTGAATTGCTTTCTCTGGAGTAAACAAGTGATATGATCCATCTATATGAGATTGAAAATTTACCCCTTCTTCTTTAATTTTTCTATTATTGGATAGAGAATAAACTTGATATCCACCAGAATCAGTCAAAATAGGTCTGTCCCATTTCATAAATTTGTGTAAACCACCAATTTTTCTAATTATTTTTGTTCCAGGTCTTAAATACAAATGATATGTGTTAGCTAAAATAATACTAGAATTAACGTCTTCTTTTAACTCTCTTTGATGAATAGCTCTAACACTTGCATTTGTTCCAACAGGCATAAAAACAGGAGTTTCAATTTTACCATGATCAGTTTGTATCTCACCTAAACGAGCAGATGATTTGGGGTCATTATGAAGTAATTTAAACATAAAAAAATAGTTTTTTATAAAAATAGGAACACTTTAAACTGAAAATACATTCATTAAAAAATAAGTTGTTAACAAGAAATAATATAATACTTGATAAATGAATTAAATCATACTTGCGACTGTCTTTCTAAATCTTAAATTTGCTAAAAGTAAGATGAAAGAAAAAAATAAACTTCAAAAACTGGTCTTTCAAACAAGAAGAGATATTCTAAGAATGGTTAATAATGTTAATTCAGGACATCCAGGAGGGTCATTAGGGTGTACCGAGTTTTTTATTGCTTTATATCACGAAATCATGGATATAAATCAAAACTTCAGTATGGACGGTAAAAATGAAGATATTTTCTTTTTATCAAACGGACATATTTCACCTGTTTTTTATAGCACATTAGCTAGGAAAGGATTTTTTCCAATTTCTGAGTTAAGTACTTTTAGATTAATTAACTCAAGACTTCAAGGCCATCCTACAACTCATGAAAATCTCCCTGGTATTAGAATAGCATCAGGATCCCTTGGTCAGGGTCTCTCTGTTGCATTGGGAGCTTCATTATCAAAGAAATTAAACCACGACAATAAATTAATTTATGTTTTGTTAGGAGATGGAGAGCTTCAAGAAGGGCAAAATTGGGAAGCTGCTATGTTTGCTTCTGCAAATAAAATAGATAATATTATTGCAACTGTAGATTTAAATGGAAAACAAATAGATGGTAGTACTGATGAAGTTTTATATATGGGTGATTTAAATAAAAAGTTTTCTTCTTTTGGTTGGGAGGTTATGGAACTTAAAGAAGGTAATAATCTTGAATTAATTATTAAAACCTTAAAAAGGGCAAAAACATTAACAAAAAAACAAAAGCCAATTATTATTTTAATGGAAACTGAAATGGGAAATGGTGTTGATTTTATGATGGGAACGCATGAGTGGCATGGTAAAGCTCCTAATGATGAATTACTTGTAAAAGCTTTAGATCAAAATCCTGAGACCATTGGTGATTATTAATTTTCTTACTTATGAATAAATTTGAAAATACAGGATCCAAAGATACTAGATCAGGATTTGGATCAGGACTTTCGGAATTAGGAAGAAGTAACCCCAATGTAGTTGCTTTATGTGCTGATCTTACAGGATCTCTCAAAATGGATGGCTTTATGAAAGAAAATCCAGAACGCTTCTTTCAAGTAGGAGTTGCTGAAGCCAATATGATCGGTATTGCTGCTGGCCTAACCATAGGGGGTAATATCCCTTATACCGGTACATTTGCAAATTTCTCTACTGGTCGTGTTTATGACCAAATTAGACAATCCATTGCTTATTCAAATAAGAACGTAAAAATATGCGCTTCTCATGCTGGTATAACCCTAGGGGAAGATGGAGCAACTCATCAAATTCTTGAAGATATAGGTCTAATGAAAATGCTTCCAGGAATGGTAGTTATAAACCCATGTGATTTCAATCAAACTAAAGCTGCTACCATTGCAATTTCTAAGTATCACGGACCCGTATACCTTCGTTTTGGAAGGCCTTCAGTTCCAAATTTTACAGATCCAAATTTAAAGTTTGAAATAGGTAAAGGAATTATTTTAAACCCTGGCAGTGATGTTACAATTGTAGCAACAGGACATCTAGTATGGGAGGCTTTAAGTGCTGCAGAATCTCTTGAAAAAAATGACATATATGCTGAGGTTATAAATATTCATACAATTAAACCTATTGACAAAAAAATAATTCTTGATTCAGTAAAGAGGACAAGGGCAATAGTTTCAGCTGAGGAGCATAATTATCATGGAGGTCTAGGAGAAACTGTTTCAAGACTACTCTCACAGAATTATCCTATCCCGCAAGAATTTGTTGCTACTAAAGATACTTTTGGTGAATCTGGAAAACCTGCAGAGCTTATGGTTAAATATCAACTTAGTAAAGAAGCCATAATTGACTCATGTAAAAAAGTTATTAAAAGAAAATAGCTGTAAATTATTTTTTATTTACGAGTCTGAATCTAGATAATCCGGAATACCATCATTATCTGAATCATCAACGATACCATCCTCATCTTGATCATATTCAATAGATGTTAAAATGCCATCTCCATCATCATCTGTATCAAATAGATTATAAACCCCATCATTATCAGTATCATCATTTAGTGGGTTATTATCTTGGTTAACATCCTCGTCTATAGATAAAATTCCATCTGCATCATGATCTGATTGATTAACCAAATAAAGAGAAACTGAAAAAATAAGAGGTGAATAAGCTGGGATTGAACCAGTGTTGCTTGAATAATATCCTAAACTTGATGGTATAAAAAATATCCCTTGCCCATAATCTTTAAAACTAAATGTGCCATCAGAACTAATTTCAAATGTACCGTCAGAAAATTCAGGAAGCACCTCCCTAAAACCTCTTATTACAGAAACTAGATCAAACCAAATTGGATAGACTTTTTCATCAAATTTTAATCCATTTAGTAAATTTCCCTTATAGGTAACAAAAGTAGAATCTGCAACGGATGGACTAGTACCCTTACCCTGCCGTGAAATTAGATAATATAGGTCTACATTAACTTTATCATTCCCACTTGTTAATTCAATAGTCTTTTTTGTAACCTGATCAATCAGTGGTGTTTTATTATTATTGTCACCAGCTAAAGTATCTAAAGTAATTTCAATAGGATATTTATTAGGGTAATTTTCAAAGTCTTCGTAATTATAAAAATGTGTTTCTAAATATTCAATTAATGCAGAATTATCAGCTATAGTTTGTTCAGATAAATCTCTGATTTCTTCTACTTGATCTGAATTATCTTTTTTACATCCAAAAAATAAGATCAATAATATGAAGAAAAAGTAATTTAGATTTTTAATATAAGTCTTCATTGTTATTACAAAAATACGATTTTACTTTATTTTTGTAGCTCATATATCATTAATCAATGAGAGCAGATCAACTTTTATGGAGTTTAAGATATTTTAAATCTAGAAGTCTTGCCAGTAAAGCATGTAAAAGTGGAAGAATTAAAGTTCTTGGAAAATCAATAAAACCCTCAAAAGAAATTTTTATTGGTGACAAAATATTTATAAACAAAGATCAAATATTAAAAGGTATTACCGTTTTAAAGTTACCAAAAAGTAGAATTGGACCTAAAATTATTGATTTACATAGAAAAGAAGAAGAAATTGTTAATAAAAGTAATAATATTGGTACTAAAACTGTTTCTATTAAAAGAATCAAAGGCGCCGGAAGGCCAACTAAAAAAGAAAGAAGAGAAATTGATAAATATTCTGAAAAATGATTCTCTTATTTGTATATTGATGATGCTATAAATCAAATAAAATGGAATTAGATTCAAGTAGGATGATATTAAACTCTTCAGATATAAACTATACTTTAAGAAG
>MDTB01089161.1_pt1 | contig 14289 bp, 10 predicted proteins | sample 811161 | NCBI WGS metagenome assembly MDTB01 (sample SAMN05326650, study PRJNA326480) | marine metagenome | isolation source: seawater | place: Mediterranean Sea | collected 2009
ATTTCCGCCTTAAGGACCTCTTCGAAGGTACTTTTCATATCAAGAGATACGTACGGCGGTATACAACCCGGCTTAAATTGTTTTCGAATTTTTTGCAATTCTGAGGGTAAAATCTCAAAGTAGGATTGGCTTACAGGTCGAAGACCTACCAATTTCATATCACCTTTGATTAGATTAATTAGTTGAGGTAATTCATCGAGCCAATATTTTCTAAATATTTTGGCCCATTTCGTCATTCTAAAGTCATCTTTAATTTTTCCTGTTGATGCGAAACCATGATTTGTTAACATGTAGCCATGAATATATTCTGAATAAGGATGCATTGTTCTTAATTTGTAAACCTTAATAGGTTTTCCTTTTTTTCCAATCCTATCTTGGGTAAATATTGGGCCTTCACTTACTTTATTTGTCCTTGGAGCACTTATTTTTTTTGTGATAAAGATATGTGAGTCATTGATTTTGCGATAATCATAAATTTCAAATCCACTGTAAGCCAATCGCCCTAAAATTTCTGCTTTGGAAATCAAGACCTTCTTACTCTTAAAAATTGACGATTTAATAAAGTTTAAAAACTTTATTCTGGGAACAACCCGGTAAACTAAAAACGAATAAAGTCTAAAATGGAATTTCAGGTAGGGTGTTTTTAGCTTATTACGATTGTTTATTCTCCAATCTTCGAGCGTTACTGCTTGGGTGATATAATAACCGCTTGGGGCAAGCTTTTTCGATATTTGTGCTACATGCCTGTTGATGTTTTCGCACGTATTTAGCATTTGACGGTCCACGTGAATTTCCTTACGCGCAATAGAATCGTCAATTGACTCAATAAAAGCATTGATGAATAACTCATGATTGGAATGAAGTTTTTCATCAGCAATTCTGTTAAATAATTCAGTTATGTCTTCATTCTCCATACAACGCTTCTCTTTGCAAAACCGAAGTAAAATTAATACCTTTATTAAAATTTACAAAATATGCGATTCAAATTCGCTTCATTCCTAGCAATTATATTGCTAACGAGCCTTTCATTCGGTCAGACAACGCAGCTCAGAAGTCCTGACTGTAATAGATTGAATACTCCTCTGAATAAGACACTCTATGCCGCTAATGCTAGTGCAGATGCTTATTGGTTTAAGTTGCTAAATACTTCGACAGGTGTAACGGATAGTGTTTTAAGCGCAACCCGATCTTTCGCTATGAATGACCCTGCACTCTCAAATGTTACCTACAATTGTGTTTATGATGTACAGGTTAAAATGAGTTTTGACGGAGGATTAAGTTTTGGTTCATATGGTCCTATTTGCAATCCAGAGACGATTGCGTTGGTCACAACGCTTAGAACGCCTGATTGTGGAAGGTCCTTAAACTCAATTACACAGACACTTTATGCAAATGTAAATGTTGCGGATTCGTGGGATTTTGAGGTGCGTAACGTATCCAATCCGACTAGTACTGAAATAGTTAATACGCCAACAAGAGCTTTTAATTTGGGAATGACTGTAAGTACTGATTTCCAACTTTTAAGCCAAGAATATCAAATTCGAGTAAGAACTACTCAAGGCGGAGTGCTTCAACCTTTTGGAGCATGGTGTTCAGTTTTTACACCAACGATCGTGACAGAGCTTCGTCCATCGGATTGCGGTCGAATTTTACCAGACATCGATTATCCTGTTTATGCCCAAGTTGCAGACGGTGATTCATACGAATTTGAAATAAGAAACGTAAATAGTCCATTGATAACTGAAATTGTTTCTACGCCGACGCGCGAATTTAGGTTAACCATGGCGGACGCACAATACCAACTTTTCAATGAAGAGTATGAAATTAGAGTGCGTGCCATATACAATGGGGTTGTAATGCCCTTTGGCGGATGGTGTTCTGTTTTCTCACCTCCCTCAAACGGCCCTGCGATAACAGACGGTTGCGGGAATACATTCGAATATTTGGCCTATGAATATCTAACTTGTGAGGATATAGCTGCAACTCAATACCAATGGCTCCTTCGCATTGGTAGTACTTTTGTTGACACTCTTTTTACAACTAGCAATCAAGCGCGACTAGCAGATTTTTTAGATGCTGGTAACCTAGCTACCTACAATTATGGCCAAACCTACAACATTGCTGTTCGTGGACTGGTCTCAGGTATTTGGACCCCTTATGGAACAGGTTGTTCAATTAGTACAACTGCCAACGCGCACACCGAAGTTCAACACCTGTGTGCTGCCCAATTAAATTCCTTTAATACGCCGATTTCAGTTTTTGCTATATTCAATGCCACAAACTATGAATTTGAAGTGACAGATTTAACGGGTGGTGATGGTGTTCAAAACGTAAATAAAACAGTCCGAAAGGTTAAGCTAAATGAGCTTCCTCAGTATAGCTATGGTCATGAATACAGCATTCGTTGTCGCGTAACTTTCAAGGGCATCCAATATGATTGGAGTACGGCATGTTCGGTCACTGCTCCCCAACCCATAACGCAGCTAAGACCTTCAGACTGCCCGAGAGCGCTTTCGACAATGAATAAAAAAGTGTATGCCAATCCTTTAATATTTGATCTTCCCAACGGTCTAGACCCTGTGGAGTCTTATCGTTTTAGAATCGCGGGTAATGAATCTGCATGGAAGTCAACAAGAGACATTACTTTAATAGAGATTTTAGGCACTCCTCCTGCTGCAAGTACTTCATATACAATTGAGGTGCGCGCGAAATATGACGGAGTTGAGCAGCCCTATGGACCTGGTTGTACTGTAACGACGCCTTCCTCTATTATTTTGAATGATGAGCCTTTTGCAACAGATATGAATTCAATGAAAGAAGAAAGCTTGGTGAATATTTATCCAAATCCTTCTGATGATTATTTCATTGTTTCGCCTGTGAAGTCAGTTAAGAGGGATCTATTGAGTTATGAGGTCCGTGACTTAAATGGTCGCATTATGGAATTGATACAGCCGTCTTCATCAGGCAGTGGAATAGGCGAAATTAAGATAGGTCAAAACCTTCCGAATGGAATTTATTTCATCTTTGTATATGAAGCTAACAAAATCAAAGAAGTTAAGAAAATAAGGAAGCTATAATCCTAGTTAATTTTTAATTAGGAAGCGCTTGATTTGATTCTTCATATTCTGCAGAATATACTCCTTGCCCCATTCCAATTTATTATTCGTCCAACGTTGTGGATGGAAGTTGAACATAATTTGTTCAGGTAATTCATTTCGATTCGCGGCTTCAATGATATCAAAGGTGTTTTTAAATTCCGTACGTAATGATTTATTTACGTGGTCTCTGACACTAAATTTTCTATTGTTCCATGTTCGGCCCGTATCGGTTAAGTACAAAACCTTATTAAAATCAATATCAAAATAGGGTTCTCCTATGAGCTTCATATCCCTGTAGTTATGGTTTTTCCATAAATCCTTAGAATCAAACCTTGATAAAGGACTTCCGTGCATGCATATCGTTTGCACAGGAACGAGATCTCGAAGTTTATTCAAGTTAAATTTGAAGTCGTCTATGGCCTTTTTAACGTTCCCTTTTGTTGTAGTTAGGCATTCGTAATGGTAACCAACCTCATGGCCCATAGCATGGATTTCTTGGATAATATCCTCGTCCCAGCTTTCTTTTACAGCGCGAAAATAATAGGTCCCTTGAATACCTTCTTTTGCCTGTAGTTTGGCAAATAATAGAGAATTTAAGGGCTTTAGATCTACGTCATGGCGCAGCATAATGGCTCTATTTTTTGGTTTGATTAGAAACTCCTCAAAGGTTTGAAATGAATAGTCACTATTCTTCAGTGCACTCAAAAGGTTTAAATAGGTGCTGATGTTAAAATCCATCATTCATTGTTTTAGATCGAATTTATGGCTTTGTGCATTGATACTTCACTAATCGGAACATTTTGAATGGTCCAAGTTAATAATTTAGTACAATCTATTTGTTGAGAAATATAGTTCTTGTATTGCTCAGAATTATACCAATTTAAATTATTTTCTAGGTCCTCCCTTATTTCTGTCATAAATAATTTTGAGTTTCGATAAGATTTAACGAGGCCATATCTCGCCTGCTCCTCAATGTAACCTACTTGTAATGTATTGATGTAATATGCGGGTGTTCCTAAACAAACTGCTTCAGAGGCCATAGAAGCACCCTCTCCGATGTATAAACTTGAATATTTCATATAATGATGTATTGATCCGACGGGAATCTCTATCCTATATGCTTCTAATTCAGTAGGTAATTGGGTCTCAGCTGAAATCAAGACAGTGTATTTTTTATTAAGTTCTTGTACAAGATCTAGTTTATGTTTGTCCGAAATTCCTGACTCACCAATGTCATGGTGCGCCCCCCAAGAAACGAATCTAATGATGGCAATTTTTTTATTTAAATATTCGGTATTGATTTTGGTTGCATCAAAAGTAAATCGTTTTGGATGTAAATAAAGTAATTCAAGAATAGATGGGAATTTATAATGGTTTGCGCCCAATTCTCGAGTATAGGATGTTCCTGTTAATTTTAAATGTACATACCTACTAGTTAAAAAATCGAGCTTCTTCGTATGTTCTGTATCGGCTAATGCAATAATATAAGCACCAAAAAGACGGCCCATCCAAACGGAATGAATTGATAGTCGGCACAAGACAACATCTGGTTTAAATGCAAGCATTAACCTTGCATAACGCAACATGATTAAAGGCAACTCAAGTATTTTAAGAAATCTGCTTTGTTTTTTTTTACTCAGTGTTTCATAAGGAATTTCATATTCATCTAGCAAGGTTTTTGTGATCTCTTTGTCTTTAATAGTTACCTTAATTTCAAAACCCTCTTTGCATAGGTCCCAATAAATATTTTTGAAACAATGCACCTGCGCTGGATGTCCGATATCAATTAAAAGTTTTGGTGCAGGCTTTTTCATTATCTATTTTTATAAATCTTAAAAATATTCAATAAATACATAAAGCCTGGTTTTGAATCTCCTCGCACAAATAAAGCATTGTCTTTTTGTATAAATAGGGTTTTGAAAAAGAGACGAAAAGAAAGCTTATTAACTAGGAGTCCTTTGATACTATAAATCCAATAAGTAAAAGGATTAAACCAGTATTTGTCCTTTTTGTATTCTTTTGGAAAGTCAATGGGGATGTTGTTCACATAATCATACGCAATTTTAGCGTAATTGATCCCGCATGATTTGGCTAATCCAACCCAGAGCCAGGTTCTAGGGTTAATTTCTATTAATTTATACGTGCTATTCCGTGGGTCTTTTAGAAATTCAATTTCACATATTCCAGTATAATTAAGTGCTGCGATAACTCGTTTTGAATAACTTAATATTTCTTTTGAATGAATACTTTTTGCTAAAGTTGCTGTTCCAAACGATAGGGGATGCTCTCTTAATTTTTTTCCCATCCAATACGTTTGGATTTCACCTTGAATACTGAAGCAGCTAAATGAACAAGTTTTATTGGTTCCATTGTCTGGTATAAGTTCTTGTGTAAATGTCTCCTCAATTGGCATATTTTTTTTTACAAACTTCAATTGCTTATAAAGGGTTCTCTTATCATGAGAAATCAATGCTTTTTTCTTGATTTTTTTATAAAAAGTCAAGCCGTTCCTGCCTTTTGTTAAAACAGGATATTTAACATTTTCCAGTTTATTTTCATCCGTTGAACTAAAATGATAGGTCTTTGGGGATGGAACTTTTATTTTGTTTGACAATTCAATCAGCCGTACCTTATCGTAAATATCATCCATAATGGATAACTCAGGTGTAATCAATTTGTAATGCTTTGTAAGTCTATCTCGATGTTTGGATAGAGAATAGGCAGCATGGTCATTGGAGGGAAGTAGAAGCCAATTTTCAAGCTTATATTTTTCTGCTATTTCGATTAAATATATTACAAAGCGATCAGAGTCGAAGGGTGGACATGTTAAAAATTTAGAACAAAATTTAGAATGCATCGCAATACATTTTTTTGTATCAATGACCCAGACAGGAATCTCATAAGAACCGAGGGATCTCATATTTGACAATCCTTGAATATGGCCTTCAAGGATTAATACACCAGGTTTGTTATGCACGTTCATATAGTTCTATAATCTTATCTGCAATTGAGTCGGAGTCGAGTTTTAGGTCCTTAAGTTTTTCTCTTCCATTGGTATGGATGGATTCTTGGGCATATAATATGGCTTTATAAATACCCGCTGAAATCGATTTTGGAGAATCCTCTGTAAGATAACAACCTTTTACATCTCTTATAAGCGACTCTATGTCACCTACGCGGGTGGAAACGATTGGCGTATTGCACGCCATAGCTTCCTTAATAATATTTGGCGAACCTTCCCATCTGGAAGTCATTAAAACGCAAGAGCAGGTCTGTAAATTATTAATGATCTCCTCGTGAGAGCGATTATATAGCAACTTTAGTTCATGATTTGTATCCCCAAGTGCGTTAAATGATTTTTTTGCAAGCGGAAAGTTTTTAGAAACCCTATTCGGATCAGCTGGGAATAATATATTATTATTTCTTTTATCTGAATTGGATGGAGCCTTTACGTCTTCTAAATTAATTCCATTGGGAATGATGCTTAGGTTTTTAATCTTTAAAGATTTGGTCATCGATTTACTTTTTATAATGGTATGACTCCAGAAAAAGTTGGCGAATATTTGAATCAGCTTAAGTTTGATGTTTGCTCCTTGTGTGTCACTGCCCATTAAGGATACGAGAAGGGGTTGTTTTTTGCCTGCGAAAAAATGGGCGAATCCTGCGACATAACCCGATAATGAATAATGAGCATGTATGGCATTATATTCAATAGTTTTCAATCTTTTTATTAAGGGTTGTATTGCTTTTAGATAGCCCCAAAGTCCTTTTTTGTTGATTAGGTAGTATTCTATCTCAATTCCTTTTTGCTTCAGTGATTTCGCTTGATTATGAACGACAATACCCGGCTTATTTTTTGATTTATTTCCGCTACACACAAAAAGAACTTTCATTTATTTTTCCTGAATAAATTCTGCAATACTACTTACGAAGATTTGTTCTTGGTCAAATTCACTCTGTTTTATTGTCCATTTCCCATCATTCCTTTTGTAATAATCCTTGCTCTTAAACTGTGTAGAAGTGCCAAAATACAATGCTTGGAATTCAAATATAAATCCCTCCTTACCATCAAATCCAAAATCTATTGATAGGTTGGGTACCTTAAGCTCTAAGAAAAATTGATATAAGGGCTCAAGGTATGCTACAGGAAATTCTGATTCACTTCCAGCTGCATACCCAACACCGCTGCCACTTGCCCGAAAATCATCTGATTTAATATTTCTTCTCAGGAGATATATACATGTTCCATAAATTAGAACCTTCCAATCACATTGTAATTTAGGAACAAATTCTTGAAGCAAAAACCTATCTTTATACCTTGAGTTTTCAATATATCCTTTGTGTTTCTTTCTCCTTATTTTTTCTTTTAAGCGCTCTGCAATCTTTGATTTTGAACTGATCTTTCTCGCAATTTGTTTCAGTTCTTTCATATCATTTATCAGATAGACTCCTGTTCCTTTAGAGCCTTGAGGCTTTTTTAAAATGCAAGGGTATTTTTGTTGTTCCGAATTGAGATAATGGCATAATTCCTCATAGTTTCCAAATATCGTATAATCTAAAATCCGAAATGAGTTATTTAGTTTGAGGTTCTGAAGGATTGCACTTCTGATTTTATTTTCATGCGCACTTATGAGGTCTAGCCCGGGAATTACATGGGCACCGCATTGCTCAAGTCCATAGGCAAGATCTTCAATATGTGTTTTATATTCTAGACCTGGTTCTTCGGAAGATGTCATGAGCACAATTTTCCCTCCCCATTCCTCTTTTGAAAAATGGATGTTAATAGGTCTTTTAAATTCAATAGAAATACCATAATCTATGAAATAGTCTTGCAGCTTTTGTTGGTCATAACCACTTCTGTATGGCGAAGACAACCATTTAGATCCGAAATGACCTTTATAATCTGTTATGGCAAATACTTTTATCATTTATTTTCTATAACTGCAGCTGGATTTCCTTTTGCTATCGATTCAGCTGGAATTATTCCATTTACAACACTTCCTGCACCAATAATACTGCCTTTACCGATTTCTGAACCAGGAAGAATAATACAACCTGTCCCAATCCATACGTTATCGTGGATCAAAATGGGTTTAGGTTGATCTGTTTGTTCAAGTCTAGATTCAGGATTCGCCATAGCTGTTGGATGACCATTACAATCGAAAATTTGGGTATTTGCTGCAATAAGGCAATTGTTACCGATGGAAACCTTGGATTTTACATGAATACAAGTCCCATGTATTCTAGTATTATCCCCAATACTTAGGACTGATGTATTAGAATGTAATAAGATTTTGACAGGATGAAACATAGATAGGTGATAACCAACATTCCACGAGTTCAAAAGTACATTGTCACCAATTGATATTTTCGCCATTGGAAACACTTCAAGGTGAGGGAAGCCCCTAAATTTTAGATTTCTCCCCACTGTGAAAGATTTATTCCTTAAAGATATTCTAATTCGCATCCGGAGATTTACAAAGTAAATAAACCATATTTTTTTCAGGAGTATCAAGATTTAATTTTTTTATTTAGACCCATAATCAATTGACATTTGATTGCATCAAATGAGCTAGGCTGTTCTGATTTTAAATTACCATCTATATTCAATATAGGGATTAATTTAGGATTTAAATTTTCTGGCAATGCTTTCAAATGGGAATGATACCATTTTTTTGAATCTACTGTTGGTGTTCCCTTATTTGTTTTTTGTCGCAAATATTTTCTATATATCTGAAATAGTGGTAACCTAATTAAACCTACAGTGGAGGTTAGATCTTTAATTTTATAGCCTCTATCTACCAATGTGTTATTTAGGTCCGGATATATATCCGAAAGGGCATATGCATAATACTTATAGAGTTTGAAATTATAGAACGCATTTCCTTGATAGGGTTTTAGCTTTGATGCTGCGCTGTTTTCATGAAGCATAAGCTTTATGAAATCGATATTCATAAAGGGGTTAATTAAATTAATATCGTGGTCTAAATGAAGCTTAATAATAGGCCCATAAATCTTTGGATATTTCTCCAAAAAAAGATACTTGAATATTGAATGGTTTTTTTCAGTTTTGTCTCGTTCAACACGAGAATATGTTGCATAATCATCTACTAAGGTCTCAATAGAGTCTTCAATTTGTGTATCTTCAATAAAGGGGTGGTTTTTTTGAAAGTCATAAATTAATTCTTTTATCCTTGATCTAGATTCAGCCAAACCTATGTCGGCGGCAAATTTCGTTAAAGTAACCTGAGACGAGTAGCTAGGACCACGAATAATTTCTGAACCCATGAATCCAGAAATTAGATTTGTTCCTTTATCTAGTGCCTTACACATGTGAATAAATTGGGGTATATCAATGGCGAATGGGCTTTCGCTGCCTGCAGTGATGATCTCTTCTAAATATTGATTCATCTTGCTTTGAAAAGATGCATCTAGTTTTATCTCTCTATGTGATATTTTATATTGTTGACTTATTTTTTCTGCCGTTGTGGTTTGTAGATTTCCTTCTTGACCCCAGGTCAATGTATTAAAATGCTCTCCTGAATCTAAAAGAACACCAAATAAAAGGCGTGAATCGAAACCTCCTGTCAATGTGAGCACATTTGGATTGTCTGCTTTTTTAGAGTCTGAAATAAAATTTTTGAATGTGGACCAAGATTTAACCTTAGGCAAAGCCATAGGTGATCCAAACAATTCTTTTTCCAATGACTGCCAGTTATTTAAAATATTACAGCTAAGTTCCTGCTTGTTTATAGAAATTATACTGCCACCTTTTATACGTCTTGTATGTTTCGATAGGGTTCTTTCTTTTAGTATATGGTTGAAATGAATAAATTGAATAACGGCAATTGTATCTAGCTCATCCTCTGCCGAAAAATCGAAAAAGTTCGAGAGAGCAACTTCATTGTTTTTCGTTGAGATAAAAAGTGGATAGGCGCCAAATATATCATTATAGATATCTATCGTATCACCTTCTTGAATTGCAACAAATCCATACTCAAGATTTTTACAATCCTGATTTTTGAATACGTCAATATCAAGTTTTTTCGAACGAAATGCATTAAAATACCGTTGATTGCCAATTACGTGAATGCGTATGTCTCCAAATTCGACACAGGGCTCTTGACGATTGAAGTAATCAACTGAATTATGTGGCGTTAAAATAATTTTCGTACTGTTAGATGTCAAACCTTTCTATGGATAGGATTCATTTAAAAAACATAAGCTCAAATTTAAGGTAAATTTGAGCTCGTATTTCGGGTAATTAAATGAATTATTCAGTCCGAATGGTGGATTTCTCCATTAGCTTCGATTTAAAATGAATTAAATCTCCTAAGTAATAGCCTATCGTTAGAAATAGCATAATGCGGTAGCTAATGAATTGCAGACCTCCGGAAAACCCCATGATTAGGCTTAAAACCAATACACTCGTGACCAGGGCATAGTTCTCTTTTAGATATAAACCATAGATACTGTTTTTTAAAGAGGCAAACTTTTTTTTGTGTCTGATCGCTGTTCTAAAGAGATTATAGTAAAGAAGAAAATAGATCATTAAACCTACAATTCCTGTTCCGTGAATTAAAATGTTGTAATCTACATGCAGCCTTCTTTTTCTTCCGAAGTATTTCACCATGACGACATCTGAGTTGAATGGTTCTGTCCCAAATAAGACCTTAATGGGAGATGAGCTTTGAAATTCTTCAACGATATAAAAAATCTCTTTGAATCGGCCCTCATTTTGTAGGTCATTTCTTTCCGTTGTTCTTGACTCAAACCTTTTGTAAAATGTTTCAATATTATTATTGAGTAGGAATACCATCAAAAGTCCTACAACGATAAATCTCCCAAAGGTTTGAATGCGCTGACCCGTATTGAATAAATAAATAATAACACCAGAAATCAATGCCAAAATAGCACCTCTTTTAAGGCTGAAAACAATAATAAATAGTGCGGCACTGACTATTATTGTGATCATTATTTTACTGTAGGGGAGTTTCTTTTGATTGAAGGCATGAAAGATCACAAGTAGCCCCAGCGCAATGATGATTGGCGCAGAGGCCGTAGCGCCACCCGTATAGAAGGAGTCCTTTTCATATATGGAAACACCCAATTTATAGAACTGAGATATCAAGTAGTTTATGAGTAAAATAATAATTACCCAAATGAAAGGTTTGATCAAAAGATTGCTTTTAAGTTTTGATACAGCAATCCCTATGGGGATCATAAAAAAGGGGATGGATGTCTTTATTGCACCGTCAATAAAACTTATTTCTGTATTTGAGGATAGTATTGAGATACCAATTAGGTATAATGAGAAGAAAATAATAAGCTGGTTCTGAAATATATTTTCAAGCTTGAAATTAGATAGGAAAAATAGTATTAAACCAATTAAAAAACAGATTCTTACCAAGCCAAAAATTGTTTTTAGTTCGGGTAAAAAGTTCATTCCAATATCCATAAGGATATTGAAAACGGGTAGGGTAGAAACCCATATCATCAATAGTTTGTCTTTGGTCATTTATTTAACACCTCGGCCTCAAATTCCTCAAATACTTCGTTATTCATTGTATTAAGCTCCTCAATTGTTTCAAAAGAAAATAAATTTACGTGGTTGGCATGATCCATATTAATGCCTTTTAGTCTTTTTACTCTATGGAAATAAATGAAGTAAATAAATTTCAGGAGATTTTTCTTTGTCTCCTCGTTTTTCTCGGGATAAGTTCCCGAAGTCATTTCTTTTAATATTGCGAAGTAATCAGTTCTATCCTTTGGGAAGGAGACAAAATCTTCATTTTTGTAGAATGCGTCACCTGCTATGAGACATAATTTATTCAAATAGCTTATTTCCAATCCAATTGTACTTGAATAAATCAATCCGAATTTCATATTTTCAATCAATGTATATGAGTCAACCTTATCCATCGCATCAAATAATATGATATTGGATACCCCTTTGATTCTGTCCCGGATTTTTGGCCCAATAAAGTCAGCTGACGGAGTGATTAGTTTTACTTCGCCTGGATGAATTCGAATAATTAAATTTAATGCAATTTGCTCCTTAATCCAATAGTCTATTACTTGAATGATCCAGTCTTCCATGGAATTGAAATGAGGGTTTCTTCCCAAAACAGCTGTATCAAAATTTAAATTGGTAAAAAGGACAGCGAATTCAACGTCTTTCTTGATCATTGTCTCAAGAGGTGTAGGTTCATTGAGTTTAGCATACATTTGTTTTCCGTGGCGCAATCCTTCTATGAAATCTTGTGCTTTTATACTTTGCTCCTCACTAAGCTTCTTTTTATTGAATTCTTTCCATTGCTCATTCCAGGTAAGCTTCATTACTTCATCATTCTTTTTATAGATCCACGAATTTTGTCCAACATATGTTTCATGTGTGATGTAGTCTATTTCCTTTTGCTTACAATACGCCCTGATGTAAGATTCAAATGACAGCGTTCCATTGTATAAAATGACAAGTTCAGGATTAGTATTGATGTCTTCCATGATGGCTGACCATCCTGATGAAATGTGGGCAAGTGAGTTCAAAAACTTCTTATATACCCTAATATGCTCCTCACATTCCACTAGCTTTCCAGTTAAAAAGAAGCGCATAACAGATTTTTCTGCAAAATGGCCCACTTCAACTCCCTGCAAGCTAAAATTTTTACAGTCTTCAAGTGTCCTACATTTTTCAATTTTTAGCTTGGCTTCCTCTATAAAATTTGGTTCTATAAAGTCTGACAATTTCAAAAACTCAGCACCAATAACTTTGGCATATAGGTGATATGGACGGTAACAGTTTTTACAGAGAAATTTATCTTCTTTTCTTGTTTTATTGATTCTTTCGTTGGTACAAATCGGTAAATTTTCATCACATATGATAAAAACTCCACGATAACCTTTATTTTGGAGTCGAAAGGTGATGAGCATATTGATCAACAAGAAAATATTATCTCCACTTGTGAAGAATGGAAAAAGGATCTTTTTTTCTCCATCTTTAGGTGCTCTATTTAATCTACCTTTTAAGGCCTTAGCTATAAGTCGGTAATTTAAATCTCTTTGTAATTGACGTTTGATTTTAAATTTTCGCATTGTCCAATTAACAAAAGGAACCATGAAAGGCAATACTCTGGTATTGTCCAACAAATAGATCATGGGTTGAAAGACACGCTTGAATAGCTGTAGCTTTCTAAAGTATTTTATATTATCAGTCGACATGCTTCTTCTTTCTATTTTTGAAGATATAAACGAAATCATTTTTGTATTGTCGCTTAAAGTAAACTATTGTAATAAGGGCAAAAACTAAAAATAGTGGTAAATACATAATTGCCATGGCTAGTAGATCCTTTGAAAGTATAAAATCTAGGCTGTAATGGTTTATAGCCAATATTATTCCACTAGAAAGCACCAAAAACAAGTATGTTTTTATGAATTTAGGCACATTGAATATTCCTGCCTTATGATTTTTGAGGTAGATAAAAATAGCGATAGAAGTGAAGAATTTTCCGATGACGATTGCAATTGGTATTGAGTATTGCGAAAGTTCTATAAATGCATACATAATACCAATCTCAATAATTGATTTAATCAAAATTATTTTAAATAGTGTTTTGTATTGCGATTCTATATACATTGTCCTGGATAAAAAACTAGTCATTAAACCAGGAAGGAACCCAATGGTTAATATCTGGTAAAATAAAAATGTTTGTTCGACTGCATGAGCGCCAAATGCACCCCTTTTAAAGAATAAAACCAAAATAAATGGGGCAAAGGCCATACTGAATACCTGGAATACAAAAGCGACTTCACTCAAGGCTTTTTCGATTCTGTTGGTATAGCTTAAGTATTCATTTTCACCTTTTGTCTTCCTGTCGACTTGTTCTATATACGTTGTGGTTAGGACCGAGGAGAGCATAGCCATTTTAGGCAATTGGCTGAGTGTTTTTGAATAGTTAATTGAGCTCAATACACCAGGACTTAGAAAACGAAAGCTCAGCAGTCTTTCTCCAAGAACGGATAGATGATTTACAAGCGTTTGTAGACTCAATGAAAATGTTTTATTCAAAACTTCTAGTAGCTCATTTTTTTGCTCTATCCATATCGCTTTATAAAGAAGATATTTAAATTTCAATTTATGACCAAATAAATAAAAAATGGCTTTTGTGCATTGTGTGGTCAATATTCCAAGCGG
>MDTB01175460.1_pt1 | contig 14289 bp, 13 predicted proteins | sample 811161 | NCBI WGS metagenome assembly MDTB01 (sample SAMN05326650, study PRJNA326480) | marine metagenome | isolation source: seawater | place: Mediterranean Sea | collected 2009
GTCGACGAAACTGGGCATAGCTGAATATTAACATAGCTAAGCCAATGATCATCATCGGTAAGGATAAAAGCTGGCCTCTTGTCATCCAATCCAGCAACAGACTAGCGTCCGGTTCGCGAACGAACTCAACCGCAAATCGCGCCACACCATACGTCACTAAGAATGCACCACTCACTGCCCATAACGGTCGACGACGACGACTAAAGGTGTAGACAATGATAAAAACCACTAGACCTTCCAACAGGCATTGATACAGTTGCGATGGATGGCGTGCAAGACCTTCAGGGTCGGAGGGAAAGACCATAGCCCAAGGCACATCCGTTGTACGACCGTAGAGCTCACCATTAATAAAATTAGCTAATCGGCCTAGGCCAAGGCCTATCGGTGCAATAGGTGCAACAAAGTCGCAAATGGCGCCAAGCGTTTGACCCAACTTTCGCGCATATAGGAACAAGGCAAAAATAACCCCTAGCAAACCCCCATGAAAGGCCATACCGCCTTCCCAGATACGAAATAACCATAACGGGTCAGAGACAAAATGATCAAATCCGTAAAAAAACACATAGCCGATTCTGCCACCTAACACTGCACCGACCGCCCCATAGAACACTAAATCTTCTACCTGATCAGCATGCAAAGGCGACCAAACTTGTTGACTACGATGACGACCCAAGAAGTACGCTGTGATGAAACCCAATAAATACATCATGCCATACCAGCGTAAACTGATAGGGCCGATCGTCACAATGATGGGATCAATATAGGGGTAAGGCAGCATACAAGATCTCAAACAAATTAATAGTAAATACTAGCGACTAAGCAGTAACTGAATCGCAATAACTAATAGTAAAATCGCAAATAAACGTTTTAAGCGACGCTCGGAAAGCCGGCTCGATATCGCCGCCCCCAGCTTTGCAAACGGCATACTCGTCATGGCGATACCTAAAAAAGCAGGCCAATAAATATAACCGCTGGCGAACTCTGGTAGCGCGTCAATTGCTCCACCATGCCAGCCATAGGTCAAGGCACCAAAAAAAGCGATCGGCAGACCGCATCCGCTCGAGGTCGCAACGGCTGCATGCATAGACTCACGACAAGCTGCTAGGGTCGGCACTGTTAATGTTCCACCACCAATACCAAAAAACGCACTGAAGCCGCCGATAACCGCGCCGAACATGCTCAGCATCGCAGGCGATGGCAAGCCAAAAGCGGCTTTTGGTTGCGCGCCCGTGAATAACTGCACCGCTGCCAACAATAAGAATAAACCCACTAATAGCTGTAAATTTTCACCGCTTAATCCCGCAGCAACGGTTGATCCCAGCACTACGCCGATGATCAGTCCTGGGGTCATCGCTTTGACCACCGGCCAATTCATATTGCCTAATTTATGGTGCGCCAACACTGAGCTTATCGAGGTAATGACGATAGTCGCAAAGGAAGTGCCTATTGCCAAGTGCACGATACTAACCTCAGGAAAGCCTTGCAAGCCGAAGATAAAAATCAACAGCGGCACGATAATGGCGCCACCGCCAACACCAAACAGGCCTGCCAATAGTCCCGCAATAGCGCCGATAATAGGATATAAAAATAAACTCACGAGCTTAAATGCCGTCGCTTGATTCGCTCGCCAAACAAGCGGGTAATCCCCTTCACCTCTAAAAGGTCATCAATCGCTACATGAATATCCGCTATTTCGCAAAGATCCAATACTTTACTCAGTAATTCTTGCGCCTCAGATTGACTAATGCCACGCAACACTGACTTCACTTTAGGTAAGTTCGTTGCGCTCATCGATAGTGAGTCGTAACCCATCGCCATCAATAAAATAGCGGCACCTGGGTCACCGGCTAATTCACCACAAATACTGACCGGTTTGCCGGCCTGCAGACCAGCTTTAGCCACTTGAGAAAGCGCCTGCAAAACGGCGGGGTGATAAGCTTCATAAAGTTCGGCAACGCTGGGGTTATTGCGATCGACAGCTAAAATATATTGGGTCAAATCATTGCTGCCCACCGATAAGAAGTCGACCCGTTCAGCTAATTGGCCGGCAAGGTATACCGCGGCTGGCACTTCAATCATAACCCCTATCTGCGGAAACGCCACATCAATTCCTTCTTCGATTAATTCAGCATGGGCTCGGCGCATCAATGAAAGCGCTTCGTCTAACTCTTTTACATAGCTGATCATAGGCAACATGATGCGTAAGTTATCGAGTCCTAAGCTGGCTTTCATCATTGCTCGAACTTGAGAAAGAAAAATCTCAGGATGGTCAAGCGTGATACGAATACCACGCCAACCCAAAAAAGGATTGTCTTCTTCAATAGGAAAATAAGAAAGTGACTTGTCACCACCAATATCTAGTGTCCGCATAGTGACAGGGCTGGGGGCAAAGGCCTCAAGTTGCAAGCGATACAACGTGCGTTGCTCCTCTTCACTGGGAAACCGATCCTGCATGATGAATGGCACTTCGGTACGATAAAGACCAACGCCCTCAGCCCCTTGATCAAGTGAGCGAGAAATATCAGACGCCAAACCGGTATTGACCCACAAAGAAATACGATGGCCATCTGTGGTTTCGCAGCTTAAATCTTTTAATGCCTCCAAACCGCGTGAGACTAGACGCTCTTCAGCGACGATTTCTTCATAACTACCGAGTAACTCGGCGTTGGGATTAAAGTAAACAATCCCAGCATAACCATCAACAATTAACTCACTGTCTTCAACCTGCGTAAACGGAATGTCTACAGCGCCCATGACGGTAGGAATTCCCATGCCGCGGGCTAAAATAGCCACATGCGAGTTACGCGATCCTCGTAACGACACTAAACCGGCTAATTTTTTACGAGGCAACTCACCCAGCATTGAGGCAGTCAGCTCATCGCCAATTAAAATGGCGTTATCAGGATAATTAATTGGCTCTTGGGTGGCCTGCTGTAAATATTCTAACAATCGTCGACCGAGATCTTTAACATCAACCGCTCGCTCCTTTAAATAGGGATTATCCATTTGCTCAAACGCTTGCAAATGGGCCAGAATGACCTGCGCTACGGCACCTTGAGCCCACTCGCCCTCTTCAATAAGCTGCTCAATTTCACGAGGTAGCGCTGGCGAATCGAGCATTTTAGAATACACCTCAAACAAGGCCAGCTCTTGGGGAGGCAAGCGATCAGCCAACTGCACGCTCAGCTGCGCAATGTCGTCACGCACCCTCGCAACGCAGGCACGAAAAAAAACCAATTCTTCATAAATATCTTTGCTTTTACGTCGCGGCACTGCGTAGAGGTCAGCAGGAGGTGACAGCACGACAGCCTGACCAATGGCGATACCAGAGGCTCCGGGCACGCCACGAAACTCGGCATTAACCGCTCTTGTATCAGCCCGTAAATCTTCCAAGCCGGTCACTTGTGCATGAGCAATTAGACCCGCCAACTGCGCTGAGACTGTCACTAAGAAAGCTTCTTCGCTTTCATCAAATCGTCGCTTCTCAATTTGCTGAACAATGAGCACGCCTAATACAATTCTATGATGTATAATCGGCACGCCAAGAAAAGAACTAAAGGGATCCTCACCGATGTCGGCTAAGTACTCAAAATTAGGATGAGCTTGAGCATCGCTGGTATTAATTGGTTCTTCGCGAAGTGCTACTTGACCGACAAGCCCTTGACCCAAGGCCAAGCTCAACTCACCAAGGGCCGACTTGTTTAAACCTTCAGTTGCCCTAAAGACTAAGCGCTGCTGTTGATCAGCTAAATAGACGGTACACACTTCCGTGCCCATCGCCGCCTTAACATTATTCACAATGATATCTAGCGCCGATTGTAAATCGGGCGCAGCGTTAACCTTTTGAACAATATTACTCAGAGATTGGAGGATATTCATAATCGCTAATTAGTACCTGACGCGCGAATATATCTAGTCACCTTTTGAGCATGAACGCTCGACAGTTCTTTTAACATGCGTTGATACACTCCGCGCTTAAAATCGATAATCTGATCCAGCGGGTACCAATAGCTCACCCATTCCCAGCGATCAAATTCAGGGTTATGGCTTCGGTCTAGTTGCACGGCAGAGTCATCCGATAATAAGCGCAGCAAATACCACTTTTGTTTTTGACCAATACAAACCTTACCCTTGGTCGGACGAATCATTTTTTTAGGCAGGCGATAGCGCAACCAATCGCGAGTTGTACCCCAGATTTCAACCTGCCCTGCCTTTAAGCCTGTTTCTTCTTCGAGTTCACGATACATCGCCTGTTGTTGTGATTCTCCTTCCTGCATACCGCCTTGCGGGAACTGCCATCCGTCTTGGCGCACCCGTTTAGCCCAAAGCACATTGCCTCTGCCATTGGCAATCACAATGCCAATATTTAGTCGATAACCATCTGCATCCAACAATTGCTTTACTCCCAACTATCCCATACAACTACTATAACACATCGCAATAATCGATCACGGCAGCACGGTTAAAATAAGTCAATTGGCTGACTTATCGAACAATTTATCGTCGCAATGATCAACAGCACTTGGTCTAAGCTTTGAATGCCGATAAACTAATACTCATCATCAAGCTCAGCAATGAGTTTGCCGGTGCAGCAAAGCGGATTTTTTTGTGGCCCTAAGGAATAACTATGCCGAACTCAGTCTCATCACTGGCAATCTTTGACCTCGATAACACCTTACTCGCCGGCGATAGCGATCATGCTTGGGGAGAGTTCCTCTGTGCTAATGGCCATGTCGACGCCCAACAGCACCAGCGGCTTAATGACCAATTTTATCAGGCTTATTGTGATGGCAATTTAGATATTGATGCTTATCTACAGTTTGCCTTATCGGCTATTGCCGGCAAAACCCCTGCAGAACTATCTCAATTACACGCCGACTTCATGCAGCAATTTATTCAACCCATGCGACTAAAGAAGGCAGACATCCTTCTCCAGAATCATCGTGAAAATGGTGATTTTTTATTAATCATTACCGCTACCAATGATTTCATTGCTGCACCCATTGCCCAAGCCTTGGGCGTGGATGACTTAATTGCATCGCAAGCAGAAATAATCAACGGGGTTTATACCGGTAAACCCACCGGCATACCGAGTTTTCAAAACGGGAAAGTTGAGCGTCTCAAGCGGTGGTTAAGCGATCGAGATTTCTCGCTTGAAACGGCGTATTTCTACAGTGACTCGCATAACGATTTACCGTTATTATCAGCGGTAGGTCACCCTATCGCCGTCGATGCCGATGAAACCTTACAGCAATACGCCGAGCAAATGGGCTGGCCCAGTATTAGTTTAAGGAATCTAAACGCTTAATCAATTCGGGCAAAAACGGCTTTTAAATAATCCATTTCAGGCATCGCCACATTAACCGGATGATCAGCGCCTAAGCCGCCTTGATGCACGATCATCGCTTGCCTGCCCACACGGGCAGCTGAACTCTGCACAATTTTAGTCAAGGACTCGCGTGGTAAATGCAGCGAGCAGGAAGCGCTCACTAGCAAACCCGATTCGGCCAGTAACTTAATCGCTAGTTGATTAATATGATGGTAGGCGTTCTCGCCACTGCGTTGATCTTTACGGCGTTTAATAAATGCCGGTGGATCCAACACGATCACATCAAAAATTAAATGCTTGCGGATTAACGACTTTAAGACATCGATGGCCGCACCTTTTAAAAATCGCATCTGAGTATCATAACCAGCCGTCGTTGCACTCACCTCGGCTTGAGCGAGAGCAGATGCCGAGCTATCAACACAAGTCACGCTTTCCGCACCGCTGGCCATGGCTTGAAGCCCCCAGCCACCGAGGTAACTGTAGACATCAAGCACCCGTTGTCCCTGGCAATACTTAGCCAGCAAAGCACGAGAATCACGATGGTCGTAAAACCAGCCCGTTTTCTGGCCGCCCATTACCGGCACATTAAAAGCCACGCCATTCTCAATAATTTCAACGAAATCAGGCACCTCGCCATAAACTACTTCGGTCTGAGCCGGCAACTGCTCGATCGTATTTTCTTTCTCATTGCGTAACACGATGCCAGCGGGCTTAAGGACATCGATCAAACTTCTGACAATAGCCTCAAGCACTACCATCATCCCGGCCGTATTAATCTGCATCACCAACACATCGCCATAGCGATCGATGACTAAGCCCGGTAAGTTATCACCGTCACCGTATACCAAGCGATAATAGGGTTGTTGATAACACGCTTGCCGCCAAGCATATGCGGCCGTCACTTGCCGGCGAATAAAAGCGCCGTCCAGCGATTGCTGATCGGTGCGACTGTAGAGCCGACCACACAGCAGCGCCTGCGGGTTAAAGTAACCGCTACCCAGCACTAGCCCATGCGGATTGACCAAGGTGGCCTGCTGACCAGCGGCAAAGGTTTTAAATTGACTGCGCTCAATATCAATTTCATTACTGTAAACCCAGCAATGGCCTTGTTTAATTCGACGATCGGATTTAGTTTTTAACACCACCACTGGCAATACTGCTTCGGGCGCTTGCTTTGCATCCGTCGATTCGGTGGATTTAGGTAATTGGGGCATAGTCGTTCAATCTTGCCTTGATGTAGCGGTTGAATAAGGGTTTAGATTCAGCAATAGCGCGCACCATACAGCCATTTAACCGTGAACACAAACGCACTTTTATGCGAAAAGCCATAGCCCCGAGGAGATAAATTTGCCTATAATAAGCATTATCTATACAGCTCTTAATGGGTCTTCTGATGCCACCGACAACTTACAAACGCCAACAACGCAAAATGAGCGGCATCGACCAATGGGTGATGGGAATCGACCGTGTGGTGCGAACGATTATTCCAGGCAGTACCCGCAGTCATCGACCCTCGCCCGCTAAAGATATTCCATCGAGCAGCGCAAAGTCTGTTACCTTAGATGCTAAGACTAAACGCCATATTGGTGGCTTGATGCGGATTAACCACACCGGTGAAGTCTGTGCCCAGGCGCTGTATCAAGGCCAGGCCCTGACAGCAAAAACCGAGACGATTAAAACAGCCATGCAAGGATCTGCCAAAGAGGAAGAAGATCATTTAGCCTGGTGTGAAGAGCGACTCACTCAATTAGGCAGTCGACCCAGTTATCTCAACCCTTTATTTTATGGCTTATCCTTTGGTATGGGCGCCATTGCCGGCGCTGCAGGTGACAAGTGGAGTTTAGGCTTTGTCGCCGCAACCGAAGATCAAGTTTGTCAGCACTTGCGCGATCATCTTCAACAACTGCCCGAAGATGATCTGCAAACGCGGGCAATATTAGAACAAATGCTGGCTGATGAAGAGCATCACGGTGAAAAAGCCCTAGAACATGGTGGTGTCGCGTTTAACTCGCCCTCTAAAAGGCTGATGACAGGTCTCTCTAAACTGATGACCAAGACCACCTACCGAATTTAACCTCCTAGATACAGCCGGCCTCAAACCCAAGTTCTACTCAGGGAGGACACTAACCAGTCGATATGGGTGGGTGATAGATCATTTGCACCACCGTGCCCACCGGGTCTTTACAATAAAAGCTTCTTGCCCCGTCACGATGGGTGCGCGGCTCACTCAACATGCGAATATCATTAGCCAATAAAAAACTGTACCACTGATCAACCTGCTCTGGGGTGTCGAGAATAAAGCCAATATGGTCTAGCTGTTGAAAAGCCGGATCGAGATTGACGTTATCGGGCTTATTATGCAGCGCCACATTGTCATTCCCTGAACAAAGAAAAATATTGTCCTCATCAGGCTGCCACTCAATGGCCATGCCCAACAGCTCAATATAAAAAAAACAGGCCGCTTTAAAGTCAGAAACAAATAATGCCACATGCCGCATGCCCGCTGTCGGCGGCGGTCGCTGGCCTTTTACTCTCTGCTGGTCAGTCATTAGGCCGCCTCTATTCGGTAACTGTGGCTGACTTCGACACCGGCTTTTTCCATCATGATCGAGGCCGAACAATATTTTTCTGCCGAGAGACTCACTGCCCGCTTCACTTGTGCTTCCTTTAAATCGTGACCGGTGACTACAAAATTGAGATGGATACGGGTAAACACCGCTGGCACGGCATCAGCGCGGTCGGCCTCGAGCTCGGCCACACAGTTCGTGACTTGCTGGCGACCCTTTTTCAGCATCGACAGCACATCGAAGGAGGCACAACCGCCTAAACCCATCAACAACATTTCCATTGGCCTGGGACCACGATTTTCACCCCCTTGATCAAGCGGACCGTCCATCTGAACACTATGACCTGTCTCAGATTCTGCTTTAAAGCTGACCTCACCGGTCCAATGTACTCTGGCTTTCATAGTTTTCCTCATTAGCTAGGCAACTGTATTGATCGACAAATACCGTCACCGGCTACCCCTTTTATGACTCAATATGCGGCTCGGTGACAAGCCGATAAATACCTCTCATCGAAGACGATTAAGGATAATAAGGGCCTTTATCCCAAACCGCGCCTTATTGTAACTTCAATGACTTAGCGATACAGCTGCTAATCAAGGTTATATGAAGAGTAAAAAATAGTCTATTGGTTCACAAAATAAACAGTTTTCGCTGGCTTACTGGTTGTTTTGAGTAATAATCAACCCAACAACACAATAAACTTTGTTCTCAACTACACAGGTGATTAAACTATTATGCTAGCCACGACTCATAACCGCCCAACCACTGCCGCCGTAAAAGGAAGACCCTTTGTGAACGCCATTCCACTCACCCCACATATCAAAAATGCCGAGGTATTAATTGCCAATAGTCATCGGCGACGCTACACCAACAAGAGTACCATTATTTTTGCCGGTGATACCTCTGAAACTCTGTATTACTTGGTAAAGGGATCGGTCACCGTTGCTATTGAAGACGACGAAGGCAAAGAAATCATTGTTGCCTACCTTAATGATGGCGACTTTTTTGGCGAGATGGGTCTGTTTGATCAAGAAGATCCACGCAGTGCTTGGATTCGCGCTAAAAGCGACTGCGAAGTCGCCGAAATCAGTTACAGCAAATTCCACGAACTGGTGCAAGAATCCCCCGAACTGTTATTCTCGGTGAGCCAGCAAATGGCGACTCGACTCAGAAACACCACACGCAAAGTCGGCGATCTGGCCTTTTTAGATGTCACTGGTCGCGTGGCGCGCACCTTATTAGACTTGACCAAACAGCCCGATGCCATGACGCATCCCGATGGCATGCAAATCAAAATTACGCGACAAGAAATCGGTCGAATCGTCGGTTGCTCCCGCGAAATGGTCGGCCGTGTTTTGAAAGACCTGGAAGAAAAAGGACTCGTGAACGTAAAAGGAAAAACGATGGTGGTTTTCGGCACTCGCTAACCGTCAATCATCATTTAGCGCTTGATCATACTCCAGTACATTCCTGCGCAGGCTAAGGGCTTCTCACTATTGAGCAAGCCCTTTTTTATGCTCTGAGGATCAAAAAAACAAAGCAGCCAATTGCCGACCCGGATCCTCTGCTCGCATCAACGATTCGCCAACTAAAAAAGCATTGACCTGATGTTCACGCATAGCCGCAACATCGGCAGGGCTATGAATGCCACTCTCAGTCACAACTATCCTATCATTAGGAATATCCGCTAATAATTGGTAGGTGTTATTCAAGTCGGTGTCAAAATGATGCAAGTCGCGATTATTAATACCCACCAAGGTATTACCCAAAGGTAACGATCGCATTAACTCCTCACGATTATGCACTTCAACCAATACATCCATACCGAGTTTTTGTGCGCAGGCATTAAGTTGTTCAAGCTGACGATCATTCAACGCTGCAACAATTAACAAGATACAGTCGGCGCCTAAGGTGCGCGCCTCATAAATTTGATAGGGGTCAATAATAAAATCTTTACGAATGACCGGCAAAGTACAAGCCGCACGAGCTTGCTGTAAATAACTGTCTGAACCTTGAAAGAAATCAACGTCTGTCAGTACTGATAAACACGCTGCGCCGCCAAGCTGATAACTTTTGGCTATCGCTACCGGATCAAAGTCTTCACGAATCACCCCTTTGCTGGGCGATGCCTTTTTAATCTCGGCAATCACGGCAGTGCCTTGCTGCTTAAGTGCAGACTGCATAGCAGTCACAAAGCCACGGCAACTATCGGCATCGGCGAGCATTCCTTCGAGTGTCTCTAGACTACGACGTGCGCTTCGATCGCTAACTTCTTCACGTTTACGATTGAGAATTTTTTTTAAAATCGTCGGTGTTACTGATTGGGTTTCTGTACTCATAAATTTTTTCTTGTTTTGATAAGCAAGCTTACGGTCATTGCTCAGTCGATTTGAGCAAACGAGTAAAATCGGCCAGTTCGGTCAATTTTTCAAAGGCCGTGCCTGCGGCAATAATATCTTGCGCCATGGTCACGCCCTGCTGCCAATCATCGGCCCGACCAGCAACATAGATGGCGGCGCCAGCATTGAGAGCGATGATATCGGCGGCCGCTTGTTGCTTCGTACTAATGGCACCTTTTGTCTGGCCCAGTACCGATTTAATTAAGTCAAAACTGGCCTCGGCATCGGCGACAGCTAAGCAGTCAATGGTGGCTGGCTCAATGCCGACTTGCGTCGGTGAAATACGGTACTCAGTGATTTCACCTTGGACTAGTTCAGCCACTAGGGTGTCAGCCGCTAAACTGATTTCATCAAGCCCATCGCTTGAATGAACAACCATCACATGGTGACTGCCTAGCTGACGTAACACCTCGGCTATCGGCCTAACTAAATCGGCCGAATACACACCCAATAATTGATTCTTAACGCCAGCTGGATTAGTAATTGGCCCTAATACATTAAACAACGTGCGAGTGGCCAATTCTTTACGTGGACCTATTGCATGTTTCATTGCACCATGATGATTTTGGGCGAACATAAAACCCACGCCCACCTGTTCAATGCAATGCGCAACCTGTTCCGCACTTATATCTAAACGCACTCCCGCCGCCTCTAACACATCGGCCGCACCGCTTGAGCTACTGACTGAACGATTGCCGTGCTTGGCAACCTGACAACCAGCGGCTGCGGCAACAAAGGTGCTGGCGGTAGACACATTAAATAATTTAGCACCATCACCACCAGTACCGACAATATCAACCAAATGCTCACCTTCAACCTCAACCGCCGTAGCCAACTCGCGCATCACGGTTGCCGCCGCCGCTATTTCATCAACGGTTTCACCTTTCATACGTAGAGCAACGAGAAAACCGGCGATTTGTGCTGGCGTCGCGTCGCCTGTCATAATCGTGCGCATCACCTCAACCATCGCATCTTTATCGAGGTCTTGCTGCTGTATCGCCGCTTCAATGGCCTGCTGTATCTTCATTTTAATGATTCATCCCTAGGCTTGGAGAAAATTATTCAATAATTCGTGACCGCACTGACTTAAAATAGACTCAGGATGAAACTGTACGCCTTCCACTGCTAGCGTTTTATGCCGCAAGCCCATAATCTCATCGACGGTGCCGTCATCATGCTGAGTCCATGCAGTCATTTCAAAACAGTCTGGCAAGCTGTCTTTATCAACCACTAAGGAATGGTAACGGGTTGCCTCAAATGGCTGGTCTAAACCACTAAAAACACCCCCGTCATTATGATGCATCATTGACGTTTTACCGTGCATGACGGTTCGTGCACGCACCACCTTTCCACCAAAAGCTTGGCCAATACTTTGGTGGCCAAGACAAATACCCAATAGCGGAATAACACCGGCAAACTGCTCAACAACAGCCAGTGAAATACCCGCCTCGTTCGGCGTACAAGGGCCAGGAGAAATCACAATCTTGGTCGGTTTTAAATCAGCAATTTCTGCACAGCTTATTTCATCATTGCGTACCACTTTAACATCGGCACCCAGTTCACCTAAATACTGTACTACGTTATAAGTAAATGAATCGTAGTTATCAATCATTAACAGCATTACGATGATTCCTCATTCTGACTAGCCAAGGCAGCGGCACGAAACATAGCTCGGGCTTTATTCATGGTTTCTTTCCATTCAAGTCTCGGTATCGAATCGGCCACAACACCGCCGCCGGCTTGAACATTCAATACCTGATCTTTAATCACTGCTGTGCGAATAGCGATCGCTGTATCCATATTACCTTGCCAGCTAATATAACCCACTGCACCACCGTAAATACCCCGCTTAACCGGTTCCACCTCATCAATGATTTCCATCGCTCGCACCTTAGGTGCACCACTCAAAGTACCCGCAGGCAATACGGCTTTCAGCACATCGATCGCCGTTAACCCGTTGCGCACTTTAGCAGTTACGTTAGAAACAATGTGCATCACATGCGAATAGCGCTCAACAATCATTTTATCGGTTAAGTTAACGCTACCAATTTCAGCAACTCGCCCTGCGTCGTTACGGCCAAGATCAATCAACATCAAATGCTCGGCTATCTCTTTAGGGTCAGCCAATAATTCCGCCTCTAAGGCTTTATCTTCTGCCTCGTCATAACCGCGTCGCCGAGTGCCGGCAATCGGTCTTACGGTGACCAGTTGATCTTCAACACGGGCTAAAATCTCTGGCGAAGAACCAACGATTTGAAAGTCCTTAAGGTCTAAGAAATACATATAAGGTGAAGGGTTCAAGCCGCGCAAAGCACGATAGAGATTTATTGGGGGAGCAGTAAAGGGGGCGCGCATCCGTTGCGAAGGCACGACTTGCATCACATCACCGGCCAGCGTGTAAGCTTTAATTTTTTCAACCACTTGTTCGTAATCAGCCTGACTAAAACCGGATTTAAAATCTTCCTCTGTCAATGTAGGCACTTGATCAGACTGAACATCAGCAAGACCAATAGTCGGCAAGGGCTTGGCAAGCATTGGCAATTTGGCTGCCAGTTCATCGATACGATCGCAGGCTCTTTGTAACGCTAGCGCAGCTCGCTGCTCAAGGGTCTCAGCGGTTTCTGCACTGGGATCAGCATGGCTGATGATATGAATCTTACCGGCCAAATTATCAAATACTAACACCTGTTCTGACACCATCAGTAAAATATCGGGGGTGCCCAATTCATCATCCGGCGTCGAAGCTTTTAATTTTGGCTCGACATAACGAACCGTGTCATAGGCAAAGTAGCCCACTAAACCACCGAAAAAAGTCGGTAAACCCGCCAACTCTGGCGCGCGGTAACGCTGTTGAAATTGCTCGACAAACACCAACGGATCAGCCATCGACGCTTGTTCAATTATTTTTCCGTTATGTTCCACAGTGATGGCTTCATCAAATACTTTTAATACCGTTTGGCAAGGCAAGCCAATGATCGAGTAGCGACCCCACTTCTCGCCACCCTGAACGGATTCAAATAAATAAGAGTAAGGGCCGGCCGCTAATTTATGATAGGCGCTGAGCGGTGTGTCCATATCGGCCAACACTTCACGACTCACCGGTATTCGGTTATAGCCAGCTTGGGCCAGTTCGGTAAATTGTTCGAGGTTAAGATTCATGGTCAATCCAGACTGTCAATTAATTGGGTTTAGTGTCAAAAAATAGTAGTCGCATGCATTGGGTATCAAGCCGACATCAGCGCGACATCAATGCAAATTACCGCTTATTGCCAACGCCATCGTCGAAAACTATTTTTCTTAATCACTGTATTCACCACGCTATCCGTCTAGATCAGTTGAAAAGGGTAGATGTTCATTGTAGCGCAGTCCGTCACGCTCGCAAGCCGTTTATTATGCCTTTAATGGGCCGTTTTATACCAGCGAAGCCAGCTCAGCGCGCATTTGCTCGATAACAACACGGTAATCCGGTTGGTTAAAAATCGCTGACCCTGCTACGAAAGTATCAGCGCCCGCCGCTGCTACTTCGGCAATGTTTTGAACTGAAATCCCACCGTCAACCTCTAAGCGAATGTCGTGGGCCACAGAATCGATTAATTCACGCGCCTCAGCCAGTTTAGACAGGGTGGTGGGAATAAAAGATTGACCGCCAAATCCGGGATTAACCGACATCAATAACAACATGTCAATTTTATCCATGACATAGCTGGCTGCATCCAAGGGAGTGGCCGGATTAAAGACCAAACCCGCTTGACAGCCCGCATCCTTAATTAACTGCAGTGAGCGATCGACATGCTCGCTCGCCTCGGGATGAAAGGTAATATAGCTGGCTCCCGCCTCAGCGAAATCGCCAATAATACGATCAACTGGACTTACCATTAAATGCACATCAATAGGAGCAGTAATGCCGTAGTCGCGCAATGCCTTACAAACCATTGGACCGATGGTCAAATTAGGCACATAGTGATTATCCATCACGTCAAAGTGCACAATATCA
>MDTB01198055.1_pt1 | contig 14289 bp, 13 predicted proteins | sample 811161 | NCBI WGS metagenome assembly MDTB01 (sample SAMN05326650, study PRJNA326480) | marine metagenome | isolation source: seawater | place: Mediterranean Sea | collected 2009
CTTTTGAAAATTATAGAATTGCAAAATAATAGTATCTTGCATCTGATCAAATCTTAACTTAATTGAGTTATCGTAAATATCTATCAATCTATGGATAGAAAGGTAATTTGAAAAAATATTTTTTGAATGAAATTCTATATTAAATGCAACAAAATATATAATTAAGTTGAAAATTAGAAAAAGACTTACAGTACTAATTTTTTTTTCAAATTTAGACAAATAAAAAGATAAAAAATAAAAAAACAAATATACGTATAAGACTCTACTTTTAGTTGCATATAAAATTATAGTTGATAGAATCATAAAAATTACAATTTTAAGATACTTTTTATTTAAATCTAAAGTGTATGAAAAAAAATTTGCTAATGTTATTAATATTAAAGCAGTTAAATTTGGATCTAGATTATTAAAAGATAGACGGGTGTAATTCCAAAAAGAATAGTCACATAAATTTAAACTTTTTCCAAATTCATCATAACAAAAACGTAAGTCAGTTTTTTCTCCTTTTACAGTAAAAATAACCTCTTCGGGTTTTGAAATAATACCTTCTAAATAAGCTTTATATAAATCAAAATATTTAGGTGTTTCTTTAACATCTATCATCACAAAATATCTTTCGCTTGAAGGATAAAGAAAAAATAAAGAGATAAAAAAAATGACAAGTAAAAAAATAATTAAAACATTTATATCTAATTTTTTATTTTCTTTAAATTCAAAGGAAAAAATAAATAATAAAATTAAGATTAAAAACTTTGAAAAATTAAGATGATCAGAAAATATAATTAAAAAAACAATAGAAACAATATTAATAAAAACTATTTTTAAATTTACTAATTGAAATTTTGAAAATAAAAATAAACTTAAAATATTAAAACAAAAAACAAATTTAAAATATTGAGTTCCTAAAAATAAAAAAGAAATAAAAAATAAAATAAAACATATAATTAATATATTTTTTTCTATAGAATTACTCATTTGAAAAAATTTTATAACTTAACTAAATCTGACTTATTTTTTTTATAGAGTTGTCTTTTAAATCAAATACTTCACAATCTTTAATTAAATTTTTAGATCGATGTATAGGTAAATAAGTCAATTTATTTTCTTGATTCCTAGATTCTCTTATATTTGTACTGGTACAAAAGCTTAAAGATAAATCATTTTCTAAATTAAATAAATCAGAAAAGTTATTTTGGATAAAAAATGCATTATTTTTGATTTCATTAATTCCTAAAAATAAAAAACCTTTTTTTTGCATTAAATTAATAACTGCCGTCAATGAAGCTCCATAGCAAAGAGAAGAATAATGATAATCATACCTATTAAAATTTTCAAAATAAGGAACTGTGATCTCTGCACTATCGCCAAAAATAGAATTATATTCAACAACAGCAATTTTTGAGAATTTATTTGGTAATTGATTAATTATCCAATAATCAATTCCATCAAGATCAATACTGAATAAATCTAAATTATCTAAAAAATTATTTTTATTTAATATTTCGTTTATATTATCTTTTTTAATAGTGGTATTAATAATTTCTAAATCTCCTTTCCAAAATTCAATATTTTCTTTAACTTGATTTTGTAAATTTGTTTCTTTGTCAATAATAAGACCTTTGCATGCTTTATCTATAAACAAAAATCTTGTATTTGACTCTTTATAACTCCCAACCCCAAGCTCAACAAATTTTAAATTTTTAATTTTTAATTTTTCAATTAAATAATCAAGAACACCATCTTCGCCATTCTGCGAAAAAACTTTGTAATAAACTTCATCAAATTTTTTAACATCGGAATATGTTTTTTTTTGCAATATTAAAATATGATTTAGCAGTCGTATATTTTAATTCATCATATTTTTTACCGCTTGGTATAGAATTAATTATATAGCCAGAAATTTTTGATCTTATATATTTTTTTAGTTTTGCGATCATTTTTAGTTAAATTTAGAGTATACGTTAAATTGAAAATGTAAACTTTTCTTTAATTAAGCCTATAATATTTTTAATAATAATCCTTACAATGTGATTTTTATTATATTTTTCAAAAAGTAGATCATCATATTGCCTGTTGAGTTTGACTTTTTTTGTGTGTTTTAATTTATACTTTTTATTAAAGGAACCTTTTTCTAATTTAAAATATTTATCGTCTTGATTAAAAACTAAATTGGTCTGAGGTGTTATACAATATGATTTTAAATTCATACATAAAAAAACCCATTGGATATCCCAAGTATCTCGCCAATGATATTTGTTTGAAACAAATTTATTATAATTAAAAATTGCCTGTAAAAACCCAACTTCTTTTTTTTGTTTTTTATACAATGCAATAATATTTTTTTTATTTATATTTGGTGTATATTTTTTCCATCTATCTTTCCATGTTGCCCAACCCCAAATTGGGAAATTATTTGAAGCAAAATAATTTAAATTTTCTGAATTTTCAGAATTAATTGGATTAAAACCAGTGATCATACTTATTTTTTTATTTTTACTAAATTTAATTAATAGTTTTGAACAGAAATCGAAAAAATATTTTGAGGGTAGTATATCGTCTTCCAGTATAATACCGTAATTTACATGATTGAAAAACCAACTTATTGCTTCACTAACTGCTCTTCTACATCCTAAATTTTTGTTATTTATTTTAAATTTAATTTTACTTTTCCAAGTAATTTTTGTTTTTATTAAATTTCGAACACTTCTTATCTTTAATTTATCAAATTCATCAACTGGCCCATCTATAGAAATAAAAATTTGTTTTGGCTTGATATAGGACAAAGTACTAATCAGTTTTTTTGTATATTTTGGCCTATTATATAAAAGCAATAATAAGGGTGTATTCATAAATATTTTATTTTAAATTTTTTCCACAAATTTAATTTACTATTTAAATTCAGCTCTGAATTATTTCTAAATCCAGATGCAGCACTATATTTATTAGATTTTTTTGACAATAAATTTTCCAGATCTTTATAGTTACTAAAACTATTATTATTAGATAAAATTTCATAATAATTCGCATTAAGATCGTATTGATCGTCAAATGTTAATGCTGGTATTTTTTTTATAGTTAAATCAATTATTACTGAGGAATTATTGGGTACAATAGCAATACACCCTCTTATATTTTTTTCAGGTTTGAGAAATTTATATTTATATTTTAAATTAGATTTTAGGGATGGATGATTTTTAAAATAAATTTTTTATTTATTTTTGATTTTTTTTGATTTATCAATTTCATCTAACATTTTTTTTGTAGTTAATTCTTCAAAACTTCCAAAAATAAACAATTTATGTAAAATTTTTTCTTTTTTATTTGATTTGATAAAAGAGTATCTTAAAGCTTCGACCTCTATAACTTTTTTGACAATTTTGTTTTCTGCTAATTTATTTTTGTTATATTTACCATTTACTAAAAAATAAGATGGAAAAGTATCTACATAATTTTTTTTGTTATTAAAATTAGTAAATCTCATATCCCATTTATTTATTAAGGAATGTATTACTCCAAATGTTTTTATCCCCCTTTTTTTTGCTTCAAAATTAAGTATTTTTTCCCATGATTGATTTTCTGCAACATAAATGATATTATTAATATTAGAACAATTTATAAAATTTTTAATATTTAGAATGTTTATAATTGTCTCTAAACATTTAAATCCATAAAAAGATTTTTTTAAACCCCTCTTAAAAAAAAACTGTAAATCTAAATTTAGTTTATTTGAAAAATAAACTTTTTTTGATAACAAAAAATAGTTTTTAAAATAGAAAATCAAGTAGATTATTATTGCTTTGAAAATATCAATAAAAGATAAATAATTTTTTAAAAATAGATATCTATCACTAGATAATTTCGTATTATTAAGATTAACATTTTGAAGATGAATAAAATTAAATTTATAATCAAATTTTGAAAAAATTTTTGTTAATTTTCCCCAAAAATTATTGATATTTTCATCTATTTTTTGTGGGATCGTGAAATAGCTAAAAAAAATATTTTTAGAATTTATTATATTTTTTTTTTCTAAAAAAAACTTAAAGTTTTTCAAAACATATACATGAACTAAAAAAAAAGTTTTGATTATTTCAGGTAAAATAGATCTATAATGAAATTTTTTATCTTCTTGTTTAAGTATAGTAACTATTTTTTTTGTACAAAATATCTTTGTAATGTTAAACCAGTATTTTTATCACTAATATTAATTTCAGCTTTAATTATTTTTTTATTTTTTAAATAACTTATTAATCCAATTATTTTTAATAAATTTAAATATTCTGGATTTGAATATATACATTTTTCATTTAAAGTTAAATAATCCCACAGATAATATTCTTGCATTATTTTTGTATTTAAGCGCAAACTTTTATTTTTTATTTTTTTTTCACTTATTTCAAAAATAGCATCATTGAAAGAATTAATTATTTTTCTTCTATTTCTCCTAATGTAATTTAAAAAATATTTTGTCTCTTTATTTGGACTATTTTTTTTTGACCAATAAATTATTAAGTCTTTCTCTTTTTGATATAGCTTAATAAATTCATTATTCATTTTTTAGAAGTTTATTTACTCTTTTAAGATCTTGTATTGTGTCTACTGGGAAGGTTTCTTTTTTTTCTGATATCAAGTGTATTTTAAATCCATTCTCTATGATTCTTAACATATCAATTGACTCGATAATTTCTAGTTTTGTAGGCTTTAATTTCAAATATTTTACTAAAAAGTTTCTTTCAAAAGGTATTATACATACCTGTTTATAAAAAATCATATCTTTGATTTTTGTAAAATTGTTAGGAATTAAAGATCTAGAAAAGTATATTGCTTCATTAATTTTATTTTTTATTACCTTAACTGTATTTAATGAATTTATGTCTTTTTCATTTTTAATTGGACAAATTAAATTTACAACCTTAACATCTTTATTTTTAAAAGGTCTTAATGATTTTGTAATCATATCTGTTGTTATCATTGGCTCATCGCCTTGAATCATAACTATAATATTAAATTTTTTTTTCTTTATTTTTTCAATTTTTCTTACCGCTTCAGAGGTTCTTTCAGTGGCTCTTTTATGTTTTTTACTTGTTATGATATATTTTATATTATTTTTTTTTAAATGATTGACTATTTCTTGGTCGCAACAAGCAACATATACATCATGCACTTTAGTCTTCTTAGCAATCCTGTACACTCTTTGTACCATCGTTTCTTTCTTAATTTTACTTAAAGGTTTTCCAGGAAACCGGCTACTGCCCATTCTAACTGGAATTATAATAGCAATTTTTTTTAAATTTATCATTTAAGAACTTCCACTGCTTAAGTTTTATAAAAAATATAATTATAACTATCTTTAAATATATCGGATTTCTTGATTAATTCTGATTGTTGTTTGTCTAAAAATTTAAAACCATTTTTTTTTAAAATTTTAATTACATTTTTTTTTTGTATTTTGTATCTATCATTAATTTCAATGGAAATTGCTTTACATTTTTTTGAAGATAATATTGTTTTCATTCCTTCAAGCACTATATGTTCATTTCCATCAACATCTATTTTTATATAATTTGGAATTTCTAATATTTTCAAATGAATTAGGTTGTCTGCTGAAACTCCTAATATTTGATATTTATTTCTGGCTTTAAAATTTTTTCCTTCATAATCTTTTTTATTATCAAAAGCATTTAAAGCACCACCTTCAATAAAATCGCTTTCATTTAAATGACTAAAAGAAAAATTTGAATTATTCAAAGCTAATGGAAGTATTTTTATTTTCTTGTCTAAATCATTAATAAAAATATTTCTTGAGAGAATTCTTAAATTACTTGTTGATGGTTCAAAACTAATTGTTTCAGATTTAGGAAATTTTCTTTGAGCATATAATGAATATAAACCTATGTTTGCGCCTACGTCCCAAAAAATAAACTTTTTATTTTTTGGAAAACTACGTATCCAACTTAGAGTTTCAGGTTCTTTCTGAAAAAAAGTTTTAAATCTCCAGAATGTTATAAAATTTGGAGTAAAAAATTTTAAGTATCCATTTTCAACTTTTAAAGTTGAATAACTTTTTTTTTCTATAAAATAACTTATCCAAACTAAAAAGTTTTTTTTAATAAAAAATTCAACTAAAATATTTATAATAAAAATTAAATTTACAATTAAGAAAGAAATTTTTTTTTCCATAATTTTATTTATTAACAAACTTTATTATGCTTTGACCATTTATAAAATTTATAAAGACCATATTTAAGCATTGTTGGTTTTAATTTGATAATCTTTTTAATTTTACGCGTATCAGCAATAATTGAATTTTGGTCATTGGGAGTACTTTTTGTAACTTTTAAAGATATATTTTTTTCAAATTTAATCAAATTTGATATTAAATTTTTGACAGTCGTAGATTTACCTGTGCCTAGGTTAAAAATTTGGTTATTAAATTTTCTAAATTTTATTGACTTATTTAAAACATAATTCACATCATCTATGAAAATAAAATCTCTTACTCTTTTCAAGGAACCTTTAACTAATATTTTTTTATCCTTAAGCATGTGAGCCATATAAATACTAACCATTCCTTGTTTTAGATCTTTTAGATTTTGACCAGGACCATAAACATTAAAAAATCTAAAAATTATATACTTTATATTTGTTTGCATTTTTATAATTTCCTCAGCTAATAATTTATGTTTTCCATAATTTGAAAGAGGTTTGCATTGATCGTTTTCTTTAGCTCTTGTATTCTTTAAATTACCGTAAACTGACATCGAACTACTGAAAATAAATTTTTTTATTTTACTTTCTTTGTAGTAATTTAATAAATTGTAAGTAGTCAAAAAATTTCTTTTGTAATCATTTTCTGAGTCATAAAAACTTTTTTCACCAGAGGATTGTCCTGCTAAATGAAATACATAATCAATTTGTTTTGGTAATAATTTTAAATTTTCTTTCTTAGATAAGTCTGCTTTTATAAATTTAATTGCGTTATTAAGATTTGATTTAGTTCCAGTTGATAGGTCATCAACGCCATAAACTTTATATTTTCTTTGGTCCAAATACCTTGAAAGAGATGAGCCAATAAATCCAGCTGCACCAGTAATTAATACTTTTTCTTTTGACATTTTTTATTTGTAAATTGTACAAATTATAGTATCTGCGTATCCATTTTTGATTAACTCTTTTCTATAAGTATTTTCAATTTTTTTTCCAAAATATTTTGAATAAAAATTTTGTCCACCAGGTGCTCTATGGTGTGACCAGTATATATGATTTGATAAGTTGTATCTCTGATCAAAAGTAATTGAATATTTTTTATTTAGTTTTTTTAACAAGAAATTAATTGAAAATTTATTAAAATACCAAGGATGAGCTTTGGACCAATAAAATCTTTCAAATTCCGGAATATCGTAAATATTTGATAATGCATCGCTATAAGATGGAATTTCAAAAATTATTTTGCCATTTCTTTTTAATAACTTTAATTGTTGAATTAAAAATTCTATCGGATTATTTATATGCTCTAGAACAAAGAAGTGCATTATTAAATCAAATTTTTTATTTTTAATATCACTAATATTTTTAAAAAGATTAATTTCTTTATTTAACAAATATTTACTAAAATAACCTGATGGCTCAATACCATTACATGAAAAACCTTTTTTAATTAATGGATAGAGCATAAAACCAGAAGAACAACCAATTTCTAAGATATCTAATTTTTTTTTTGTGAAAAATTTTTTTAAATACTTTATTCTTCTTTTATAAGTATTTTTATTATCATTAATATGTTTTTCTACATTATTCCAATTTGAGTTTTTACCAACTCTTTGATTCATAAAGTTTTCAAATTCAGAATTATAAAATTCTCTTTCCTCTTTTTTGCTTAAAAAGGGATACTGAAAAATCACCTGACAATTGTTGCATTTAAAAAAAGCACCATCTTTTTTTCCATAAATATGGGCAGTTTTTACCTCTAGATGCTTTGATTTAGCAAAACACATTGGACATTTAGATGGTAAAGCCATAAGTTTATTTTATTTTTAATGATTTATTAAGAAAAGTTGAATCCATTCCATAGGGTATAAGCTTAAATCCCTGTTTGATCCTTTTATTCAAAATTTTCTTATCCGGTTCTACAACATGTATTCCAAAAATTTTTTTGTTTTTTTTAAATTCTTTAATTAATTTATTTAAATATTTTTGAAAATTTTTTTTATGCCCTCCGTTATTAATAAATGAATTATATAAATCATACGGACCAATTAAATATGCATCTATATTAGGAATTTTAAAAACATTTTTTATATCATCTATCATTTCAACATTTTCAATCATTACTACTATAAATGGTTTAAATTTAAAATTTTCAGTCAGATTTTTTCCATAACTATTGCATCTTGAAAAACCTGATCCACGAGATAAATTATAGTCAGTGTACTTAATTACGTTTCTTACCTCTTGATGATTTTTTAAATTTGGAAAAATAATGCCAGCGGCACCTGATTCTAATGATATTTTGCAATTTTCTTCATTTGATACTGACAACCTAACAAATGCAAGTTTGTCGTTATTTTCTATAGCAGTTATATTTTTTATTAAATCATGATTTCTTATTTCGCCATGCTCCATATCTAGACACAACCAATCAAAATAATCAACACACATACTTTCTATTATGCCAAAACTATTAAATTGAACCCAAGAACCAATTGAAGCTTTCCTTCTTATTTTAGCCTTTAAATTAGTAATTAGTTTAATTTTTTTTTTTAATTGCATTATTTAACTCATTTGAAATTAATTTAATCATATCTCTTATCCCATATCCTAAATCTACATTTAGTTCAGAGGAGTATTTTAAATTTTCATTTAAATTATAATTATGAGGAGTTAGGATATAATGACCTCTATATTTTTTATTTTCAAAATAAATTTTTTTGTTTTTTATATTGATTATTTCTCCAATAAGAATAAGTAAATCTTTCATTTTAATAGACATTTTTCCTGTCAAAGTTATTATTTTATTTTTATAGTTTTTCTTAACCACCTCATACGTAGCACGCGCTGCATCTACTACATGTATATATTCTCTTAAGGTTTCAGGATTTCCAAAATAAATTAATTTTTGCTTTTTAATTATTTGAAATAAAATATTGTATATTCCATTTTTCTTATCTGACCTTGGGCCATAAATTGAACCAAACCTTAAAATTATATAACTCAGGTTATTTTGTTTTGAAAATTCTTTGATATAGCTCTCTGATGCAAGTTTACTACTTTTATAATAGCCTCCTTCCTCGCTATCAGCATAAACTGAACTTGCATAAATAAATTTTTTTACTTTATTTTTTTTACACGCTGATAAAATATTTAAGTTACCACAAATATTCTGCTGAACTGTTTCTTTAGGATTGTTCACAGCATAATTTAAATCTGATATCCCAGCAAAATTCATGACTAAGTCCATTCCTTTAACTGATTTTAAAACTTTTGACTCATCTGTAATGTCACCTTTAATGAAAGTATATTTTTTATTAGAATAACTACCTCTATTTTTATCAAATATAGTTATCTGGTATTTTTTTTCGAAAAAATAATCAGCAACATGCGACCCTAAAAATCCAGATCCTCCAAAAATAATTACTTTCATTTAATTTATCTAATTAGTTCAGTTAATATATTCCCTACGTATATATTCCCACTTTCATTAAAATGTCCATCTATTTTCCAACACACATCATATAATTTTTTATTATCTCTATTAAAAAATTCACTTAAATTAAAATATTAAATATTTTAACTATCTAAAAAATTCATTAAACAAATTTTACTTTTTTATTTGATGAATAATTTTTCAAAAGACCTCTACAATCAATTATTTTATTTGAGTATTCCAGAATCTTATAAGAATTGTAATAAGAATGATCAGTCATCAAAATCACAAGGTCATATTTCGATAAATGCTTATAATTTAATTTTTTGCTTTTAAAAACTTTACTATCTATTTTAGTGCTTAATACGAATTTATCTTCATAATCAACTTTAAGATTTTTTATTTTGTTTAAATTTGAAAAAATTTTAATTGAAGGAGATTCCCTTGTATCATTAATGTTTTTTTTATAAGCCACACCAAGAATAATAATTTTTCTCTTTTTCTGTTTAATTTTTTTTAGATTTTTTAGAATTTGTTTTAAAACCCAATTATTAACCTGAGTGTTAACTTTGTGTGATAAGGATATAAATTTTGATGGAGCATTATTTTTTTTTGCAAACCAGTCCAAAAACATTGGATCTATTGGTATACAATGACCACCTAAACCAGGACCTGGATTAAATCTTTTGAAACCGAATGGTTTTGTAGAACAAGTATCTATTACTTTATGAAAATTAATATTTGATTTTTCACATAAAATTTTAAATTCATTTGCGAAGCTTATATTAATAGACCTAAATGTATTTTCATAAAGTTTTGCAATTTCAGCAATTTCAATACTTTCTGCATTAAATATTTTTGAAAAAACTTTTCCATATAAGTTTTGTATAGATGCCAAACAATTATTTGTAAGTCCAGATAAAACTTTTGTTATGGACTCAAATTTTATTTTAGCAGCTTTATTAAATTTAGCTCCTGGGTTTATTCTTTCTGGGGAGTAACACAAGAAAAAATTTTTCCCAATTTCAAATTTTTTTCCAATTTTTTTTACAAAAATTTCCTTTGTTGCGCCAGGATAAACAGTGCTCTCCAATATAATTGTTTGATTGTATCTTAGATGAGGCAAAACTAAATTAAGGGCCCTTTTTATATATGATATATCTGGCCTATTATTTTTAAGAGGAGTTGGTAAGCAAAATATCAACCAATCACATTTAGATATGTTTTCTTTTTTAAAGCCTGAGAATAAACTTTTTTTATTAATTTTTTTTATATCTTTGTTGGTTATATCAGATAAATAAGATTTGTTATTTTTTAAACTTTTAATTTTTAAATGATCTATATCAAAACCTAAAACAGAAAATTTAGTTTTTTCATTTATTAATTTAAATAGAGGTAGCCCAACATATCCAAGTCCAATTATGCCTACAGTTTTTTTAATAAAAGAATTTCTCATTTTTATAAATTACAAGTTTTGCTTAAAAAAGATTTGTAATTTTTTTCATTTTTTAATTTTTTCCAAATTTTAACAAATTTTGAGTTATTTTTATTTAGAAATTGAGCTGCCTTTTTAGGATCATTAAAAAATACTTTTTTTTTTTTGAAAAAAAGATACTCTTTATTTAAGAAATTTTGTGACTCAAAATAATTTTTTCTCCAAAAAAAAAATTGTTGGTATTCCGCTGACAATGGATGAAAGAACTGTGGTAGAGTCAACGGTACAAATTGAAATTTTGCATTTAATTAAAAGATTTTTTAACGGTTTATTGCCATAGTCAATCTTAATTTCTGGAAACTTTTTTTTAATATAAAGATCATAATCTAGAAATTTTCCCCCTGGAGGAAATCTAAATATTATATTTTTTCTAATTTCAAAATTTAAAGTTTTTAAAAAAATGATTAAATCTAAAAAGTAGTTTTCGTAACATTTGCCAGAAATACTAGTACTCATATTTTTTGAAAATAAAGAAGGTAAACTAATTGGCATAATTATTTTCTCTGAATTTGAATTATTTATATTTAACATATTTTTTATATGTGGTGATAAAAATTGCATTTGATTTGAGTATATAGGAGTGCCCCAAACTAAGTGTTTATCAGATAAATTTTTTTCCATTATAACATAGGAATGCAATTTATTCTGATAAGCTCCTCCATGTTGCATCATATTAAATTTTATAAAATTATTCGATCTGGCATTTGCAATAAATAATTTCGCACAATCTGAATTTACTAGCACACCATCATCAAAAAAAGTTTTTCTTTTTAAAAAGAAATTATTGAAATTATTTTTTTTTATAAATTTATAATTTTCGACATAAGATTTGGGTATAAGTTTTGGCAAAATATTGTTTAAAACAAACTGGAATTTTTTATTTTTTAAATTAAATTTAAACTTACTTCTAGTTTTTTCATTTAAATCAACTCTGTTAATTTTTTCTGTTATAAAGAAAGGTATTAATTTATATTTTAAAATAATTATAAAAAAGTATTTTAAGCTTTTATTTTCAGTAAGGTAAAAATTCCTAAAAAATAATAATATTATATTATTATAAATTCTTGTTAGAAAATTTTCTGGCATTAAAATTTTTCTTTTATTTCTTAAAAAAGTATCTTTTTTGTAATAATTTTTTTTAAAGTTTTTTTTTTTAAAATGATAAGAATAAAACATGGAAGTAATCCAAGATTTAATTTCTATAGTGTCTAAAGTTTTAGTAAACTCATCATAATTATCTACATTAATATTCTTGAAGTTTAGTTTTGCATAAATAAAATTTAATTTTTTTTTATTTTCTTTTTTAAGTTTGTCAAAAATACAGTCTATTTCATATAAAGTAGTTATTATTTTTTCTAAAAAAGGATTAATTACAAATTTCCAATAATCTTCTTTATATTTCTCTGCATGAATTTCATTAAGATTTTTTATTAGCTGAGCTCTCACAATTTTTTTTAATTTTAAAGAATTTTTGATGTCATTAAGCCTTTTTGAACTATTGAGCCAGGGATGTTTAAAATCACCAAATTTTCCTTTTGAAATTTTTAAATGTGATCTACAAAAATAATTTTCAAATAAATTTATATTTTTATTATTATTTGCTTGTTTCATTTTTTTTCTAAGCTAGTTTTGTAGTATCCAAATTTCAATATCTGTAAAAATGTCAGACTATATTTGAATTTTTTATTCAAAACTGTCTTTTCAAAGTTTTTAAAATCAAAAATATTATCTACAGACATATTTATTTTTTCTAATTTTTTTTTGTATTTTATATTTTTAATCTTAAATCTATTTGCATTATCATAAATATATTTAGTAACATGTTCTTTATCAATTTTTTTTTTTATATAATCATTTATATTAATAATTGTTTTGGAATTAATAACTTCAACCGACTGTCCTTTGGGAAAAGATCTGGTGAGAGTATTGGTGATCATATCTACATCTTTTGACTTATATTGTTTAAATTTTTTAATTGCCTGAACTATTATTCTGTAATCTATTAAAGGACTATCTCCATTAATTCTAATTATATAATCTAAATTAAACTTTTTTATAATTAGTAAATATCTTTTAAAAACATTATTCAAAGGTCCTCTAAAATATTTAATATTATTTTTTTCACAAAATTTTATAATTTTATCATCAGAAATACTATTGGATGTGGCTACAATTATTTTATTATGAAAAATTTTCTTTTGCTTAATACGTTCTATTAAGTACAAAAGCATTTCTTTTTTTTTAACTTTTTTTAATGCTTTACCTGGTAATCTTTTGGAGGTGTATCTTGATTGAATAATTATGAAATATTTCATTTAATAAAAGTAATTTTTTTATTTTATGATTTTATACTTTCACAATAATTAATATACCATTCTATATTTTTTTTATAACCTTTCTCAATTGGATTAGATGGTTTATAGCCTAAAATATCTTTAGCTTTCGAAATATCCAAAGTACCTCTTTCCGGCATAAATTTATCTCTTGGCAAATTTTTTAATAAAACTTTTGGGAAGTAATCCTTAATAATATCTATCAATTCACTTATTTTTCTTGCGTTTCCATAAGTTAGATTAAATATTTCATTTTTTGAATTTTCATTATCTATACAAAGTGAAATTCCCATTGCAAGGTCCTCTATATAAGTAAAATCTAATTTTTCTTCTCCACTTCCTGTTATATTTAAAACTTTATCTGTTATTGCATTTTCTATAAAAACTTGAGTCACCCTTCGACTCACACATCTTTCTCCATATAGAGCTGAAGGTCTTATTATTGTATACGGTATTTCAAATATATGGCTATAAGATTTTACCATTAACTCACCACAATATTTTAAAGTTCCATAAATACCAATTGGATCACAAATTGTTTTTTCATCTACTTTTTTTCCATTAAAATTTCCATATGTCATGCTTGAGGATAAATATATTAGATGAGTTTTATTAAACTTTGCATAATCTAGTGAATTTTCTAAAGTTCTTAAACTGTTATCAAAAGTAGTATGAGGATCAATATTTGATTTATTTGCATGAGATACAGCAGCCAAATGCACAATTACATCTGGCTTTTCCTCAGCATAAATCCGATGAATTTTTTCATTAAATCTTGTATCTGCCAAAATTAATTTAATATTATTTTTTTTAATTAA
>MDTB01095268.1_pt1 | contig 14288 bp, 14 predicted proteins | sample 811161 | NCBI WGS metagenome assembly MDTB01 (sample SAMN05326650, study PRJNA326480) | marine metagenome | isolation source: seawater | place: Mediterranean Sea | collected 2009
AGACGAACTTGCCTTGGAAGGTACGGTGCTCACCCTGGATGCATTCATGGGTATTCCGCTGCTCGATGCCGAAATCGGCGGCGGGTTCTATCGGATGTTTTTTGATACCGGCGCGCAAGTTTCGTATTTTCAGCATCGTTCACTCAGTTCGTTTCCACCGGCGGGTTCACTCAGCGATTTTTATCCGGGTTACGGACAATTCGAGACGGAAACCCATCAGGTCGAGGCGTCGATCGGCGGGCAGGGGATGCTGCTGCGATGTGGATCGCTGCCTAAAATGCTCGCCGCAGGCCTGGTGATGGGCGGTGCGAAGGGAATCATCGGGAATGAAATTCTGCCGGGTCGAGTGACTGGATATTTTCCGAGGCGGAAGCAACTCGTCCTGGCTGCTTCCTAGGTGCGATCGGAACTGTACGTGGACTTGAAAAATTGTGTTGACTCGTAAGTTGATCCTAAGGGAATTCTTTAAGCTGAAAACCGAATTGCCCAATTATTACTATGGCTGAAAAAACAGAGCAAAACCAATCGAAACTTAATAGTTGGTCATCGATGCGTGATCGCTTTGTCCCCTCGGGAACGCCGCTCACGATTTCGCTTTCCTGTTTGATCGGCGTTGCCGCCGGTTACGGGGCTGTGATTTTTAATATGCTCATCGCGAGCATTGGGAAATTCAGTGTGCAGCAGGCTTATGCCATGGCGGTCTCGACGTGGACCTTTTGGCTTTTGCTGGCTGTCACGCCAGCGATCGGGCTGTTTCTGGTCGCCTGGATGACGCGTCGATTTGCCCGGGAGGCACAAGGGCACGGTGTGCCGGAGGTTATTTCTGCCGTGGCCCACGAAGACGGCGTGATTCGTCCTCGCGTGGCATTTGTAAAAGTGCTCGCCAGTGCGCTCTGTATCGGCACCGGTGGTTCGGTCGGTCGCGAAGGACCCATTGTTCAAATCGGGGCAGCACTCGGCAGTCTCGCCGGGCAGGTTTTTAATCTTTCGCCAAGGCATTTAACGATTCTCGTCGCGGCTGGTGCAGGGGCTGGCATCAGTGCCACTTTTAATGCTCCGCTCGCCGGAGTGATGTTTGCGAGTGAAATTATTTTAGGAAGTTTTGCCGTCGAGAGTCTGGCACCGATTGTCGTCGCCTGCGTGCTGGCCCAGGTGATCCATGTGCAGGCGAGCGGGGCAGGGTGGTGGCCGGCATTCGGTGAATTGAAATATCAGTTTCTCGGTGACTGGGGACAACTTCCTTCCTACATCATGTTCGGAATGCTTTGCGGACTTGTCGCAGTGAGTTTTACAAAGATGCTTTACCGCTGCGAGGATATTGCCGAACAAAAGCTAAAAAGTTGGTGGCAAAGAGCACTACTTCTCGGGTTGGTGGTGGGTATCGTCGGTGTGGGTTATGAGCTCGTGCTGCCCCGAGTGGCGCCCGCGGTGGATCGGCAGGTTAAAACACCGGCCCTGTTCGGCGTTGGCTATGACGTTGTTCATCGGGCGCTTCGGATGCAGAATGAGTTGAAGCCTGTGGAACTGCAAGACACCAAGCAAACTGCTGCGGGAGAGGCCGGTAAGCCGGTCAATGAAGAAATAGCGTTGGATAAAAGGCGAATGCGGGTGCAGTTGTTCTGGTTTTTACCGCTCATCTTTTTGAAACCAATTCTCACCAGCCTGACCCTTGCCGGTGGAGGGTCTGGAGGAATATTTGCGCCCTCGCTTTTTTTAGGCGCATCGCTCGGGACATCATTCGGGCTAATTTGCAACCTCTTGTTTCCTCAATTCAGCGCGAATCCGGGCGTTTACGCGATTGTCGGCATGGGAGCAGTCGTTGCGGGAACAACGCACGGATTGCTCAGCGCCATATTAATCGTCTATGAAATGACGGGCGATTACCGCATTATTCTTCCGATCATGATTGCCGCCGGTCTGTCGAGTTGGGTTGCGCGGTATATCGATCCCGAAAGTATCTATATGAAGAAGCTCAGTCGACGCGGCGAGACGTTGGCTCGCGGGCTGGATATGCAATCGCTCGAACATGTGCGGGTGCGTGACGTGATGATTCGCAACGTTCCTACCGTCTCTTATGCCGACACGCTTGAGCAAATTATTCGGGTGGCGCGCGCAAATTTACACATCGAAAGTTTTCCGGTGATGGATGCCGATAATAAATTGATTGGGATCATCCGCGCCGAGGATTTGCATCGGGTACTTGATGCCGATTTAGAGCCGAATCTCGTGAATGCGGAAGACATCGTGATGAAGTCACCATTGAGTGTTTCTCCGGAACTCAATTTGCTCGAGGCCATGCGTGACTTTGGCAGTCGGGATATCGAAACACTACCGGTCGAGACCGGGACCGGTTCCGCGCGTCGTCTGGTGGGTCTGTTGCTGCGGGCGGATGTCTTGAGTCGCTATCGTCGGGAAATGCTTCAATCGCGATAACCGTTTGACTCCAGATGTTACTTCAGGCCCATTGAGTGATGCGCGGCCGTAATGGTAGGCTTTCCGTGTTGTTTTTCCGCCGCGCATTCGTGTTCTGATGAGGAAATACCATGCCGCTTTACGATGCAGATGAAACATTGGGGCCCGACTCTTTCAACGCGGACGATCATGCCGACGAGATTGTGATCAATCCGTTGCCGCGGAAAAACTTTCCCCTGCACACGCAGCAACCGGAGCAGATTTTTCAAATTCTTAAAAACGAACTTTTGCTCGACGGCAATAGTAAACAGAATTTGGCGACTTTCTGCCAGACTTGGGAAAGTGAACAAGTGCATGAGTTGATGGATCTTGCGGTCGACAAGAATCTGATCGACAAGGATGAATATCCGCAAACGGCAGAAATTGAACGGCGCTGCGTGCGACTGCTGGCTGATCTGTGGAATGCACCCGGGGGTGCAGTCGGTTGTTCAACGATTGGCAGTAGCGAGGCGGCGATGCTCGGGGGGATGGCAGCCAAGTGGCGTTGGCGAGAGAAGCAAAAGGCTGCAGGGAAACCATTCGATAAACCCAATATGGTATGCGGAAGCGTGCAGATCTGCTGGAAGAAATTTGCCCGCTATTGGGATATTGAAATGCGGGAAATAGAGATGACCGATGAAAACCTTTGTATCCGTCCCGAGGAGGTTTTAAAACAGATTGATGAGAACACGATTTTTGTCGTTCCCACGCTCGGTGTAACCTATCATGGATTGTATGAGGATGTATTGGCGATCAGCGAAGCGCTGGATGATCTGCAACTACGCACGGGGATCGACGTGCCGATTCATGTGGATGCGGCCAGTGGCGGATTCCTGGTGCCCTTCACCGATCCGGATCACGATCCGTGGGACTTTCGTCTCAAGCGGGTCAAATCGATTAATGCGTCCGGACACAAATTCGGACTTGCGCCGCTTGGCGTGGGTTGGGTGCTCTGGAGGGAGCAAGCCGATTTACCGGATGACCTTGTTTTCCATGTCAGCTATCTCGGCGGTGACATGCCGACTTTTCAAATCAATTTTTCGCGGCCTGCGGGACAGGTAATCGCGCAGTATTACGACTTTATCCGACTCGGTCGCGAGGGATATGCCAGAATTCACGGCGGCTCGCACACGGTCGCTCAGTATTTTGGCAGCGCGATTGCAAAGTACGATGAATTTCAGGTAGTGCACGACGGGAATCCACAACACGGCATCCCGGCTGTTGTCTGGCGGATTCGTGATGGCCACCAACCCGATTTCACGCTCTACGATCTTGCGGATCGTCTTCGCATGCGGGGGTGGCAGGTTCCGGCATACCCCCTGACGGGAACGCTTTCGGAAATCGGTTTTCAGCGGATTTTGGTCAAGCGCGATTTTACCCGTGAGATGGCCGACCTATTGCTCGATGATATCAAGTCGGGGGTTGATTACTTTAAAGCAAACCCCGCAAACAAACCGGTTGTGGAACAAAAAGCACATGCGTTCAATCATCTGTAAGATTAATTTTGCAGGGGATGATTGAATACGTGTGGTGGTGATGGTGGTGATGGCGTAGATGCTAAAATAATTGAACATAATCAACCAAACAGGGCGAGATGATTATGATTGCCAGTGGAATATTCTTTAGTTTGTTTGTGATGCTCATTATTACGCTCCGTCGCCATGCTTGGCCGACCGTGTTCTTCTTTTTTCTCTCGCTCGTCTTGATTGTGCTGCTCTTTTTGCATCACGCGACCGATCGGCTCAATATAAGCCTCTGAACTGTTAACAGTGGGGATTTCGATGTCGGAGATGAACGAAGTCGACCTGAAGCACGACGAACATGCCATGTGGAAGTTATGGCCGCGGATCGAATTTGTGATCCTCCACTTTTGTGTCCTGGCAATTTGTGGTGTTTTGGCCGGGGCGCTGTGGGTGCAGTTTGTTGCAGGTGAGTATCCCTGTCCGCTTTGTATTTTGCAGCGGCTGGCCATGATTCTCTCCGCAATGGGTTCGATTTTTGTGATCACCCACGGTCACTATGCCCGCGTCCAGGGTTTTTCGGTGATGGGCCTCGGCTATGGAATGTCGATACTTGCTGCGGTAGCCGGCCTGTTCATTGCAACCCGTCAAGTGCTTTTGCATATTCAACCGGGTGACCCGGGTTATGGAAGTCCCGTCCTGGGAATGCATCTTTATTCGTGGTCCGTGGTCGTCTTCCTGGTGGTGCTCTTGGCGAGCGGGCTGATGTTGATTTTTGGTCGTACACCAATTCTGCACTGCCCGACCTGTCACGAAAAAGAATCACCCGAAGAATCAAAAATGAAATATTTGCGACTCCGCTGGTATTCCTGGGCCACATTCTGGATTTTCGGCGCCATTATTTTGATCAATGCGTTTGCCACGTTTGCCGAGTCAGGTTTTCATGCCTTCTTGCCGGATAATCCGAGCAGCTATCGATTGTTCGAGAAATAAACGCTACGTACCTTCTTCAATGTTCGGCAGCGGTCGAAAAGGTGTGCAGAAGGGCAATCCGTCCACCGGATTGTATACCCCATGTCTAGGGGTCGCTGCTTGCGAAACGTTCACCGAGTTGTAGGTTAAGGGTTCGTGCAAACGGCAGATTCTCTTTGTGGAATGAACGAAAGGTTGCAGTAATGAAGTTTTTAGGCGGCGGTGTGTTCCTTCAAATTTTCCTGCTCACGGTCTGGTCAGCTTTCGGTTCCGAGCAGAATCAACAACAGCGCGATGAGGCAGCAGCCATCGATGCGTACATCTATCTTTACCCACTGGTGACGATGGATGTCACGCGGTTACAGATGACCAACGTGGCTGCCAGTTCAGCAGAGAATATGGCTGCTCCGATGAACCAGCTGTATCATTTCCGGGCCTTTCCCGACGCTGATTTCCGCACGGTCGTGCGTCCCAATTTTGATACTCTTTACACCTCGCTCTGGGCAGATATGACCGACGGCCCGGTGATTGTGAGCGTTCCCGATTCTGGAGGCCGGTATTACATGCTGCCGATGCTTGACATGTGGACCGATGTCTTTGCGGTGCCCGGCTGGCGCACCACCGGAACCGGTCAGGGTAATTTTGCGTTCGTTCCGCCCGGTTGGAAGGGCAAGTTACCGAAGGGTGTCGTAAGGATTGATTCCCCGACCCCTTATGCATGGATGATCGGAAGGACCGAGTCTTCGGTTGATACCTACGACGAGGTGCATCAATTTCAGGATGGTATCAGGGTGACACCGTTGGCGGATTGGGGGAAGCAGTCGTCACAGAAAAAATACAAGATCAATCCGAACATCGACATGAAAACACCACCCCTCGATCAAGTGAATAAATTGCCTGCCCGTGAATATTTTGAATATGCCGCGCAGTTAATGAAGTTGCACCCCCCGCATATCACGGACCCTGATATTGTGGCCCGGATGAAACGCGTAGGCCTCGAACCTGGTAAAGAATTTCAATATGACAGCCTGAGTCCATCCGCTAAGGCCGCAATCGATCAGGCGGCGGAAGAGGGCCTCAAGATGATCAAGGCACACCTGCCGGAAATCGGGACCATGGAAAATGGCTGGTCCGTGATGCGAGAAAATGCAGGTGTCTATGGCGCCGATTACCTGCAACGTGCAACGATTGCATTGGCAGGACTCGGGTGCAATAAACCGATTGATGCCGTGTATCCGCTGGCGATTGTCGATTCACGCGGAAAAGAACCGACGGGTGATCAGCAGTATGTCATGCACTTCGATAAAGATCAGCTACCGCCGGCCGAGGCGTTTTGGTCGCTTACGATGTATGATGCAGATGGATTTCAGGTTGCCAATCCAATCAACCGTTTTGCAATCGGAGATCGGGATAAGCTGAAATTCAATGACGATGGTTCGCTCGACCTTTTTATTCAAGCAAAATCCCCCGGTAAAGAGAGGGAATCGAACTGGTTGCCAGCGCCGAACCAAGGCATACTCGGTTTGACGATGCGGCTCTATGCGCCGGAGCGCAGTGTGTTGGATGGAAGTTGGCAGCCGCCGATACTTACGCACGTCGATGAAGCGGCCCGGCCAGCGAAAGCCGGGGGCTCGCAGTAGCAAGTGGCATTTTAAGTATTGGTTGGAAAGAAGAGGAAGCTGCAACGAGCGGTCGGTCTTGTAAAACGCATACAGGCCAGTATCCTAAATCGTTAGACGCAATAGCGTATTGTTCCCGGATCGTCGCAGCCAATGGCTTTCTCCTCCGCCAGCGTCGGGCCGACCGAGAGAGTTTTCTTGCGGCTCTTTATTCGAGAGTGTTTATGCCTTTACTTGCTGACGTTCTACGCCCCGGAATTTTTCGCGTGATGCGTGTATGCGGGGAAGGCTCGGAAGTGACGCGGCTGAAGCGACTGGGCGTCTGTGAGAACCGCACGCTTGAAGTCGTCAATACCGGGAATCCTTTAGTGATCTGCGTGGCCGGTACGCGATTGGGGATCTCCCGGAGCGTTACGCGTTGCATTGAAGTCCAGACGCAGTCGCCTGCCGACGCGCCATCAGCCGAGGAGCATTAAGATGAGTTCGGCCGCGACGGCAACCCAAAGTATTGTTCTGGCAGGAAATCCAAATGCCGGCAAGACACTGCTCTTTAATCGCTTAACCGGATTGCGGGCGAAGACCGGGAATTATCCCGGAATTACAGTCGATGTACGGCGGGCCTCGACACATCTTGGTGGAAAGACAGTCGACCTGATTGATCTTCCGGGGCTTTACAGTATCGACGCGCTTTCCCCGGAGGAGTTAGTGGCGAAGGGCGTCCTTACAGGAGAGATTGAATCGGAACCGAGTGTGGTCGTTCTCGTGGTGGATGCAACACATTTAGAACGCAATCTGTATTTGGCGAGTGAAATCTTAGAACTCAATCGCCCGACGGTAGTGGCCCTTAACCTGATGGACGCAGCCCGTAATGCAGGCCTAGAAATCGATGTCGAATCACTTGCCGAGGAGTTGCGTTGTCCGGTGGTTCCGGTGAGCGCAAAAACTGGCGAAGGTCTGGAAGCTCTTAAAGACCAACTGGCCAAGATGGTTTCGGGACCACTTGAAGTGCTCGATACCTTTCCGTCCTGTACAACCGGTTGCAGCGGTTGCCATTTTGGGGCACGGTACGACTGGGCGGAGAAAATAACCGATCGCACGGTTCGCGGACCCTCTGGTCAGGGCGCTACATCCGGTGCCATCGACAAGGTGCTGACCCATGCCGTATTGGGGGTCTTTGCATTTTTCGCGGTGATGCTCGCTGTGTTTTATATGATATTTTCATTCGCATCTCTGCCTATGGACTTGGTTGATGGTGCTTTTGCCTCTTTGAGTGGTTGGGTCGAAGGGGTGGTGCCTGCTGTTAAAACAATGCCCCTTCTCTGGACATGCTTTGTCTTTGTCCTGGGAGTTATTGCCTTTGGTATCGGATATCGTTTGGCGGGTGTTGGGCGAAATGTGTTCACGATCGCGGTGGCCATGGCGGCATCGCTAGTGATTGGTTTGCTCCCGGCCGACGATCTCCGAAGTTTGCTTGCCGATGGAGTGGTTGCTGGTATCGGCGGCATGCTGATCTTTCTACCGCAGATCTGCATTCTGTTCTTTTTCATTTCGCTGCTTGAGGATAGTGGTTATATGGCCCGGGCGGCTTTTGTCATGGAACGGTTGATGCGGTGTGTTGGACTGCCGGGCAAAGCGTTTGTGCCGATGCTTTCTGCGCATGCGTGTGCAATTCCCGGAATTATGGCGGCGCGTGTGATTGAAAATTGGCGTGATCGACTGACCACTATTCTGGTGCTTCCACTTTTAACCTGCTCGGCCCGGCTTCCGGTCTATGCGATGATTGCCGCACTCCTTTTTTCTGGCTCGGCCATGAAAGCCGCCCTCGTCTTTGTAGGCGCCTATACACTCGGAATCGGGGCCGCCCTTTTTTCCGCCTGGTTATTAAAAAAGACAATTCTCCCGGGCGAAGCGGTCCCCTTGGTGATCGAACTACCTGCCTATCGGATACCGAGTTTACGTAATGCGTTGCTCACCGTGTTCGATCGGGGTCTGATCTTTGTGCGGCAGGCCGGCACGGTGATTCTGCTGATTTCCATCATCCTCTGGGCACTGGCATCCTATCCCAAATTACCCGACTCGGAGGTTGCCGCGATTGAACAGGCAAGCGCAGCTGCAGGCGTCGATAATGAGTCGCCGGAAAATCGGTTGTCTCAGCGTGAGATTGAATATTCGATTGCCGGTCGAGTAGGACGATTTGTCGAACCCGTGTTTGCACCGTTGGGATTTGACTGGCAGATCAATATTGGCGTGATGACTTCGTTTGCTGCCCGTGAGGTGGTGGTCTCGACCTTGGCCATCGTGTACGGCATCGGAGAAGATGCTGCCGAAGATAAAACGACATTGATCGAAACGCTCCGTCGTCAGAAGCGACCTGACGGCAGCCCGGTCTTCACAACCGCCACAAGTTTGAGTTTTTTAGTCTTTTTTGTGCTGGCCATGCAGTGTCTGCCCACCCAAGCGGTGACAAAGCGGGAAACCGGTTCGTGGAAGTGGGCAATACTTCAATTCACCTTTATGTCGTGCCTGGCGTATGTCGCCGCGTTGGTGACATATCAGGTCTGTCGTCTTGCAGGTTTTGGCTAAACGCCTCATGCTTCATCGTTGTTTGCTGACACATTTCCATTAAAAGGTAGTCGGCTCATAGTCGTATCTTTCCCGGTGCCCCGGGCGTTTGCGATTATTCATTCACTAGATAGAACGCTTTCTTCGCGTTCGGCCGACCAATTGATCCGCGTTCAGTGGTTGCTAAGAGCAAGGAACGATTTAAATATGGGTTCGCCGTCAGACAATCTGCATTGAAAATGCAGGTTACGTTTCGAGTTGTTTGGGCTTTTCGTTCATGCGCCGCAGTGCTGTAAATAACGGAACGCAAAAAGTATTTTGTCCGGTTGTGAACAGGAAAGGCAATTCATCTGAGGAATAACAGAGAATGAGACACGGGGCGGAATATGATATGTATCACACCGACGAAACCGTTAATTACACCTGTTACAAGCAAGACGGAAATCACGGAGGTCCAAAAATTTCGTTATAAAATACTCGTCGAGGAGTTCGGGCTGAATGCGATTCCGGGCATCGACCATCGTCGCCGAATAGTTGGCGATCATCTCGACGATAAACTTTCGCTCTTTGCAGCCTATGCCGGCGACCGAATAGTGGGCACGATTCGCTGTGGCCTTGTTTCACGCATGACGCAGAAGCCTGCTGCCTTGGATCAGGCCCTCGCAGCCGGATACGGAGAGGGGTATCTCCCTGAGCAGTTAGGTATTTGTGATCGCTTGGCAATCGCGGCTGAACACCGTGGCATCTGGCTCAATTTAGAGCTTTCGACAGCGGCATGTCACAGTTTGGTTCGAAAGGGATGCACGGCCTGTTTTTGCTGGGCACGTCCACGCCTCTGTCGTCTCTACCGAAGGCTTGGATTTCGTGATTTAGGTATTGTTGCAGACGGCAAAAACGACCAAATTCGCCGAGTCATGCGGTTGGAGCTAAGTGATTTAACGCACCTGAAAAAGATTAACTCTCCTTTTCAAGAAATCTTAGAGGTGGCATATCGCACTGATCGGTAAGGCTTGAGATTTCATTCCACAGAAACATTAAGGAGTTCAGGTTATGACCGGAACTAATTCAGTCGCAATTAGCGACTGCGGGACCTATGGATATGGAACGTTTCAAGACAACGGGCGCGAGCTAGCGCGTCTTAATTTTCAAGCAGAGGTCGCTTGGCAGGTTGAACAGGGAGCGCTTGTGCGTCACGGCCTGAGTCCTCATAGCCGAGTCCTGGATGTCGCTTGTGGTACGGGCGCGATCACGTGTCTGATCGCCACTTTATTGCGAAGCGGCAGCATAACGGGGATTGATCTCAATGACTCCTTGCTTCGTAAAGCACGTGAACGGACGATAGCTCCCACAACCGATAGAATTACATTTCAGAAAGGAAATGTTTATCGCCTGGAATCGCGTGCACCATTTGATTTTGCTTATGCGCGATTTCTGTTTCAGCATCTTGATCGTCCACTCGCCGCGCTGCGCTCGATTCGAGAAACGCTCCGACCGGGTGGTCGTGTACTGGCAGTGGATGTTGATGATCGTGATCTTTTGTGCGTTCCTGAAAATAAAGGTTTCTGTCAATTTCTCGCCGAAGCTGCTCGCGGTCAAAAGCGGGGCGGTGGAAATCGAATGATCGGACGCGCATTGCCTGGCTTATTCAAGCAGGCAGGGTTGCGAGATATTCGCCAGGAAACAGTTCGATTCGATAGTGACCAGATGGGACTTGATAAGTTCCTGGAGTTAACCACGACATTTAAACTAGAGCAGTTCGCCCCGTCAGTCCGTGCGGGCGCTGATCGGTGGCTGTCGGCTGTGATCTCTCAGTTGTATCGTCAGCGGGCGCGACTGCAAATTGATATCCACTGTGTGAGTGGAGCACGGTAACCTGTGCGCTAGGAATTGACGAAGGAAGTGACGATCTTAACTCTTATGCGAGCAGGGATTAGCGAATGCAAAAGAGTCGATTCCCTGTGCGCAGAAAGATCGTGTCATTGTCTGCAGCGACCGCGTACAGGACCCGGCCACCGCGTGCTGGAGCGGCTTCGGCCGAATCACCATCGGCCCCGTCCGTGTCCAGGCGATTGACGGCCAACTCCTCGAATGCTTTTCCTGCTTTAATGACCGTGGTGGTCCCTTTCTTCCCGAAGAAGTAAAGTTTGTCTCCTGCAGCGATCGGCGTTGCCCAGACGCTGTCCGCGGTCCGCTCTGCAAACTGTTCTTCGCCGTCATCGAGATTGAGGCAGTAAATCACGCCTTGTCGATTAACAAAATAGGCTAGTCCCTCGTGCACCATTGGCGACCCGAAAGAGGAGGTCGCCCGTTTGCATCGCCAGATGAATTCCGCCTTGAATGTGCTATCTTCACCTCGCTCGATTTGTACCAGTCCGTTTGAGCGAGCCGCCTTTCCTGCACCGCCGCCTGATCGACCGGTGGTTGCACCGATCAGAAAGCGACCATCGCCCAACGGTACGGGGGTCGGGGTCGAGTTGCCGCTGATGTCGTCAAACTCCCATAACCGTTCGCCGTTCTCCGGATCAAAACCCGCGAGTTTGCCAACGCCACTGAGTACCAGATGCGCACTTGTATCGACCGGGATCAGTCTCGGGCTGCTCCAACTGGTCACACCCAGACCGGGCACCTTCCAGCGGTCGGTGCCGTCTTGCTTCGCGACAGCCAACACGTAGGGTTCATTTTCTCGTTCAATCCATACAAATACGGTGTCATTATTTTGTTCCAGGGATGAGGAAAGGCCGTGCCGCGATTTGATTTCCCCAAAATCCTCAACCAGGTTGCGCTGCCAGAGTTCGCGCCCTTGATGGTCGAGTGCGAGTAAATTTCCGCCCTCAAATAGCACCGTAATCTGCTTGGCATCGATGATCGGCGTGGGTGCGGCTCGACTCACATAATTGTTATTCTTCGCTCCCGATGCGGTCTTAATCTCTTTTTTCCAGAGAATTTTTCCGGTCTTCGTGTCGAGGCCCACAATAATGCCGGTCTCTTTTTCAGGGCCTTCAACGCTGGTAAGCACCAGAAGGTCACCGTAAATCACGGGGCTTGATTGTCCGTATCCCGGAGTCGCTATGGTCCAGGCCATATCGTCGGCCGAGGCCCAGGTCAGCGGGAGGGAAGTAGAGAGCCCCGACGGTGCACTTGGCCCTTGGAATTTAGGCCATCCGGTTTCACCGCGCGAAGTGGATGCCGCTATAAGGCAGATGAGCGTGGCTGCACCAAGTGTCAGCCGGGAGAGCGATCGAATAAAAGCCATACTGCGCGTTCTCGATAACCATTTTGAGGACGAATGAATGTCCACCAATTCTACGGAGGGGGAAGCGGTCGTCTAGCGGTATTTGGACTGCCTTTTGTAATAAATCGCGCGAAGTTGGTCATCGCAGCTTTCGGTCATCACCTCATCATTGATTTGTTCATAGACGAGTCTCAATCGTTGAAGCGCAGCGACGCAGTGGACGTTGGCCGGATCGATCGGACGCAACGTATTAATCGCTTCCTCGGTATCTTCGGCGGCAAGGCAATCTTTCGCATATTCAATCGCATAAGGGAATCTCCTAAGGGCGATGCGACGGTCGCACAACAAAAATGAATGAAACGCGGGTGTGCCGAGATCTGCTGGCTCGTCCCAAAGCGTGGGAGTGCTGGCGAGGGGGACTTGCTGGCGTGCCGGAAAAAAGAAACGATTGGCTAGCGGGCGCGACGATTCACTAGACCAAGCTTCAGCAGGGCTGTCAAGTTGGGGAACATGTCACTTTGGCCGCAAATTGCAGTCATAAACCCGTTTAATCCGCACCGGTTACTCAACCTGATCGCTCATCATTTGGCGGGCCATCTTTTGGGCGGTTTGCCAGTCGCCGTCGCGAGCATCTTCAATAATACGTTCGAGCCACTCCACCTCTTGTTCGGTGATTTGCCCCTCTTGCTGTGACGCTGCAATCAGGTCGCTCACCTGATCGAGTTTTTCACTTCGCCTGCGGTTGGTCACGTTATAGAGGGCCTTGGCATACTGGTAGGCCGTGGGAGAAATGCCCTGATAATCACTGCAGCCCACCGACAGGCATAGCAGCGAGCAAGCCAAAACCTTCAAAAGCCTGTGGCGAATCACTGAAGATCCTCTCCGCCTTCACCCTCGGCCATGCTCGACCACTCGGCCCACACGATTAGATTGACGTCTTCGGAAACGAAGCGAACACTGCCGTCACCGAGACACACGTTGCCTCCACCGCTGTGTGCTGAATACATCTGGCCGACGTGATAGGTGGGAAAGTTAATCGGATGAATAATCGGTTCGCCGGTGATGTCCAACTCGCCTCCCGATGGCCCAGCGTGCACGAGGGTGAGCGTCGCAGCGGCATCGGGTCCATTTTCGGGCGTTGTAAAACGGGGGTGTGTCTGTCCTCCGGGAATCACCCCGACCCAGGTTTTATCACTCAAGTCAGCGGCATGCTCGCCGAGAAAAATCGTGCGTGAAAGTCCGTCTCGGATGTCCCGCACACGCGTTCGCGAGTTGCGATAGAAGGGACCGTCTGCGACCCGCGAAGCCTCGCCATCGATGTTGATTTCCTCAGTTTCGCTTGTGTAAATATTGGTGAAGACCGTCCCGGTGGAACTTGCCCCGCATTCTCCCCAGCACGATTCCTGACCGTGACTGGCAACATAGTGCGATCGCCCGACCTCGACTTGCGTTCCGTCGATCGAGAGTGGACTGCCCGATGCATCGGCGACAGTGAACGAAAATGTTTCGCTTAAAGACGCGGGGCAAAGCAAGGCGGGAAGTGCTTGGGAGACCGTTTCGCGATGCGCGGGATCCCAAATCGGATCGTCATAAGAAATCGCGTCGGCTAGGTGTTCCGCATCGAGGTAGGGGAGAAGGTAGCTGGTCCAACCCCATCCTGGAGCTGCGTCCCATGTTTCGGCATCGCGTGCCGAGGATGCTGTATTTCCCGTTGAGGCAGAGGTATAACCGGGCGGGAAATATCCGCGGTTCGCTTCATGGTTGTGAAGAGCCAATCCCAGTTGCTTTAAATTGCTTGCACACTGCACTTTATGAGCCATGCCACGAGTGGCACCGACCGCGGGAAGGATCAAGGAAACGAGAATCCCGATGATGGCGATCACAACCAGTAATTCCACCAGTGTAAATCCACCGCTGTTTTTAGTGCGATGCCGCATCCCGGAATCTCCTTGGCTTGAAAAACTAAAATTTACCCTTGGCTAAACCTTGACA
>MDTB01144253.1_pt1 | contig 14288 bp, 13 predicted proteins | sample 811161 | NCBI WGS metagenome assembly MDTB01 (sample SAMN05326650, study PRJNA326480) | marine metagenome | isolation source: seawater | place: Mediterranean Sea | collected 2009
ATACTTCTATCAACATGACTTTCAGCAGCAAAATTTATTACTTTTGAGATTTTATTTTCTTTAAAAATTTTATTAATTATATATTTATCGCATATAGAGCCTTGAATAAATTCATAGTTATTATAATTTTTTAAAGATTGGATGCTTTTAAGATTTCCAGCATAAGTTAACTTATCTAAATTAATAACTTTATCACTTACCTTTTCTAACAAATAATATAGAAAATTACTTCCAATAAAACCCGCCCCACCTGTTACTAATATTGTCATTTTATATTAAATTTTGTTTATGATAATTGCTATTTTAAGGGCCAAATTTCCTGCAAAAGTTTGACGGTAAAATTTTAAAGTCTTTAATCTATACATTCTCTTCAAAAATGATAGTCCTCTTATTTCTAAAAGTTCATCAATAATCTCTTTTGAATCTTCAGATAAATAATCTTTAATTTTCAAAAGATATCTTAAATTAATACTATTCCATTCTTTAAAAGTGCCATCCAGCAGATATTTTATTCTCTTAATTCTTGAAATAAACGAAATATTATTTCCTACTAAGTTATTAGGATGTTGCCTATAATTAACTGAGGGCCAATTATCATAATATACATGACCATTTGATCCTGATACTACTTGATATGCGGCCCAATCATGAGAAACAACTTCATATTCTTTACCAATCTTTTGCAAAAGATCTCGAGTATAATTATTAAATAGCATTGTATTCCCGCCAGCTATGCTTTGCACGATTGCGTTTTCGAATGTAACTGGTTTAAGAAATAAAGGTGAATGGTTATAAAAATTATTTTTTTCATCAATATATTTGGTTCGAGAACAGTAAAGAAAAGGAATATTTCGATCAATTTTTCTAAAATAAAGGATTGAGACTTCTAGTTTCTTGGCATCCCAAATATCATCTTGATCAGCAAATGCATAAAGATCTGCTTTGATGTCGTTATTGCATACTAGATACATAAAGTTAAAGTTAAATCCTTTTTCAGGCCCTTTAAGAACTCTGACTTTACCATCAGAATCATTTTCTTGGAATTTCTTAACAATCTCTAAAGTTCTATCTGTAGAAGAATCGTCAGATATGATTAGTTCCCAATTTGTATAAGTTTGCTTAAATATAGAATCCAGCTGTTGTTCTATATATTTTTCACCATTATAGGTTGTCATTAATATAGATACTTTTAGATTTGTATTCATAAGATAAACTAATTAGATTATTATCTAATATTTTAAGATACGAAAAGTTTTTAGTTAAATCAAATATAGAATCATGGAAATAAATAATATTACATTCGATCATCAGTTTTATAGAAATAACTATAAAGATTTAAGAAAATTTAGTGATGCAGATCTCGAAGAGCATTTCAGAAAATATGGGATAAAAGAAGGAAGAATGTGTAGCTATTATTCTGTGAGAGAAAATTTAATTGCTGAAATTTTAAATAAAAGATTTAAGTCACTAGAGATCGGTCCATTTTTTGCTCCTGCATTAAAAGGAAAAGATATTAAGTATTTTGATGCGTTGGATACAAATGAATTGATTGAAAGAGCAAAAAAATTAAATGAACAAGATGCTGGTTCAAATATCAATATAAATAATATACCTAAGATAAACTATTCCAGTATAAAGGGGGATCTGAGTATAATTGATGATACATTCGAGATAGTCTTTTCTTCCCACTGTATTGAACATCAGCCAAATTTAATTAAACATTTAAATGATGTGAGTAAAACACTATGTGATGGTGGTAGATATTTCATCCTCATACCAGATAAACGATACTGTTTTGACCATTATCTGTCAGAATCAAATATTGCTGAAATATATCAGGCTGATTACGAAAATAGAACAAAGCATAGTTTAAGAAACGTCATTGAGCATAGATCTTTATTAACTCATAATGACTCTATAGCTCACTGGAACGGTAACAACGGGGTAATATCAAACGAAGAAAAAATTCAAAGATTAAAAAGTGCTGTAGAGGAATACAAATTATCAAAAGATTTATATATAGATGTTCATGCTTGGCAATTTACTCCCTCAAGCTTCTCCAACATTATGCACCAACTAAAATTAGTAGATAAATTTCCATTCAAAACAAAGAAAGTATTTGCAACACCACATGGTCGTAATGAGTTTGTAGCAATCTTAGAGAAATAACGACTTAGTTTTCATTGAATACATCTCGGGTAAATAATTTTTCTTTTACATCCATAAGATTTTCATCGTTCCTATTGCTAATAATCATTGAAGAAATCTTTTTAAATTGATTTAAATTGTTAATTACCAAACAGTTTTCAAATTTTTTTTGATTGATTAATGGTTCATAAATAACAATTTCAATATTAAAATCGGTAAGATATCTAATTATATCTCTTATGCTTGACTCCCGATAATTATCGGAATTTAGCTTCATAGTCATTCTGTAAATTCCTACAACTTTTGGCTTTTTTTTCTTTATCATGGAAGCTATAAATTTCTTTCTCTGATTGTTTGATGAAATTACAGCACGTATTATTTTCTGTGGCACAATACTAAAGTTAGTAAGCAGTTGCTTTGAGTCTTTTGGTAGACAGTAACCTCCATAACCAAAAGATGGATTATTATAATAATCCCCAATACGATGATCAGAAGATACGCCCCTGATAATATTCTCAGTATTAAGCTTATTTACATAAGAAAATGTATCCAATTCATTAAAAAAAGCTATTCTCATAGCTAAATATGTATTTGAAAATAATTTTGTTGCTTCAGCTTCAGCTGTAGACATAAAAAACTTGGAAATCTTCTTCTTTAGGGCACACTTTGTCATTAATTGTGATATTTGACGAGTAAACTTTTTGTCTCCACCCAAAATTATTCTAGAGGGATACAGATTGTCATAAAGTGCATAGCCTTCTCGCAAGAATTCTGGTGAGAAAATAATTTTTTTCGTATTAAATTTGACCTGCATGGATTTTGTAAAGCCTATTGGAACAGTTGATTTTATAATTATTATTGCATCTTTATTGTATTTAACTGTCTCACTAATTATCGATTCAACTTTTTTTGTATCGAGCTGGCTTATTTTTTCATCAAAGTTCGTGGGAGTGCAAACAAATATTAAGTCCTTTTCTAAATAAGATGAAGGAGACTTGATATCAAAAAAAATATTTTTTGGATTATTTGCAAAGAAGTGTTCTATCTCTTTATCTTGAATAGGTGATTTATTGTTTTTTAAAATTTTTATTTTTTTCTTATCAATATCATACCCTGAGACATTGGCTTCTTTAGAAAATAAAATTGTATTTGATAATCCAACATAGCCTAAACCAAAGATACCAATATTTATTTTTTTTTTCATTTACTTAAATATCAATTTTTTACTTATTTACTCTTCCAACAGTTAGAATTGTGTCAGCTTTACTTGTATCAATAATTATTTCTTCTAATGATCTTTTATGAATGCCCGAAATAGACTCGAATTGAAATAAGTTATAATCAAATCTTTTAAGAAGAACGTCTGAACATCCAATTTCTTCCATCATCCAAACTAATTCTTTTCCTGTAAACTCTCGGTGATGGCCACCGTATGGAATAGAGGTATTAAAATGTTTGTCTAGATTCTGGAATACAGTTAAATCGTTATTAATATTTACTCGATGCCAATATCGAGTGAGATTGGGGGTATCAAGAGCCAGAAGCCCGCCTGGTTTAATTTTATTAACAAGACTCTCTAAGAAACCTTTAGGTGTATGAGGAATATGTTCAATTACCGCCATAGCAATAACTATATCGAACATTTCTAGCCTAGCAATATCTTTATATTCATCATCATTTTTTGTCTCAAGTACACGAATATCTTTCATCCTTAGGTCTTTGACAAATACTTGAAAAGGATCACCCATTTCAGCATATCTATCTATGACAGTTACATCAAAACCTAATTTGCTAAGCGATGCAGCAAAATTTCCAAGAAGAGAGCCAACTTCTAAAAGCTTTCCACCTGTTACTCCAAATTTATGTAATGATTTGACTAAATGATAAACTCTTATGATTGATTGTTTTAGGTATGTCTTATAATAATTAGCATCACCGTATTCAGCATTTTTTAATTGCGCAGACAAAGCCTCATAATTAAATATATCAAGTAATTTAGATCTATGGTAGAAATCATCAATTATCACTTTACCTATATCATCTCTAAAAATTTCATCTAATTTAATATCAATTTCTTTATCTAAAAAACATAAAGTGCCTACATTATTTACATTAATGTTTCTTTCCTTGGCAATAATTTCCTTCCCAAGATCTGGGTCTAAAAAAAACTTATAGCCTAGATCAATTTTATAGAAATCTACCTCTATATCTTCTTCTTTAAAAATTTGAATATTATTAATCTCACATACTGATTCTTTGGAAAATTCATTATTGCGAATAACAATATTGGTAAATGGAAATTTTAATTTTATTTTGTATGTATGGTTCCCTTTTTTTTCAATCTTTAATTCTTCATTTACAATAGAGTCATTTTGATGAGATATGGGGAGCAGACCAAGTACACCTTTTATTAAGGTGATATTAAATTCAACTGTATAAGTAGAAATATTATCACAATCAAATTCTATAGCTGTATTGTAAGCCCAAGGTGTTTGATCTGTATGAATTGTTATAGGATAACTAATTGTTCCTTCTTGATTTATTACAGAGCCATCTTTAATTGATCTAATTTCAAAATTATTAGCTTTCTGCATTATGATTTGGTTGCGGGGGTAGGATTTGAACCTACGACCTTCAGGTTATGAGCCTGACGAGCTACCAGACTGCTCCACCCCGCGACAATATTAATCAGATCTAAAATCACATGTGTAACCTTAAAAATTCAATTAGTTCTTATATATATATACATATAATTTGCCATAAAATAATAGATTTTCTTTACATAAAGGAATATATAAAGAACAAAGTTTTAAATGAATATATATCTTCTATGATTTCATCCTCGATAAATAGTGTTAATAATGGGTCAGCCGAAGAATTCATTTCTATATTAACTAAAGAAGTTAAAGCCCATCCTGCGGTAAATCATGAATACCTTAAAAGACTTAGTAATGGTGACTTTAAAGATATTTATGCTGCTCTAAGAGACTATGCTCATCAATATTCTTTTTATTCGATGTGGTTTCCAGAATATATATCTTCTGTAATAAGCTCTACTAAAGATAAGAATATTATTGATCCCTTAAATCATAATCTTGAGGAGGAACTCGGAGATGAGGAATCAAACTTTATTCCACATACAAAACTGTTTGCCAATTTTAAATCAAGTATTGGTATTGATGAAAAGTATAAAAAAGAAAACCCTATGAGTTTAACAGTAAAAATTTGGAGAGAACTTTTTCTTCAAAAATGTAAATCAGAAACTACTGCAATTGGTGTTGGAGCAATTAGTGTAGCTACCGAATACATTGTACCAGATATATATCCTCATATTATATCTTGTATTGAAAATCATACTGAGTTTGGAAGAGATGAGAGTTTTTTCTTTAGATTGCACGTAGAATGCGACGTCAAGCATGCTGAAGAGGCAATAGAAGTAGCGAAATACTTATGTGATGACCCAGTTAATCGTGAGGCTATAAGATTTGGTGTATTTTCAGCACTAAATTTAAGAAATTCTTTTTGGGATAATCAACTTGCAAGAACTATGATATAAATAATTTATCATGAATAAATACTCTGAAAAACTGTATAATGCTGTAAAAGAATCTACAATCGAAATTTCATCAATTGACGAATTAGATAGTGAGTGGCTGAATAACACTTTAAAAAAATATACTTTTTGTATAATTAAAGGATTAATAGATCCTGAAACTATTAGATCTTCAAAAGAAAAAATTAGAGCGTATCATAATCCTGACAATGAAAGACCTGCAACTGGAGAGCATCCTGATGAATTGATGAATAATTTTCAAAAACTCTCCATTGGTGGGGCAGAGCATTCGGGAGTTTATAGGCCAAGATGCATGCGAACATTTTATAACCCCATATGGTCAGAAGATATTTTTGGTCTCAAGAGTAGTTTTAAGGTAACGGCTCAAGTAAGAAACATACTTTATGGCTTTGATAGAGATTACGCTATAGACGAAGTTGGAAATGATTTTTGGACAGCCTCGAGAATTCACAATTATCCAAGTGGAGGAGGTTTTTTAGTATCTCATAAAGATAATATTGTGCCAACAGTTCAAAAGAAATCAAAACTTTCGAACCAATACTTTCAACCAGTAATTCTTATGAGTAAAAAAGGTTCTGATAAAGATTGTGATTTTGCTACTGGCGGAGGTTTTTTTGAAGTTTTTGGTGAAAGGTTTTTTTATGAAGAGGTATGTGAATTAGGAGATATAATAATATACTCTGGTGAAACAATTCATGGCGTTGCCGATATTGATTTAGAAAAAGCATTTGATACTCGGAAGGCTGATGGAAGATTTGCTGGATTTGTGACTCTTTATAAAAAATTTAATAAAAAGAAAGAACTAAATGATTTTGTCGAACCTCCAAAAGATAAATTGGTTGTTTAAATCCACAATTTAATTAATGACAATTGTTCCACAGGAAAGCCTAAACAGACAGAAAAATTGTCCTGTGTGCAATACAGAATTTAATACTAAAAATAAAAAGTTCCTACTACAACAAAGTCCACCTGTGTGGATGCTTAAATGCTCTAATTGCAATTTAGGTACATGCGAATACCTTCCAACTGATAAATTCCTGTCAAAACTTTATGACCCTTCGCACTATGAAGCAAGCCTAACTAGCAATTTGAGACTGAGTAATAATTTAGCAAAAAATATTATAAAGAAGTGTTCATTTATTTTCTCTAAAAAGAAAATGATCTCTATTTTAGATTATGGTGGAGGAAATGGTGCGCTATGCAATGCATTAATAAAAATACTTAGCAGTATGTATCCAAACCTACAGTTTAACGCACTAATTGTTGACGTCTATAATTCAATTAGTTTTGATAATATTCAATTTCAGTCAGTAGAGAATTTTCAAAAGATCAATAAAAAATATGATATTGTAATAGCTAGTGCAGTTCTTGAGCATCTAACGAAGCCATCTGAAGTTCTTGATCACTTAATAAATTTAATTGATGAAAATGGAATTTTTTACGCTAGAACGCCCTACGAAATTCCTTTAGTTGAGCTAAAATTAGGATATAAAACTTCTTGGCCCATACATTTGCATGATATGGGTCCTGATTTTTGGGATTTTGTGAGAAATAAAAATTCAAATAAAATTGCTGAAATTCAATCTAAGACTTCTTTATTAGAAACCAGCATCTTTGCAAAACCTATTAGGACAACGATTGCTTTTTTTCTAAAATTGCCATCATTATTTGAAACAAAATATATAAAAAATAAAATCAAATATAATGGAGTATTTTGGAAATTTGTTGGTGGTTGGGAAGTAATTTTCAAGAAGGTTAGATGATGAAAGTAAATAATTTAGTTTCAATTATCATACCCTGTTATAATACAAGTAACAAAATATTAAATTATGCTCGTAATATAACTAATATATTAAATAGTAACGACTTCGTATCAGAGATTATATTTGTTGAAGATAGTACTCCAGATAATTTAAAAACATGGAAACTTATTTGCTCTGTAGTTCAAGAAATACCTAATTCTAAATGTTTCCAAATGTCTAAAAATATAGGACAACAGAAAGCAATTCTGGCAGGCATACAACAATCAAAGGGGGGAATTGTCGTCACAATTGATGACGATTGTCAGCATGATTTAAATTATCTGATACCAATGATAAAAGGACTTAAAGATTACGATTTAGTGATTGCTAAGCTTGAGTCAAGGAAAGTAAGCATGATTAGAAGCTTTGGAACATATTTAGTGAAGCTTTTAGCTAAAAAAATATTCAAGCCAGAAAAAGATATGTATTTTTCGAGCTATAGGGCCATAGAAGGAGATCTTGCTAGAAAATCTTCTAAATTTCCCTCATCTAATCCTGTGGTCAGCTTTGAGATAATGAGACTCACGAATAAAGTGACTAATATAGTAATTGAGCAAAAGGACAGTTCGAGAGATAGATCAACCTATTCTTTTTCTAATTTAATTAATTATTTTTTTACTATAATACTAACTTACACAAATATTGTTCAGTCCTTGTTTATAAAACTTAGCTTTTTTATAGCTTTTTTATCACTGTCTTTGCTAGTCTGGTATTTAATCAAGTATTTTAGTGGCGGAATCGGCATTCCCGGTTTTGCTAGCATAATTATGGTTATTTCTGCCTTTGCTTCATTAACTTTTTTTGGAATAGGCATATTAATGACTGTTATAACAAAAATAGATAATAAACTAAATAGATCAGATTGGTACAATTTTACTAAATCGTTTAAAAATTAAAACTTTCATATTTATATTAAGTAAGCTCAATAAGTGATTATTTAAAATGCAAGCTCTCAACAAAAAAAATATATTTATTTATATATTTAATTTTACTGTGTTGGGTTTATGTATTTACTTTTTATATAAATATTTATTTATTGATGATTTGGTCCGTCATCTAAAAGCATTTTCACTGTTTGCCCTTGTTCTTTCGTCTTTACCTCTAATTATTGCAATAATTATAGATTCTCTAAGATTTTATATAATTGCCCAGTCAGTAAATTACAAAAATGGAATTTTCTTACATGTGGCACGTATAAAATATTGTGTCTCAGTATTTTTGACAAGTATGTCTATGTCATTTTTCGTACCAGGCTCAATTGGTGTTGAAGGGTATAGAGTGATTAAGCTTGGAAAAATAATCAGCACAAAAGATGTTGCGTCGTCAATTATAACCATGAGATTAATAAATCTTACAGTTCTCATAATTATGGTTATGCTAACACTTTTTTATTTACCTGTTTTGAACGAGAAGCTTTTAGATGTGAGCAGTAATGTAAGCATTTCACAACTTGGTATGATATTATTTTTACTTTTTATTATAGTGATTATTTACTTTAAAAGGAAAATATATGACTTACTTAGATACTATTATCAATTTCTTAGCCAAATTTCTTTAAAAAAATTCTTTGTTATTTATATTTATTCAATATTAATTGAGGTACTGAGATTCATTTCACTTTATGTAATAGTAAGATCGATTGGATTTGAAATATCAATGATTCTACTATTAGGTATATCAGCTTTATCAACCCTATCGTTGATAATCCCATTTACTTTAAATGGCATTGGAGTAAGAGAGGCCTTAATTGTGATATTATTAGAAACTGCTGGAATACCATTGAATGTAAGTATTTCATTTGCTGTGATTGCAAGGATAATATCATTAGTACCAATAATGCTTGGTGCTTTACTTTTAGCGTTTAAAAGTGATGATGTATTTTACTCTAATTATCAAAAATCCATTCCTTAATTATTTTACTCTTAAAGCCAAAAGACTCTGATAGATGCTGAATTAGTGCTTGAGTGGGTGCTGGATCTTCATTATCAAAATGGGCAAAAAATAGTTTATTTCTTGGACATAAACTGCAGAACTTGATGAAGTTTTTCGTCATTTCTTCTTTGTTTAATGAACTTATTTTACTTTTATAGTTTGCATCACTAGTGAATAATTTTGCCATTTGAATTACGTCTATATTATATGATCCTAAGGCAGCAATGGTTGGAATTATAATTGGTAGTTCATCTATCGTTTGTCTATTAAATTCTTTAATTATGTTAGTTACAAACGGAAGTCCTCTATGTCTATAGAAATCGTGAAATAACCATGGCCTAGTATTGACCTCTAAAACTTTTATTTGATCTCTTTTTCTATCTTTAACAAATTCTATCATTAAAGGACCATTCCATGAGATAAGTTTGCCAATCTTTTTGGCTATTTCAATCATTTCCATATTCAATGACAATTCAAGTGCAATTGCAGTGCCAAATTTTGGAGGATAAATGATTTTTTTTATTCCATTGGCATATATTCGTAATTTAAAATCTTTATCAAAATAAGTATAAGTGGGTATTTCATCAACATCTGACTTAAATTCAATAAACTCCTGTATAATTAGTTCATGACCTAAGTCTAAAAAATCATGGACTTCTCTAATCAGTTTTGCTTTATCAGTATAATATTTTGCTTTAAGGCCTGAATTAATCTTATAGAAAGATTGTGATAAATCTTTTTTTGCTGGTTTTACAATACAAGGGAAATTATTCCATTTTTCAAGTTTAGCTAATTTATTTTTTTTATCTATGTATATATAGTCTGATATTAGTTCGGGTAATTCTTTTTTAAGCATGGAAAAAAAAATCCCTTTATTAGAAACGTCAGATCTATAGTCCTTAAAATTTCTATCACCTGGCAAACTAAAGTACTTATTTAATTTTTTTTCATATTTTTGAAAAAAGATTAAATTTACATCACTTGAACATAAAACTAATGCTTTTTTTTGATGTTTACTGATTATTTCTTTTCCTAAATGGATCAGATCAGTCAGTGCTTGAATCTCATCAGATGCAGGATTTTTAATAATATAATTGTTAGACAAGTATTTTGACTTATCGCTTAACCAAATATTTGCACTCTCCCAGGTAAATGTTACTGAATATAAATTGATATTTTCTAAACTATTAATGGTTCTCAATAAGCCTAAAAAACTTATATCATTTGCCCTAATTGCAACAACAGGAGTATTTTTTCTAATCATTTCATTATCTTAAAAGCAACATGAAGCGGTAAATCAGAATATTTTTGAAAAAATTCTTTATTTTCTTTTATGTGTTTATCTAAAACTGTTAATTCTTTGACCTCGGGTATTTTTGTGAATCCAGAAGTTTTTAATGAACCAAAATAATCTTCAAACAGCTTATGATTCATCTGAACAGGCAATTGAATACCGTCTATTCTGTCAATAAAACCGTTTGCACTTTTATTTCTTGATGAAAAATATCCTAAGTCTTGGAAGTCAAAATGAAAACCATCAGTTTTATCTCTTTTAATAAATGGCAATAAAGGGTGCGGCACACTAAAAATAAAATTGCCCCCTTTTTTTAATACTCTATGCACTTCTCTAAAAGAATCAATCATTTCAGAGATACTTAGGTAGTTGTATAAAAAGACTCCGACAACTACATCAAAAAAAGAATCTTTATGATTTATTTTTACTGCAGAGCCGACATTAAAGTTAACTTCATTATTTGAATCTTGAATTTTTGCCTGGGCAATCATTTCTTTTGAGATATCAACTGCTTCTAGTATCAATGGTTTTTGCTTAATCAAAATTCTAGATACATATCCTTCACCACAACCTAAATCTAAAACGGTTTTTCCCTCAATATCTCCACATAGCTCTATAACTGGCGGCCTTCCAGTGAAGTCAGACAGGGAAGCTGCTTTTGTCCTTTTCCATTTTGAGGAATTTTTATTATATAGTTCTTTAGCATTACTCATAAGATTCTAGATTTTAATAATACAAATCAAAAATTGTGTTTATTACTTAATTATTTATATAGTATTCTATAATTTATATATAAAACAATACAAGCAATTAACTGTGGAATCAATTTCTCAAGATATAAAATCCAAAATACAGCATATTGAGAGTCATAATATATGGGTTAATGAAGCAAACTTTGCTCTACAAAATATTACAAATATTCTTACTAGCTTAAAAGATGATTCAAGTGTTTTAGAAGTGGGATGTGGCTCCGGCATTCTATTAAGTCATTTGATTAAAAAATATAAAAATATCAAATTTGAAGGAATAGAACCTTACGCTGGTGAATTTGAGATTTTAAGAAAATTTCATCAGAATTTAGAAAATATTGGAGAGAGTCTGATTATTAAATCTTATGAAAACTTCACTCCGAAAAAAAAATATGACTTCATATTTTTAATCAATGTATTTGAACACCTTGAAAACTGGAGGGATTTTTTGAATTTTGTTAAAACAAACCTTAATCGTGATGGCAAGTGTTTAATATTATGTCCTAATTATAGTTTTCCTTTTGAAAGTCATTTTAATCTACCAATTATATTTAATAAAAGTCTTACATATAAAATTTTTAGAAATAATATCTTTAATCAAGAGAAAGTTAGAAATGCTTTAGGTCTATGGGATAGTCTTAATTTTGTAACGTACGCTGCAGTCGTAAAAGAATGTAAGAAAATAAATTTACTAATTAACCCAGATAATGAGGTATTTTTTCAAATGATAAATAGGGTTTCCTATGACCAAGAATTCAAAAAAAGACATAGAATAACGAGTCTACTTGCAAGTTTATTATTTAAAATGGGTTTCCTTAATGTATTCAAATATGAGTTTATGAGAAACCTTGATCCTTATATGAAGTTTACTCTTACATTGAATGAAGATTGAGGATTTAGCAAATGATTGATAGCCTCAAAGAAACTACATTACAAAATAGAAATATATTTTTCTTTTTTACTTCCATCTTACTTTGCGTTTCTGCAAACATTCATGATCTTTCATGGTGGTATAATTATGATAGGTTTATTGATCCATGGATGTATTGGGGAACTGCTCAAAACTTCGAGTATTATGAGTACCACTTTGGCGATACATACTATTTTCGAAGGTGGACCTCTACATTCCCTGTATATCTATCACAATTATTTTTTAGTGCGGGTACAGCAAAATTTCTTCTTGCCAATTTTACTCTTTTTGTAAGTTTATTTTTAATACTTAAAATTTGTGAAAAAATTTTTCTCGACCGCGTTACAGGGATTTTTGTATGTATTATATTTATCTTAACTGATTACCTGCTTTACGCAGTTCAAATGCTTCACGTCACATACATTTCTCTCATTATTGGGCTTTTCTCCCTTTACTTTCTAATCAAGTTTATTGAGGATGGGTCCATTATTCGTATAGATAAAATTTTCTTTATTTTTTTTATCTCAATGCTTTTATTAATTAGTTTCCCATTTTTTGGATGGCTTTCTGGCGCTTTTGCAGGAACTATTTACTTTATAAATGTACTAAAATTTAATAAAAATTTTATAAAAGAATTTATTTTAATCTCAGCTTTATACTTATCAGCTCTATTTTTAGTTTTGTCATTAGATATTCTCGTAGGAATGTTATTTGATCGTGAGTGGCAAAATATTTTGTCATATTCACTTAATATTGGTGCTGGGTTTCAAGCTGATGACTCTGCATGGAGGTCAACATTTGGAAAATTTAACCCCAAAGCATTTACGCTGCCAACAATGCAATGGTCATATATTTATATGTCACTAATAATTTTTTACTTTTTTAATTTAGGTAAAATCAAATATGAAAATAGAGCATTAAATGCTTTTGCAATTCTCATATTATTTACTTTTATACTTTATTTTGGAGTTTCATTAATCAGGGACCCTATAAAAATTGTTACAGATCACGCAGCTCTTTTTTTACATTTATTCCTAATCATGGCTATACCGTTTTATGTTTATAACTTCAAAGAAAGAAGTAAAATTATAATATACTTAGTGTGTATTGTATTTGCACTTTCGTCACATACGTATTTCAATCAAATAAATGAAAGAATAATATTTGGACTTTTATTGATAGCAATAAGCTTGTTCATTATTTTTATAAGAAAATTATCAATAAAAAAATTAAATAAAATTAAAGTAATTTTTATATCGGTAAGTTCAATTTTATTGCTATTTTTTGCAACTGGAATTTTTGCTCATGTTAAAAAAAGCTACACTAGAGAATTTGCAATTTTTCATTTTGATGTGCTCTCGAAAGATGTGAGAGATAATCTTGTATCTGAAAGAATGTTTCCAATTAACCTAAAAAAAATTGAAGAACTTGACCAATTAAGCTTTGAAATAAAAGATTTAACAAAATTTAATGGAAAATATTATGTTTGGGTTCAAGATAATAGAGAATATATTGGTTGGAGTCCTTTAGTTTCCTCTTTATATGGCTTTTATGGCTCACTTACTCCTGCAAATCTTGGAGTAAAGGCTAAGTGCAATCATTTATGGTTTATGAACAATAAGCCAAATTCTGTGCTAGTTGTTTTTGGTCATGAAAGCAGTGAGGAATCTCTCATGGCAATCAATGAAATAAGTGATCATTGCCAAAATACTAAATTCATACCTGTAGATCTAGGGTTCAAAGTCGGGTATTCGTTTTTATTAGAAGAATATGAGTAATGGTTTTTATGTGAAGTGAAAAATTTCACGTTTAGTAGACCTGGCAATGTCCTACTCTCCCATGCCTTAAGACAAAGTACCATCGGCGCTGGAGCCCTTAA
>MDTB01183226.1_pt1 | contig 14287 bp, 11 predicted proteins | sample 811161 | NCBI WGS metagenome assembly MDTB01 (sample SAMN05326650, study PRJNA326480) | marine metagenome | isolation source: seawater | place: Mediterranean Sea | collected 2009
ATTGCACCGCTTGGGCATCCAGGCATTTGAGCCAGTATTGATTGAAGGTAAAGCTATTCAGCTTCACCCATTAGTTTGTGCGGCCTATAACGCTGACTTTGATGGTGACCAAATGGCGGTCCACGTACCCCTAACCATTGAAGCGCAGATGGAATCTCGCGCCTTGATGATGTCTACCAACAACATTCTTTCACCGGCATCTGGCGATCCGATTATTGTTCCGTCGCAGGATGTTGTTTTGGGTCTTTATTACTTGACTCGCGACAGAGTAAACGCGCTGGGTGAAGGCATGGTTTTCTCTGATGTGCGTGAAGTATCGCGCGCCTATTATTCTCACAAGGTCGATCTTCAGGCTCGCGTTAAAGTTCGTATTGTTGAAAAGTTGCTTGATGAAGCGACGGGTGAACTAAACGAAGAGCAAAAGATTGTTGATACCACAGTCGGTCGTGCCTTGCTTTGGGAAGTGGTTCCTGCAGGCCTACCATTTGAAATGGTCAACAAGCCGATGGTTAAAAAGGCGATCTCGCAAATTATTAATGAGTGCTACCGAAATGTTGGCCTTAAAGACACGGTAATTTTTGCCGATAAGCTAATGTATACCGGCTTTAAGCATTCTACAAAGTCAGGTGCCTCAATTGGTGTTAATGACTTCGTTATTCCCGATAGTAAAGATGAGATTATTGGCGCAGCTGAAGAGCAGGTTAGAGAGATTGAAAGCCAATTTTCCTCTGGTCTTGTAACTCAGGGTGAGAAATACAACAAAGTCATCGATATTTGGTCGCAAGCTAATGACCGTGTTGCTAAATCGATGATGGAAGGTATCAGTTTTGAAACTGTTAAGAATCGTGACGGTGAAGATGAGAAACAGGATTCCTTCAACTCAGTATTTATCATGGCTGACTCTGGTGCTCGTGGTTCGCCGGCTCAGATTCGTCAGCTAGCCGGTATGCGTGGTTTGATGGCGCGTCCAGATGGTTCGATTATTGAGACGCCTATTACAGCAAACTTCCGTGAGGGTCTAAGTGTACTTCAGTACTTTATCTCTACTCACGGTGCGCGAAAGGGTCTTGCCGATACGGCACTTAAAACAGCTAACTCAGGTTATCTGACTCGCCGACTTGTTGATGTTGCTCAGGACGTTGTAGTAACCGAAGTGGATTGTGGGACCGAAGATGGATTGTTAATGGCACCTGTAATTGAAGGTGGTGACATTATTGAAAGTCTGGGTGATCGTATTCTGGGTCGTGTGGTAGCTAAAGATGTATCAAAGCCTGGTACTGACGAAGTTGTAGTGTCCGCGGGCACCATGATTGATGAGCAGTGGGTTGTTCGTATTGAGAAGATGGGTATTGATGAAGTACTAGTTCGCTCGCCGATTACCTGTGAGGTTACTCATGGTATCTGTTCGGCCTGTTATGGTCGTGATTTGGCTCGCGGTCATGTTGTCAATCAGGGTGAGGCTGTAGGTGTTATCGCAGCACAGTCGATTGGTGAGCCGGGTACACAGCTGACTATGCGCACATTCCACATTGGTGGTGCAGCTTCTCGTGCCTCTGCTGTAGATAGTATTAAAGTTAAGCAAGAAGGTGTGGTTAGACTTCTCAACCTGAAGACAGTTGAGAATAAAGATGGACACCTAGTGGCAGTATCGCGTTCTGGTGAACTTGCAGTAGCCGATGAAAATGGTCGTGAGCGCGAGCGTTACAAGCTTCCATATGGCGCCCTAATCAAAGTTAAAGACGCTGATACAGTGGGTGCAGGTGATGTGGTTGCTAATTGGGATCCGCACACGCATCCAATCGTATCTGAGGTTGCAGGTAAGGTTGCCTTCTCTGGAATGGAAGAGGGTCTAAGTATTCGTCAGCAAACAGACGATCTTACTGGTTTGACTAGTATCTCGGTGATTGATCCAAATGAGCGTCCGGCAGCGGGTAAAGACCTTAAGCCAATGATTACCCTGACCGACAAGAAAGGTAATGAATTGATATTCCCTAACTCGACAGTGCCTGCGCATTACCCATTACCTGCTAACGCAAGTGTGAATGTAGTTGATGGCGACACTATCGGTATTGGTCAGATTATTGCTCGAATTCCTCAGGAGTCTGGTGGCACTAAAGATATTACTGGTGGTCTACCTCGCGTAGCAGATCTGTTTGAAGCGCGTAAGCCCAAAGATCCAGCTATTTTGGCCGAGATCACAGGTACAGTTACCCTAGGTAAAGAAACCAAAGGTAAGATGCGTCTTATTATTACACCTGATGATGGTCAGCCATTAGCCAATGGCAAAATGCACTACGAAGAGTTAATTCCAAAATGGCGTCAACTCAGTGTGTTTGAAGGTGAGCACGTAGAGAAAGGTGAAGTTATCTCTGATGGTCCTCCTACACCTCATGATATTTTGCGTCTTAAGGGTGTGAGTGAATTAGCTAAATATATAGTTAATGAAATTCAGGATGTTTACCGCCTTCAGGGTGTAAAAATTAATGATAAGCACATTGAGACCATTACTCGTCAAATGTTGCGTAAAGTTGAGATCACCGATATGGGTGATTCACAATTTATCCGTGGCGAGCAGGTTGACTATCGTAAGTTGCTTGAAGAAAACGAGAAGTTGCGTGAAAACGATCGTCAGCCAGCTAAGTTTGAAAGACAGTTACTGGGTATTACCAAAGCCTCTTTGGCAACAGATAGCTTTATCTCTGCAGCCTCTTTCCAAGAGACGACAAGAGTACTTACTGAAGCGGCTGTTACCGGTAAAGCTGACTCATTGCGCGGACTCAAAGAAAATGTTGTTGTAGGTCGACTAATCCCAGCAGGTACAGGATTGTCTTACCATGCACAGCGCCGCAAAGATCGCTTGGCCGAAGAAGATATGGCCATGAGTGCTGCGGATGTCGAAGCTGCATTAACCGAAGCGTTAAGCGCAGATTTGGCACAAGAATAGGAGAGATAAGCGTACATTGGTTAAATATTACTCAGCTCAAATGCATTACTGAGCTAGGATATTGAATGTACGCTTGACTCCTGAATCAGCGGTATTTAGAATGCCGCTCCCGTTATAGGCTTAGCCGAAAGTTTTGCGCCTAGCCAACGGGGTTAAACGCCTTCATAAAGAAGGTAAATTTACATTTGGAGAAAAATTGCATGGCAACGATCAACCAGTTGGTTCGTAAGCCGAGAAAGCGCAAAGTAAGTAAGAGCGATGTTCCTGCACTTCAGGCCTGCCCGCAGCGTCGTGGTGTATGTACACGTGTTTATACTACAACTCCGAAGAAGCCAAACTCTGCATTGCGTAAAGTATGTCGTGTTCGCCTAACCAGTGGATTTGAGGTTACCTCATACATTGGTGGTGAAGGCCACAACTTACAAGAACACAGTGTTGTGCTGATTCGAGGTGGTCGTGTAAAAGACTTACCAGGTGTTCGCTACCATACCGTACGAGGTACTTTGGATACAGCCGGTGTTAACGGCCGTACCAAAAGACGCTCTAAGTATGGTACTAAGCGTCCCAAGAGTTAAGCGTAATTTCCGGTAACACTAACCAAGTAAGGCTAGGATAAATACTAGGCAAACCTGAAGAGAAGGGCAAAACGATGCCAAGAAGAAGAGTAGTAGCAAAGCGTGAAATATTACCCGATCCAAAATTCGGTGATGTAACTCTCGCTAAATTTATGAACCACGTTATGGTCAGCGGAAAGAAATCTGTCGCTGAGCGGATTGTATACGGTGCGTTGGATATAGTTGAACAACGCCTAAAGAAAAGTCCCGTGGAAGTATTCCAAGAAGCTTTGGACAATGTAGCACCTATGGTCGAGGTTAAATCTCGTCGTGTAGGTGGTGCTACCTATCAAGTACCTGTTGAAGTTCGTCCAGCGAGAAGAACTGCACTGGCGATGAGATGGGTGGTAGACTACGCTCGCGAACGTGGTGAAAAATCCATGCCGCAACGTCTTGCCGGCGAACTGATTGATGCAGTTCAGGGTAAAGGCGGAGCTGTTAAGAAGCGTGAAGATGTACACCGTATGGCTGAAGCCAACAAGGCGTTCTCGCACTTCCGTTTCTAAGCTATACTTAGTAGTATTGTTCGTTAAAAGGCGGCTATTTTAGCCGCCTTTTTGCGCTTAAAAACAAGCCGTTTTAGAGGAAAAATTGTGGCCCGTAAAACACCTATTAGTCGCTATCGCAATATTGGTATCTGTGCTCATGTTGATGCTGGTAAAACTACCACCACTGAGCGTGTGCTTTTTTATACCGGTTTGTCCCACAAAATTGGTGAGGTGCATGACGGTGCGGCAACAATGGATTGGATGGAGCAGGAGCAGGAGCGAGGTATTACCATTACCTCGGCTGCCACAACCTGTTTTTGGCGCGGTATGGATGCGCAGTTCCCCGATCATCGAATCAATATTATTGATACCCCAGGGCACGTAGATTTTACCATTGAAGTCGAGCGTTCGTTGCGGGTGCTCGACGGAGCGGTGGTTGTTTTATGTGGCTCCTCAGGGGTGCAGCCGCAAACAGAAACTGTATGGCGTCAAGCCAATAAATATGAAGTTCCACGTATGGTATTCGTCAACAAGATGGACCGTGCGGGCGCAGACTTTAACGAAGTAGTCAGTCAGTTAGAAACAAGACTGGGCGCAACAGCAGTGCCATTACAGATGACCATTGGCGCAGAAGAAAATTTTAAGGGTGTGGTTGACCTTATCAAGATGAAAGCCATTCTATGGAATGAGTCTGATCAGGGCATGACCTTCGAGTATGCGGATATCCCAGAGGATTTAGCTGATGAATGTGCATTGATGCATGAGTCTATTTTAGAGGCCGCGGCAGAGGCAAATGACGAGCTAATGGAAAAATACCTCGAGGGTGAGGTTCTCACTGAAGAGGAGATTAAGCAGGGCATTAGATTGCGCACCCTAGCCAATGAAATTGTCCCAGTGCTTGGTGGTTCTGCGTTTAAGAACAAAGGCGTCCAAGCTATGCTTGATGCAGTGATTGAATATCTGCCTTCACCAACAGAAGTAAAGGCTATTGAAGGTGAGGTACATGGTGGTAAACGCGATGTACGTCATGCGGATGATGATGCACCATTTTCTGCATTGGCATTTAAAATTGCCACAGATCCATTTGTCGGTACTTTAACCTTTATGCGAGTTTACTCAGGTAAGCTTGAAAGCGGCACAGCGATATACAACTCCGTGAAGATGAAGCGAGAGCGCGTTGGGCGCATGGTGCAAATGCATTCCAATAGTCGTGAAGAAGTTAAAGAAGTTTTAGCGGGCGATATTGTCGCTGCGATTGGTTTAAAAGATGTTACTACCGGTGATACGCTTTGCGTTGAAAATAACAAAATTGTACTTGAGCGCATGGAGTTCCCGGAACCGGTAATTTCGGTAGCGGTAGAGCCGCGATCTCAAGCTGATCAAGAAAAAATGGGCATGGCATTAGGCAAACTGGCCCAAGAAGACCCCTCATTTAAAGTAAAAACTGATGAAGAAAGTGGCCAGACCATTATTTCAGGTATGGGTGAGCTGCATCTTGATATATTGGTCGACCGTATGCGTCGTGAATTTTCAGTTGAAGCCAATATTGGTAAACCACAGGTAGCTTACCGAGAGGCTATTCGAAATAACTGTGAAATAGAAGGAAAGTTTGTTCGTCAGTCCGGCGGTCGCGGACAGTATGGTCATGTGTGGCTTAAATTTGAGCCTGCTGAAGATGCAGGTGCTGAGGGTCTTGAGTTTGTAAACGAAATTGTTGGTGGTACTGTGCCTAAAGATTTTATTCCTGCAGTTTCCAAAGGTATTGAAGAGCAGATGCAAAACGGTGTTTTGGCGGGGTACCCATTGTTAGGGCTAAAAGCGACCCTTTATGACGGCTCATTCCATGATGTAGACTCCTCTGAAATGGCATTTAAAATTGCTGCCTCGATGGCGACTAAAAAACTATCTGAGGATGGCGGTGCTGTATTGTTAGAGCCGATGATGAGGGTTGAGGTAGTTACTCCCGAAGAAAATATGGGCGATGTGGTTGGCGATCTAAACCGTCGGCGCGGCATTATTCACGGTATGGATGAAAACCCTTCAGGTAAGGTTGTTAACGCTGAGGTGCCACTGGCAGAGATGTTTGGTTATGCGACTGACCTAAGGTCAGCGACTCAGGGTCGAGCTACCTTTACTATGGAGTTTGATAAATATTCTGAAGCACCAAAGAATGTTGCTGAAGCGATTATTTCCAGAAACATAGGTTAGGTAGCTAAACTAACCGCTGTAATAATCATTAGGCAATAAAAAACCCCGCTGTGAAAAGCGGGGTTTTTTTATGCAACAGAAGCGAGTAATTACTTAGCTTCTTTACGTTCCTTAGCTTCGGCAATCACAATATCAGCGATGTTTTGCGGACATGGATTGTAGTGCGAGAATTCCATAGAGAATTGTCCACGACCTGAAGTCATAGTTCGCAGATGTCCAATATAGCCAAACATCTCTGAAAGAGGAACATCCGCTTTAATGCGAACGCCAGTTACGCCAGGCTCTTGATCCTTAATCATGCCGCGACGACGGTTTAGATCGCCAATAACATCACCAACGTGGTCTTCTGGTGTAAATACATCCACCTTCATAATTGGCTCAATAATTTGTGGACCCGCTTTAGGCATTGACTGACGATAGGCGCCTTTAGCGGCGATTTCAAAGGCAACGGCCGATGAATCAACCGCGTGGAAACCACCATCAAATAGTTCTACTTCAACATCCAATACTGGATAGCCCGCCAGCGGACCTTCTTCAAGCATACCGGCAAAACCTTTCTCAATCGCTGGGAAGAATTCCTTAGGAACGTTACCACCCACAACGGTTGAAGCAAAAGTAAAACCAGAACCTGTTTCACCTGGACGAATATGATAGTCGATCTTACCAAACTGACCAGAGCCACCAGATTGTTTCTTGTGCGTGTAGCTATCTTCAACAGGCATAGTGATGGTTTCGCGATAAGCAACCTGTGGCTGACCTACGTCAAGCTCAACACCATAGGTACGCTTTAGGATATCTACTTTAATGTCCAAGTGCAGTTCACCCATTCCCTTGAGGATGGTTTCACCACTGTCTTGGTCTGTTTCAACGCAGAACGATGGATCTTCAGCAATCATTTTGCCCAGTGCAACACCCATTTTTTCTGAGCCACCCTTATCTTTCGGGCTTACAGCAATAGAGATCACAGGGTCTGGGAAGATCATTGGTTCAAGTGTACAAGGATTTTTCTGATCACATAAGGTATGACCTGTCTGTACATTTTTCATGCCTACAATTGCAATAATGTCACCCGCTTGTGCGCTGTTAAGCTCGTTGCGGTCGTCAGCATGCATTTCAACCATACGACCTATACGCTCAGTTTTGCCAGTAGCTGAGTTAAGGATTGTGTCTCCCTTGTTAAGTACGCCAGAATAGATACGTACGAAGGTTAACGCGCCAAAGCGGTCATCCATAATTTTAAATGCAAGTGCACGGAGCGGCTCATCCACAGATACAGTTGCAACCTCACCAGTCTCTTCGCCAGCTTCATCGGTTAGAGGTTGAGCGTCTACTTCTGTAGGGCTTGGTAGGTAATCGATAACAGCATCTAACACTAATTGGACACCTTTGTTCTTAAACGCAGAGCCACAATAAGTCGGGAAAAAGTCTAGTGCGGTAGTGCCCTTACGGATACAGCGTTTAAGGTCATCAATTGAAACCTCTTCGCCTTCCATATAAGCCATCATTAAATCATCGTCTTGCTCAACAGCAGTTTCAATCAACTGCTCATGATACATTTCAAGGTCATCAACCATATCGGCAGGGACATCGACGATTTCATAGTTTTCAGGAAGTCCGGAGTCATCCCACACATAGGCTTGCTTAGTGAGTACGTCAACAACACCAACAAAATCGTCTTCACGACCGATCGGCAGGGGCATAACCAATGGGTTAGCACCAAGTACTTTCTTAACCTGATCAACAACTCTGTAGAAATCAGCACCCATTCTATCTAGTTTATTGACTAGGATGATTCGAGCAACTTCAGATTCGTTAGCGTAACGCCAGTTGGTTTCTGATTGAGGCTCAACACCACCAGAGCCGCAAAATACACCAACGCCGCCATCAAGTACTTTAAGAGAACGATAAACTTCAACAGTAAAGTCAACGTGACCTGGGGTGTCGATAATATTTAAACGGTGGTCCTTCCAGAAACAAGTCGTTGCAGCGGACTGGATAGTAATACCGCGCTCCTGTTCTTGTTCCATAAAGTCAGTGGTTGCTGCACCATCGTGTACCTCACCAGTTTTATGGATCTTACCGGTAAGTTTAAGAATTCTTTCGGTAGTAGTAGTCTTTCCCGCGTCAACGTGGGCGAAGATACCAATATTTCTGTAATGGGATAAATCTGTCATTTTGTCGCTCTGCTATCTTATTTAGGGCTAATTTATAGGTTTTGAAACGCGCGCGAGTATACAGGATATTCATCAAAGTACGCACAAAAAAATCAACATTTATTATGTTGAGGGTAAAAAATTAGCCAAAATCGGCTAAATTGGGTCAATTATGCTAAAAAATTGAAATTTTATGCTTTAAATCGTTGACTCTTAAAAATCCCGCTATAAGATTGCGTTCCTTACGCGCTACCGCTTTTTAAAAAGCGAATAATCGCAAAGAATTTTAAACAAACGTAATACGCATGATCGAGGAGACTCTAGATGTCAAAAGAAAAATTTGAGAGAAGTAAGCCGCACGTAAACGTCGGTACAATTGGCCACGTTGACCATGGTAAAACGACCCTAACGGCGGCGATGACGCGCGTTTGTGCAGAAGTATACGGTGGCGAGATGAAAGCCTTCGACCAGATCGATAATGCACCGGAAGAAAGAGAGCGTGGTATTACGATTTCGACCGCACACGTTGAGTATGATTCAACGATTCGTCACTATGCCCACGTTGACTGCCCGGGTCACGCGGATTACGTAAAGAACATGATTACAGGTGCTGCTCAGATGGATGGCGCTATTTTGGTATGTGGTGCGACTGATGGCCCTATGCCACAGACGCGTGAGCACATTCTATTGTCACGTCAGGTAGGTGTACCTTACGTACTAGTATTCTTGAACAAAGCTGACCTACTTGCAGAAGACTGTGGTGGTGTTGGATCGGAAGAGTACACAGAGATGTTGGAATTGGTAGAGATGGAGTTGCGTGAGCTTCTAGATCTTTATGAGTTCCCAGGTGATGACACACCTATTATTGTTGGTTCAGCATTGATGGCGTTGGAAGGAAAAGACGACAACGAGCTGGGTACAACAGCCGTTACTAAGTTGGTAGAGGCGTTGGATGCTTATATTCCTGAGCCAGTACGAGCGATTGATCAGCCATTCTTGATGCCGATTGAAGATGTATTCTCAATTGCGGGTCGAGGCACAGTAGTAACAGGTCGTGTAGAGCGAGGTGTTATTAAGGTTGGTGAAGAGATTGAGATTGTAGGTATTACGGACACAGAGAAGACGACCTGTACAGGTGTTGAGATGTTCCGTAAGTTGTTGGACGAAGGTCGCGCGGGAGAGAACGTAGGTGTATTGCTACGTGGTACTAAGCGTGAAGAAGTACAGCGTGGTCAAGTATTGTCGCACGTTGGTTCGGTAACGCCGCACACTAAGTTCACTTCAGAAGTTTATGTACTGTCTAAAGATGAAGGTGGTCGTCATACGCCATTCTTTAAAGGCTATCGTCCACAGTTCTACTTCCGTACTACAGATGTGACTGGTGCATGTGAGTTGCCGGCGGGCACAGAGATGGTAATGCCTGGTGATAACGTGCAGATGGAAGTTGAGTTGATTCACCCGATTGCGATGGAAGAAGGTCTTCGATTTGCAATTCGTGAAGGTGGCCGCACAGTAGGTGCAGGTGTTGTTGCCAAAATTATTGCTTAATCCCTAAAGCAATTATATGCATTTAGCCGAGGCATTTTTGATGTCTCGGCTTAGCTGTCAGTTAGGGAAATGTAAAATTAAGTTGTAGGCCAGTAGTTCAATTGGTAGAGCACCGGTCTCCAAAACCGGCTGTTGGGGGTTCGAGTCCCTCCTGGCCTGCCATATACAAAGCGTAAGGTATGGGTTCGTAATGAGTGATGTAATTGAAGAAAAGCAGTTTCGTCTAGACTGGCTTAAGTGGTTAGTTGTTGCGGCATTGGTCGCTGGTGCAATTTACGGCAATTGGTATTACTCAGCAGAATCTGTGTTGTACAGAGTTTTGGCGCTGTTGGTAGTTGCTGTTGTTTCTGGTCTGATTGCTGCGCGAACTGAAAAGGGTGCAGCTATAGTTGAGTTGGCTATTGGTGCCCGGACTGAGTGGCGCAAAGTGGTTTGGCCAACTAAGCAAGAGCGTAATCAAACAACATTAATTGTTGTGGTTGTGATTTTGTTAATGGCTATTGCGCTTTGGGGAATTGATTCCCTACTGAGCTGGCTTGCTTCAATCGTGATGGGCTAGGAGAGCTAAATGTCAAAGCGTTGGTATGTAGTACACGCCTATTCACTGTATGAGAAAAAGGTAGCGGCGGCTATTCAAGAGCGTGCGGAGTTGCACGGGTTGCAGGATAAATTTGGCGAGATTCTTGTCCCTACTGAAGAAGTAGTTGAGATGAAAAGCGGTCAAAAGCGCACCAGTGAAAGAATGTTTTTTCCAGGTTATGTTTTAGTCAACATGGAGCTGGATGATGATACATGGCATCTAATTAAAGAGACGCCAAGGGTGATGGGCTTTATTGGCGGAAAAGCGGATAAGCCTGCACCTATTACAGATAAAGAGGCCGATTTGATCTTGCAGCGTGTGCATGATTCGGAAGAGACGCCGCGACCTAAAACCATGTTTGAGCCTGGTGAGATGGTGCGAGTTACAGATGGGCCGTTCAACGATTTCAATGGAACTGTTGAAGAAGTTAATTATGAAAAGAACAAGCTGCGTGTTGCGGTATCGATCTTTGGTCGTTCTACACCGGTTGAGCTTGAATTTACTCAGGTAGAAAAAGCCTAAGTTTGAAGTAATTGATGAATTGGCAATGGTGCTGATTTATCGGGGAGCCAGAGAAGGTTGAGCTGCAGTGCAGTGATTCTGGAGGCGATAATACCCATAACAGGAGAGAGACATGGCTAAAAAAGTACAAGCCTACATTAAGTTGCAAGTGCCTGCAGGTCAGGCAAATCCAAGTCCGCCGGTAGGTCCAGCACTGGGTCAGCACGGCGTAAACATTATGGAATTCTGTAAGGGATTCAATGCTCAAACACAGGGCGTTGAGCCTGGAGCACCTGTTCCGGTAATTATTACTGTCTATGCAGACCGTAGTTTTACTTTTGAGATGAAAACACCACCAGCCTCTTTCTTGCTAAAGAAAGCTGCTGGCCTTAAGAGCGGTTCAGGTCGTCCAAACACTGAGAAAGTGGGTAGTGTAACTCGCGCTCAGTTAGAAGAAATTGTAAAAGCAAAAGATCCGGATCTAACAGCTGCCGATATGGATGCTGCGGTTCGTACTATTGCTGGTTCTGCCCGTTCAATGGGCATTGAAACGGAGGGCGTGTAAGTGGCTAAATTATCAAAGCGCCGTCGTGCGATTAGTGAAAAAGTAGAGCTAGGTAAAGTATATCAGGCAGAAGAAGCATTCAGCCTGCTTAAAGAGCTTTCTACAGTTAAATTTTCTGAAACGGTTGATGTGGCAATTAATCTTGGCATTGATTCACGTAAATCAGACCAGGTTGTTCGTGGTGCAACTACGCTACCTAACGGCTCAGGTAAAGATATTCGTGTCTGTGTATTCGCTCAGGGTGATGCGGCTGAAGCAGCTAAGGCTGCTGGTGCTGAGCTTGTGGGTATGGATGAGCTTGCAGACGAAATTAAAGGCGGCAAGATGGACTTCGACGTGGTTATTGCTGCGCCAGATGCTATGCGTGTTGTTGGTCTTTTGGGTAAGGTTTTGGGACCTCGCGGCTTAATGCCAAATCCAAAATCTGGCACTGTGACGCCAGACGTTGCTACAGCGGTTAAAAACGCTAAAGCGGGTCAGGTACGGTTCCGCGCTGACAAAAATGGCATTATCCATGGTGGTATCGGGGTGTTGTCGTTTGAGTCGGGTGCACTGAAGCAAAATTTAGAAGCGTTGATGGCTGATGTGTCAAAAGCTAAGCCAGCTTCTGCAAAAGGGGTATACATTAAGAAGATTACCGTTTCTTCTACTATGGGCCCTGGATTAATTATTGATCAGGCCTCTTTGAGCGCATGATTATAGGCAGCTTTTGCTGCCGTACAGACTTTGGGGTCTGAGTATTGTTTTTGATACTCAGGCTGTCAGAGACCGTAGGTTCCCTTGGGAATAATAAGTTGGAAGAGTGTCAAAACAATGACAGCTTTCCTACGCAGGCGGTGAACCCAGACCAGAAATGGTATGAATTCACCTTGGTGGCTGAGGATTTTTCTCAGCTGTAACTTAGGTAAATCGAGGAGATTTATCGTGGCATTAAATCTCGATGACAAGAAAGCAATCGTTGCTGAAGTGAACGAGACAGCCGCCCAGGCTATGTCCTTGGTGATAGCAGACGCCCGTGGCGTCGATGTAACCAGCATGACTGCCCTTCGAGCTAAGGCTCGCACTGAAAACGTGCAATTGCGCGTAGTGCGAAACACCTTAGCAAAGAGAGCATTCGCAGACACAGACTACGCATGCGTAGATGATGTTCTGGTTGGTCCATCGTTATTTGCTTTCTCTATGGAAGATCCAGGTGCGGCAGCGCGTTTATTCAAAGACTTCGCGAAAGAAAACGAAGAATTTGAAGTGAAGGCGTTGTCAGTTGGCGGACAACTTTTAGCGAGTGAACAAATTGATGTTCTTGCTAAGTTGCCTACCCTAGAACAGGCCCTTGGCATGTTGGCTGGCGTGACTCTTGCTCCTGTCACTAAACTAGTACGTACCTTTAACGAGATACCTACTAAGACGGCGCGAGTAGTTTCTGCAGTTCGTGATGCAAAACAGGAAGCCGCGTAAGCGACTTCACGGTTAATAGATAAATTTAGGAGGCCCAAAATGGCCCTTTCAAACGAAGATATTTTGAACGCAATCGCTGAAATGAGCGTAATGGATGTAGTTGAGCTAGTTAGCGCAATGGAAGAAAAATTTGGTGTATCTGCTCAAGCAGCAGTCGCAGCTGTAGCAGCACCTGCTGCTGGTGGCGGCGAAGATGCTGCGGTAGCTAAGACCGAGTTTGACGTTGTTCTATCTGCTGTAGGCGACAAGAAAGTAAATGTGATTAAAGCAGTTCGCGCAATCACAGGTCTTGGTCTTAAAGAAGCTAAAGAAATGGTTGACGGTGCACCGTCTACTATTAAAGAAGCTGCTTCTAAAGACGATGCTGAAGAAGCTAAGAAGCAATTGGAAGAAGCAGGCGCAACGGCTGAGCTTAAATAAGCTGCTGTTTCGCATGCCTGATGTTTCAGGCTGGGCTGAAGGGAATTCCCTTCAGCCCTTTCTTGCTTGTAGGTAGGGGAATTTGCAAGTAAAACGATCTTGACTAAAACTCTCGATCACCAATTCAATACAGAATAGTCCCGAGGAATATAGATGGCTTACTCCTTCACTGAGAAGAAACGTATCCGCAAGAGCTTTGGCAAGTTGCCAGATGTAATGGATTTGCCTTATCTGTTGGCAATTCAACTTGATTCCTATAAAAATTTTACACAGGCTGGTGTGGCTTTGGAAGATCGAAAGCACGCGGGCTTGCACGCTGCATTAAAGTCGATATTCCCAATTGTGGGATACTCAGGGCACGCGGCTCTTGAGTATGTCGACTACGTTTTAGGCAAGCCAGCCTTTGACGTAGAGGAGTGCAAACTCCGCGGCGTGACTTTTTCCGTACCCCTTCGGGTGCGTGTTCGCTTGGTAATCTACGATAAAGAATCTACCAACAAAGCGATCAAAGATATTCGTGAGCAAGAGGTTTATCTCGGTGAGATTCCTCTAATGACTGAAAATGGTACCTTTATTATCAACGGTACCGAGCGAGTTATCGTGTCTCAGTTGCATAGAGCGCCGGGTGTGGTGTTCGATCATGATAAAGGTAAGACCCACTCCTCCGGGAAGCTGTTATACACGGCGCGTGTAATTCCTTATCGTGGCTCATGGTTAGACTTTGAGTTTGATCCAAAAGACATGCTATTCGTTCGAATTGACCGTCGCAGAAAATTGCCGGTTACTATTCTTTTGCGGGCATTAGGATACA
>MDTB01056749.1_pt1 | contig 14286 bp, 16 predicted proteins | sample 811161 | NCBI WGS metagenome assembly MDTB01 (sample SAMN05326650, study PRJNA326480) | marine metagenome | isolation source: seawater | place: Mediterranean Sea | collected 2009
GGTATTGATTTTGGATTGAGGGAAAGTGGGCAAGTTTATCAAAATATGATTCAGACAGATGCATCTATAAATCAAGGTAACAGTGGGGGCCCTTTAATGAATTCACATGGAGAGCTTATAGGTATTAATACCTTTATAATGACAGGGCAATCTGGATATAATGAAGGATCTGTAGGTATAGGATTTGCAATTCCATCTAATTTAGTATATAAAGTTGTTGAAGAATTGAAAAGAAACGGTAAGATTAATAGAAATTATAATACAGGTTTAAAAGTTCAAAAGCTTGATGAGGCTTTAGCTAGATATTTAAGGATTAAGGCTAGAGGTGTTTTGATACAAGATGTTGAGTTTAGCTCTGCAGGTGAAGAAGCTGGGTTAAAGGTAGGAGATGTTATAGTAACCATAAATTCAAAGGAAGTTGAAAGTCCACAAGATATTATTCGTGTTATAAGTGAGGGTTTGCATCAAGTGGGAGATTATATAAATTTAGTGGTAATAAGAAATAGCTTAAACAAAAACATAAAATTAAAGTTAGAGGAACCAAAATCAAAATATTGGGGGTTTTAAATTGATTGATAGATATACAACAAAAGATGTAGGTCAAATATGGACTGATCAAAATAAATATGAAGTTTGGAAACAGGTTGAAATTGTTGTTTGTGAAGTTCTATGTGATAAAGGAATGATTCCAGAACAATCTTTAAAGAATATTAGATCAAAAGCAGATTTTAATATTAAAAAAATAGAAGAAATTGAAAGTATTACCCATCATGATGTTATAGCATTTTTGACTAACTTAGGTGAATACATTGGGCCAGACTCAAGATTCGTTCATATGGGAATGACATCTTCTGATCTTTTAGATACTTCTTTAGGAATTCAGTGTAGAGATGCAGGTAAAATAATTAGAAAAAAATTAAAAAAATTCTCAAAAGTGCTTTTAAAAAAATCAATTAAGTATAAGAACACATTCCAAATAGGGAGATCTCATGGAGTTCATGCTGAGCCAATAACTTTTGGCTATAAAATGTTACTTTGGTATCAAGAGGTTGAAAGACATGTTGAGAGATTAAATAGAGCTATAGAAACAATCTCAGTAGGTAAAATTTCAGGTGCAGTTGGAACATTTCAACATTTAGACCCTGACGTTGAACAGAAAGTTTGTCAAAAATTGAATCTTAAGCCAGCTATTGTATCTAATCAAGTAATTCAAAGAGATAGGCATGCAGAATTTTTAAGTGTTCTAGCAATTATTGGAGCGACTATTGAAAAAATTTCAATAGAAATACGTCATTTACAGAGAACTGAGGTTTTAGAGGCAGAGGAGTTTTTTTCAAAGGGGCAGAAAGGTTCATCGGCTATGCCTCATAAAAGAAATCCAATAATTACAGAGAGAATGACTGGTTTTGCTAGACTCTTAAGAGCAAATGCGCATACAGCCTTAGAAAATGTTGCATTATGGCATGAAAGAGATATTTCCCATTCATCAGTAGAAAGAGTTATAATTCCTGATTCAACTATATTAATGGATTATATGCTAGATAAAATGATAAATTTAATAGATAAATTGTTAGTATATCCTGATCAGATGATGAATAATATAAATAAAACCAATGGGTTGATTTTTAGTCAAGAAGTTCTTCTTTATTTAATAAAAAAAGGTATTTCAAGAGAAAATGCTTATCAGATTGTGCAGAGAAATGCTTTTAAAACATGGAAAGAAAAAATTGATTTTAAAGAATTGATTTTAAATGATAAAGAAATTGAGAAAAAAATAAATAGAGTAGAAATTGATAAACTGTTTAATCTAGACAAAATATTAAAAAATATTAACAAAGTTTATGAGGGTATAGTCAAATGAAAATTAAAGATCAGTTGAAGAATACACTTAAAAGTTATAAAAAAATAACATCTGTAGATTCTTATAGTGGGAAGGTAAGAGATAACTATGATCTAGGTGATAAACTCTTAATGGTGACAACAGATAGGGTTTCTGCTTTTGATTGTGTACTTGGAACAATTCCTTTCAAAGGGGAAATACTAACTCAGGTTGCAAAGTTCTGGTTTGATAAAACAAAGCACATAGTTCCAAATCATATTATTGATTATCCTGATCCTCAAGTTATATTGACTAAAAAAGCTAAGGTGTTCCCAATTGAAATGATTGTTAGACAATTCATCACAGGCAGCTTATGGAGGGAATACTCAAGCGGGATTAATGGTCAGTATGGATTTATGATGCCAGATGGATTAAAAGAAAATCAAAAGCTTGATAGTATTATTTTAACTCCATCAACAAAGGAGGAGTATGGCAAGCATGACCAACCTATTTCTAGAGAAAAAATTATTGATGGTATCATTAGTGAAGAGACTTATTCTAAGCTTGAAACCTATTCTTTAGAGTTATTTAAAGAAGGCCAGAAATGGGCAGATTCTAGAGGTTTAATCTTAGTTGATACAAAGTACGAATTTGGTATTGTTGATGGAGAAATAATTGTTGTAGATGAAATACATACTCCTGATTCAAGTAGATATTGGGTAGCTGATGGATATGAAAAAAGATTCAAGAATAATGAGAAGCAGTTAATGCTTGATAAGGAAAACATTAGGCAGTGGTTAATAGACAGGGGCTTTAAAGGGCAAGGGACCCCTCCTAAGCTGTCTGATGAGATTAGGGTAAGCCTATCTGAGAGTTATATTAAACTTTATCAAAAAATCACTGGAAATGATTTTAAAGGCGAAGTTGCTGATGTAACAGAAAGAATATCTCGTAATTTAGTTGATAGTGGGTTTGATTTTTAATGATAGCACATGAAGGCAATATTATAGTTATTCCACTTTTTATATTGACAGTTATTCTGTTTTTTTTTCAAAATAGATCTTCATCTAGAGTAAGGTATATATTTTATTTATCATTATCATTTCTTCTTTTTTCACTTTATTTTTTTAGAGATCCTCAAAGGACTGGACACCTGAAATATTCTGAGAGTCATTTTTTATCTCCAGCAGATGGGAAAGTTGTGATGATTAAAAATATTAAAGATGATGAAATAGGGGAAGCAATTAGACTGTCAATCTTCTTATCAGTTTTTAATGTTCATAAGCAGATAGTTCCAATATCATCTAGAGGTGTTGATAGTAGATGTGATTCGGGTCTTAACTTGGCAGCTTTTGCCGATGAAGCTTCTGATTTGAATGTATCTTGTACGGCAACTTTACAAACAGAAGAAGGATTTAAGTACAAAATAAAACAAATTACTGGTTTAATTGCGAGAAGAATTACAAACTATATTAATAAAGATGAACTGTATTTAAGAGGAGATAGACTTGGATTTATAAGATTTGGATCTAGGGTAGATATTGTCCTACCAAAAGAATTTAAATTGCATGTAAATTTAGGCGACAATTTAATAGGAGGTGAGTCCGTCATTGGAGTCGTTGATTAAGCTAAAGCACCAAATACCAAGTCTTTTTACTATACTTAATTTATTTTCTGGTTTTTTGTCAATAATTTATTGTCAACAAGGTAATTTAAACTTTGCTTCTGGGTTTATTTTTTTAGCTTCATTTTTTGATTCTTTAGATGGTAAAATAGCTAGATTTACAGATTCAGAAAGTGCCTTTGGAAAAGAAATTGATTCGTTAGCTGATATGGTTTCTTTCTGTTTGGCTCCATCCATATTAGTGTTTTATTTCGTAAATTCTAGCTTTGATAATAATATAATTATTAGCGCAGTTTTATCCTCCTCTCCAATGATCATGGGTGGTATTAGATTGGCAAAATTTAATATTCTTCCATCTGAAGATTCAGGATCTAAATTTTTTATTGGGCTCCCATCACCTATTAATGCACTTTTTGTTTGCGCCTTAATTTTATTTTATCAAAACAATCTTTCAGAAAAAAACAATTTAATAACTATAAACTTTTTAGTTGTTTCTGTTTCATCATTAATGCTAAGTAAGATTATTTACCCTAAGTTCCCTAAAATTAGTTCTAAGTTTGGAAAGGAAAATTCCTCAAGAGTGGTTTTTTTATTTTTATTTTTATTTCTAATTTTAGGATCTAAAGGATTAGAATTTTCAACTAATCAAAATTATCACTCAAAAGAAATACTAGTTGTTTCAATTTTGATGTATATATGTACTGGAATAATAAATAACATAAAAAAAAATAAATATGAAAGCTAAAGTGTACATAAGATTAAAAGATGAAATTTTAGATCCTGAAGGTCTAACAATTCAGAAAGCATTAAACTCTATAGGTTTTGATTCTATTAAATCAGTTAAGTCAGGTAAAGTTATAGATGTCGATTTAAGTGATAGTTTGAGCATTGAAGAAGCAAAAGAGATAATTGAGAAATCTTGCAATCAACTTCTAGTAAATCCAAATACAGAAACATACACTGTAGAAATTATTGATGCTTAAAATTGGAGTAATTGTATTTCCAGGATCAAACTGCGATCACGATGCATACTTTGCTATTAAAAATTGTCTTGATATAGAAGTTGATTTTTTGTGGCATAAACAAGGTAGTTTAAACAATTGTAGTGGAATTATTATACCCGGTGGATTTTCATATGGTGACTACTTAAGATCAGGCTCAATTGCAAAATTTTCACCCATTATGAAAGAAGTTGTTAATTTTTCAAAAAAGGGCAGACCAGTACTTGGAATTTGCAATGGATTTCAAATCTTAGTTGAATCAGGCTTATTGCCCGGATCCTTAATTACAAATAAAAAAGTTCGCTTCATTAGTAAGTCAGTAAAATTAGTTGTAGATAATTCAACATCTATGTTTACAAATAGGTTTAAGAAAAATCAAATTATTTCAATGCCTGTTGCTCATAAGCAGGGAAACTTTTATTCTTCTAGTGATGCGTTAAAAAAAATTGAGGATAATGACCAAATAGCATTTAAGTATAAAGATAATTTCAATGGATCAAAGTCTTCAATTGCTGGAGTATTAAATTTAGAGAAAAATGTTTTAGGAATGATGCCTCATCCTGAAAGAGCATCTGAAGATATTCTTGGTTCAAGTGATGGATCTGAAATACTTTCATCATTCAAATATTTCCTGCCCTACTCCTAATGGAAAAAAGAAAAATATTTCATATCTTTATACTTCTATTCTTTGGAGCAATAGTTGGATCCTGGCTGGGAGTTGCTGTAGGTACCTTACTTGCTGATGGGGTTGTAAAAGATTTTTTTCTTAAGAGCGCATCATTTGGCTGGGGTGCAACTAATGGCAATTGGGTTGATCTAAATGTTTTAAGATTCAAGTCTGGGCTATTTTTTGAAATAAATTTTGTCGGTATTCTGGGTCTTGGAATATCTTGGTATTTCCTCAGATACTTCAAATAGAAATACCCTCTAATTGAACGAATTCTAGAGGGTGCTTCTATTTTTTAACCATAAAAGTATTAGTTTTTATTTATTGCAAGGTTTGGTTTAAGTTCTACTAGATTATTTTGATTTGGAGTGGCCTTATCCTTACCTTCTTCTTTTTTGAGCTGAGCAATATAAGGCTTACCCTTCCAATTAAACTCAGAGTTTTCACCCTCACAGTCTAAGTAGTATTTGAATGCCCTGTTAAATGTCATCTTGTCAGTCTGATCTTCTGTTGAGTTGCAAGTTTTATAGAATTTCAAGTTAGGCTGAATTGCTTTAATTGACTCTATATTTTGCCTATCAGTAATTGAATTTTCTGACAAATTTTCAAAAATTTCTATTCCCTTTGATGTAGTTGTATTTTGCTTTAATAATGAACCTTTATCTACTGTACTTGTATTAACTAATATTTTGTCCTTACCAATATAAAAAGTTGCAAAGACAAATGTTAGAGCTGATATGATAATTACTTTTTCTTTCATGCTTTCTCCTTGTAGTTGATTCGTTTATATTTTTTACTTTGAAAATAATAGTTTGTTCCTTGATATTTTTGATTGCTTGATCTATTTACAGTCAATTCCTTGTTCTGATTATTCAATTCATGTTGTAAATTAATTCTATATAAATTAACAATATTACAAAGGTATAGAATGTCAGGACATAGCAAGTGGTCAACGATTAAGAGAAAAAAAGGTGTTAAAGATGCTGCTAGGGGTATTGTATTTACGCGAGTTTCAAAGGATATAACATTGGCTGCTAGACAGGGTGGTGGTGATCCTGATATGAACCCTTCCCTTAGACTAGCTATTAAGAAGGCAAAAGCAGCAAATATGCCTGCATCTAATATACAAAAGGCAGTAAATAAGGGTGTTGGAAATCTTCCAGGAGTTGTTTATGAGAACTTTGTTTACGAAGGTTACGGCCCAGGTGGTGTTGCGGTAATGATGGAGGTTATGACTGATAATAAGAAAAGAACTGTGCCAGATATCAGACATATAATGTCAAAAAATGGTGGAAACCTAGGTGAGTCTGGATGTGTTAATTGGATGTTTGAAAAAAAAGGAAATATTTCTATTGCCAAATGTGACATTGATGAAAACTCCTTGCTTGAGATTGCAATGGAGATGGATATAGATGACTACGATAAGCAAGAGGATCGGTATGAGATAAGCGTTGACCCAGAATCGTTTGACTCCCTTATAAAGCATTTTGAAAATAAGGGGTACAACGTTGAGGGAGATCTAACCTTAGAACCGATTAATGTTGCGAAGGTTTCAGGCTCAGATGCTAGTCAGTTGCTTAAGCTTCTAGATCTTTTGGAGTCACATGAAGACATTCAAAAGGTTTATTCAAATTTTGATTTAGATGAGAGCGAACTAAAAGACCTAGTAGATTGAAGATTCTTGGCATAGATCCAGGGCTTATCAATACAGGTTATGGCATTGTTGAACCAAGTGGATCTAAGGTTGCACTTATTGATTACGGAGTTGTTCAACCGTCAAAGAGCGATCAGCTATCAGTAAGGTTGAAGGTTATATGCAACGATGTTCTGTCAATTATAAAGGAGTTCAAGCCAAATGTCTGTGTGGTTGAAGAAGTTTTTTATAGTAAGAATTTTAAATCATCGCTTCTTCTTGGACAGGCTAGAGCTGCAGTGCTTATTGCCTCTGCGATGCAAGGTGTTGATATTGCTGAGTATAGCGCGAGAAAAATAAAACAGTCAATAACTGGAAATGGAAATTCAAGCAAAGAACAGATACAGTTTATGGTAAAAAATATTTTAGAGATGAATGAGGTTCCAAAACCGGTTGATGCATCTGATGCACTTGCCATAGCAATATGTCATCATCACCATAACAACCTATTATAATGATTGAATTTTTAAGAGGAAGAATATACAGCAAGACCTTTAAGTCGTTGATATTGGATGTGAACGGAGTTGGTTACAGTTGTTTTATAACAAAGAACACCTATGATAGGCTGCCGAGCAAGGGAGAGGAGTGCTTGGTTTTAACATACTTTCAAGTAACTGAAAACTCTCAGTCTCTATTTGGTTTCTACGATGAAAAGGAAAAGATTTTTTTCGAGCTTTTGATTGGTGTGTCAGGGATTGGACCAAAAACTGCAGTCAACCTGCTTTCATCTATTTCACCAGATGAGTTCAAGGATAGAATTATTTCAGGAGAGGTTTCAAAGCTTAAGTTGCTTCCTGGTATTGGAGCAAAGTCAGCTAAAAGAATTATTGTAGAGTTGAAGGACAAGCTTATAAAGGTAGATGAGGACGACTTTCCACAAGATAATGATTTTTCAGATAAAAACTATAAAGATGCATTTGATGCATTGATGGCTTTAGGCTATAAAGTTTCTGACTTTAAAGATCTTCTGATTGAAACGATAAACAAAGAAAAAGAATTGGACATTCAATCTCTTTTAAAAAAAATATTGAACAAACTTAATTGATATATGAAAAGAACCTCCCTATATAGTTCCCACATAAATTTAAATGCTAAGATGGTTGATTTTTCTGGTTATGAGATGCCCATAAACTATGGGGAAGGTATCAATAAGGAGGTCAAAGCTGTTAGAAAAAATGTTGGAATTTTTGATGTATCACATATGGGTTTCTTTAGAATTATAGGGGATGGATTTGTTAAAAAATCAAATAAATTATTTGCAAGTGATATTTCTAAGATTAAGCCTGGCAATGCAAAGTATACAGTTATGTGTAATAATGAAGGAGGCATAGTTGATGACCTCATTGTCTATATGAATGAAGACTCAATCGATTTAATTGTTAATTGCTCAAACCTTCAAAAAGACTATGGATGGATTAAGAAAAACTTAGATAGTTCCCTTACATTAAAGGATCAATCGAATAGTTACTCCATTATAGCGATTCAAGGACCAAATTCAAGAGAGCTTTTAGAAAAAGGTTTGGACACTAGCATCCCATTAAAATTCTTTAACCACATGTCTATGAGATACAGCGATACAAATATGATCATAGCTCGAACTGGATATACTGGAGAATTGGGATATGAATTGGTAGTTGAGAACAATGTTTCCTTAGAACTCTGGAGCAAGCTACTAGATCTCGGAGCTCAACCCTGTGGTTTAGCATCTCGAGATGTTCTAAGGATTGAAATGTGCTACTCCTTGTATGGAAACGACATTGACATAGAAACCTCACCCCTTGAGGCTGGATTGAATTGGTTGATTGATAAATCAAATAACTCCTTTATTGGCTGTAAATCAATGAGTACTAATAAAAAAATGGTTTATTTTTTATTAGAAGAAAGAGGAATACCTCGTTCAGGATATGAGATAAATTACAATGGAAAAAAAGTTGGATATATTACCAGCGGGACCTTTTCTCCAACCTTAAATAGGGGCATTGGTTTTGGCTACTTAAAAAGAAAAATTAATGAAATTAAATTGGGAGAAACTATAGAAATTGATGCAAGAAGAAGGACCCATCAAGCATCAATAGTTAAGCCACCCTTTCTTAAGAAAACTTCTCTCTTTAACTAATGGAACATAAAAGAAAACAAGAAATTTCAGGGATATCATTTATAGTTGTATCAATATGCCTGATGGTATCTCTTTTCTTTTATAACCCTATATTATCTACAGAAATAAGTAGAGCAGCTGAAAATTCAAATCCATTTGGATTGTTGGGTATATATTTTAATTTCTATGCAATGAAGTATGTGGGCATTGGAATATACTTTTTTTTACTAGTTCCTCTTTTTAGCGGAATTTTACTTCTTTCAAATAAAAAAATAGCTGATCATTTAAATGTAATCTGGAATTTTCTTTTTCTTGGAGTGCTCACTTCATCTTTGATGGGGATATACTTCAATGAAATTTTTCATATTATTAATTTAGCTGAAAATCCTGCAGGTATTTTAGGTCTAACATTTTCAACTTTTTTCAGGGATATTATGGGTAATATAGGAGTTAATATTTTTGTTTTCTTCTTTCTTCTTTTTTATGTTTTATCTTTTTTTGAAAAGTTTTCATTCTATAGACTTTATGAAAAGATCAAAAATAAATTAAGCTTTTATAGAAAAGATTTTGATGATTTAAACATAGATAATGAAATTGATCAAGATCAATCTGAAGAGTTAGAAGTAACTGATAGAGATGAACAACAAGAAGTGTCCTTAGATCAAGATGTAGAAAATACAAGTATTGAGAAAAATGAAGAGCCCCACGATATTGAGAATGAAAGTTTAGAAGGAGAGATTGAAGAGACAGAAGACTCTAACTCTAAGCAAGAAGATGTTTGTATAGATGAAGTAAAAGAAATAGAAAAGGGAGATGAGGAGAAAAAAAAGTTTTCATTTTTCAAGTACCAGATTCCGAAAGTTGACTTTTTAGATGAAGAAAAAGAAATTGAAGTAAAGGGTCAAGATGACTTTTTGAAAATCAAAGCGGCAGACTTAAAGCATGCACTTTCAACCTTTGGAGTGTCAGGTGAAGTGCCTCGTGTATCTCCCGGGCCTGTAATATCTTTGTTCGAGGTTGTTCCTGCAGAAGGCGTAAGAGTAAATAAATTCACTAATTTATCTGATGATTTAGCACGTGTGATGCAGGCCCAAAGGATAAGAGTTATTGCTCCTATACCAGGATCAAAATCAGTAGGGATAGAAATTCCAAATGAATCTCCAGAAATAGTATACTTTAAATCCATAATCAGCTCAAAAGAGTTTACAGAAAGCGAGTCCAAGCTAACAATAGCATTGGGAAAAAACACAAAAGGAGAGGCCTTTGTTTTTGATCTATCAAAGATGCCTCACCTTCTTGTTGCTGGAGCAACAGGAGCAGGAAAGTCTGTTTGTATAAATACTATTATATGTTCAATTCTATACAAAGCTAAGCCCAATGAAGTAAAATTTATTCTAATTGATCCCAAGAAGCTTGAATTGGCTACATATAAATCATTGGTTGGATACCATCTAATAACTGCTCCAAATATTGATGAGTACGTTATGACAACGGGAAAGAATGCTGTTATGATCCTTGATTCTGCTATTACAGAGATGGAGAGAAGGTTCCAGGTATTTGCAGATTCAAGGGTGAGGAATATTCAAGAGTACCATGAAAAATTTAAGCTTAATAATGATTTGGAGGAAATTCCATTTATTGTTGTTCTTCTAGATGAATTAGCTGATATCATGATGACTTCAGGAAAGGCAATTGAAGAGCCTATTACAAGGTTAGCTCAAAAAGCTAGGGCTGTTGGAATTCATCTTGTCGTAGCAACTCAAAGACCTTCTGTTGATGTTATTACGGGCTTAATTAAATCAAACTTTCCAGCGAGAATTGCGTTTCAAGTATCATCAAGGGTCGATTCAAGGACTATTATAGATCAAATGGGGGCAGAAAAGTTGCTGGGAAGAGGTGATATGTTATTTTTGCCGCCAGGCACAGCATCCCCTATTAGAATACATAATGCATATATTACTCTGCCTGAAATTGAAAAAATTATGATTCATATTAATAAACAGCAAAAACCAAATGAGATAATGTTGCCAGAGATTATTTTAGATAAAGAAGGAGATTCAAGTGTGGATGTTAAATCTGATGAAAATGATGAGCTTTTAAAGGATGCTGCAATTTTAGCTGTCCAACAAAATCAGGCATCAGTTTCTCTACTTCAAAGGAAATTTAGGATTGGATACAGTAGAGCTGGAAGGTTGATTGATGATCTTGAAAATTTAGGAATCATTAGTGGATACAGTGGCAGCAAGCCTAGAGAAATTTTAGTTGATTACGAATATGTAAATGGGTTGTTTGATGAGAGCAAATAAAGTAGTTTTTTTTTTTCTTGTTTGTCTTTTTTTTGCCAAGGATACGTCTTTTTCAGATTGGATTAATTCAGAAAAAAGTTTATTTGGCCAATACTTTAAAGCAGAGTTTGAGTTTAATGATACCAAATCAAATGTAGATATTCCAATTGTTTTATATGTTGACAATCAAAATAAAAAATTTAGATTGGAAGTTGAAGATAAAATAATTGTATCTGATACCATAACATGGAAAAGTTTACTAGAAAAAAGTAATCAGATTTTTATTCAGAGCGTTTCAAAGAATGAAAGATTATATTTCAAACTACTTTCTAAAGAATATTTAGTTAAGTCATTTTTTAAAGAAGAGGTGAAGAATGACCTTAATTCTTTTCATTTCTATTTGGAGGAAATAAGTTGCTTAATGAAAGTTTATGTTAATGAGTCTAGTATCATTAATCATATAAACTTTGAGATAAATGGAAATAATTTTAATATTAATAATTTATATGTTTCAAATGATTTTGATTCATCTTCTGTATTTAAGTTGCAAGAAGAGGATTTTATAATTTTTGATTTAAGAGAATAAAATAATGCCTATCAAAAGAATTCTATTTAACTATAAATCATTAGCAGGGTTATTAATTAGTACTGCAGGGCTGTATTGGGCGTTTAAAGGGTTTAATTTTTTTAGATTTCTATCAATAATAAAAGATATAAATATTGGCTGGATATTTGTAGCTGCATTAATACTGCTGCTTTCTGTCCTAATTAGGGGACTTAGATGGAAATATTTATTTAAAGATAGAGAATTGTTACCAGCAAGCTATTTAGTTAAAGCATCATTTATAGGTTACTTTGGAAATAACGTTCTTCCTTTAAGGTTGGGTGAGATATTAAGATGTGTTGTTGTTAGCAATAAGTTTAATTTATCAAAAAGTTATGTATTTGGTACAATTTTGATGGAGAGATTGATTGATTTTTTAACATTAATTTTTCTATCTATTCTTCTTTATTTTATTTCACCTATTCAATCAGAATTATATATATATACTTTGTACTTTGTTGCCCTAACTTTTGTTGTCTGTATTTGTGTCGTTTTAAGTATGAAATTTGTAAATAGGCTGAATGCAGATAATAAAATAGTAAAATTAATTAAGAATACCTTTGAAGGACTTTTAAGTATCAATAGAGACAAAAAAATGATGATTGCTATTACCAGTTTGTTAATTTGGGGCTTTTATTGGCTTGAAATATACCTAATTCAGTTGGCATTTAATTTCACTTCATTAGATATAATTAGCGCACTATTTATTTTAGTTATAGTGTCTATCATAATGGCTATTCCATCAGCTCCAGGAATGATAGGAACCTACCATGCAGCTATAATATTTGTTATGAGCTCAGTTTTTTTAATTGATAATGACACATCTGGCTCATTTGCGTTGATTAAACATGCTGTAATGTATTTTCCTTACACTATAGTAGGATTTATATGCTTGATTAGTATTCAAAACTATTCTCAATTATTAAGGAGAAGTATTAAAAATGATTCTTGAATTAGAAAAACATAAGATATCAGTCATAGGGCTTGGATATGTTGGGTTGCCTCTTGCAATTGAGCTTGGTAAAAAATATGAAACAATTGGTTTCGATATCAATCCTGATAGAGTCAATCAACTTAGTTTAGGCTTTGACTCAACAAATGAGCTTTCTGAAAATGAAATTAAGTCATCAAAAAAAATCTCTTTTTCAAATAAAATTGAAGATATTGCAGACTCAACAATTTATATTGTCTCAGTTCCTACCCCCATTGATGAAGATAACAACCCAGACCTTTCACCTTTATTGAGTGCAACCAAAATGATATCAAAATTTGTTAAGAAGGGTAATATAGTGATTTTTGAATCAACTGTCTATCCAGGTTGCACTGAAGAGGAGTGCGTTCCAATTATTGAGAAGGGATCGAGTTTAAAGTACAATATTGATTTTTTTTGTGGATATAGTCCTGAAAGAATAAATCCAGGAGATAAAAAAAATACAATAACCAATATAAAAAAAGTAACAAGTGGTAGTAATCCTGCAACTTCAGATTTAGTAGATAAACTTTATTCATCAATAATTAATGCGGGTACTCATATGGCTTCTTCAATTATAGTAGCTGAGGCTGCCAAGGCAATTGAAAACGCTCAGAGAGATATAAATATAGCATTTATAAATGAACTTTCAATGATTTGTGATAAGCTGAAAATATCTGTTTACGATGTTCTTGATGCAGCAGAGTCAAAGTGGAACTTTTTATCATTTAAACCGGGATTGGTTGGTGGGCACTGTATAGGAGTAGATCCATATTATTTGGCATACAAGTCAATTGAAGTAGGGCATAATCCAAAAATTATTTTGTCTGGAAGGGAAATAAATGATTCAATGGCAGAGTTTATAGCTGACAAGTTTGATAGAGAGATGAATAGCAAGGGAAAGGTCTTATTATTAGGTATTACATTTAAAGAAAATTGTTCTGATATTCGTAATTCAGGAGTTGTTAAGTTGCATGAAAGCTTAACTAAGATTGGCTATGACGTTACGGTTTTAGATCCACATGCAGATAAGGAACAGGTAAGAAAGTTTTATAATTTAGATATAGTAAATAGAGTAAGCGAGATAAATACTAGAGATTTTGCAGGTTTAATTTTAGCAGTTTCACATGATGAATTTAAAAATCAAGATTGGGAAAATTTCATTTTACCACAATCAGTTATTCTTGATTTGAAAAACTTTTTAGATATAAAAAATAAAATTACTTTATAAAAAGGGATTGAAAATGCAGTTTATTGATTTAAAAAAACAATATGATAGAATTTCTCCATTTGTTACAAAAAGGATTAAAGGTGTTTTGGATAGTACTAAATTTATTATGGGGCCAGATGTTGATGATTTAGAAAGTAAGCTGAGTCGATATGTTAATCGAAAGTACTGTATTTCGTGTAGCTCTGGCACAGATGCGCTATTAATGTCGCTTATGGCAATTGAGGTTGGTGAGGGAGATTTGGTGTTTACAACACCATTTACTTATGTAGCTACGGCAGAGGTTATTTCGCTCTTAAA
>MDTB01184334.1_pt1 | contig 14285 bp, 14 predicted proteins | sample 811161 | NCBI WGS metagenome assembly MDTB01 (sample SAMN05326650, study PRJNA326480) | marine metagenome | isolation source: seawater | place: Mediterranean Sea | collected 2009
GATTTTTTAAGCTTTTCTGATCCCTACTTGACATTCCCAATATGGGGTTATGGATTTTTTTATCTTTTTTTTGGAAAAAGTATTTTGTTGAATTTATTCATACAACAATCCATAACTTTTATAACATTGGTATTCCTTGACAGAGATATAATTAGATTTAAGCTTATTCATAAAATTGAATATTTCCGATTTCTTATTATTTTTTCAGCACCTTGGTTTTTGTTTCATACTCAAATGTGGCCTAAGAGTTTTGCTTCTAATTTAATTATTTTATCAGTTTTATTATTATTTAATTTCTTTAAATCAAAAAAATATATTTTTCTAATTTTGTCAGCTATTTGTTTTGGTATAATGCAAAATTTTAGATCTGACTATATTTATTTGTTTTTTTTACTTGTCATTTATATATATTTTTCAAAACCTTTTGGACTTGGAAACACTTTAAAAAAATCAGTTTTTCCAATTATTGTATTAATACTATTAACTCCATGGATGATATTCACATATAATCAAACTGGAACGGCTTTGCTTACTTCAACAAATGCAGGTCATGTATTATTTATTGGTTTAGGACAATTACCAGAAAATATTTGGGGGATTGTCCCTAGAGATGATGATAAAGTTATGGATATGACTTTAAAGAAAGAATTTGGGTCTTCTTACAAAAGCGATAAATACTATGAGAATATTTTTTTGAAAAAAAAATTTATTCAATTAATCAAACAAGATCCTAAAGAGTGGATAAAAAAATGTTTTTTTTCTTTTAGATTGCTTGTTTTTGATCCATTTTATGTTGGAAATATTGGTAGTTTTCAGCAAAATAGCTTTACTAATGTTAAAGAAATTAGAAAATTAGAAGATTTGATTTATAGGTTTGAATTTATAGAAGCTAAAAAACTTGTTTCTGAAACTGACTGGAGACTATCTTATAAAGAGGTATTTCAATTTTTCTATACTCTATTTACTAAAGTCTTAGGGATTATTTTATTTATAAGTTTTTTAATCAGTTTAATTCTCTCATTTTATAAGTTTAGATTTACTCTTTTTAAAGACAAAATAATAATGCTTTTGCTTTTTGTGATTGGTTATCAAATTGCAATATCTGTTTTTGCATTTCATATGCCAGTCTACAATACAACTATTTATGTTTTTTATCTTTTACTTACATATCTTTTATTCCAAAAGTATTTGTCAATTAGACAATAGAGTATTACTAATGAGTAAGTAATTAGTGAATTAATAATCCTAAGTTTTGAAACACCATGTTCTCTATTTTCCCATGAATTTGGAATTACTTTATATTTGAAGCCCCTTGTAATAGTTTTTAAGGGAAGTTCAAGTGTAATACTAAAATGATTTGAAATTACAGGGGAAATTTCTATTAATAAATCTCTTTTATACATCTTAAAAGAATTTGTAAAGTCTGTATATTTAACTCTAAATAACTTAGATATAATTCGGTTTCCAATTCTATTAATAATTCTTTTTATTAATGGATAATTTTTAGTATTATTTTCTTTCCACCTATCCCCAAAAACACAATCATAATTTGGATTTGAATTAAGAAAATTATAATAAGTCATTAAATCTCTAGCTGAATCTGATCTATCAGCCATCATTATTGAAACATATTTTCCAGAAGAATATTCTATGCCTTTTACAATTGAATTTCCAAAACCCTTTTTACTCTTGTTTAAATAAAATTTAATATTTCTATAGGTCTTGATAATTTTGGTTACTACTATTTTAGTTTTATCATTAGAGTTGTCATCTACTACTATTATTTCAAAATTAATTTTTTGATTGTTCAAAAAATTATGCAAATAAATTAATGTTTCTTTAATTAATTTTTCTTCTTGAAAAGTAGGTATTATGATACTAAGCTTTTTATTCAAAATATAATCCTTTTATATTACTAATTATTATTAACAAAAATAATATCTGAAAAGTTTCCAAATCCATGCTTAATCTCTTTGTGAATAGAAAAATTATTAAACTGGAGTAAATCAATAATTTCATTCTTAATTTGCCCCTCATAAAGGTCATCATTATGAACTTCAACTTGAATAAACTTAACTTTAGATCTTAATGAATTTGAAAATAACCCTTTAAGTACTTTTAATTCATGACCCTCAACATCAATCTTTATTAAATCTATAGTAGTTTTTCCCAAATGTTCATTAATAAACTTAGCCAACTGTATCACTTTTACTGGATAGGACTGTTTAATTAGGTTTTTTGGTTTTACCCCTAATATATTAGCTTTTTTCATTAACCATTTAGAATTAGAGTTCACATTTTCAAACGTGGATGATTCATCTAAAATATTTTCATTAAACACTAAGGTTCCATCAGAGTCAGAACATCCATAATTATGTAGTAATACATTTCTTAAATTCATTTCTTTAACTTTTTCAAAAAGTGATTTGTTTGGCTCGAATCCAATGATTTGAATCTCTTCACTAAATTGATCTAAAAATTGAATGGTCTGTCCTCTATTTACACCAACGTCAATAACCAGTCGTAAAGGTGAATTTTTAAATATTTCTCTGAAAACCTTCTTTAATCTTTTGTAGAAGAAAACAGACTCATTAATCTCTATTAAGAATCTGACTAACTTAACTCTTTGTGTTGTGAATAACATTAAATGTTAATTTTTAACTGAAATGATGTCGGGTTTATCTTTATCCATTTTAATGGAAAGCGCATTTATCCAAGTTGATTCTTCAATGATTTCAAAGGTATGGTGAGTCATCTTCTCGATAACAAAAACATCATTTTTTGTTATCGAATAGTAACTAGAATTTTTATCTAAGTCGCCATTAGGAAGTACTTTTGTTAAAGTGATTTTAATTTTTCCTTCTAAAATTATAAATAATTCATCTGTTTTTTTGTGGTAATGATTAGCTCTGATTTGATTTTCTTTAGTATAAAAATAATTTATTTCTTGCCAATTTTTATCATTTATAAGTCCTACAAACCTGCCTCTTTCATCCTCACTGACAAAATAGTTTTTATAAAATTTAATCATGTTTTAAAGCATTAGAAATATATTTCTCAATTGATTCAAATTTAAAGAATTCCTTGGAATTAATTAAAGACAAATCTTTAAGAAAGTTAAAATTATTGTTATCGCATTTTACTTCAATCAATTCTGAGCTTGAGGATTTAAAATGTTTTTTAACTAAATTGCCAAACTCATACCTGCTTAGTTTTTGCTTTCCTGTAACATGATAAATTCCGTTTTTGGAAGAATTCATTAAAATCTTAATTGCTTTAAAAACGCTTTTAATTGGTGTTGGTGTAAAAATATTGTCATACAGCTCAATAGTTTCACTTAATTTTATTTTATCAACTAACCAATTTAAAAAAACAGACTCTTTCCCAATAATTCCCCCTGCTCTTAAAATTGAAAAATTTGGGCTTTTTTCAATTATATAATTTTCTGCCGAAACTTTTGATTTTCCATAGTTTGTAGATGGATTTACAGCATCTATTGATTTGTAATTTCCTTTTAATCCATTAAAAACATAGTCTGTTGAAATGAAAACTAGAGAAACATCCTTAAGATAATTCTGATAATCCACGATAGTTTTAATTGGATAGAAGTTTTGTTTACGGGCTAGTTCCAAATCTTTTTCTGTTAATGATAACTTTTTTAAACCTGCGCACCAAACAATAAAATCAGGCCTACTCTTTGTAATAAAATCTGAAAAAGCCAAACTATTAGTATAATCAATTCTTGTTAATTTTTTGTTCAAACTACTATTACGCGTACCCTCTACATCAAATTGATTTTCTTCTAAAAATTTATTAAAACAGTAATTTCCTAAAAAACCAGAAGCTCCGATAATTAATACTTTTTTCAATTTTTATCTGGCTTAAAAAGTTTTATATCTTTTTCAATCATCTCTTTAGTAAGTTTTTTCAAATTATATTTTGGTTTCCATCCTAAAAGATCTTTAGCTTTTTTAGAATTACCTAATAGGCTTTCCACTTCTGTTGGGCGAAAATATCTAGGATCAATTTTAATTATTTCTTGACCAATAGACACTTTTGCATTTTCAGAATTTTTGGCAACTATTCCTATTTCATTTTCACCTTCACCTTTAAATTCAATGGTTACTCCAATACATTCAAAAACTGAGGTAACAAAGTCTCTTACTGAGCTTGAAACACCTGTTGCTAACACAAAGTCATCTGGTCTTTCGTGTTGCAATATTCTCCACATGCCCTCTACATAGTCTTTTGCGTGTCCCCAATCTCTTTTAGAATTTAAATTTCCTAAATAAATTACTGTCTCTAATCCATGAAAAATTTTAGAAGCGGCTATGGTAATTTTTCTAGTCACAAAAGTTTCTCCTCTAAAAGGTGATTCATGATTAAATAGGATACCATTAGATGCAAAAATATTATAGGCTTCACGATAATTTACTGTAGTATAGTACGAAAATAGCTTAGCAATTGCATAAGGTGACTGAGGGTTAAATGGAGTGCTCTCACTTTGGGGTGTTTCTATAACTTTACCAAATAGTTCAGAGGTGGAGGCTTGATAAAATTTAACTCTGTCTTCCATTTTAAGTATTCTTATTGACTCTAAAAGCCTTAAGGTACCTAAACCATCAACATTAGCTGTGTATTCTGGACTCTCAAAACTTACATGGACATGACTCATTGCCCCAAGGTTATAAATTTCGTCAGGTTGAATTTTATTTATAACATTCACCAAATTCAAACTGTCTGTTAAGTCTCCATAATGTAACACTAAATTTTTATCTTGATCTTGATGTTTTTTGATCAAATGATCAATTCTATCAGTTATAAATCTTGAAGTTCTTCTTTTTAAACCATGGACTTCGTAACCTTTTTCTAATAAAAGCTCAGACAAATAAGCTCCATCTTGTCCAGTTATTCCTGTTATAAGTGCTTTCTTTTTCAATTTGTTATTTGTTATTTGTTATTAAATAATCAATCATTTCAGGAAGTCTATTCTTTATTTTTATTTTGCTTTCCTTTAGTTTTTTTGAGTTCAAAGCCGAATATATAGTTTTTGAAATGTCTTTATAAGAATTTGGGTTAAAAACTAAGCTTGGTTCAACAATTTCGTGGACATAAGGCAAATCAGAGGCGAGAATTTTACAGTTATGTTGAATTGCCTCAATTAGTGGTAATCCAAAACTTTCTTTTAAAGATGGATAAATCAAAAATTCGCATTTTTTATAAATTTTTTCAAGTTTAGATTTTTCGATTTCACCATGCCAAAATATCTTTAGGCTTTTATGTTTTTCATAATTAATGTCATTAAAGTCCTCTTTTAAAGATGTTAAATTTAATTGTATCTCATGATTTATTTTTTGGGATAGATGAACAAATGCTAAAATTAGATTTTTTATGTTTTTATGGGGCATAGAGTTTGAAACATAAATAAATGTGTTCTTCTCTTTTTTAGAGGAAGGAAATATATTGTCTTCGTAGATTGGAAAGATTTTGATTTTTTCTACTTTAATAAATTCCTGCTCAAATATTTTTTTTTTCATTATATCCGTTTGAACAGCCCAAAAATATGCTTCTTGGGATTTTAATTTAATATAACTAAACTTTAAAAAAGAAAGAAATTTTGATTTTAAACTTAAATTGGCTTCATTATAATTGATTAATAAATCATTGTGAAAGTATATTAACACCGGCGATTTAATTTTAATAGGTGGAGGAACATTAGCAAGGCATAAAATATTTGAAAAAGTAGATGTATGTTTTTTATAAAATCGTAATCTTTCTCTTTCACTAGCATTTACATATTTGAACTTACTCCCTGATTTAAAACTGTTTTTATATCTACTATCAAGTAAAAAATAAAATAAATCAATTAAATTTTTATCTGTTAAATATCTGATTAATAAATCCAAAATAGATTTACCTCCATAATTATGTATGTAAACTGCATCTATTAAATTCATAAGAATAAAATAAAAATTCTTCGTAATATTTTCAAGGTAATTAATTTAAAATAGATGTTTTCGTGTGGTTGATTAAACTCTAAATCAACGATTTTGGAATGTATAGAAATATAAATAGATTTAAAAAAATTATCATTGATCTTTTGACTAAGCAGATTAAAATTTTTATTAGTTGTTTTTTCAAAACCACTATTTATCAAATAATTCTCTCTTGAAATAAATGAGTTAACTATTTGCTCATTTGCGTTTTTATGAGATATGTTGTTCACACTTTTTCTCAAGTACATTAATTTCTTTGGGATATTTGAAATATTACCTAATCTACTTATCCTTAAAAAAAGGTCATAATCCTCTGCATGATGATATTTTTCATCAAAATAATTAACCCTATCCAAAATCTCTTTGTAGACCATTATACTTGGGTGTATTATACTTGGTCTGATTTTAATCATTGATTTAACTATTTCAGAATGCTTTAATGGAAGGTTAGTGTCACCAATTATTTTATCATCCTTATTAACAATATATGCATTTGTCCCAATTAGAACTGAATTTGATAATTGTAATTCTTTTAACTGCAACTCAATTTTTTTAGGATTAATATAATCATCTGAATCAATTCTCATTATGATTTCAGAAGAACAATTTTTAATTCCAAAATTTAAAGAATCTATTAATCCGCTATTTGATTTTTCATGGTAATTTATTCTATCTTCCTTAAAGGATTCAATTATATCTTTAGTAGAATCAGTAGATCCGTCATTTATAATTACAAGTTCAAAATTACTATAACTGCTTGAAAAAATTGTAGTTAGACATTTTCTTAAAGTTTTTTCAGAATTATAAACAGGTAATAGTAAAGAAATTTTTTTCACTTTTTATTGAAATTTTTTATAGACACTTTTAAAAGTATCATATAATCCTAAAGGTTTAGAATATTTGATAATTAATGAAATAGATTTATATTTTAGTAATTGAATTAAATATAAGAGCTTGTTGAAATAATTTATGAGTGTTTTATCTTTTCTTAAGAATTTTGCAATGACAATTTTATCTTTTAATTCACCTCTTTTCTCTTTAAAGTTCATTACTCTATCTAAACTTAAAAATTTCAAGCCTTTATAGTAAAAAAAATTTTGTGGGTTATAAATTAGATCATTTATACCTTTCTGATAATAATCAACAACTTTATTGTGAGATCCAATTTCATCTTCATCTAATATGATATTATCTTTTGACAAGTAATCTAAATCATTTGATTCTAAAATTCCGAACATATTTAGTGGATAACTTCCAACAATAACGAAATCCTCATGATTATATCCCATTGAAAGTATTTTTTTTCTATACTTTTTGAGCAAAGAATATTTACTTTTAATGTTTAAAGGTTTGAAATTATTGAGAAAATATATTGAGTTTTCATTTAGGATATATTTACTTAAATCTATTAATTCATCATGGGTGTCATTAATGTGTATTGAGTGTTTTCCTAATTTAAGTTCTGATCTAATGGCAGATTTCAAATTAAGTACATAATTAAGATTATTTTCTTCAAAAAAAACAAAAGTTACTTCACCGCTTGCTGTAAATGTCTCAGCATATTTAGAAATTGCACCCTTATAACCTTCTTCAATACTTCCGAGCCAAGAATGACCCTCATATAAAATCGAAATTAAATTTTGTGCACCCTGTGGAGAGAAATTCACATTTTTGGTGTACAAAATATTTTTCTCTCCTATGCTTTGAAGAATTTGATTTCTTTTTTTTTGAGCTACTGGCCAAATACAAGCAATGAAAATATTTTTTTTGTGTTTTAAATATTCAAACAGAGCCAATTCAATGTTAAAATTAGAAAGACCACGTGTTTTAAAAAAATTTAAATTGTAATTAGGGTTTTTATGTTCAATTTTTATTGTTGGGACTTTGATTCCTAAATTAATAGCCGCTGCTGTTCTATGTGCTCCATTAAGTAATATTCCTCCTTCTTTAGTTAAAGGTATTAATGAAATAGTTGTATCAAATTGATTTTTTTTAAGTGAATCAAATACTCCATTAAATTCATTTATAAATGCTTTAAATGAATCTTTTCCAGAATTACCAAACTCTTTAAATGTTCCATTTGTAATTACATAAATATGAGTCTTGTATAATTCTTCAGATAGCTCAGGACATTTTTCTTTATAATTTAAATAGAAAATTTTAAAAGCAATATCAAATCTGTTAACACTAAGAAGATCCCAAGAGTTATACCATTGAATATCTTGGTCACAATCAAAATCATCATTTATATAAAACTCTTCAATTAAACATTTAATATTCATCATTGAAACTAATTGATTATTTTTTCAATTTTATAAATTTTATTACAATAAATAAAATAATTCGGATCGTGAGAAATAATTAACAAACCTGTTTTTTTACTAAAATTTACTTGAACATCATAATTGTTTCCGTTTATCAAACTATCGCGTTTAAAATCAATTATAATTCTTTTTAGCTTATCATAATTAATTTCTTTTTCTCAAAAAGCAATATTCTGTGCAAAACTTCCATCAACTAAATTTACAGTCTGTTGAATATCCCCGATGTCAGATATATTTTTATCGGGACCAAGTGATGAATTAACAAATCTGATTTGTCCACTGTTTGGTTTTTTAAAACCAAAAAAGAGATTAATTAAAGAAGTTTTTCCTGATACTGAAACTCTTTTTAAACTATTGTATTCAGTAACATCAATTTGCTCAATTTTTGTTGATTCTTCTAAAATATCATCAAGAAAATGATTTTCGATAAAATCAAATAATTCTTTTTTATTTATAAGCTGTGATTCAAATAACCTTAATTTTTAATTTGATTAAGAATTTTCTTATTTCGGTAAGCTATTCATTTTAAAGATAAAAACAATAATTCCTATTGTTTAGTTTACTTTGATATTCATTTTAAGTATTGTGGATGTTTTTAATTATTACTAAATTATGTGCGAATGTTAAATATGAAAAGTTTTTTAATTCACCTATAATTTCGTTAACTGATTTAACAAGATCAGGAAAACCATCAAAATAATCATCTAAAACTATTATACCTCCATTTTTTAATTTTGGAAGACAACCATACAAATCCTTTTTAATACCCTCATATGAGTGGTCACCATCTATGTATATAAAGCGTAATGAATCGTTTTTAATCTTCTTCAACATTTTTTTTGAGTCACCATTTAAAATATTAATCTCTTTATTATTACCTATTTTTTTCATGTTTTGAAGAAATTCATTTATGAAGTCTCCATATAAATATTCTTTGCCACTAATCCCTTTAAAATTATCAATAACATAAAGAGAACCGTTTTTTGTTTCTTTTACCGCCCTAAAAATGTATGATGTAGACTTACCCTTAAATGAACCTATTTCCAAAACATCACCTTTAATTGTTTGAAAATAGCATAAAACAAAAATTATTTTTGCTTGATAGTCTGAAATCATACCATTAATAAATGAATTGAAATATGTTAGCTTTTCAATATCGACTATATTTAACTTATTCAATTCAGAATAGAATCCTTCATCATGCTCAGTTTTTTGAATTCTAGTTATTTTAAATCCTAAAAAATTTAAAATATATTTTATTACTTTCTTCATTTTCTAATTTTTCTTAAATCTTTAAAAAAAACTTTCATCCTATTTTCATATAGGTGATCATTTATTGATCTCTTATGACCGTTAAATCTTACAAAATTAGATTCTTCAGGTTGCATTAAAATTATTTTAATCATTTCAATTATGTTATCTATATTGCTGTAGCAATATATTTCTTTTCCAATATTAAAATAATTAGAATAATTTGGATTGAAATATGTTAGCAATAGTCCCCCCATTGAGGTTACTTCAAAAATTCTTGCTTTGATTCCATCTTCTTGTTTTAATTTGTTAGAAAAAAAATTTTTTATAACTCGGTAGAGTCCTCTGGGATATCTGGAAAGAAATCTTATGTCATAGCTTATTGAATTCTGTAGATCAAGATTAATTTTTGACTTTGATATGATTTTTTTCATTTCCTCAAAATGAATAATTCCATTTGGCCAACCCATACCAAAACACTCCACATGAACTCCATTTTTTTTTAATTTCTTAATAATCCAATCCCTTAATTCAGTTTTTGCCCCAATAAAGGAGACCTCATAATCAAATTCGTTTGAAACTTTTTGGATAGCAAATTTTGATATACCACCCCATTGAGAAAAAATAACATTCGAAATATTGTGCTTTTCGTAATCAATTTTTTTTGACTCGTCAAAAGAAACAATAACATCAAAAAGATGATGTGTTTTTAATGTAAAGGTTTTAAACCTCCAACAATCATCACCATAAAAATTTACTGTTGTTGAATTAGTGTTTTTGAGTATCATTAAAGTTTCAAAATCTAATTCTCCTAATTGATAAACAAATATTACTAAGTCTGGGTTAAATTGTTTGTGAATTTTTATTAAGTTTTGATCTCTTTCTTTTTTATTATAATCTTCATAAAAAAAAGGTTTCAAATTTTTTGAAAGATTTTTCAAACTAGTATAAAATGAATTATACACTAAACCATAATCTGGAGAGTTAGTATCATTTTTATGACCCACAAATAATATTTTATCGAAATTCATTTTCGTTTGACTTTTAAATCCGTTATTATGTGTTCAAATAATTTTTTTGTGTTGTACTTAAAATCAAAATATTTTTTAGCTTCTGATGAAAGAAAATCTGTAAAAGCTTCTCTGTAATTTCTAATTTCCTTATTTTTTAAATTTTCTGTGTAATTTATAAGATCCCCCATTGAATTAAAATTTTCAATGTTAATAAACAATTCGTTAGGTATGTATCTTTCGATATTTAAAGTGCCCGAATAAATTGGTATCGATCCAGCAAAAAAGCAATCAAATATTTTTTCAGAAATATAGCCATTTATATTTTTTGTATTTTCAACAGCAAATTGAAACAGATAATTAGATCCTAATTCTATTTTATTTTTGGATTCTCCTTTATAATTTAAAGGTGGTGTGTTTTCGAATTTTAGAAATCTATTATTAAATAATTTATTAATTATGACATTACTGTAAGTCTTATTTGACCATCCAGTTCCATAAAGATCAAAATCATATTTTTGGTTCTCGAAAAAATTTATTATATCGAACCTTTTTGAATAATTTTCTTTATTGAAATTAGATTTTTTATTCGATATTACAAATAAGTACCCCCCCTTAGCATTGTTTTTGATATAGTTTATGTTATTAAAGTCATAATTTAAATTATTGTATTTGATTATATTTTTATTGTTTACTAGATCGTCATTCCAAGTAAATACTTTATCAAATTGATCAATTTTTTTTTTTTGCATGATTTGAAGATAATATTGTTGGTGGCTCATTAACAATTAGATAGTTTTTTTTTGATCTTGGTCTACTATAATCAATATAAATTGAAAAGTCTGAGTCTGTCTCTTTAGTTAAGTCTTGTGTGTTTAAATCTATACCTTGTTCGCAAAATAGTTTTTTTAGATAAATGTATCTTGAAAGTCTGTGTTGTTCAACAATGTTTGATTCTTGTGAGAATATTTGATTTTTTTTAAACCTTTTTTCTACGAAAAGACATCCATGCATCATTATTACTTTTTTTTGGTTTTCGATTTAGTTATATGTAAAAATTGACCTGAGTTTCAAAATATGTTCTCCCCTTAAAGAAGAATCGAAAAAATCATAAACTATCTCTAATATTAGTATTGATGTGACAGTAGCAATACTTACTCCAATTACACCGTAATCAGGGATAAGTAAAAGATTTAATGTGATATTAAGAATAATGCCAAAAATTGATCTAATAAATATATTTTTTTGTTTTTCCTGCATGTAAAGTCTTTTTATATAAGTTGCTGATATGCCTCCAAATAAAATTGGAATTATCGATATTTTGAAAATTATTTTTACAGAACTGAAATTTTGGTCATAAAAAAAATCAATTAGTTGATCCGAGATAATTACAGCAAAGACAAAAATTAATATCGAAGTCCAGAATGAAAAAAAATACATTCTACTAATTAATTTTTTATTGGTTTCCTTAACCTTTAATATTTTTGGATAAAATGTTGTTGCTAATAAAACTGGAAATATATAGGTGAAGGAGACTAATTTGAGTGCTGCTGTATAGTTCCCGAGGTCTGTCAAATCTAAATACTTTTCAATCATAAGTATATCTATCCTTGAAGATAGATTTAAACCTAATCCATACAAGAAGACATAAAAAGTGCTTAAAAATATTTTTTTTATGATGCTTAATTCAGGTAATTCAAATTTCACATCTCCACAGAAGTTTTTAATTAATAATGAATAATAAATAATGTGTATAACTAAATTTTCAATTAGCATAATCTGAACAAAATATAATAATTCATAGCCATTATAAATCGCTGTAATTTTTAAAACAAATCCTATAATGTATGCAAAAGTTCTAATTAATGATATGTATCTTATTTTGCTTTCTGAATGAAGAAAATATTCTGCGAAAAATGAGGTATTAAATAATATTAGAAAAGACACATAAAATAGATAATTACTGTATTCAAAATCTAAAAAATTAAATGTGAAAAAATAAAACATAATGAAAAAAATAACTGAGATTAAGAAACTTAGATAAATCCCATTAATCAAATATTTTTTTATGTCAATTTTATCTGAAAAATATTTAATAAATACTGGTTCAAAACCAAAAACTGACAACCCCATGATAAGCAGATAGTTGCTTTCTATAAACAACAAACTACCATATAATTCGGGACCAAGATGATTACTTAACTTTTTAATAATTATAAGACCAAGCACTGTTCTAAAACCAAATTCTAATAACTGACCAGAAAGCTCTCTTCCAAGAGTATTCAGATAAGAACTCCTAATTTTTAAAAACATTACACATTAATTGTATTAAATATTTCATGCTTTGAAATATCTGGCCAGTCTTCATATTTCCAATCTCTTGGCTGTTTGATTTTAGCATCTTCAATTTTATCCAATCCTAATTGTGCTGTTTCTGGTGTCATATAATAATGATATCCCATGGTTTTGATATTTTGATCTCTCCATGGAATATTTGGCACCCTTCCATCATAAGATAGTTTTTTTAGCTCTTTATATGATTTTATCTCTGGACATAAAATAGCTCCTCCTCTACCAAGAGATAAATGTTTTTGATATTGGAAAGAAATACACATAAATTTATCCTTTATATAGCTATTCCTTTTCCATAGAACAGCTGCATCTGCTATTTCTTCCGTCAAAAAATAATAATCTTTCCATTTCTCATTTGTCCAGTCTAAATCAATTCCAATTTTATTTGCTAAAAACGGTATGGAAATATATGTCCTTTTAGGAACTAAAATTTTATTTGATTTCAAATGTCTCAAGCAAATTTCAATGCCATGAGTACATGAATCAACCGCAACTGCGTAAGGAGATCCAAAAAAAGAAGCAATTTCTTTTTCAAATATTTCTACTGTATTAAAATCCATATATTATATTTTTTGACATTCAATATTTAAACTAACTAAAAGTCCGTTTTCTTTGTCCATATGAGGGAAATATGCCTGAGAATGATCATCAAATTCAGAATGATCAGTTTCTCTCCAATCATAAAGCTTAACATTTTTAAACCCATTTTCCTGAAGTAAAAATTTTAAAGAATTGAAATCGTAACACGTTTTGTGAAATAATGTGTTTTTCCCTTCATTAATTTCCATTCTTCCATATAGAGGGCCTAGTATTTTATTTATGTTATTGGTTCTTTTATAAATTTGTACCAACGCCTCAAAATTTGGAACAGCTAATCTGAGTATGCCATTTTCCTTCAAAACTCTTTTCCATTCTTTAAGAGCTTTCTTAGCTTCAATTTGATCAAAATATTCAAATGCATGAGAACAATAGATTAGATCTATTTCTGAATTTCCAAAAAAAGGCAATTCATTAATGTTTGATTTAAAGTGAATGTGAGGCATATCACATAAATCAACATTTATAAAGTCTGGGAAATCTCTATGCCAACAACCAAGATGAAGCCTTTTCATTTTATATAGTTTTCATCCAAAAATCAATCATATCATCCATTAGAGCTTCAAAATCATATTCTGGTTCCCAATTAAAAGTACTTTTTAATTTAGAGCAATCTCCTTTTAAATATTTTAACTCTTCTGGTCTGATATATTTGGGGTTTTGAACTACATAGTCTTTATAATCCATTCCTAGTTTTGAAAAAACATAATCAGTCATCTCTCTGACAGAATTTGTTTTCCCAGTTGAAACAACAA
>MDTB01092090.1_pt1 | contig 14283 bp, 16 predicted proteins | sample 811161 | NCBI WGS metagenome assembly MDTB01 (sample SAMN05326650, study PRJNA326480) | marine metagenome | isolation source: seawater | place: Mediterranean Sea | collected 2009
ACGCTGGCACAACGTCGTGCACTGCTACTGCCTTCGGTGAGTGCCAGTGTATCCACATCAAAAAACACTACGACAGGACCGACCCAGGTCGTCGATGGTGGCGGTCAAACACAGGTCTTCACCGCAGAGTCAGATCGTTATAGCCACAACTGGGGCGCACAACTGACACAGCCAATTTTCGACCTTTCGAGGTTCTTCCAATGGCGTCAAGGCAAGCACATCGAAGCAAACGCGCGACACCAGTTCAAGGCAAATGAACAAGCCTTGATATTCCGTGTCGCTGACAACTATTTCAGCATCCTTGAAGCAGAAGACCGGGTTGTAGCGGCACGAGCAGAGCGCGAGGCCGTTTCGCGCCAACTGGAGCAGGTGCAACAGCGCTTTGATGTCGGGCTCGTTGCCATCACGGACGTTCTCGATGCGACCGCATCCTATGATAATTCAACCGTTAGCGTGATTGAGGCTGAGGGCGCACAGGTGGTGACATTTGAGACGCTTTTGCGGCTGACCGGTCAACCCTATTCCGAGGTGATCAGTCTGGCTCAAGATTTCCCTGTTCAGATTCCTGAACCCAGGGACGAGGAAGCATGGGTCAAATTGGCCCTGGAAGGAAACCTGCAACTCAAGCAAGCGGAAGCATCGGTCAGCAGCGCGAAGCAGGGGCTCCGTGCATCCCGAAGCAATCACGCTCCTCGGGTTAACGCATCCATTTCATACGGAGAGGGCGGCAGCAGAAGCCGAAACACAATTGAAGGGATAGAAATCGGAAGTGGCATCGACGCCGGTGACTCAGAATCACTTTCAGGAAGCCTGACTGCCACGATTCCCATCTTCAATGGTGGATCCATGTGGGCCCAGGACAAGCAGTCGCGATTTCAACTCGAGTCAGCCAACAAGAACCTCGACCTGACACGTCGCAACATTGTCGAGCAGACCCGTAATCTCTACAGCGCTCTCACGACGGACGTGGCTCGAGTCAAAGCGCGGGCGCGGGCCATTGAGTCCAACCAGTCCGCACTGGATGCGACCCAGACCGGATACGAGGTTGGCACACGGAACATCGTCGACGTGCTCGTTGGGCAACAGAGACTGTTTTCTGCCCAGTTCGCTTATGCACAGGCAAGGTATCAGTACATCCGTGATGTGCTGCGGCTCAAGCAGATTGTTGGTCAGCTGTCCCCCGAGGACATCTACCAGCTGGATCAGTACATCTCGGGGACACGGGTCACTCGATCCCAGCCCAGTACCTAAACGCGTAGGGTCACCATCGAGGTCACTCGGCTATGCTGAAACAGTACATCGTTCCCGCGCTGGTGTTGGTCGTATGTGCAGCGGCGTTCAATTACTTCTCTGCAGGATTCACGGACGCTGACGTCACCACCAGTAGCCCAGTGCTGGGGCCGGCGATCACGGATCCTTCGACACTGACAAGTGATGAGAACAACAATATAGGGATCTATCGGGAAACGAGCCCCTCCGTTGTCTTTGTCACCAACACCCAGCTCAGACGCAGACTGTTTTCCCTCAACGTCATGGAAGCGCCTGCCGGCAGTGGCACCGGGTTCGTGTGGAGCGACAGCGGTCTGATCGTCACCAACTATCACGTTGTTCACGCCGCAAACCGCATCAACATTACCCTGACCAACGGTAACAGCTACCAGGCTGAACTGGTCGGGGCTGCCCCGGAAAAGGATATCGCGCTTCTACGGATCGACGCCCCCGATGAGACACTGACCCCTATCCCATTGGGCAACTCCGATGCGCTGTCGGTGGGCCGCAAGGTGCTCGCCATTGGCAATCCATTTGCTCTGGATACCACTTTGACGGTGGGTGTGGTGAGTGCGTTAGGCAGAGAAATACAATCACCAGCAAACCGTACGATCAAAAACGTCATCCAGACCGACGCTGCCATCAACCCGGGCAATTCCGGAGGACCACTCCTGAACTCCATGGGTGAGGTCGTTGGTGTGAACACAGCCATCTACAGTCCGAGCGGTGCCAGTGCGGGTATCGGGTTTGCGATACCCGTGAACGCGGTCAGCAAAATTGTGCCTCAGCTCATCGAGCATGGTCGACTGTATCGACCGGTACTGGGTATCGAGACGATGCCGGACCGGTGGGCCGCGCAGCTCCGCGTGCAAGGTGTTGCCGTCACCTCGGTGGTTCGGGGATCAGGTGCTGATCGAGCGGGGATGGTTGGCGTTCGTGAAGACCGGTTCGGAAAACTCCATTTCGGCGACATCATTATCGCCATCAACGATGATGAAGTGATCAGCAACGACAGCCTGTTGACGGCGCTTGAGACCTACAAGCCAGGGGATGAAATCAAGGTGACGACCCGAATCGACGACGAGATCCGGGAGTACCAGGTGGTTCTGGACAAACCTAAGTAACCAGAATCCGGAACGTCCTCTCTTGCTTCTGGCTATCGCGCTGATCATCACAAGCGTGATCATCGGGGTTCCCTTTCTCGCACCCGAACTATTATGGTCTTCATCCGTAGATTCCAACGATAGCGTGCGTGACCGATTGGCTCACAGCGTAACGACAGACGCAAGCTCTGACACCAAGGAAGAATCTCAGACGACAGTCACGTCTGATGGTGGAGTAACGATCACAGACACCAAAGATGAAGACGCGGAACGCCTGTTCGCAATTCCCTCCACCGATTTGGCAGACCAGGCTGACGTTCGAATCCAACCAAGACCTCGTACGATTCGTATCCCAACACTCTGCTCGATGGAGAGTCGGATGATCTTCATGCCCGATGCGAGTATGTACGCTGGTATCCGGTTTTTTCCGATTATGAGCACGGCTATCCAACCTCTATCCGCATTTTTATGTGCGGCAAACATCGCCAGACCGGGCGTGGCGAAGTCAGCATGTTCAAAATCATCCAGGGTTCAGATTACCTCTACAGCATCCGGTTTCAGCGTCGAGTCGCGCCATTTGAACTGGAAGAGCCCGATCTTCCTGACAGCGAAATAGCCAACTTCAGTGATTACCTTCGACCTGTCATCGTCTGCAACAGCGAACCTGAACACCCCTGCCCCGGAGACACTGACACGCCATCGGGCTGATGTCCTACAGGCCCCCCAGGTAATTGACGCCCGTCGAGAGTCGCCATTGACTCAATGACGCGATCTGTTCGATCGGGTCCAATAACAACAAGCATGGACAGCTGGCTAAAGAAGCTGGTGGACGGACTGAAGCCGGATCTCTGCATCATGTGTGGTACCTACAGCCATCGAAACATAGACCTCTGTACAGGTTGTGAGCGGGATCTGCCTCGACTCCACTGCGCCTGTTCCCGTTGCGGACTGGCGTTACCAAACCGCATCAAAGATGATCAACAAACACCAGACATGCGGCCCATCTGTCTGCAGGGTCGCACCCATCGCCTCCCATGAACCCATCTGTATGCGCGGGTCCGTTACGACCGGCCCCTTGACCGACTGATCCCCATTTTCAAGACCCACGGACGATTGAGTCATGGCAAGGTCCTCTCCAAACTGCTGGCGCGCTATTGGCTTGGCACGAGTCCGACGCTGCCGGATATGTTCGTACCCGTTGCGCTGCACAAATCCAGACTTCGCCAGCGTGGGTTCAATCAGGCGCTTGAGATCGCCTATGTGCTTTCGGACCACACCAGTCTCCCCTGCAGGCCCGGTATCTGTCGGCGCATCCAAGGTACCCCATCTCAGAAACAGCTTGCCCGTCGCGAACGTCTCGCCAATCTGCCTGATGCCTTCCGAGCGGAGACGCTGACCCAATCACCCCATATCACCGTCGTTGGCGACGTCGTGACGACCGGTGCGACCATTAGTGCACTTGTGGGATGCCTGTTGAATGCCGGCACGGGACAGGTTGATGTCATTGTTATCGCCAGGAGGCCTCGCGGAAAAAGCTAGCATGTCGACTGGCAAAGCAACGTTGCTTGCAGGTAAAGTCCCGACCATGGACTGGCATTCTTTTGATCTGCAACGCGACCTGGTCAGCGGTGACCACGCTCCTTCTGAATTTGACGAGAGTTTTCACATCGTCGTGTCAGACGGTGAGATTATTGGCCACACGTCCGAAGGCACCTGGCGACCGCTGGACCAGGATGAATGGCGTTGGCTGGATGTCGAACGCGTATCCCAGCACTTCCTAGGGCGGGTGGGGACAATCCCCGTGTTTGCCAACGAGATCGACCCGGAGTCGGACGAACCCGATGGCTATGAATTCGACAATCTCTGGGCGTTTCTGGGACGGGTGGAAGAACCGGTGTTCAACCTGATCGGTAAAGCAAAACAGATTGTTGAGTGGGATAACGACCACCGCTTCTGTGGCCAGTGTGGTCAACAAACAGAGAGATCCTCAGGTGATCGTTCCAGGCGCTGCCCCGATTGCAGGCGCATGTTCTATCCGCGACTGTCACCGTCAATCATCTGTTGTATCCGTCGTGGTCGGGAGATTCTGCTCGCAAAAAACGCCCAGTCTAGGGGAGACTTCTATTCCACCATCGCCGGTTTCATAGAACCCGGTGAGTCCATTGAGGAAGCGGTCCATCGTGAGGTCAAGGAAGAAGTCGGTATCAATGTCATGAACCTGGAGTACCAGGGTAGTCAACCCTGGCCCTTTCCAAACTCTCTCATGCTTGGTTTTCATGCTGAGTACGAGTCTGGAGACATAGTGCTGCAGGAAGAAGAAATTGCTGACGCCCGCTGGTTCGATATCGATGACCTGCCAAATCGCCCGATGGCGGTTTCAATCGCAGGTCGGTTGATCGACGCCGCCATCTCCCGTATCAGAGATACCTCATCCGGCTGACCGCCGGTTGATCACATTACCCATGATAGACGAGACCAGCGATTCGACTGACAGTGCCGCGCACCCGTTTACCCGGCTTACACCTGATCTTGTCATGGATGCCACCGAGTCGACGGGATTCCGATGTGATGCCCGTATCCTCCAGCTGAACAGTTACGAAAACCGTGTCTATCAGATCGGGATTGAAGATAGCGACCCTGTGATTGGTAAGTTCTACCGCCCTGACCGCTGGACTGATGCGCAGATCCTCGAAGAACATACGTTTACCCAGTTGCTGACAGACTCGGATATCTCCGCAATACCACCCCTTGAGATAAACGGCACGACGTTACACCATTTCGAGGGTTTTCGATTCTCGTTGTCCCCAAGGCGTGGCGGAAGGGCACCCGCTGTCGACGATCTGAACACGCTGGGAATCCTCGGCAGCCATATTGGCCGTATCCACGCAGTGGCAGGAGAAGGCGGGTTTGAGCACCGAACACAGTTCAGTGTTCAGGAGTTCGGACTGGACGCACGCGACGCGGTGATGAACGCGGGCTATGTTCCATCTGAGTTGATGCCCGCCTTTGAGTCCCTGTACGAAGGCATTCTTTCAGATCTGACGACCCTCTTTGACCGCGTTCATGTCAACATCCTGCGGCTCCATGGCGACTGCCATATGGGTAATGTACTCTGGCGGGACGACCTGCCTCATTTCGTTGATTTCGACGATGCTCGATCCGGACCCGCCATTCAGGACCTCTGGATGATGCTGTCAGGTGAACGTGAGCAACAACAGATCCAGATGATGCACATCCTGCGCGGATACCGACAATTCAATCACTTCAACCTGGCAGAGCTTCAGCTGATCGAAGGGCTCCGCGCTCTCAGAATGATCCATCACGTCGCGTGGATCGCAAGACGATGGGACGATCCAGCATTTCCCAGAGCATTTCCGTTCTTCGATAGTGAACGTTTCTGGTCGGAACACCTTCTCTCGCTCAAGGAGCAGTGGGCCCGATTGTCTGAACCAGCGATTGAAATCTACGACTAGAGGCTGTTGCCCTGATCACTCGTTTTATGGACCATCCAACAACCCCTGGCGACCTTTGTTCAGCAACAGATTGCCATAGGATGCCAACCAGAAGGGTCGATGCGCTTCAGGGCATCGCTGGTAGCGTTCCTCTGCAACCCCATCGTTCACTGACGACTTGATAGCGTTAGCCGCTGGCAAAAACTCTGCATACTCACCTCCGTGCTGAACTGCCAGTTCCGAGAAAGCCCAGTGATTGATGGGGTACGCCTTGAGTCCCGCAACCACCTGACGATCAACCTCTGTGGCGATCTGATCTGCATCCAGGTCACCGGATATCGGGGTTCCGAAAGCCAGGTGTACATGACCTTTAAACCCACCAAGTCCTGTCGCCAGCGAAATCAGGTCTTCGTTGGGTGGTTTCTCATAGTGCCCATGTTGCTCAATCTCATGGAGTTCACGCGCCTTCATCATGTCGCAGGGGTCATACTCATAGGAGATGGCCAGAGGAACCAGGTTGATCTCCGGCAGTAGCTCAGACAACGGCCGCTTGTTGTGTGCCAGGGCAAACATCTTGATCACCGCAGGATCAGTGGTATCCAGGCCGTCCTTTGCTCGACCCTCACTTTGCGCAATCCAGATGGAATCTCCTTCCGACATCGCGTGATGGATATAGGCCGAGGATTGCTTCATGGCAGCGTAGATTTTGCGCGCGCCGGTTTCCGATCGTTTGATGAAAAAGCTCTTATTGAGTCGCATCAGGTCCGTCGCAAACCGGCGTTGTACGAGGTTGTCACCCACCGCGATGTGAACGGTACCCAGGCCTGCCTGAAAAAGGACATAGTTCAGCAGCATCGAGTCTCCGGCGATATCCCGGTGATTGCTGATAAACAGATGTGGATGGTTTTTGGGCAGATCATCCAGCCCGGACACAGTCAGCGACGTGGTCGTTCGTGCCACCAGGGACCGTGCGTAGCGGGCCTCATACCGCTGAAGTCCATCGATATCTGTGATCCCACGGGTCCGACTGATCAGGTATCGACTGACCAGGAAACGAACAAGCCCAGGTACAACCCTGCGCATTCTGGGCGCCAGGTGTCTACTGATGAAATCGAGGAACTCGGTATCTCGCAGGAGACGATGCATGGCGTCCGGCACCTCATGGTCGAGGTAAGGTCGAATGTCGTCAAAATCTGTCATCAATCCCTACGGACAGGCTCGGGAAAACGCGCATTGTAGCATCGACTTCAACAAACCCGTGGTCACGGGTCATACCAGATACTCAGTCCCCCAGCTCCCACAACCCATGTATGACCAATCCCAGTCCGGTCGCTATCAACAATAGAAACGCTGCGCGCCTCACCAGTAAATCTGGGATGGCACCGGCATAGCGGGTTGTCACCATCGTGACACCAATCACAACCGGCAATGACAGCAAGGTCGTCCACAACACGGTCTCATCCACGTGACCTGCCGCCAACATCAGCACAATACGCATGACCGAGGTCAATACGAAACACGACAGGAGCGTTGCCCGAATGACCGCGACAGGGTCTGGTTGTCGGTACATAAGGTAGGCCAGCGCCGCTCCACCAGCACCGTACATTCCGCCAATGACGCCCGCCACAGAACCGGACAACAGGAACGCAAACGGTCCCGACCGTTGCGACAACTGTCCAGGCTGGATCAGCAACAAACCGCCCGCGACCACCACCACGACCCCCAGAATCAGCCGCAGCAGCGCCACTGAAGAGGCGGAAAGGTAGTCAAGCAGGGCCAGGCCAACTACCGTCAGCGGCAGAAATCCGCATGCAAGCCAACCGAGCGCTCGGCGATCAACACCACGCCATTGCGTACGAATAGCGGTTGCGGAATTGACCAGTGCGATGAAACTCACCACCGCTGCTGAAAATACGATGTCCGCCAGCCCCAACGCGGTGACCACGCCCATGAGCACCAGACCCAGTGCAAAACCGGTCACGGACTGTATAAACGAGGCAAACGCCACGAGTAACAGAAAAACCCCCAGTTCGAAACCCGTCATGCACGCCGTCGTCTTCAATCGAAGCGCACTAGTCTCGCAGAAACGGGAAGACCGAGACAGCACGATTCCTGATCTACCGATGTCCCTCCGCCCGATTGCGCTAAGATGACACACGAATACAAGGGGGCCACTCAACGGGACAGCATGCTCTGGGTCAAAACATTCCACATTATCTTTGTCATGGCCTGGATGGCGGGTCTGTTTTACCTACCGCGAATACTCGTCCACTACCAGGAGGGTCTGGACGCAAACGAAGACGTCCATCGCCTGGTCACGATGGCAAACAAACTGCTTAGATTCACGTGGGTCATGGCGGTGATCGGGACTACTCTGGGCATCTGGCTCTGGCTTGGATGGTTCTTTGGCGGGGGATGGGTGCTGGCGAAACTTGGCTTTGTCATTGGCCTGATCATCTATCTGATGATCTGCCAGTTGCTGGTCCGTCGAATGCAGAGTGGTGGCTCACTGCGCCTCAGCAGTCTGCAGCTCAGATTATTCAACGAGGGTGGGCTCGTGTTGCTCGTTCCCATCGTCCTGCTGGCGGTCTTCAAGCCCTTCTAAAAAAGAACACTCTGACGACGACAGATCGTGCAATCACTCCCGTACAAGGAGTAAGCGTAACCGGTACGCGTGATTGAAAACTGATACTTTCGAGGACTTAATGATGAAGATGCGAACACTTCCGACCGCGCTGATGGTGCTTTCCGCAGCACTGCTGACTTTACCTGCCACGGCTGACGATCGCGGTGGGCCAGACCGGATGATGCATGGCAAGATGATGAAAAACCTGGATCTGGATGACAACGGTGAGATCACGAGAGATGAATTTCGCTCGCCTGCGGAGAACAGGGTGACGAATCTGGACACCAATGGTGATGGTCTGGTCACGCCAGACGAATTGGATGCGGATTTCGAGGCCAGACAGGCGGAAATGCTGGCGCGCTCAAGTGAGCGTCACGCCAGGATGCGAGAACGATTCTTCCAACAGGATACCAATGGCGACGGAGCGATCTCGGCAGACGAGATCAACGAGACTTTGTTTGCCCAAATGGATGCGGATGGTAGCGGCGGTATAACGCGCGATGAAATCCGACCCAGACGCAAACACCATCGCCTGTTCTAAACTGTGCCGTGCGCCCTGTTCGACAAAGGGGCGCACTTTTTTACCGTATCTCTGGGATCGTCAAACGGAGCACCTTTGGACCGCGATCAGGAAGCCACACTGATGCAGAAGATTGCCCGCTCAGGTGAGGACGCACCGTCGGCCTTCGCCGAGGTTGTCGACGCCTACCTTGCCCCGCTATTGAGTTATTGTCGTCGCATGATGAATCAGTCAATCGATGCCGACGACATGGTGCAAGAGGTCTTTGCAAAGGTCTGGACCGATGCAGGTCGGTTTAATCCGGAGACGGCCCGCCTCACCACATGGCTACATCAGATCGCCCACAACCTGTGTATTGATTATTTTCGCAAGCACAGCAGGGTTATCGAAGAGGATCCGACGGACCAGGACAGCATCATCAACGAGGGTCAGGAAACCGATGACACACCCGATGAACGTCTACGGGCCGACATCACATCAGACCAGGTGCGGCTGGCGCTGGATCTGTTACCCGAAAGACAGCGCAGCGCGCTGCTACTTTGCTACCACCAGGGGCTCAGCAACCGGGATACCGCAGCCATCCTCGACGTGAAAGTTGCCGCGCTCGAATCGTTGCTGGCGAGAGCTCGTCGGGCTCTAAAACAGAACCTGGAAGGCGTCCATGTGTGATGACTGTGTCGTCGAAAGGAGCGCAGTCTTGAACGGGTGGACAGTCTTGGACAAATGGACAGTCATAAACGTATGGAAAATGACATGAACCAGGCAGAATTCAGACAGCTGATGAGTCGCTACGGCACCCGGTTCTCTAGTTGGCCTGAAGTCCAACGTGCAGAGGCAGAAGCTTTTCTGACAGAACACCCTGCAATGAAAAGCTGGGTGAAATCTGAACAATCGCTTGATCGCGCACTGGCACGACTGGCGAGTGAAGACGAACCCTCGCCAACAGATCTATCACGGCTGCGAGAGGATATCCTCAACCAGATTCCTGTCGCATCAGGATCGGCAGGACGCACATCATCGGACATCGAAACGTTACTCGACCAGTTCATTGACTGGATCTGGCCCCAAAGCCTTACGCTGGGTCCATTGATGCGTTCCGCAACAGCCGCAGGACTCCCGCTCGTGATAGGTGCGGTTCTCGGTGCCACGATGATGACGCCAACATCGACCGTTGCGGAAGATGAAGGCGAGGAGGTTTATCTGATCGCCCTCGTTGACGATGCCTATACGAACCTCGGCCAGGATGAGATGGAGAATAATCTATGACCCGCAGACGCTGGATGACGTTACTGTTGATCGTCTCGATTGCGCTGAACCTGATGTTTGTCGGAGCGTTTATCGGTTTTTCGTTCATGAGACCCGACGTTCGGCCAATCACCCCGGAGGTCAGTACTCGCTGGCTCTACAGGGCGCTGGGAGAGGAAACCCGGGAGGGTATGAGACCTTTGTTCGAACAACACAGGGAAGAACTCGGCAGGCTTCGAGGCGACATCCGGGATGCGCAGCAGGCATTCGAAGCTGGCTTGAACGCGGAAACTTATGATCCGGACCAGGTATCAGCAACCCTGACACAGGTGAGACGCGCCCATGAAGCCTACCAGCGAGCGAGTCACGAACACATGGTTGCGCTTTTGGGTCGACTCTCGCCAGAGCAGCGACAGCTCGTCTCCAAACAACTATACCGACGGCAGGGCCGGTATCTAAAAAACAGGGGCGACGACCATAGACGCGAAGGCAGGCAAAAGGACCACGTTGGTCCAGCGGGATCAGAACAGCCCTGAGCCAAGAACAGAACAACACTGGAAACGGGCATCACTGCGCTATAATCGCACCGCCGTACAGATCGAGTCACAACACAGGACACCCCAGACATCCAGTCTCAACAACCAGCCTGGGTTCACCGCCGTTTGCACGATGCAGGAATCAGCAACAGTCAAAGCCCTTCGCGCGTTCATTGATCGCGCAAAAATTTATCTGCAGAAAGTTGCAGACGGGCGATTCACTCTGCCCTTCGATGAAGAATGGCGCTCACCCTGCGAACAGGAACAGTCCCGGGGCAACACTTATTGGTTCCCGGTGGAACAGAGACCAAACGTCTCATTCGAACGACTTTCAGAGGCACTGGAAGTCACGCTGCACCCTGATATCTGTGACTACTATCAAACATTCTGGAGCGGTTCCCTTGGTGCGAGAGATGAGCAGAGGGATATCAGCCTGTTGCAACTCTGGAACCACGATGACCACGAGCGTCTGATGTCCAACCTCATAGGGCATGCGCTGGAAAAGCGTCGTCTTAAACATGACTTCACCATATTTTTTGGAACTGCAGAACCCGATGGGGAACGCATTCTGAGCGTCCACAACCGGACAGGCGAAGTTTTGCTCGAGTACCCGGGTGTAGAACCCTTCGAAGTCCTGGCTTCGGGCCTTTCGGAATATCTTGATACACTGACCCCGGTTAATACTTCTCCAGACATCTACTGAATGACACCCATCACACTACCCCGGCTGTCCCATTTTGGCGGCGAGTTTGATTTACCCGGTTCCAAGAGCCTCACGAATCGTGCCCTCCTGTTGTCAGCCCTCGCGAGTGGGACAACCCGCCTGCACAACGTGCTGGTCAGCGAAGACACATCGCGAATGCGCGAAGCACTGGCACAACTGGGCGTCTCTCTTCAGGAAGACGGCAACGAAGTCCTGGTCACGGGCGTTGGAGGCATATTTGAATCACCAACCAACATGGACTTTTTTTTGGGGAACGCAGGTACAGCGATCCGTCCGTTGACCGCCGCCCTAGCTCACACGCCAGGAACCTTTCGCATTGACGGTGATGACTACATGCGGGAACGACCCATTGCGCATCTGGCCGATGCGCTGTCCAGTCTAGGCACGACCATTCAATATGAGGCGAAGACGGGCTACCCACCACTGCTGCTCACCGGCGGAACGCTTCGGGGTGGACAGGTCAGCATCCCAGGTAACATCTCCAGCCAGTTTCTGACCGCGCTCCTGATGTCGCTGCCACTCTGCGCTCAGGACAGCACAATCAGCGTCACCGGCGAGCAGGTCTCCACACCGTACCTGGATATCACGTTGTCGATCATGGCCCGTTTCGGCATACATGCCACCCACGAAAATTATGGCCTCTTTCGAGTCCCGGGTGGTCAGCATTATCTATCGCCGGGTGATTTTCACATCGAGGGCGATGCCTCTTCAGCGTCCTATTTTCTCGCTGCTGCGGCCATCACCGGAGAAACCATCCGAATTAATGGCATTGGTGACCAATCAGTGCAGGGGGACGTCGCGTTCCTGGACGTCCTCGAAGCCATGGGCGCGAACGTGAGCCGGCATGATGATCATGTCGACGTGAGCCGCGACGGTCCACTGATGGCAGTCGATCTGGACCTCAACCATATCCCGGATGCCGCGATGACTGTCGCCGCGCTTGCCTTGTTTGCCGAAGGCAAGACAACAATCCGGAACGTCTTCAACTGGCGGGTCAAAGAAACTGACCGTATGCATGCAATGTCCGAGGGATTGACCCGCCTGGGAGCGTCAGTCAAAACCGGAGACGACTGGATCGCGATTTCACCACCCAGCGTGATACAACCTGCCAACATCAATCCCTACGGTGATCATCGTGTCGCGATGTCATTTTCCCTGGCTGCATTCGCCACCTCCAATGTCACTATCCTGGATGCAGACTGCACCGCAAAGACCTTTCCAGGATACTTTGACACGTTTCTCTCGCTGGCAGGTACCGACTGAGTATCCCGGTGCATTTTGCGGATCAGATCGGTCAGATGAGCTGATGCTGCGTCGGCTGACCGACTCGACCGGCCATGTCGCAATCCACACCCTCAAGGCCGAGTAGATGGACTTTCGCAGGTAATCCCCCATCGAAACCTGTCAGCTTTCCGTCACTCCCCACCACACGATGGCAGGGCACAACAATGGGCAGCGGATTACGTCCGTTGGCCGCACCTACAGCTCTTACTGCGGCCGGTTGCCCAATCGCGCGCGCGATCTCGCCATAGCTCCGTGTCTCTCCAAACGGAATCGCACTCAACTCGGTCCACACCCTTTTCTGGAACGCCGTTCCAAAGGGCATAAGATTCAAGTCAAAGGATCGTCGGTGTCCTTCAAAGTACTCGCTCAACTGTCCCGCCGTTTCGGTCAATATCGCCTCGTCACCCACATCGTCTGAAAGCCACCCTTCGGCCGGTGTCAGCGCCCCTTTTCCCCCAGGAAAACCGATGTAGTGGAGCGCACCTGACGCTCCAGCCAGCAGCAGTCGACCAAGCGGACTCTTCATATAGCGGTAGCGACACCGCGGATTGGGACCTGCCATTTCATCTCTCCTTATTAGGGGACTAATTTTAGTTAGTCATTCAGCGACAAGTGCACGACCACATAACCTCCATAGGGCCGCCAGGCTTCCGCGCGAGTGCGCAGATCAACTTCACCATCAAACCCGAACAGCTTCTGCGCGCGTTTTTTGACACCCAGATCCGTGGCCAGGAACACATCCGGATTCGAGGCCGCCCGCATGGAAACATAGTCCGCAGTCCACGGACCGATACCTCGAATCGCCAGCAAGGATTCCCTTAAGGAGTCGCTACCCACCAGGAATTTTACTTCGCCACCAAGAACCTGTTCTGCCAGGGCCCTGATCGTTCCGGCCCGGGCCGCAGGCGTCGGAAAATCATCGTCATTCATCGACAAAAAGGCCATCGGAGATAACCCACCCGCCCTGTCAGCCATTGTCCCGATCACCATCGTGGCACCCACGACAGAGATCTGCTGACCCACAATCACACGCACTGCAGAATCGAACGGATCGAAAGCACCCGAAAGTCTCAAACCCGGCATCCTGTTGATCAATGGCAAAAGCGCGCTGTCACATCCCAGCACAGATGCAATGTCTGACGGATCAGCGTTCACATCAAAAATCCGGCGTACCCTACCGATCGTCTGCGGCACCGCTTCAAGGCCTCCCTTTCCCTCAGGCATGGTCATCTGACACCGCAGACACGCGGCGGAAACATTGTCGCTTACTCGGATCGTCATCCCTGCACCGGCCACACTCCAAAGCCCTTCCGTGGGATAAGGCTGGGTGCGTATCCATGCGCCTTCGCAATAACTACTATCTCATTTGGCATCGGCCGGACCTCGAGATACCGAAGAACACGCTAAAAGTCATAGGGATCGCGGTATGGGATCGCGAGTTCTATCTCGCCCTGTTTTCCAACCGGCGCGTTCCTCAGCGCGGTTGGACTAAGGCCATAGACACTCAGGCAGTGAGCGTTGACG
>MDTB01154676.1_pt1 | contig 14283 bp, 14 predicted proteins | sample 811161 | NCBI WGS metagenome assembly MDTB01 (sample SAMN05326650, study PRJNA326480) | marine metagenome | isolation source: seawater | place: Mediterranean Sea | collected 2009
ATGGCCAAGGCAATTATTAACAAAGATGATAGAATGACTGCAATGGCTCAAACTTATTTGGACAGAATACCTAGTTTTGTAAACACAGAAATGAAAGAAATATTTCCAAAAACGGAAAATGTAAAAGAATATGCAGACAAACCAAGACAACTTAAAGATCCTAGCAAAGAAGTTATGATGCAAAAAGGTGGCAAGGTTATTGTTGTAGACAAAGACAAGGAAAAAGAATACATGGCTAAAGGCTACCAACTGGCAGAAACGCTTGATGAGGATATGAAAGGTTTCCTTCAAAAGTTAGCCGCGGCTGGAATAATTGTGGGTACAATGGCTGGTGCTGGCTCTATGATAAACGCACTTGATAACAGTGTGCCGGCAGTACAAGCTATGAACAAAGCATATGACATGGCTATGGATGCAGGCAATGAAGAATTAGCAAAAATGATTAAAAACGATCTTTCTGCTGTCAAAGTTAGATTAAGTTCAGGTAGAGATTTAAACTTTGTAAAAAGTATGCAAGACAAGTATATCAAGTTTATGCCACAACAAACAGAAGCAACTGATGAATATACTAACACATTACTAACAAAAATGACAAACGTTTTAGGCGAATCATGGTCAAAAAAATACAAGAAATCAATTAATTGTGATAATCCAAAAGGATTTTCTCAGAAGGCTCATTGTGCTGGCAGAAATGCTAGGCAATCAGGTAAAAAAACTAAAAGTAAATCAGTAGCGTAGATTATATAAATAATTCGTATGGTACGTAAATCAAACAAAAACAACAGCTTCGCAGACTTAGTACGTCGTTTAAACGAAATGAGCAACATGACTCCTGAGCAAGAAAGATCTGCACTTATGGAAGCGGCTAAAAACGAGCCAAAAATTTTAGATTCAAAAGATGTTTCTTTGGGTGATATAGCCAAACTAGCAGGTATTAAAGAATATCAAGATGATCAAAAAGTTTCACCAAAAGCACAAGAGCTTGTTGAATCAATTGTGAAAGCAGAATCATCAATTATATCAAAAGCAATTGAAGAATCAGACAAAGATACAAGCATCAGTACAGAAATTAAAAAAGAAGTTAATGAAGAAGTTAAAAGATTAAACAAAATTGCGGAATTAGAAGCTGAGTTAACAAAATTAAGACAAGAAGAAAAAGATGAAGCAACATTAGATGCAGATACATTTAAAGAAACTTTTGTAAAAGAAATTACTGAGTACGTGAAAGAAGCAGAAGCAGACAAATTAGCAGAATTATATAACGCATTTTCTACAAATGAAGTAGAAGTAAAAGAAGATTCATTTTTAATTAAAACTCCAGAAACAACTGAAATAATTGCAGACGCGGAAAAAGCCGAAGAAGAAGTTGTCCAGGAGAAAGAAGCAGAAGAAGAAAAAACAGATGAAGCATCTGGCTACGAGGGCGGTGACGAGGCAAGACAACATGAAGTAACTTTAGCAGGTGATTTCACAGCGGAAGAACCAGTTACTGAAAAAGACGCAGAAGACATTACTAAAATGTTAAATGATGCTGGAATTACAGCAGAAGTGATTCCATCAGAAGAAGCTTATGACAAAGTTAATGTGCAAACAATGACTGATAAAGAGCAAGTTGTCAAAGCACTTGGAGACATGGTTGAGGAAAACATGGCTGTTGAATATACAGATGATTTATCAGAAGCCAAAAAGAAACCAGTGCCAACGTCACCAGATAAATGGTCAAGAGCCAAAGCAAAGGCTAGATCAAAATTTGATGTATACCCATCAGCATACGCAAACGCCTACGCCGCTAAAGAGTACAAAAAAATGGGCGGTGGCTGGAGAATGGGTAAACCTAAAAAGAAAAAGTAATAAGTACAGGTGATGAAAATCCAAATCACCAAGAACGAGTTCAATTCAGATCCATACTATCACCAATCTATTAAATCATCAATTCCGCCAACACCTGAATTTGTAAAAAATTTACCAAGTATGGTTGACCAATTTGATCAGAACGGATTTGATCTAACACAGCTTGAAAGATTATATGCCAAAAAAGACGGGCATAGAATTAGCACAGTAAGAACACAACATTGGGTACTAAAAGACAATTGGTTTACTGCAGACAGAGTAAACAGCGGAGCCCATATAAATCATGCATACCTTTTTCAAAGAAAAGGATTCACAGGCAAGGCATTGGAGCAGATGCAATCATTTGCAGAACATTGTCCGATTGTGCATAAAGTTTTACAAATGAAACCAAAATGGGGTTTGGACTTTAGCGTTGATTACGCTGATGCACAGGGCAACGTGTTTGAAGTACTACATTGGGAATGGGACAGTTTTGATTACGATGAAATAGTTGAGAAAAAAAAGTACATGGATGATTTTTTACAAACTATAGATTGGACCGAGTCAGCACAACGCATACTAGAACACAAATCAGAATGGCATCACTTGGGCTTTTTTGAACAATCAGCCTGGAAAACAAACTTTTTTGGCATTGACAAAGAGCGTTTTAAGATGGTGATCTGGAAATAAATATCTATAATGATACCATTAAATTTTAAAGAATATTACAAAAAGTTTCAGGAGTTAACTGATGCGGGCACAATTAGTACCAAGAATCAAATTGCAAGTCCTTTATCAGCTGGGGCACGTGGTCTTGCAAGACTAGAAAAATTTGCAGATAGCCCCAATCAAATTATGCGTGGTAGTGTAACAGAAGGAGCTGATAGACAATATCAAACCTTGGATAAAAAAACTATAGAAAAGTTAAGAGAAAAATATCTTCCTGATTGGGAATATAAAGATAACAGCTTACAAAAAAGATACAAATTTGAGGACTATTTTCAAGTTATAAAATTTTTAATAGATACAATTAAACCACAAGAAGAACTAGATCATCATGCTGACTTGGGTGTGTTTTATGATGAGGTGCTAGTAAAGATTTACACACACAGAACAAAAGATGTTACTGATTATGATTTCAAAGTTGCAATACAAATGGACATTATTGCAAAAGAAAAACACGGAGCAATTAAACCTGATTATGATTTAAATGCTTTGGTTGATGATTTTGATTATTGTATAAATTGTGGTGACTTAATGCTTAATGAAAGAAAATACCAAGGTGGATTACGTAAATGGTTCAAACAAAAATGGGTAAACATTGCCAAGAAGAAAAAAGGTGGTGGACACCCCGAATGTGGTACAGGTGGTAGCAAAAGAGGATACGCAAAATGTGTGCCGGCATCCAAAGCTCGTAGTATGACTAAAAAACAAAAAAAATCAGCAGTTTCACGTAAAAGAGCGGCACAAAGAAAATCGGGAAGACCTGGCAAGGACACAGGCGGCGGTTCTGGTAAAAAGCCAATAAACGTTTCTACCAAGCCAAAAAAATAAAAAATACCCACAGCTTTTAGTTTCTTAAATAATATCCTTAATGGATCCAATAATAATACTTCTAGTCATATATGTTCTGACAATGGGTGCCCTGATGGTTGGCATTGACAAATCATTTAGAACTTCAAAAGAAGGATTTATGGTGAGCAATAGAAGTGCTACACCATGGCAAGTGGCACTATCGGCCGCGGCCAGTTGGACATACATATCGGTCTTAATCTTAAATTCAAGATTTACTGTTGAATACGGATTTGCAGGAGTGTTCTGGTACACTATTGTTTTTGTAGCTGTACTAGTTGGATTTGGTTACATGGGTCATACTTTGATACAAAGGATGCCTAAAGGATACACACTAAACGAATATATTAATCAAAGATACAACGATAAAAAGATGACTGTCTTCTATCAAGTTTTACAAATTGCGGCGGCCATCTATGCGGTTACTGCCAACTTGACAGGGTTTGGTATAATATCAGAAATAATTTCAGAAAATTTTAGTTATAACACAATTATAATAGTGCTAGGAATAACAGTTTTGCTTTACACCATGTGGGGAGGCATAAGAGCCAGCCACAAAACAGACGCACTACAATTTGGTTTATTAATACTTGCCTGTGTAGTATTTGGCATTTGGTCAGTTATGGCGGCAGGTGGACCTGTGCTAGTGTTTGAGAACTGGAATACCGCAGTGCCTAAAAGCATGGCTGATCCAGAAATACTAAAAAATTTAGTTGGATTACTAATACTATTATACACAGCATCTATTTTGGCTGACAATATGCACTATCAAAACGTATTCAGTTTAGGAAATAAGAAAAAAGTTATTAAGACATATTGGATGAGTGGAGCATTTTTATTTGTGGCATACGTTGGGTTAACAATGATTGCCGCTTCAGCATTTAGCCTACCTATTGAAATTACAAATCCCGACAACACCTACATACAGGTAATTGAACACGTCATTGGACCAATTGGATTACTATCATTTATGTTAATAATTTTATTCAAATGTTCTTCGGTGATGGATTCTTCATTGAATGGAGCAGGGACAGTAATTGCAAACGATGTTATTAAAACTAAAAATCCTTTAATGATTAGTAGGATTACAATGGCTTTTGTGATGATATCTGCAATTTTTCTCACAATTATGGAGATCGATCTATGGGTTCTCTTAACAACATTTGGTGCATTAAGAATATTAGCAGTTGCTCCTACACTTTACGCAGTGTTTAGTAAAAATAAAATCAATACAAACCTGTTGTTTTATACTTTGGTAGCTGTAGGTATAGGTGCATTTACAGCCATGGCATTGAAACTTCCAATCGATAGATTCTACCTGTCATTAATAATATTATCAATACCAACTAGTGTAATTGTTTACAAACACTACAAAAACTAATGAACTTTACACAACAAATTTTTAGAAACTGTAATCTAGACAGCAATGCTTTGATTTATAACAACAACAAAATCACTTATCGATATCTACGAGAACTTACTGGGCAATATTACAATTTTTTAAAACACAAAAATATCAAAGCAGGTGATGAAATATGTATAAGTCTTCCCGACAGTCCTAATTTTGTTGCCCTAATTTTAGCCAACTGGGCTATTGGTGCCAAGACTGCACATCCAAACCTTTCAATAAAAGGAAAACTATTAAGTGAAATACTACAAGTTTACAATCCTAAATTAATAATCACTGATAAAAATAATTTACAACGTTTCCACGGTATGAACTATGACGTAGAATGTCTTGAACAAATCAATAGTGAAAATGTTATTATTGATTATCACAGATACAAGCCTGATGAAACTTTATGGTATCAAATGAGTAGCGGAACCACTGGGCGTTCAAAAATGGTTAGACACACAATAACAAATGCATTTGAGTGGCACAAAAGTTGGAATGATGCTACTAAAGGCAATAAAAATGATTTAATTTATGTTACGGGAAAATTACAATTCAACTACAGTTTTGGATTGACTATATTAAACAATTTACTGAATGGATCGTGTGCTGTCATACACGACGGAATACCTACGCCAAAAGTGATTGAAAATGTTTTTAAGCATAACCAAATTACAAGATTTTATATTATTCCAACTTTTATAAATTTACTTTCAAAATTTAAAAGAGATATTAATTTAAAAAATTGTAAAACTGTATCATCAAGTGGTGATTTTTTGCCTGAATTTATGTATAAAAAGTTTTTTGAAATATATGGAGTAAAAGTTCAAAATATTATAGGGTGTTCAGATTGTTGCCACAACTACACTTTTAATTCAGATTATTCTTACAGCGTAGGAAAACCTTTACAATTTGTTGAAATTAAAATTGTTGATGAGCAAGGAAACGAATGTCCAATCAATACTGTTGGCGAAATACTTGTTAAAGCTCCTTTTATAGGTAAAGGATATTTAAATGACATTAAAAACACTGCTAAGGCGTTTGTAAACGATTACGTTAAAACAAACGATCTTGGACTGCTAGATAACAAAGGAAGATTACACTTCAAAGGCAGAAAAAATAACATTATTAAAATTAATAGTATTTTTGTAAATCCAATCTACACTGAAAAAGAAATTATACAGTATCCAGGCATAAGCGATTGCCAAGTGATATTCAAAAATAATACGCTAATGGCAAACGTAGTAGCAGATAGTAAAGTTAATATTTTGCAACTTAAAATATTTTTACAACAAAGTTTGGAACCACAACAAATTCCAAAAAAATTTAATCTTGTTGACAATATTGCAAGTACCTGGAATGGTAAAAAGATTCGACAAAATTTTACCTATTAATATCTTGTTCTAAACTATTTCTCTTATCTATAAGTTTATTGTGCCTAAAAGTACCTGTTTGTTCAAACACAGACGCTCGTATACGGCTATTCATTGTAAACTGTTGATATTTTACTGTGGTTACATTTTCCATAACGGAATATGCTCCTAACCAAGTACCTTCTGCTAATGTAGATTCTGAAATTTTTACATAAGGAGAAATGTATGTTAAATCACCTAACTTATTGTTGGCATGGTTTATGCTTGAATAGAGCTGTATATCAACATGATCACCAAGTTGTGAATCAGGACTGACATACGCATAAGGCCCTACATGACATCCTCTACCAAATTTTACCGTTGAATGCACTAAAGCAGTGTTGTGTATCAATGCTGGAAAGTTTGCTCGTGGTATAAGTTGACATATTTTGTCTATTACAGATACCTTAAATCCTATAAAACCTGCTGAACAAAAATATTGATAACCACTTTTGTATTTTTCTATATCTTCTAATCTAATTACTTTAGATGCTCTTACTTCCGCCACGTGTTTTTGAAGTTCCTTATTCAGAGATGTTTTACCTACAAAGCATATTGGATCTCCGTTGTCATGACTTATTGTATATGGCATAAAACTATTTACATTTATGAATGCCCTATAAATATTTTTACTAATGCCAGAAAATTATAATGTAGACTTTTGGTTCGATAATAAACTTGTCGATCCGACCGGGATCATGGATGGATTTGGTCCGGGCTATTATGGATATAAAATACTAGAACAACTTATATGTAAAATTGATATTCCGTCTAGTGGCAAAATTGTTTTATGGGGAGCAAGAGATCATAGCATAGCTTTATTGTGTAAACATTTTACAGCCGATAGGGTGATTGGCTATGATGTTGGTAATCCAAACAATAATCCAAATATTAAAATACAAAATATTTTGGAACTTACTAATCACGAACCTATAGCATTCAGTTACAATGATGTTGGTTCATTTAAGCACACGCCAGTTTGCAAACTCCATGCTCATATGCTCGCAGTAAAGCACACAATGAAAGGTGGATACTTATTGGGCAGAAATAATATTAATGTTGCCAAAATTAACTTGGAAGGTATTTGTGTAAATCATGATTTTGAAAATTTTGATCTTAGTCTAGTACAAGAATACCAAGGAGTAGATGTAAGTGATCACACAATATTTTGTAATCACTTGCTTTCACGCAAAAAGTAACGTATAATAAACAAAAGGAGACAAAATGCGAAACTTCAATGAAGCAGAAAAACAAAAACTAATACAAATTATTAACCAAGGATCACAAGTTCTAGGAGAAGTTGATGATCTAAAATCAGGACTTAAAGATACAGTGAAAGCTCTTGCGGAAGAATTGGAACTAAAACCAGCAATTATAAACAAAGCAATTTCAATTGCACATCGTGATAACCACCAAGGTATCAGTGACGACATGGATTTAGTTGATTCGATCTTAACAGCCGCAGGTAAAATTTAGTGTTAGCCCTTATTAAAGAATTTTGGGCAACTAGTTATAATACGGATAAAACTGCGTTTTACCTTGAGATTATTTCTGTTGCATTTACTATAATAGGATCTTGTGTGTTGACTTTTACTTCACCAGAGCCTATTATGGAATATGTGTTTCCTGTTTACTTGGTAGGTTCACTAACACTTGCCATAGCTTGTTGGAGACGTAGAATTATTTGGACTTTGGTTTTGGCATCTTGGTTTACTATAATGAATGTGATTGGAAATATTAAAGTTTTTGTACTATGAGTTATATCGACGCTTTTTATAAAAGAGAAGAAGACAAAGTATATGTGGTAGAGCGTGACTCTAAAGGACAACGTAAGTTTGTTGACTATGATGCAAGATATACTTTTTATTATCCTGACTCTCGAGGAAAGCACAGAAGTATATACGGAGAACAATTACAAAAAGTACAAACCAGTACTTGGAAACAATTTATAAAAGAACAAAAAATAAGATCAAATAAAAAATTGTATGAACAGGATATTAATCCTGTGTTTCGTTGTTTAGAAGAAAACTATTTGGGCAAAGATGCTCCAAAAGTTAATACAGTATTTTTTGATATTGAAGTTGACTTTGATCCTGAGCGTGGATATTCAACCACCGATGACCCGTTTATGCCAATTACTGCAATTACTTGCTATCTAAGTTGGACAGATCAGCTTGTTACTTTTGCAGTACCACCAAAAACTTTAAACATGGCTAGTGCCAAACTAGCTACTGAGAGATTTGAAAATGTTATGCTGTTCGAAAAAGAAGCTGATATGCTTGATGCATTTTTAACTTTAATAGATGACGCTGATATTTTATCAGGTTGGAACTCTGAAGGGTATGATATTCCATACACTGTAGGAAGAATACAGAAAGTTCTAAGCAGTGACGACACAAGAAGATTGTGTTTCTGGGGAGAAAAGCCAAAAAAAAGAGTATTTGAAAAATATGGCCGAGAGCAATTGAGCTATGACCTAATTGGTAGAGTGCATTTGGATTTGCTTGAACTTTATAGAAAATACACATATGAAGAAAGACACTCTTACAGATTAGATGCTATAGGCGAACATGAACTAGGAGAAAAGAAAACTGTATATGAAGGATCATTGGACAACTTATACAATCATGACTTTGGTTTGTTTATAGAATATAACAGACAAGATACTGCACTACTGTCAAAACTTGAAAAAAAATTAAAATTTATAGAACTAGCAAATGAAATAGCACATCAAAACACAGTGTTGCTACAAACAACAATGGGTGCAGTGGCAGTTACAGAACAGGCTATTGTTAACGAAGCACACAGAAGAGGAATGATTGTTCCGGGTAGAGTAAGAAGAGCAGAAGGAGAACCAGTAACTGCCGCAGGAGCATATGTGGCAACTCCTAAAAAAGGACTGCATGATTGGATAGGCAGTTGTGATATAAACAGTCTATATCCAAGTGTGATTCGTGCTTTAAACATGGGTCCAGAAAGTATAGTAGGACAGATACGTCCAGTTATTACATCAGCTGAAGTCAACAGAGCTAGGTTCCAGAAAAAGTCTTTTGCGGCGGCTTGGGATAATCAATTTGGTAGTTGGGAATATCAGGCAGTCATGAAACAGGAAAAAGGCACAGAAGTAATTGTTGACTGGCAGGACGGAACCACAGTAAAAATGAGTGCGGCACAAATGTTCGATCTAATATTTGAAAGTAATAATCAGTGGATGCTATCAGCTAATGGTACAATTTTTACATACGAGTTTGAGGCAATTATTCCAGGACTACTTAAACGTTGGTATGCAGAGAGACAAGAAATGCAACGTAAAATGAACGAGTGCGGTGACAATGAAATTGAAAGAGAGTTTTGGGACAAAAGACAACTTGTTAAAAAAATTAACTTGAACAGTTTGTATGGTGCGATACTAAATCCAGGCTGTAGATTTTTTGATATAAGAATTGGACAATCAGTGACACTGACTGGTAGATGCATAACAAAACATATGGGAGCAAAAGTTAATGAAGTGATTACAGGCGATTATGACCACAGAGGTGAAGCAGTGATATACGGAGACACTGACTCTGTATATTTTTCAGCATTTAAATCATTACAAAAAGAGATAGCATCAGGAAAGATTCCATGGCAGAAAGAAAATGTAATTGAACTGTATGATAAAATTTCCACAGAAGTGAACAACAGTTTTACATCCTTTATGACTAAAGCATTCCATACACCAAAGACAAGAGGTGAAGTTATTGCGGCAGGAAGAGAACTTGTTGCATCTAAAGGCCTTTTTATTACAAAGAAGAGATATGCAGTATTATACTTTGACAAAGAAGGACAAAGATCAGACACAGCAGGAAGTCCAGGCAAAATGAAAGCAATGGGACTAGATTTAAAAAGATCAGATACTCCTGTGTTCGTACAAGATTTTTTATCGGAGTTATTAATGATGGTATTGACAAACAAAAACGAACAAGATGTATTAAAAAGAATATCAGAATTTAGGGCAGAATTTAGTGCAAGACCAGGTTGGGAAAAAGGATCTCCTAAAAGAGCAAACAACGTTACAATGTATCTTGAAAAAGAAATCAAACAAGGCAGAGCTAATATGCCGGGGCACGTTAGAGCTAGTATCAATTGGAATAGATGCAGAGAAATGTACAGCGACAAGTATTCAATGCCAATCACAGATGGAGCCAAAGTGATTGTGTGTAAACTAAAAAATAATCCCTTAGGATATACTAGCATTGCTTATCCAGTGGATGAAATGCGTATTCCAGAATGGTTTAAAGAATTAGCGTTTGATTCTGAAGCAATGGAGGCCACAATACTTGATCAAAAAATAGACAATCTTATCGGTGTATTGAATTGGGATATACAAAGCACAGAGACCACAAACACATTCAATAAACTGTTTGCAATTTAAATATTATAATGCTCAGTATCGAAGAAATAAAATTGGCTCTAAAAGTCTTAAAAAGGTTCAAACCTAAGGAACTTGCAAAATTTATTGAAAAATACACAACTGAACTAGAGGAACTTGCACACAAAGTAGACGCTTATAACAATGATCAAATACAACAAATGGACAAAACTACTTCTTGGTTTGAAGCAGATCTTAATTGGCGGGCTAATCACAAAGAAATAACAATAAATCCTTTACTTGATTTTTTAATTAAACAAAAAATAAATCAGTTCTCAAAAATGGGTGCTAGTGCTGGCTCATACAATAGTTTGGAAATAGGTCCGGGAGATGGTAGATTCTCAAAATTTTTTGTTGCATGGCGGTTAAATTTTTTTATTGATGTTTTAAAAAGATGTGAAAATAAGATTAAAAAAAAATTCCACCCACCACATTTTAAATATCTTAGATTTTACACAACAGACAGAACACAGTGTAAACCTATACCTAACAATAGTTGTAATTTTGTTTTTAGTTGGGACACTTTTACATTTTTCACGCAAAAGCATATTGACGAATATCTGAGAGATATTAACAGAATAATGATTCCAGGCGGATATGGACTAATTCATTACTGTGACGCCAACCATGATAAAGATTTACATGAAGCAAAACGTGGCTATTGGAACTACAATACTAAAGAACATATGAAAAAAATTGTAGAAAAAAATGGTTATGATGTAATTGAGATGGATCAGTTTATGAATGGTGCCAATTATTGTATATTTAAAAAGCCTGGTAATGGCAATCCTGTAGTCTACAAGGTTGTAGAAATACCAGTGGAAAAATAATTAATCAGTTGATCAAGATCTAAATATTCTATATAATAGTTTTATTATGATAGATATCTTGAAAGACATTGTCAAACACACGCATGGACTTGGATTCCTTGATCTTGTAAAAATTACTGGTACCAGTGATGCTACTGCTATTGATTCAATGGCAGAAGACAGATCAGTTATCTTGCAAGGATCTTTTCACAAACCACAATCAGGTATGATTGGCACTTTTGGAATGCCTCAGTTGAACAAACTAGACATTCACTTAAAATGTCCAGAGTACAAAGTAAAAGCAAACATATCAGTAATCACAGGCACTAGAAATAGTGCAGAAACACCAACAGGTATTCATTTTCAAAATGAAAAAGGTGATTTTAAAAATGATTACAGATTTATGAATGCTGAGATTATTAATGAAAAACTTAAGACTGTAAAATTTAAAGGTGTTAAGTGGGACGTTGAGATCGAACCAAGTGTGGCAAGTGTGCAAAGATTCAACTTTCAATCTGTAGCAAACACAGAACACAACTCTTTTGTTGTAAGAACAGAAGACGGCAACCTGATATTCACATTTGGTGATCAATCGTCACACGGTGGAGAATTTGTTTTTGCAACAGACGTGAAGGGCACTCTAAATAAAGGGTGGAGTTGGCCGGTAGCACAGGTATTACAGATATTAAAACTTTCTGATTCAGCAAAGGTTACACTACATTTCTCTAATGAAGGAGCAATGCAGGTTACAGTTGATTCAGGCTTAGGAAAATATCAGTATATTATTCCAGCTCAGGCGCAGTAATGACAGAAAAAAATAACAGGCAAGAACATTTAGGAGAGTACAGCAGAGACTTTGCTGTGTTCTTGCCGGCTATTTCAAACTTCTACAACACTTTTATAAGCAAACAAAGAGTTACAGACGGTGATCATATACCAAAAGACAGAATTCCAAAAGCATTTGAAAACGGTGTTGAAGGATTAAACTTTATTAATCCAGAAAAGGGTATGTTTACATATCCAACTGCATTGTATTCAGCGGGTCATGCCTGTTTAGACATGGAAAAAACAGCAGACAGAGATAGTATGTGTGTGAATCGAGATAGAAAATTTAGTACAATAGTAGGAGACAGCGGTGGATATCAAATAGGGAAAGGTGTTATTAAATTTGATTGGCAAGATTTTGAAGGGAACAAAGCCAACAAAGTACGATCAGATATATTAAATTGGTTAGAACTTACAAGTGACTGGGCAATGACTTTAGATGTGCCTACATGGGCGGCAGATGATTTAAATTCTCCAAAAACAGGATTAAAAAGTTTTCAAGACACACTAGACGGCACAATATATAACAATCAATTTTTCCAAAAGAATAGGCTAGGACAAACAAAACTACTGAACGTTTTACAAGGTGATGATTGGGAAACAGCACAAATTTGGTATGATAAAGTTAAAGATTTTGAATTTGAAGGTTGGGCAATGGGTGGTATCAATATGTGTGATATGGAAGTTATGTTGCGTAGACTTATAATAATGAGAGATGAAAAGAAACTAGATGGTAAAAATTGGATGCACGTACTAGGAACATCACAACTTGATTGGGCTTGTTTTTTAACACAGGTACAAAGACAAGTAAGAAAACATATTAACGACAAATTTACAATGAGCTTTGACTCTGCATCTGCATTTTTATCAACAGCAAACGGTTTGGTTTACACACATAACTTGTTTACTCCTAAAAGATGGAGTTACATAATGGAGAAAGCACCTGATGATAAAAAATTAAAAGGATCAAATATTCCGTTTCCTTTTAAAAGTGCAATTGGTGAAAGATTAACAATGGGAGATGTTTGTGCTTATGGTGAAGGCGACCTAAATAAAAATAATAAAGAAGGTAAAACTGCTTGGGATAGTTTTAGTTATTGTTTAATGATGGCCCATAATGTTTACAACCATATAAGAGCAGTGCAGATTGCAAATGACATGAATGATATTGAAATGATAAAACATCAACCAGATGTTAAGCATTGGAGAAAAACTAAAGATTCGGACTCAACAGATGAATTCAGTGACTTCGTTCCGCGAAACATACTGTACTTTAACACACTTGTAGAACAAGTTTTTACCAGTGAGAAACCAATGGAAGTGATTGATCGTGCTAGTGGATTCCTTGCAGATATAAGAGGCACTAGATGGGCAAGAGCAACAGGTGGTGGCAAAGGTAAAAACAACTTCTCAAGTTTATTTGAATAGGAGGAGACATGGTAAAGAAAAACAAAGACAAGAAATATAAGAAACTAGTTGAAACAAAAAAATACTTAGATAGTAAAGTGGCAGAACTTACAAAAGATCGTAAAAAAGACCGAAGTTGGGATATGAAAGCAACTTTGGTAAGACTTAAAAAACAAAAAATAAAAATCAAAGACGAAATAGCTAGAATCAGTGCAAGGTTCAATAAACTTACCAAAGTTAAGTAAATTGACAAAAGCTGGTTCTGTGTTATAATTGTGGTATGCAAAGAGACTACACAACAGGCTATAAAGAAGATGTAAAAGTGTTCTCCGGAATTGAAATAGAACATACGCCGGCATATGGTAAACAAACACTTTTTCTAGCCAGAAATGACTTAACATTTGATCAAATTATTAGTCTAGCTGTGGCATCAGATGCCGAAGCAATATATTTTGGTGCAAACAGAACATATATGCACAGTCACGCAATGCAAGTAGCACAAATACATCAACTACTCGACAGAGGATATTGGGTTACAGTAGATTATCCATATGAATTACATAGACTCGTTTCCAAAAAGTTTGCAACTTGTTGGACAGATGAAAAATTTATTCCATTTTGTTC
>MDTB01235043.1_pt1 | contig 14282 bp, 25 predicted proteins | sample 811161 | NCBI WGS metagenome assembly MDTB01 (sample SAMN05326650, study PRJNA326480) | marine metagenome | isolation source: seawater | place: Mediterranean Sea | collected 2009
GATTCCTTCTTGTCCATAGTTCTAGTACATCGAAAGATGCATTATCACAAATGGTATTGTAATTGGTCCGATTAAGAATGCTACGAATTTACAGACTTCACAGACATGGCACACGGTGTCATTATCTTTTAGGTTTTCAATTTTTTGCACTACAATCCTCGCACCAACTCTTAGTTGTGCAGTAGTCATAGTGACTTTCCTCTTATTACTTTACGTTATAAAAATAATGATTTCTTAGACGTAAAAAATCATTGACATTACTATATATACAAACTGTATTTTCTACCAGATTTTAATCATATTTGAGAAATCATTTTTATTATAAAACGTAGATAAATTTTTATGTTGCAGTTTAAATGTCTCTTTTAAACCTACTTTTTCAACTAAATCATGAACACTTACTTTCTCACCATTTGAATCAACCGTACTCCAAAAAACTGGAGTTACTGCACCACCTCTAAATCTTTCTGCAGTTAAATTTCCTTCTAAATCTGAACCTGAATCTCCTGTTAATCTTCCTTCATTCATAGTGCTAGAATGTACTAAACCATCACCACTTCTACCTACTAACATAGATTGACTTACTTTTTCATAGTTATTTTTTCCTTCTAAACTTTCTGGTATGTCACTAGTAATACCTCGATAAGTCAGTAAACCTTGTTCTATAAGCATAGGTAATGGCCCAGGAGGAGAATATAAATCTTGAAGTACAAAGTTTGGTTTACAATATTGTGCAAAGTCTTTTTTAATATCAGATGCTTTATAAGTTAAACCTTCATCGGGTCTATCATGGTTGAGTAACATAACCGCATCAAATTTAACATCTGAAGGAACATCAATAGTATAACCAGAAAACACATTTTCACCAAGAGCATATTGTTTTGATGCACTAACCATTTTTACACCATATTGTCCATACAAATAATGAAACAGACTGTTACCAGGCGGCATTGCTACATATAAATTTAAAGGACAAGTTAAAAACTTTTGCCAGACAGGAGCAAAATGTTGAACTAAAGTATGTGTTGGACAAAATACATCTGATGTTGTATTTAAATAAGGTATTGTTGTATGGTCTCTATTATATAAATGGTTATGTTTCCTGTCATTCCAATTAGGTATAACTAACACATTGTTTCCACCAATAGTATTTGCTAGAGATAATAACATTTGATGTGGAATATGACTACCTCGACTCATAACTCTAGCAATTATTTTATTTGGTATAACATTTGGGTCTAACCAAGATGCATTCGAGTTACAATAATATTCTAACTTGTCATGTAACTCATTTGTGATAACAGACAACTCGTTTAAATTAAGATATTGATAACTAAATTCGTCTCCATCAAAATTACTTAACACCGCTGTTTTCATATCAACCTTTATATATTCCTTGTATTAAGTCTTCAAATGCCTCAATCTTTTCTAAACGATTAGGCCATTTAATTAATTCTTTTTCAGGGTTCGCTTTTAAATTGTTTAGTAATGGTTGTATTGCACTAAATAGTTTATCAAGTTTATCTTGAGTTGCCTCTACAGTTGATGATGTTTCAGATACTTTTTGTTCAATCTCTTGTACTGTATCGAGTTCGTCTTCGTCTACTAATGTAAATCCAAAATCAAATATTTCTTCTGCCATAATATTACCTTGTCCATTTATTTATATATCGGATTACTGTATATACAAATAATCCACCTATCACATAAATTATGCCTTCACCCCAACCAGTGTTAGTTAATAGTTGTTCTAATGCACCAAAATCTATGTCCATGTTTCTCTCCTTTAATGTAGTATTTATACTTGACATTATCTGTATGACCACGTATAATTGTAAACAATGACTCAAATATTTAATCGAGGTGGTTCCCTACGGTATGACATGAAGGGTAAAAAACGTAAGAATCATCTAGCAAATCCAGTCAAAAAACCCAATAAAATACTCGCAAAGCAGAAACAAGTCTCTTTAGAAGTAACAAAAGAAATCAAACGAAAACAAGAAGAACGAGAACTTGCAAAGCAGGACTTCTTCGATAGACTCAGAAAGTCTGTATGTGACAATACTAAACAAGATAAGAAAGTCTATTCTGGTGAAAGAAAACTCATGGGTATTGCAACTATGCATAAGTCTAATGCAGTACCTATCTTTGAAGATAACAAACAACTTGCAAAAGATATTGCAAAAATGCGAAGATAATGGTTGACAAATGTTGTTAGTGTTGTTATAATAACAACATAAATTAGAGGTATAAATGTCAAGTCAACATAACGAAAAAATTCACGAACAAATCGAAATGCATTTTTTAGTAGAGAGTGCAAATTATTCATTCGAAAATTTATTAGATGAACTGCAAATGACTTATCAAGAAGCATATGAAGAGAAGTTTGTTTATGACGATTTAATTGATTTAGTAGTTCAAAAAAGAATTGATGAATTAACAGAGAGGTAAATATGTCAGTTAGTTATAGTTATAGAGAAAGAAAGTTATCAAAAGTACTTAATCTTTTGAAAGGCGAAAAAGAAAAGAAATTTTTTCGTTCACTTTATCATAGTCTACCAGCAGTATCTAAAAAATATATGAAAGATGCTCTGGCATTTCAAGTATATGAAAGATATCAAAACGAAGAACTTGATTCTTTGGGTCATGGTATTCTTAGTGAGTTTTCTCCACAAGAAGATATTATTGAAAACTTTTACTTAGAATGTAAAGAAAAAACTCCTTTTATAAAAGCATTTCATTCTCCAATCTCTAGATTGATTTGGAGAGAAAGACTTAAAAGTCCTAAATGTTTTTATCTTTATGGGCATGAAATTAATACTCTTGAGAATGTATCATGATATTTTTGACAGATTGTAAAACGTTAGAAGAATACTGCGAAAAGAAAACTGCAGAATACAAAGCAAATGGTTGGTCAACAGTCAGTTGTCAAATAGAATTTTACAACGATGCTGGTGTGTATACTCTTGAAGATGCTATCAAATGGGAACTTTATGGTACGTATTCAGACATACATAAAGATGCTCGTGGGTTTAGACCTAGATTTAACTTTTTAGAATATACTGTAAACGAACTTGAAGAAATGATTAACGATGTTTCAGAAGAAGCAAAAGAAATTGCAGAAATGGAACGAAGAGAAGAAAGACGTGCATGGGTAAATCTTAGAAAAGAAATTGTTGACCATGCAAAGTATTTTAATATTCCTTTGAAAAAAGCATTAGAAGAAAACATTATAAATGCAGATGTCATGTATGGCAATACTGGTCAAGTAGATTTAGGGTATTACTGTTATAAAAGAGGTATACCTTTTTCAAAGTACAAAGTTATTACTAAAGTCTTAGAGCAAAAAGTCGAAAAGAAATATGGTGATAAAATAGTAAACATAGAGGTGTGATAATATGAAACTTGTTTTAAAAACATACAAAGGTGATATCTTATCAAGGGTTGAACAAAAAGAACCCTTGTCAAAAAGATATTTGATTGAAAGAGAAAGTGGCGAAGTGATTCAGTTAAACTGTTATCATTATGGACCACATCAAGCAGAAGCAATATTGAGAGGTGAACCATGGGTTATACACAAGTAGTCTTGACAATTTTTGTTTCATTGTATATAATACTACTCTTAAGTTACATGGGAATAGTATAATGATGTACATTGATTATATAATTGTTATTGGTTTTTTATCTTTCGGAATTTATGCTGGTTTTTTATTCTATAAAGATGCAGTTGAAAGAAGAAAAATAAAAAAGCATATTGATAGTCTACCAGAAAAAAGAGAAGATAGACCTGGTGTTTCTATCAGTAATAAACCACCACTCACTGGTAAAGGTCAATTTGATAAACAAAGAACTACATATACAGAAGGTGATAATACATGAATGTTTTTTATTTAGACCACCACACACAAAGATGTGCAAAGCAACATGTCGATAAACATGTTGTTAAAATGATAGTTGAGTATGCTCAGTTATTATCAACTGCTCATCGTGTTCTTGATGGTGAAGAATATGAAGGTAGAACTGCAAACAATCGCAGAATTCGTAGATTTAAAATGGCAGATTCAAACATAGAAAATACGTTGTACAAAGCAAGTCATATTAATCACCCTTCTAATATTTGGGTTAGAGAAAGTAAAGCACATTATCAATAGTTATATAATTTGTTTATGAATCTATGTGTTGAGTATACTTGGCGATATGGTAAGATTCATTCTACAGAAAGATTGTTAGGTAAATTACTAGCAACTCCACCTAAGAATATAATGGATAATGGGTTCGTAGAACCTCCACAAGCAATGCCAGATTATTGTAAAGTCCCTGGGGACTCGATTAGAGCATATCAAACGTATTATGTCAATGAGAAGATTGGGTTTGCAAAGTGGACTAAACGTGATATACCAGATTGGTTTGTCGCAGAAGCATATGCAGGATTTGGTGAACCTGCAGGTTATGCCAGTTAATTTAAAAAAACACTTGACATATTTTGTGTCACTTGTTATAATAACAACTTAAATAAATAAGTCAGAGAGGTAAAAATGGCGACAGAAATACATAAAGAAACACTTCCAGCAATGATGAAGTATGCCTTTAATGAAGGTAAAATACCAGAGAGAGACAAACAGTTTGTCAAAATGATATTAGGTGGTGGTAGTTCATCTGGTGTATATAAAGAAGAACTAGTTCTTCATAAGTTAGGTTATGAGTTAAATGAAAATATTCGTGACTATGATGGGTATGTAGACGGCAGACCAGTAGAAGTGAAATCTGAGTCTTATTCTCCTATATCAGAAACAAACAAAACAAAGCAACCATGTAGAGGTGGTATTGCATTTAGTGCCCCGGTAAATCCAAAACAAAAAGCAAATCAGTTTAGTAAAGATAACATGTTATGTGTAGCAACTAGTTGGACAAATAGTGGTAAATGTATTGCTATAATTGAGTTTGATTGGAAAGAATGTAAACTTCATGACAAAATGAAAAATTACAAAGCAAAATCAACAACTGCATTTAAAGGAACTGCAAGTGATTTTAAAGACTGTAAAAGTTTAAGAGTTAGATATGCAAATCCTAAATACTTAAAGTATTTAACTACACCAATGCAAGAAATTTTAAAAACTAGTATCATGGCAGATATAGATGCTTTACCTAAAGAAGAAATTCTAGCAGAAGTCTGTAAAAGTGACTTTGAGCAACTTAAAGAAATGTATTTCGAATGTCTCATATCTTCTTAGAACTTGATAGAATTTCTACAGTTAAAAATCTTATAAATAATATTGTAGACGTAGAATTTCTTAAAGAGAAAGACGGTCATACAAGAGTCATGAAATGTACTCTAATGGAATCTGAAATACCAGATGATAAAATGCCAAAGTCAGAATTACTTTGGCACTATCAAGATACAGATAGAGTTATCAAAGTGTTTGATTTAGATGTCCAACAGTGGAGAGCATTTAGACTGGAGAATGTAATAAAGTTTGACATTTGTTGATTCTCCTGATATAATACACAGAATACAAAAAATACGTGAGAATACATGGAAGAAGTAAGAGAGAGTTCATCTTATGATAATTATCTAGATACAGATAATAGAATTCAAGATGACTACAAAGCAACATTAGATAAGTATGTTGGTGAAGAACTGACTACTGCCCTCCCCGATAAAGTTTTAACAAGAGAAGAAAAAGCAGGTGTACATAAAGTTTTATATGTGCATTTTCGTAATGTCGATGACATGGCAGAATACTGCTCTTTGATTGGTCAATGTGTTGACTACAAAACTAAAGTTGCATTTTATCCACAAGCAGACCCAGAGACTTCACTATTTGGTGAAGAAGAAGAACCTACTGGTATTAAGATAGATAAAAACTTATTACTTCCTCGTTCTAAAAACAAGAGTGATTCAGCATTAGATATAGAAATCAATGAAGGTGTTACAGATGTCAATGCAAAATGGAAAGAACATTGGGTTGACATGCCAGAATATGTGCAAGAAGAAAACCCATCGTTTCGTACAATACATATGCATTTTCGTACAGAGAAACATTATCAAGACTTTGCTAAACGTATTGGTCAAGAACTCACAGAAAAAACAAATGCTATCTGGCACCCTAAGTTAGATATCACAAAGAATAGATTTCTTCGATGGGTGGATGATGGATTTACTTTTCCACTCAGACACCCAATGTATATTGTCTCGAAGGGTCGTGCAGATTCAATGATTACATCTAGGTCTTTATCACGTATGAAGATACCACATTACATCGTTGTCGAACCACAAGACATGCAAGACTATGACAAAGCACTTGACACGTTTGATATTCGTCAATATGTGACATTACTAGAAGCACCATTTTCGAATCATGGTGATGGACCCGGTCGTGCCAGAAACTGGGCATGGGACCATTCAATTAGTATTGGTGCAACAAGTCATTGGGTACTAGATGATAATCTAGCAGACTTCTATAGATTACATAACAATGAAAGAATACGATTCGAAAGTTCTACAGGTTTTCGTGTCATGGAAGATTTCGTTGACAGATACGATAATGTTTATATTGCTGGTCCTCAGTATCGATTCTTTATCGCACCAAATCAAAAGTATCCACCATATGTTGCAAACACTAGAATCTATTCTTGTTTATTAATACGTAATGATTGTAAACATAAGTGGCGTGGTAGATACAATGAAGATACTGATATCTGTTTAAGAGTTATGAAAGATGGTGATGTTTGTTTACAGTTCAATGCATTCATGCAGGGTAAGATGGCAACTCAAACAGTTAGTGGTGGTAATACTGCAGAATTTTATCATGCAGAAAATACAGATGCAATGAAAGAAGGTTACAATACTGATGGTACTATTAATAAGTCGCAGATGTTGGCAGACATGCACCCAGACGTTGCCACGGTCGTCTGGCGATACGGAAGATGGCATCACCATGTCAACTATAATCCATTTAAAAAGAATAAACTTAAATTCAAAGATAACATACATCTATCTACAGGTGTGAATAACTACAATATGATTCTCGATAGAAATTTTCAAGACCCGAGATTCAGTAAGTGAAAATAGTTTTACCCTACTCAGCACATAAAGGTTTCGATATCAATTCGACTAAGATGGTTGGTGGAATAGAAAAGTTTATTAAAGATGTTGCAGATAATTTTGATGTCATACCTGTTCGTGTGACAGAAGAAGATAAGAAAGCAAACAAGATAAGACAGATAGTTGAATCAACAATTGGTCGACACGAACCAGACATGCTCATGTTAAATCAATTAGGTATGGGTAATTATCTTTCGAAACTAGGCATACCAATCGTTGCAATCTGGCACGAACCACTGATTAGAACTATTGCACTTGAAAACAAATGTAGTTATTTAAAACAATTGCAATCGTTAAATGCTCATGTTTATATGGTAAGTGAATATCAAGAAGAGTGGTTTAGAGAGCAATCAATTAGAACTACTGGGTCAGACTTCGATGAAATACATGGTCACATTCACCCATCTTATTTAAAAGGTAATGAAGTAGTTTCTACAGAATATGAATATGACGTAGGAACAATTGGTTCTGCATATGAAAGCAAGAATCCATTTTACGTTCACAAACAATCTGATAATGAATTAGATAGTTTAGTATTAACAAATGATATTGCATATAAAAGTAATGCAGAATATTTAGATAAGAATAGAGATTGGCAAAAACCCCAAACAACTTTATTTGACTTAGACCATAATGTTGTTCTTGAAACAATAGCAAAGTGTAAAGTATTCTGTTCAACATGTCCAGAAGAGTCATATGGTATTACTGCTCAAGAGGCATTGGGTCATGGACTCCCTACAATATTAATTACAGATAAATCTAATAAACATGCAAGTGAATCAATAGCAGTAGATAAAACTCACTATCGAAAACTACCGAAGAATTGTAGCAAAGCAGACTTTGTTGCGACAGTAAAAGAGTTAGGTAAATTACCACTAGCACAAACTAGATTAGATATCTCAGAAAAAACTAAAGCAAAACATAGTCTACAAAATTGGAAGCAACAATTAGAAAATATCTTCGATAAACGTCTTGCAGACAAGAACGTAAGAAATTCACTGGTTGACTTTTTTGTTTGAATATGTTATAATAGTGTATTAGACGAGAGGTGTATAAATATGAATAGAGAACTATTTGTGAAAAAGAAGAAGCAATATAACCCTAACCCCAAACCATTTGAGTGGGAACATGGTAGTTATAATGCTGGTGAAATAATAAATGGTAGTTGGGTATACTACGACTACTATGGCAAAGACGTTGACAATCCAGAAAATAATAGATACGAAGAAAATCCCCATACTTTTAAATGGGCATTTACAGACGATAAGTATGGTAATTATACAAGTCTTATCATAACTCATAAACATATAAAAATAATCGAGAACAATGCACCTGTCACACCCTATGGTTTGAAAAGGTGGATATGTGACGTAATCTTAAAGGAAGAAAATGACGAAACCAGAGAAAGAAACAACAAAAAAGCAAGAGCAAGAAGAAGCAGTAAATAATAATTTTCTAACAAAGAAAAAGTTTACTGAAATGATTCTTGAATCTGTTAAGAATGATGGGCATGGATACATTGATGCTATTGTCCATATATGTGAAACGAACAACATAGAATTAGAAGACATAAAAAAATACATATCTCCAGCAATCAAAGACCAAGTTGAAGCAGAAGGTATGGATTTGCATATGTTACCTAAAGGGAATACATTGTTTTGATAATAAGGGAATCACGAATAGAACCGTATGACATTTTAGATTTAATTGAATTAACAAAGATATCTAATACTAAACAAGCAGTAACACAAGGTAAAGATACTTCATGGAGAAAAACATTAAGATATGAGATTGGACATACAATGTTTCCTGAACTATGTGAAAGAATTGAAAGTGTTACTAATGACGGAACTAAAGTAAAACAATTTGATTTGCTACTTTATAAAAAAGGTTATTATTATAAAAAACATAGAGACGTTCTTAAAAAAGAACAAAGAACATGGACTTCTGTTACCATGATTGACAAGCAAGACTTGTCTGGTGGTGAATTAGTGGTCTACGTAGACGATGATGAAGTCGTTGTCGATTTAGATATCGGTGAAACTGTCGTTTTTAAATCAAGTTATTATCACGAAGCGAAAGAAGTGTTAAGCGGAAATCGTTTAGTGTTAGTAGCATGGTTAAATTAATGCTTGACTTTATTTGTGCAAACAAGTATAATGACAGCAATTTTATATTATGTGTAAGTGGACAAAAATAATACAACGAATACAAAGGAGAAATACATGTCATTCGCAAACTTAAAGACCAATAGAACAGATGTCTCAAAACTCGTTTCTGCCGTGCAAGAAGCATCAGGCGCCACAACTCAGAAGAAATCATATGAAGATGAAAGATTCTGGAAACCAACTGTCGATGAATCAGGTAATGGTTATGCTGTTATCAGATTTTTACCAGCAGGAGAAGGTCAAGAACTACCATGGGTAAGATACTTTGACCATTTCTTCAAGGGACCTACAGGTCAATGGTATGTAGAGAAGTCTCTTACATCTATTGGTCAGAAAGACCCATTGGGTGAATTGAATTCTAGATTATGGAATTCTGGTATCGATGCAGATAAAGAAACTGCAAGAAATCAAAAACGTAGACTACATCATGTAGTAAACATTCTTGTTGTCTCAGACCCTGCAAACCGTGCCAATGAAGGTAAAGTCTTTTTATATGACTTTGGTAAGAAAATCATGGACAAAGTTATGGACGTGATGCAACCTCAATTCCCTGGCGAAGAACCTGTTAACCCATTTGACTTTTGGGCAGGTGCAGACTTTGAATTAAAGATTACTAATGTTGCTGGTTACAGAAACTATGATAAATCTTCGTTCAAACCTACTACATCATTATATGATGCAGACGAAACTAAACTTGAAGCAACATACAACTCTATGTATAATGTTGCAGAGTTCGTTGACCCTACTCAATATAAGACTTACGATGAACTAAAGCAGAGACTATCTGTAGTTCTTGGTGAAGCAGTTGGTGAAGGTATGACTCAAAAAAGTGAAGACTTAACTAAAACAGCAGAAGCAGTTGAACCATCTTCGATGGAAACACCAGTTGTATCTGCGAGTGCGCCAGCACCAGAAGTTAATGCTACTGAATCAGATGATGAAACTTTGAGTTATTTTGCTAAATTGGCAAATGACGAATCGTAAAACTTGTTGATATAAAAACAAGTTTTTAAGGGCGATACTAATTACCTCTCAGTATCGCCCTTTTTTTATCCCCTACTTTTTTTTCTGATGTTTATTGCTGGTTCTAAATTACCAGTCAAAACTAGTGAATCACCTTGTGATGAAGAACTATTATTTGTTGAGTTATCTATTATTACTGTTTCTCTTGACTCTTTTCTTGATTCAGCGGCCGCTATTGCATCTGTTCTTTCCATTTGGTTTTGTTTTTCTAGATTGTTTTTATTTCGTCTTCCGCCAGTAGTAGCACCACCTCCAGATTCTTTACCTGTAACATCACTACTTCCACCTGCCATGACTTCTTTATATTTTCTAGTAAATGCTTCACCCGGTGATTCACCACCTGGTAATAATGCTCCTAAGGCCGCTAGACCTCCAGCGACAACTGCCACAAAGAATTTACCTATACCTAAGAGAATTCCTCCAATACCACCTAGACCTTTTTTAATTGTCGCTCCATCAAATGTAAATATACCTACTATGATATCTTTTATACCTGTTACAAAACCTGTGATGCCATCAAATATAGTACTAAACAAACCAGCAAAAGAAAAACTATCTAGCAATTCTGCAAAATTTTCAAACCCAAGTTTACCTGCTATGAAAGATACACCTTTTTTCAATAAATCTAATGGCATACTAATTAATGCATTAAAGGCGCCTTTTACAAATCCACCTAATCCTGCAATTAATTTATCTAAAAAACTACCTTCTGTGTTTGTAAAATCTTTAAATGCCTGTGTAACACCACCAAAAAGACCAATAACTACTTGTAATGGTATTAATAATTTACTACCAATTGCGGCAAAACCACGAAAAAAACTACCAATAGTACCAAAGAATTTTGATAAAACACCACCACCTTTTGCAACTTTACTAACAATACCAAAAACACTTCGTATAGTTTTATTTAAACCAGCAAATGCTTTTATTATAAATTTAAAAGGTTTAAGGAGTGTGTTAAAAAAACTACCCATTCTACCAAAAAATCCTAACTTCATAAACTGTCCGACAGAATTTCTTGCAACTTTCAAACTATTAAAACCTGCTTTAAATTGTTTTGTTATATTAGCAAAAGTATTACTAATTGCTCTAAAAAATTTACCTACTTCTGGATTCAATCGATTAAATCTTCCAACAAATGCTTTTGATAAGTTTCGTATTCCAACAAGTGCTTTGTCAAGTCTAAATAATTTGCCAATTGCTCCTGTAACTAATGCAATTTGACCTGCTATAGCACCAACTAAACCTGTTGCCAGACCAGCAATTGCACCAGCAATCATGGCAAAATAACTACCACCAAAATCTAATGATTCTATATCACTACCAGTTGCGGCACCCATTGCGCCTTCTTTCGTGACTTGACCTTGTGCTTCTCTAGATGATTCTAAATCATCACCTTCTTTATCTCGTCTTTCTGCTTTAAAGAATTGTTCAAAGGTTTTAGAAAGTCCACCTAATAAGTCTTCTTGCACTTTTCTAGATTGTGCAATGTTCTGATTAAGATTAGAGTCTCTTTGTCTCTCTTCTTCGTTGTTAATTTTGAGTTGTTCTACAACTGCACCTAAAGTTGCCATACTTCTATTTATACTTCGATTGCTCGTTTTTCTGTCTTTCTTCTTCTTTTTTTATCCAATCTAATAATAATGTAATGTAAATTTCCCTTTCCCATGGTATCATATTTTCTAGTTCTGTCAAACTGTACTTATGATGTTGCATCATCGCAAAGTTAGTCTGATAATAATTTGTCAGACTATCATGCGAAAGGTTTAGGAGAAAAAATCAGAAATACCTTTAAGTTTTCTGTCGTTTTCATGCCCACAGTTAGAACAAGTAAAGTTAACAGTATCTTCTAATTGTGGCATATTTTGTACATAGTCTGCAATAGATTGAAATTGTTTAGAACTCATTGACTCAACAAATTCACTTAACTCTTTTACTGAAACTTCATCTGCACTAATTCTGTTTTCTTCATTAATTACTGCATCAATACAATTATTAATTACCATATAACTAAACTCAGTTTCAGTTTGGTCTTTACCATAATTTTTGATAAATGCCTCAAAAGATGGATACTTTAATTCTACAGAGATATTATCTGTTAATTCAATAACATTGTTTATCTCTGGAACTTCAACTTTAAGTTCTGCTAAATTAATTGTTTGCTCATGCATTGTTCCACATTCAGAACATGCAACATTAATTTTAGTTGTTTCACCTACAGATTTACTACGTATTTGTGTAAACATATACTCTACATCAAATGAAGTAAATGTTTTAGGATTTAGTTTTTCGTTAACACATGCAACAATTGTATCTACCATTGCCTGCATCGCCTGTTTTTCATCTTTAGACTCAAATGCAAGAAGAAGTATCTTTTCTTCTTTTACTAAGTAAGGACGATAACTCACTTTTTGCCCCGATGACGGAATTGTCAACTCGTGAGTTGGGGTTGCATTTAATTTTGGTAATGCTCCACTCATAATATTCTCCTATATTATAATCTATCTATAAGTGTACTTGTAAACCCGCCAAGCATTTTGTTTTTGAGTTTATCTTTCACTTTTTCACCGACAACATCAATTGCTTTATCAATGATTCTATCTTTCAAATTACCTTCAACTATTTTAAAGTTTTTATACGATAACTGAACGTTCACTTCTAGTAAACCATCTAGTTCACTAGTCATTTCGAAACTATTTATAGTAGTAGGATATGCTTTGTCTAGTCGACAAGAATATGTTACACCTTCTGCCATATACCTCAAACCTGTATCACCTAATAAACCTAAATCAAAAGTACCATTTGCTAAGTCAAGTGGACCGATTGGCGGTATTACATCTTTTAGTGCATCTGGTAGTTTATTGTCAAATAACTTTTTAGGTTGTAACAATGGATTTTCTGCACCTTTTTTAAGTGCTTGAATGATTACTGGATAGGTATAATCATTTAAATAACCGACTTCTTGTTCTTCTTGATTGACTGCTTTTGATTGCCAAGCATGAAAGTAATCGATGATTCTCATGTCATTTAAACAATAGAATGTTAAAGTTACATCGTCACTAGCATAACCATTTGCAACTTTCATAGTTGTCATACCCATAAATCTTTCTGTTGATAGTATTTGTCTACCTGGTATTTGTGCGGCCTTACAGAGAATATCCATATCTTCTGTTCTGACACCAATAATTGGTGGCAAAAAAACACGATAGAGGTTGGCCATTGCAAGACCCTGACCTTCACTTACTCTACTTTTAAATGTATCTATTACTCCTGTTGTCATATCATTTTCCTGCTATCTGCATAGACTTTAGTTTGTGTTGCTTTTTGGAATTGAGCAGTTGGTAGAAATGTAGCAATCTCCCATTCTGGTGCCTTGACTTCTGCAAACTTACTCTTTACTTGTGCATTTAAATAATGTTTGATACAAGGTTCGTAATACTTTAACTTACTTGTACTTGCTAACAATCTTACTGTTAAGTCAAACTTTGCATTATCGCTTTTCTTACTTGTGACATTGTCCATTAATGCATCAAGAAACTTTGCACGAAGCGTTGGTGGCAAATAATGTAGATTCAATCCTAGAAACCCACCCTTTGCAGGTTTGATGACAATAACTAATGGAAAAGTATCATAGTACGGTAATGTCTGTTTAAATTTTGGGTCATAAAAGAACATCTGCATTGACCCGATAATTCGTCTACCACCACTGCTGACTTCATCTTCTTTCATGAGTTCTTCTCTATTAATACCTCGTATCGTTCTCGCTTTCTTCATAAACCATGCTCTACTCTCTTCGGTTCGTGGAGTAATTTGATTACGAAATGCCGCGAGTTCTAGTTTCTGAAAGATATTTGACATACTTCTATTTATACTTATTTCTTACGTCTTGTAAAAGGTTTTAAAGGTTTTGTAGATTTAGGCAGAATACCCATAGAATTAAGTGTCTTTTCTGTCCAGACTTGAAACTCATAACCATTGTCTTTTGC
>MDTB01075907.1_pt1 | contig 14281 bp, 14 predicted proteins | sample 811161 | NCBI WGS metagenome assembly MDTB01 (sample SAMN05326650, study PRJNA326480) | marine metagenome | isolation source: seawater | place: Mediterranean Sea | collected 2009
AAGATAGAGAGTCTCAATATGAAATGCTTAAAAAATTAGAACTTACTTATGGGGACCATATTAAGATAAAAAATTATTGTAGAAAAAAAAAGATTATTTTTTTTTCAACTCCTTCAGACATTGAAAGCGTAAGTCTGCTTGAAAAAATTAATGTACCTTGTTACAAAATTTCTTCTGTTGATCTAAATAATTACGAGTTAATCGAAAAGGTTTGCAAAACTAAAAAACCAATAATTATTTCAACCGGTATGTCTGATATAAGAGATGTTATTCAATCAAGAAAAAAAATACTCAAATTTAAAAATAAAAAAATTATTTTTCTACACTGTGTAAGTTCCTATCCAACCAAAAACACAGACTTAAACCTCAATAGTATTCAATTTTTAAAAAATAAAGTAAAATCTCTTATTGGGTTTTCTGATCATACCGTTGATTATTTAGGTTCAATTTTGTCTGTTGCCTGCGGAGCATGTGTGATTGAAAAACATATTACATTAAGCAAAAAAATGATTGGGCCCGATCATAAGATTTCAATGGGCCCCAAAAATTTTATAGATATGATAAAAAAAGTGAGAGAAACAGAATCTATTCTAGGAAAAAAGGAAAAAAAAATGAATATCTCAGAACAAAATACATACAGCGTTACAAAGAAAGTATTTGTTGCAAAAGATACGATAATGAAAGGAAAAAAGCTGAAATTAAGTATGCTAAATTTTAAATCCGCAGGTAAGGGTTTGAACCACAGAGAAATTAGGCCTTTTTTAGCAAAAAAAGTAAAGAGAACCATATTTAGAAATACTCCAATAAAAAAAATATTCTTTTAATGAAATACAAGATTTGTTTTGCAATAACTTCTAGAGCTGATTTTTCATTAGCATATCCAATAATAAATAAGTTTAAAAAAATAAAAAAATTTAAAATATCTGTTGTAACATCTGGATATTTATCAGGAAAAAAATATGGGAAAAAAATAGATTTAGTAAAAAAAAAATTAAACAAAGTAGATTTGGAAATTAAAAACTTTCCAAAAAAAGATACCGATTTTGAGATTACAAAATCTCTATCAGATGGGATTTTAAAATTTTCAAATTTTTTTAATAAAACGAAGCCTGATTTTTTATTTGTTTTTGCTGATAAATTTGAGATGCTGGTACCAGTAATTAGTTCAATTCAATTTAAAATACCAATTTGTCATGTAGAGGGAGGAGATATAACCGAAGGAGCAATAGATGATAATATTAGGCATGCTATAACTAAATTAAGCCATATTCATTTTGTTTCGACAGAAAAATATAAAAAAAGATTAATCCAATTAGGCGAAGATAAAAAAAAAATTTTAGTGTGTGGCTCTCCAAGTTTAGACCTAATAAACAAATTAAAAGTTTATTCAAAATCAGAAATAGTGGAAAAATTTAATCTAGATCCAAATAAAAAGATTGTTTTGTGTACATTTCATCCGGTTACAAACGAAATTAAAAATACAGAAAAGTACATTGATAATATTATAAATAGTTTTAAAAAAAATAAATTTAATATTATATTTACATCACCAAACGCTGATTTATCAAATCAAATAATTGTAAAAAAAATAAAAAAATTTTCAAGAGAGAATACATACGTAAAGTATTTAAAAAAATTAAATTATTTAGAATATCTTAGTTTTATGAAAAATTGTGATTTTATGATTGGAAACTCCTCAAGTGGTATTATTGAATCGGCTTCACTAAATGCTAAAGTTATAAATATTGGATCAAGGCAAAAAGGAAGGTTGATCCCGAAAAACGTAATTTCTTGTGGTTACGACGAAAAACAAATAAAATCAGCTATTAATAAAATTATTAAATTTAAGCCAAAGTTTTTTAATCCTTATTATAAAAAAAATTCTTCCAAAATGATTTTAGATTTTTTTATTTCAAAAATGAGTCAAAAAGACCTTGTAAATAAAAAATTTAAAGATATAAAATAATCCATGGATATAGGTGCTTTAACAAGAAAAATTTATCTAAAACAGCATAAGAGAATTTCGAAAAATAAAAAAGCTTTTGATAGAATATACGGTATATATTCTGATCAATCATATGGATTAGGCGACAAATGGTTTAAAAATAAAATTTCCTTGGATGCTGGTTGCGGAAATTTTGGTGCGCTAACTTTAAGACTTTCAAAATTAGGCTGTAAAAAAATTTATGCTTGCGATCTTGGAAAAAAATGGATTAAACCAATGAAAAATAGTTTAATAAATAGGGGTGTTAAATTAGATAATATTGAATTTAATGCTGGCGATATTTTAAAATTAAAATATAAAAAAAACTTTTTTGATTTTGTTGCAGTGAATGGAGTTTTGCCTCATTTAAGAAATAAAAAAGAAATACAAAAAGGCTTTTCTGAAGGCGCAAAGGTATGTAAAAAAGGAGGGTATTATTTTACTTCTTTTGGAGTTTCAGGCGGCTTGATCCAGGCAGTAATTCTTCCCGCTATAAGAAATCACTATAAATTAAATAAAAAATTTAGACAATTTATAGATAATATTAGTGCTAAAGAAATTAATAAAATTTTAAGATTTATAATTAAAGTAAACAGAAAAAATAAGGGTCCAACCATTAGTTACAATTTTTTAAAAAATCTGTTTGGTGAGGATTTTTGTGTATTTCTCCATAATCATATACAGGCCCCATATTGGCTAACTAATGAATGTTCAAAGGAATTTATTAATGCAATGTATAAAAAAAATGGTTTTACAGATATAAGAAGAATAAAAAGATTTGTTAAGAGAAACGATATAAGAAAGTTTTTTGCACCACTCCATTTTGAGCGAGAAAATAAAATTTCTCAATTGTTATACGGTCAAGGTTACATGCAATTTATAGGTAAAAAAAAATAATAAAATGCAAAAACTTAATAGCTCAAATGAGTGGGGCCGACTAAAAGAAATAATAGTAGGAAAAATACCTAATAATTATTTAATACCTACAACAAAAAAAACACCATTTACTTCAAGTGATATTTCACTCATTAAACATTGCTCAGCTAAAGTATTTCCTGCGCAGATGATAAAAAAATCACAAGCTGAACTTGAAAATTTATGTAGTATTTTAAAAAAATTTGGTTCAAAAGTTTTAAGACCATCTGATGACCATGTGGGAAAAATTTTTTCCACACCATTTTATCATAGTGTCGGAGAAATAGTTTATAATGCAAGAGATTTAGTTCTAATTATTGGAGACAAGATCATTGAGTGCCCTTCCCAAGAAAGATACAGACTTTTTGAAACCTATGGCTATCAAAAAATATTTCATAAATATTTTGATAATGGAGCTCATTGGATAGCTGCACCGAAACCAAAACTTAATAAAACAAATTTAATAAATAAAAAAAAAGGAAAGAAAGTTTTTCAAAAATTATTGGAAAATGAAATATCTTTTGAGGCTGCGAATATCTTGAAACTTGGAAAGGATTTATTATATTTAGTTTCTAGATCTGGCAATAGACTTGGTGCTAAATGGCTGCAGCAAGTAGTTGGAAATAATTTTAAAGTTCATATAACTGAGGGGATTTATGGAGGGAGTCATATAGACTCAACTATAATGGCATTAAGACCAGGCTTGGTATTGATTAACGGTTCAAGAGTAAATAAAAATAATTGTCCAAAAATACTTAAGAATTGGAAAAAAATTTATTTTGAAGACATAGTTGAGACCCCAAAAAAAATTATTGAATTTCATAAGAGTATAAGAAAAAAAAATTATCATATTCTTAAAAAAAAAAAATTATTTACAGATATTAATCATTTAGCTTCACATTGGATTGGTATGAATTTTTTATCACTAGATGAAAAGACTATAATTGTTGATAGCTTACAAATAAATTTAATTAAATTTTTAGAAAAATTAAAATTCAATGTTATCCCTATTCAATTTTCAAATTCATATTTTTTAAAAGGCGGACTACATTGTTGCACATTAGATACTATTAGGGGAGATTGATGAAAATTTTAGCTGTAATTCCTGCAAGAGCTAATTCAAGACGTTTAAAAAACAAAAACTTAAAAAAAATAAACAATAAATCTTTAACAGAAATTACAATTGAATTTGTATTAAAATTAAAAAAAATTTTTGATATTATTGTAACAAGCGACTCAAATAGAATTAATGAGTTGGCAAAAACAAAAAAAGTAAAGTTTGTTGAAAAAAGACCTCCCGGACTATCCATGAACAATACCTCATCTGCAATGACAGTAATCCATGGAGTAAAATGGTATGAAGAAAAATTTCAGAATATTGATGCAATAGCTTTGTTTCAACCAACCACACCTTTTAGAGAATTAAAATTTATCAATAAATGTATAGATAGGTTCATATTAAAAAAAAGACCAGTGATTTCATCATCAATTTTAGGTAAAAAAAAAAATTTATATTTGAGTGATGGATCAATTTATTTAATTTTAAAAAAAGATTTATTTAGATTAAAAAGTTTTAACGAGAAAATAGCGACAAAAGTTTATTCGTTTAATCCTAGATATAGTATTGATATTGACAATATTTCGGATTTTGAAAAAGCAAAGAGACTTTCAAATATTTACAAAAAATAAATGGCTCTAAATTTGTTTGTAAATATATTTATGTAAGAAGACCCAACAGTCAAAATCGTATTTATTGAATTAATTGATTAATTAACAGACCTTGATGCCGTCAAACAAAAAAATATATTTATTTTTCTTTTAAAAAAGATAGTTATTGTATAAATATTTATGAAAAAAATCTTAGTAACAGGTGGAACAGGTTTTATTGGATCTCATTTATCTGAAGCTTTAGTAAAAAATGGTTATAGTGTTAGAGTTTTTGATAGGTACAATCCAAATTATAATCTTGGAAACTTAAAAAATTCAAAATATAAGTCAAAAATAGATTTTGTATTTGGTGACATACGTGACTACGACTCGGTTGTAAAGGCTGTAAAAAATTGTGATATTATTTTTCATTTAGCAGCGTTGATTGGTATCCCTTATTCATATCATTCTCCATCAGCTTATATAAAAACAAATATTGAGGGAACTTATAATATCTTAGAGGCAGCAAAAAATTTAAAAACAAAGAAAATTTTTATTACATCCACAAGTGAGGTATACGGCTCTGCAAAATATTTACCTATTGATGAAGAACATCCTTTACAACCACAATCTCCTTACTCGGCAAGTAAGATTTCTGCAGACGCATTATCGATTGCATACTTCAATTCTTTTGATTTGCCTGTAAATATTTTAAGGCCATTTAATACATATGGCCCAAGACAATCACAAAGAGCTATAATTCCCTCTTTGATTAAACAAATTTTAAAAATTGAGAAAAAAGGTAAAATATTTGTTGGGAATGTGCATCCAAGGAGAGAGTTCAATTTTGTAGAGGATGTATGTGCTGCTTTTTTAAATGCAATGAAATTAAAAAAATACGGGCAGATAATAAATATTGGAAATGGTTATGATATTTCAATAAAGCAATTGATAAATATAATATCGATGATAATGAACAAAAAAGTAGAAATTAAAATCTCAAAAAAAAGAAAAAGACCACAAAAAAGTGAGGTAAAAAGATTATCTTCATCAACTAGAAAGACAAAAAAATTATTAAATTGGAAACCCAAGTATTCCAATTATAAAGGATTAAGCTTAGGTTTAAGAAAAACCATTGAGTGGAACACCAAGTCCGAAAATACTTTTGCAAAAAAATATGTGATTTAATAATGCATTTTATTTCTAAAAATTTATATCAAACTCTTAAAAAATTTAAAAAAAAAAATTTATTCCTCCACGAACCTGATTTGAATTTAAAACAAGATTTAAAAAATTTAAAATCTTGTGTTAAAAAAAATGAGGTTTCAGCTGCTGGCTCTTTTGTTAAAAAGTTTGAAAAAAAAATTTCAGAAATAACAGGATCAAAATATGTTGTATCGACTAATTCAGGCACTTCTGCACTTCATGTGAGTTGTATTCTTTCAGGAATTACAAAAAATGATGAAGTTTTACTACCCGCATTTACATTCGTCGCAAGCGCTAATTCAATAATTTATTGTCAGGCAACTCCACATTTTGTAGATGTTAAAGAAAATGAATTAACAATAGATTTTGAAAAATTAGATCTTTATTTAAAAAAAATAACAAGAAAAGTTAAAAATAAAACAATTAATAGAAACACTAAAAAAATTATTAAAGCGATAATGGTTGTACACCCTTATGGCCAGCCCGCAGATTGTGGTAAAATGATTGAAATTGCAAAAAAATATAATTTAAAGATCATTGAGGATGCAGCTGATTCTTTAGGATCTTTTTTTAAAAAGAAACATGTTGGTACTTTTGGAAAATTAGGTGTTCTGAGTTTCAATGGAAATAAAATAATTACATGTGGATCAGGTGGAGCGATTTTAACTAATGATAAAAAATTAGCAGAAAAAGCGAGAGTCTTAACGACAACATCAAAAATTAATCATAATTTTAAAGTTGCGCATTCCGAACTTGGTTATAATTATAGAATGCCTAATATAAATGCTGCTTTAGGTTTTAATCAACTTAGCCGTCTAAAGAAAACAATCACTAATAAAAAAAAGTTACATAATTTTTATAAACGTGAATTTAGTAAAAAAAATTATTTTAGAGTACAAACAGAAAATAAAAATAAGCAATTTAATCATTGGTTGCAAACAGCAATAATTCAAAAAAAATACAAAACAAAGGTCGATCTAATTTTGAGAGAATTAACTAATAAAAGTTTTTTCTTAAGAAAGGGTTGGGAGTTAATGACTAACTTAAATCATTTAAAAAATTATCCAAAAATGAATTTAAATTGTTCTAGAGATTTACAATCAAGATTGATTAATTTACCAAGTAGTACATTTCTAATAGATGAATTAAAAAAAATTAAATATTTTAAATAAAGTCCAAAAAATATGAAAATTATATCTTTAAAATATGATCAATTTTAAATTAGTTATTTATTAAATGAAAAAATATATAAAAAAAAAAATTTGCTTCGATATTGATAATGTTATTTGTAAAACAAAAAATTCAAATTATAAAAAGTCTAAACCAATTTTGTTAGCAATAAAAAAAATAAATCAGCTTTATAAAAAAAATTATATAATTTTATTTACTGCTAGATTTATGGGCAGAACAAATAATAATGTCCTTAAAGCAAAAAAACATGGGTATAGTTTAACAAAAAAGCAATTAAAAAAATGGGGTGTCAAATACCATCAACTGATCATGGGTAAACCCTCGTATGATTTAATTGTAGATGATTTAGCCATTTATTTTAAAAAAACGTGGTATAAGGAAATTGATAAATATTTATAATTATGGATCAACATATTCAATCATATAAAAAAAAACTAATTGAAATTTTAGGTGATAAAAAATTAAATAAACAAATTGAAAAATTATACAATGAACTACTTATCGCTTGGAAAAATAAAAAAAGTGTATTTATATGTGGAAATGGTGGTAGCGCCGGTAATGCAATACATCTAGCGAATGATTTTTTATATGGTGCGGGCATCAAAAATAAATATGGTTTAAAAATAGAAGCTTTAACAGCGAATCCATCTGTAATTACATGTCTTGCAAACGACTTAGGTTATGAAAGTATTTTTGCGGAACAACTTAAGGTTAAAGCAAATGAAAATGATTTATTAATCGTTCTATCAGGAAGTGGAAATTCTAAGAATGTTACCAAAGCCTTAGAAGAGGGAAATAGGATAAAAATGGTAACTTTTGCAATTTTGGGATTTGATGGTGGAAAATGCAAGTCTCTTGCAAAGAATTCAATTCATTTTGAAATTAATGACATGCAAATTTCTGAAGATTTGCAGCTAATAGTCATGCATATGATTATGCAAAAGCTAAGCTCGGTTTCTATCAGATAAGTTAAAAAAACTCCTTAAATCAGTAAATTTATGAAATCTTCAAAATTAAATGATGAAAAAATACTAAAAAGATTAAGTGTATTACCTAGTTTTTCTATTAAACAAACATTAAAAGTAATGAACTTTACTGCTCTCAAAGTAGCACTAGTAATAAATAAAAAAAAAAATTTATAGGTATAATTACTGACGGTGACATCAGGAGAGGTTTAATAAAAAATATTTCAATAGCAGAAAAAATAATAAAAATTACTAATAAAAAAACAAGAGTTACACATCAAAATATCAACAGTAATAAAGCAAAAAAAATTATGGAAGTTAATAAAATTGACCATCTTCCGATTTTGAACAGAAATAGAGAATTAGTTGGTTTATATTTAAAAGAACAATTATTAATAAAGAATTATTTAAAAAATACCGTTGTAATTATGGCTGGTGGCAAGGGTAAACGATTAAGACCATTGACTTATAATACTCCTAAACCAATGATTAAAATAGATAACAAACCAATTTTAGAACATATAATCTTAAAATTAAAAAAAGAGAAATTTAATAACTTTCTAATTTCTGTTAATTACTTAAAAAAAAAAATTAAATCTTATTTTAAACTTGGTCAAAAACTAGGAGTTAATATAGGATATTTAGAGGAAAAAAAATCTCTTGGAACAATTGGTTCAATTAGTTTGATAAAAAATAAAAATAATTTACCGTTTATTGTCTGTAACGGAGATGTCGTTAGTAAAGTAGATGCTGAAAGTATATTAAAATTTCATAATTTGCATAAATCTTATGCTACCATTGGCGTTGTTGAATATGAAGAAAAAAACCCATTTGGGGTAATAAAATCCAAAAATTTTAAATTTCAGGGCATCAGTGAAAAACCAATAAAAAAATATTATGTTGGTGCAGGTATATACGTATTCAACTGCTCTGTTACTAAGTATTTAAAAAAAAATTCAAAGTTAGACACCCCCGAATTGCTTAATATCTTAAAAAAAAAGAAGAAAAAAATTCTAGTATTTCCAATACATGAAGATTGGAGAGATATAGGAAATCTTAAAGACCTTAAAAGTAAAGTAAAAATTGCATGATATCTTTTTTTCCGATAAAAAAAACTGATCTAGTCATATTAGATGACAATTATTCTAACTTAAAACTTAAAAAAATTAATTTTGCTTCGGTAAAATTAGAAAAAATTAATATTTTTTGTTTAATTTCTTCTGTGAAAAACTATTTTTTTAATAATAAAAAAAAATTGAATTTAAGGAAAATATATAAACAAACGATGTTAAGAATGTATAAACCAGTTATCGCAATAACACATCACTTAAGCACTCAAGCCCAAGATTGTAAAAATTTATGTCCAGAAATAAAATTACTTGTTTATCAATTTTCCTTTTTCTATCTTAAAACCTTAAAAAAATTAAAAGTAAATTGTGATTTCTTTTTCCTAAATCATCAAAAGGATAAATCATATTTAATACAAAATAATGTTATAAAAAAAGAAAAATTATTGATTTCAGGATCAATAAAGAATAATGAAAGACAAGATTTTACAAAAAAAAAAAATTTAGATATTTTATACATTTCTCAATTTTCACCAGATATAACTAGCAAAAAACATAAGGAAAGCGAGAAATATATAATTAAGTTAATTGACGATTTTTGTATTAAAAATAAATATAAATTTAATATTGCACTTAAATACTGCAGAAAAGATAAAAAAAAATACAATAAATCAAAATTAAAAGAGGAAATGAGATATATTCGAGGTTTGATAAAGTCTGAAATAAAGCTTTCATGTTCAGACTCTCTAAAGTTAGCATGTGAGTCTAAGATAATAATTACCTTGAGTTCTAATTTTGCTATGGAGCTAATATCAAGGAGACATAAAGTTTTATTTCTGCCATTCGATGATAGCCCGAGAAATACAATAAACTATTATTTACCAAAAAAAAATCTCATAAATGTACATAGAAACAAAAACAAAAAAGAAATTTTTAAAAAGATAAAATTATTATTAAATATTGATAATAATAAGTGGATGAAATATTTGAATAAAAGCAAATACTTTAAATTTAGGTTTGATAAAGATAATAGATTTTTCAAAAAATTTATTATAAATTTGCTCAAGAAAGAAAATCAACTTTTAAAAGCCAGATCATGATAAGTTATTCAAAAAAAAAAATATTTCAAAGTAAATTGAATTTGAGTCCATTCCCATATTTTGTGGTAAAAAATTTAATTCCGAGTAAAGATTTAAATAAAATCATTAAAATTTTGCCAGGTTTTGAAGATATTTTAGACAAAGATATATATTACCAAAGTATTTCAAAAACAAAAAAAACACTTTTACCAAGTTCAGCAGGTTACAAGAAATTAAATAAAAATGTTTATTTTAAAAATTTAAATAAAATTTTTATGAAACTAAAACCTCAAATTTTAAAAAAATTTGAAGGATCAATTCAAAAACATGTGAATAAAAAATTTCAAAAGTCAAAATTGTCTTATCACTCTACTTACTCAGTAATGAGAAAAGGATATTTGAAGAGTGCCCATCTAGATAGGAGAGATCATCTTTTGCATATTCTTTTTTATCTTGACTCTGACAGTTCTAAAGGTGGAGAAATAAAAATAATGAAACTAAAAAATAATAATAAAAATAATCTTTATGATATATTTCCATCAAAAAAAAATTTAAAAGTTCACAAATCTTATAAAGTGAAAAATAATTTCTGTTTGTTTACTTTGAATGTCCCGTGGTCTTACCATGCGGTATCTAAATACTTTGGAAAAAAAGATAGAAAGTTTGTTTATATAGTGTACGATTTTCCCTCGAATTCTACAGGAAAAAATTTAAAAAATAGAAAAAAAGGAAATAATCAAAATGAATTTTGGAATTCAAAAGTTGAAGTAGCATCTTCTTCAAGAAAGAGAAATTTCTTCTCAGAATAACATCATGAAAAAAATTGTTGAGACTCTTCAAAATCTAAAAAAGTTTGGTATTACAGCAGTAAAACAATCACTAGAAGACGAAGGGGTAAGCCATGAAGATTTGATCTTAATGAAAAAAATAACTCAAAAAGCTAAATTGGATTTAAATGTAAAAATTGGGGGATGTGAAGCAAAAAATGATATCTTTTTTTGTGAATGGCTTAATGTGAAGGGCATTGTTGCGCCTATGGTTGAATCACCTTACGCTTTAAGAAAATTTTTACAAACAATTTCAAATAAAAACAAACAAAATCTTTACATTAACCTAGAAAGCATACAAGCATTTAACAACATTTCTAAAATTCTCAAACAGACTAATTTAAAAAGATTAACAGGAGTTGTTATCGGTAGATCAGATTTAGCTGGATCACTAAATCTGGAAAAAAAGGAAGTTGATTCGAAAAGAATATTTAATTTAGTTCACACTGCTTTAAAAAAAATTAAAAAAAAAAAACTAATTATTAAAATGGGTGGTTCATTAACAGCAAAATCTCATGACTTTATAAATAAACTATATAAAAAAAAAATTCTTGACCGAGTAGAAACAAGAAATATTGAAATAAAACTAAATAACAATATTTTAAATAATTTTGAAAAAATTATAAATTTAATATTTATGTTTGAATTAGAATGGCTTAAATTTAAACAAAAAAATCAAAATAAGAAAAAAATAAAGCTTAAGAATGATAATTTAGAGAGAATAAAAATTTTAAAAAAAAGATTTAAATCTAATTGATTTGAATGAAATCTAATATTACAGCAATCATCCCAGTAAGAAAAAATTCTAAAAGATTAAAGAATAAGAATTTTTTACCATTTTTTAAGGGTAAATCATTATTAGAAATAAAGATTGAACAGTTAAAAAAAATAAAATTTATTGATAAGATAGTTGTTAGTTCTGACTCTTTAAAAGCAAAAAAAATTGCAATTAAGTATAAAGTCTCCTTTCATAAAAGAAAAAATTACTTTGCCAGTTCAAAATGTTCAGGTAGTGATTTTTTTAAAAATTTAGCCGAGTCTGTCAATAGCGATTATATAGTATATAGTCCTTGCACATCACCTGTAATCAAAAAGAAAACTTACGAAAAGTTTTTCAAATCATTTTTAAAGCACAAAAATAAGTATGATAGTTTTAATACTGTTAATAGACTCAAAACATTTATCTGGAAAAATGTTAAACCCTTAAATTATAAACTTAATAACGCCCCAAACTCTCAAGATTTACCTAATTATTATTATGCTCTTACTTTTGGATTAAACATAATCAGGAAAAAAAATATGATTATGCTTAAAAATATAGTTGGAAAAAAACCAAAATTTATCAATTTAGATAAATTTGACTCAATAGATATAAATGATCAAGTTGATTTTGAATTTGCGAAATTATTATATAAAAAATCTAAAAATCAAGGTGAAATATAAACTTTAATAATTTTCAAAATTAATTTTTCATAAATATTTAAAACTTTAAATAAACTTACTAAAACTTAGATTAATGATCGAAAATAAAGAAAAAATAAACGCATGTTTTATTGAAGACAAATCTGACTTAAAAATTATCTATAAAAAATATAATTCGACATCAAATATCTTTATTCCATTAGACATAGAGACTTTTTTATTATGCAAAAAAAAAAATCTAAAAATTTTTAATTTTAATAAATTTATTAAAAATGACTTTCACACAACAGCACTCAATGAGTCAAAAAGATTTAAAAACCTTTTAAGATTTAAGGAAAAATTAAATTATAGTTTAAGATCAGAAATTTTAGGCTTATTAAGGTTTAGATTAAATAGTATATCGTTCATAATAGAAATTACAGATATTTTAATTAAAGAATTTCAAGTAAAAAGTTTCATTGTTTCGGGTATTAAAAAAAAATTTCATTTACTTCATAAATCAAAACTTTGTACAGAAATAATTGAAAATATTCATCCTGATAAAGTAATTCATGTTACTAATAAAAAATTACTTGATCAGGAAAAAAATATTTTTAAATATTATTTAAAAAAAAAAAGTAAATCTTTAAAAAAAAAAAACAAAATCTGTATCAGTAATGGTGGGTATAACTTTAAAAGAATTATTCATTATTTTAAAAAAAAAAATTTTGAAATCTTCTTGCCAATTTTCAGTAAATTACCATTACTTGAAAATATAATGTATTTTTTTAGGGGTGTAAAAGTAATTAAATTCTGTAAGGAAAAATCTCCAGAAATTAAAAAAAAAAATTTTGTTGATAAAATTAATTTTACTTATAAAAATGAATATGATGTTTCACCTCTCATGAATAATTTTAATGATAAACTTAACTATTATTTTAATGATTTAAATCAAAAAATTATCGCCATTAAATCTTTTGTAAACGATAACAGTTTTAAATTATCAATATCAAATGTTGCTAGAGGTTTGGACGGATCAATTTTGGACTCAGATATAAAAAATCCTACCTTATGTATACCCCACGGTGTAATATCAGAGGCGTTTAGTAAAAACGATATTATTTATAAAAAAATTATTGCTGAAGCCGTGTTTAATGGTGAAAGTAAATATTTTGCTATTCAATCAAAAATAATGAACAAATCTTTAAATACTCATTCTTTAATGGGAAAACCTTTACAAACAGGAAATTTAATTTTTTCTCAAAGAAAAAATAACTTTATCAATAAAAGAAAATATATTTTATTTGCTACAACTTTAAAAGGTTTTTCAAATCTTCAATTTCTTGGAGTAGATATGTTTTATGAGTTCTGGGAAATATTAATTGAATTAGAAGATCTATCAAAAAATATCAATGAGAAAATAGTAATTAAATTACATCCTCAATTTGAGCACTGTTATAAATATTTCAAAAAGCATTTTAAACACATAATATTTTCAAAAAAAAAAATTGAAGATCTCTTAAAAAATGCTCTGACTTTAATTACTTTATCTTCAGGGACCATTGAGGATGCACTTAATTCAAAAGTACCAGTAATATTATATGATTTTAAAAAAAGGTATAAACAAATGGATAGTTCCGACATAGTTGAGATCAACAAAGCTGTTCTCTACATAAATGAAAAAAATAAATTTGAATATGCTATAAGAAAAATCAGAAATTCAAAAAAATTAGATTTTAGTAATTATGTTTACGAGAAGAAATTTGACGAAACTTTGAACGAAAAAATTTTACCATTAATAATAGATTAAAATGGAAAAAAATATCAATATTTTAGATTGTACCCTAAGAGATGGCGGGTATTATAATAATTGGGATTTTAAATTTAAAGATATTCAAAAATATATAAATTCTGTAGCCTCAACTGAAATTAGATATGTTGAGTTAGGATTTAGATTTTTAGAAAAAAAAAAAATTAGAGGTCTTACAGCCTATACAGA
>MDTB01153140.1_pt1 | contig 14281 bp, 21 predicted proteins | sample 811161 | NCBI WGS metagenome assembly MDTB01 (sample SAMN05326650, study PRJNA326480) | marine metagenome | isolation source: seawater | place: Mediterranean Sea | collected 2009
TAAAGGCTTTTTTAGGACGACCAGTTAATGACATAAAAACTCCGCTTTTTCATTATATAAATATCAAAATATCAAATTTTTGTGTATATTTTATGCTGACTCTTCTTCAGCTGTAGTAGGTTGTGGGTCTGAGGGTGCTGTCGCAGTAATACCCGAACCCCTGGGTAGACCAACATGAATATGTGGAGGATCGGGCTCATACTTGTAATTTCCTCCAAGCGATTGTACCGCTGCTTTTACAATTGCTATTTGATCACTGTTTAAGTTGTGTACGCGTAAGTCCATGCCTTTTCCGCGCATATGTCTAGACAGATACTTTTTATTTGATATTTGTCGATTGAACACATTCGTCATTTCTGTGACGCTGTTTGGTACGCGCAGGACTTCCATTATTAATTCTTTTTGAGCATATAATCTATAAATTGGATAACAAGGATCACCGTTAGATGGAGCAGAAGCAATACCAGCCTCACACTTATGCAGGGCCCTCTTTGTCGAGATTGCGCCGGCTTGTTTTTCAGGCGTTCTTACCCCTGATGTTATTTGGATAAGGTTAATCTGATCTTTAGATATCAATTTTCTTAAATTACCTATAAAGTGCACCATATCTTGAGAAACAATTACATCAGGACCAACTGGTACGATATCAACCATGGGGCCGCCAGTGGGAATTGGAGCATCGACATATAAATCTAAATTATCAAAAACATCATATGTCATTGAACACCCCTTGTTACCAATAAAAGACTCTTCACTCACATTTCTAGCTATACTTCTGACGAAAGTGGCGCTTTGGAGATCATAGGATAATTCATTGTTTTTTAATTCAATTAAAATAATGTCGCCTTCTCCGGGTGGGTCTGCCGTGCCGGTCTTAATAAAAACAACCGTTATGTGCAATTCGATTAACGCTTCCACAAACCTGCGATCTGAGTTATAAGCAAGGTTACAGGGATCCGGAATGCATACGTGAGGTGATTTTTCACCAAGGATCCTAGCTTTAAAGGTGTAAACCGGAGATTGCATAGGTTGCTGTTGTGCCTTACTGAATGGCACATCCATGCCAGCGGCCTCAAAGTTATTAACTCGCCGAGCAGGCGTGAGGGCCATGGCTTGCCATATTTTCTGATCACCAAAAGCATCGTAATCTATAGATTTTCTAACAGAATTTCTTATTAACTCAATCGCAGCTTCTGGGTCTGAAAATTGTGTCCAGTCTATGTATTCTGTTTTACTCATTGACTGTATTTCCTTGGATGATATCATATAAATTTGATTTATCATCTTCGGATAATTCAAAGCCTTGAACTTGACCCTTCTGTTTGATTCCGATTATTTTAACTAATTGTTCATTAGAGCGCTGCATTGTTTCAATATGTTTAGCAGCTACAGGGCTAAGGTACTTATTTTGTTCCGAGTCACTAGCAATTTGATTAGCTATTTCGTTAAGAAATTCTCTAGCAACTTTTCTATCGTTTCTGATATTATCAAGCGCTTCTGTGATTAAAGTGTCTAGATTTTTGTTGCTCACAACTCGCCGTTCTCCCAATCATACTTAAAGTTAGAATATTTTTTTCTAAATTTTTTGAGTGAATTTACAATTTGTTTGGTGTTGAGTCCGGTAATTTCTCTCAAGTATAAGTAAATAGCTTTTTTATTAAAAATTTCAATATCATCTTTTGACTCAAATAAAATATTAATAGCTTTATATACTTTTAAGTCGTTTTCTTTCATGTTGGTTACATCCCACGATTTAAGCTCATTATAAAATAACATCCAAAATTCTGCATTTTCTCTGTCTTTCAAATATGAATCATCGGTAGACAGAAATTCTTCTTCGTAGTGCTTAGCTATATTATCAAAATCAACTTCTCGCTTATTTCTTTTTTGTTGTCTTTTGACTTTATGAATAAACCAATTTTTTGTAATAACACTAAAATACGAAAAGGCTTTAGAGCCCTTGGTAGAATCATACTTATCAAGTATTGTCATTAACCAAATCTTACATTCATCTCTTAAATATTCTATATTTGGCAGATTAGTGAATTTGTATGTGAATACAATTTTGTCAACCATTTCGTTAAAAGCAGGCTCAATGTAGTTAACATACAGTTCAGTTCTTTCCTTGATGCATGAAGTCTGTGCGTATCTAATAATTGCATCTTCATGAACTTTTGTAAAATAATGATTTTTTCTTCTTTTAGTTTTCTTCGATGGGTTCGGCATTCTCTATTTCTTCTTCAGTTAGGTTGTATATGTACTCAAACGTCTCCAATTGTTCGTCTAGAGATCTGGCGTGGTTAACAAGATTTTGCAGCGTTTGATCTCCGTAGAACATCTCAAGTTGATAGATTTCCGAAACATGATCGGAAAAGGCGCCTATTAGCATTTTTAAATCACCCAATTCTTCCGAAACAGATAATAATTTAGACACACACATTCTAGCATATGCGAAAACTCCAATATTAAACAATATTGAGATTGCCGATATACAGAAGAGAATAGTTTCTAATCTACTCATGTACTTCGCTCGTTGCTTCTTTTTTCATATCTTCTAAGACTTTTTTATTATCATCAATGTATTTCCGCGTTAACGTACCAGTCTTTTGCTTTAAATTTTTGTTTTTTAAGTAAAGTGGTTTCGTCAACAACTTATCAACATCGTCTAATCCACACAAGGTACATATGTCTTGTGTTTCTGACATTAAGTGATGAATATAGAAATCTCCATCACAATTATTGCAATGATAATAATATTTTGGCACAAGTTATTTTACCATATTAAGCAAATCTTGTTCAGTGATAGGGTTTTGATTTGAAACACGCACTGTGGGGGGATTTGTTACTACAAGGCCGTCGCCCGTCTGAACAAGTTCAAAACCCTTCAGAATTGGAACGATGTCCATCTCATTTAAAAGTGATTCTTGTAGCGCCATCATCACAGAACCAAGGGCCTGATTAGAGAGTTTCATCATATCACTTGGGTCGTAATTAACATTATCTGCCACCTGAACCTCCACGTGTTTGTGTAACCTCTGTTAGATATTTTACATCAGATGCTACATCTGATTTGAATTTTGAAAGTTCTTCTCTCAAGGAGTATAGTTCATCTTTAAGTGTGACGATTCTCCTGTTTAAATTTGCAACTTTGTCATTTAGTTCTTTTGTTGTAGCCATAATTTCTCCTTTTTTATTTATGGTTAAGTTTGTTTTTAAATATCAAGATATGACTACCGTTTTTTGAATATGAGTCAAACCTATCAATAAGTCGTTTCTTTATTGTCTCCCATTCTGGCCATGTTCGGCCGTGGAATTCAAGAGACATATTTAAGATTTTTTTATCTAAATTGTGTTTTAATACATGAAGAAGCACTTCGTGTTCGCAACCTTCACAATCTAATTTAAGAAAATCAATATAATCAATATTATTTTGATCAATTATTTCTTTTAGTGAAATTTGATCAGGTAAATCATGATGTATAGTGGTGCCGCCTTTAGCGTCTTTTTCAAAAATTAATTCTCTATATCTTTTTTCTGATTTATATGTATCTTCATTATCATAGAGGGCTGCATGTGCACCAATATTGTTTCCCGGAGCGAGAGCATATGCGGTGGCTTTGTTTTCACCAATAACTGCCATGTGGCGGATTTTTATATTATTGTTTTCGAGGTCTCTCAAATTTAGCACAGCATTATCAAAATTTTCTCTCATTAGCTCATATGAGAAAATGGCACAATTTGGTTTTTTTTCAGCAGCCAATCTTGTGAACCAGCCAACGTTAGCACCGATATCAACAATAAACTTAGGTTCTCTATCCCATGAAACTTCTTTAAATTTATAGCAGTCACTACCATATACCGCGTTTTTGATCTCGTCTGACTTACTCATCACGTTTTTTCCCATGTGTAACTGTTTATTGCTTTATCATCGATAAATAGATCATACACTGGTTTGCCTAATTTAAGTTCATGGTGTTTCGCACCCCAAGCGTTTAACTGGTCTCTTGTAACCTCAGTCCAATCTAAACCAGTACCAGAGCCGCGCGCGGTCCAGTAGACAATTGTATGGCCATCATCATAATATCTGTTTACCTTTTCAATGTTTTCTGAAATAGGAGTTGATAAACTATAATTACGACTTTCTGGTGTGTTTGCTATCGTTTCATCAATGTCAACATATATAATCATTTGAAAACTTCTTCCTTATCGTAAAAATAATCATCTTTATCAAAAGCCGTTGAACATAAAACTAAAAGTATATCATTCCCCGTCATGTATTCTTGTTGGGCCCAAACCATTCTATCGAGAAACACAACTTCTCCTGGTGTGAGCATAACAGTTTCAACACCATCTCTTGAGTGAAGCTCCACTTTTACTTGACCTTGCACACAAAATATATACTGTTGGTCTTCATAGTGTCCATGTTTGCCTCGAATTTCGCCTTTTGGAGTGTCTGTGATATAATACATCCTTCTTGGAATAAATTTTAAATCGGTTAATTCCATATACCGCAAAATTCCGGTCTCTTCTGTTCCATTTTTAGATAGCATTCTTAACCTCCTTAATTACGGTTTCTACTTCTTTATCGGTCATCATTTCGTGATAAGGGATACTAACTGTAGAATTAGATTCCACAATCGAACGTGGTAATTCTACCTCTTCTGACGGGCTATAACACTCTACGTCATGAACTGAACGGTAATGAATTCCGCATTGTATTCCTTTTTCTTTTAATCTGTTCATAAAATCTTCACGATCATCAGTCCTTAATCTATACAAGTGGCGACTTTTATTTGATAATTTGAACGCATTATTATAGTGGTTTCTTATTTCATCAAACCTCTTGGCTTTCGCATCAAGCTTTTTAAAATTCTCCAAAGCTACCCAAGCCTGTACTGAATTCATATACATTTTCCAGCCGGGTAATACAAATTTTCTTTCCCAACTGTTATCTTCGAAGTTGGTACCATACCTTGTGAGAATCTTTAATCTTCTAATTTTCTCTTCATCATTTGAAACAATCATGCCACCATCAATACTACCAACCGGCTTGGTTGGATAGAAACTAAAGATCATCAAATCTTCATCGTTTGCTTGTATATTAAATTGATTTGGATCCAATTGTTGAGCCGAATCAATAATCTTGTAATTTTCAAATTGATGTAATATATAAGAGCTTCCAACCCAATTTACATCGTCGCGATATTTAATTTGATGGCCTGCTGTTAGAATCGCACTTGGTACCACAGGTGGTATGATGGATGGAATTTCAACGGTGGTTTTTTCTTGTTCCAGTAAGGTCATAAATATGCCCATAGTGGCACTGTGTAGTGAGCATGCATACTTGGCTCCTACATAATTTGCAATCTCATTTTCAAATTCTTCAACAATCTTATCATTGAGTAGTGGCCGAAATTGCGATGTGTCAATCATATAATCATTGACGTGCATTAATTTAATCATAATCTTCCTAATAACATATCTCTAAACATAATCCAGTCACAAATCTTGGCCTTTAATGGGTCGCTGAATGCAGCCGGCTTATTTTTTTCAAATAAGAGATGACCGGTCCATGCAAATGGGTATATCACAAAAGGTAACAACAAGAGCGCGCCTAAATTAAGATTGAATCCTATTATAACACACAGATAAAATATTGTTGCTAATTGTCCTAAAAAATGTAATCTTCGATTCCACTTATTCTGATGTAAAGTTAGATAGTATTTATAGTATTCTTCAAGATTCATTTTCTAATTCCTTGAATGTTTGTATGTTGTAAAATCTTTTTTCAGATAAGTCAATGTTTTCTTTTTTAACGTGTTTTAAAATTTCTTGAATTGAAGCGGCGGGCCCAAATTCCGGCACAAAGTCCAGCATTCTTTTTGCTTTTCGATTGGAAGCTAAATAGTTTCTTACGTCTGGGCGATGTTGCGTGTCTACATCGATTACCATTCCTATTTCAGCGAACTCATTAACAACATCATTGGCTAATTGGCCAATCGTATAATTTTCACCACATATATTGAACACCTCCGAAATGTTCAAACTACACATAATTGCTTTTCTGTACGCTGTTACTACATCGCGAATGTCGATTAAGGGGCGCCACAAGTTTGGATTATGAACTGTAATCTTGCCATCTGATAATGCGTACTTAGTCATAGTGTTGACGACGAGATCAAACCTCATTCTAGGGGACCATCCGCCAACAGTCCCTTTTCTCATAGCAATAGGCCGAAAAGATTCGTTAGCCATCTTCATAATCGCGTACTCTCCCTGTAACTTTGAAATTCCATAGGGGTATAGCGGGTTTACAGGACTATCTTCGTCCATGACTTCATTGTCAGTGAACCCATAGACACTACATGAGCTTGCATACACAAAGCGAGAAACGCCGGCCTCCTTGGATATAAACGCAAGATATGTGGGAGCCGCAGAATTCTCTATAAAGTTTTTTGCAGGACTAAAATTAGCCATAGGATCATTTGATAATCCAGCCAAAAATACTACCGCATCATAATCAAGAAGATCTTCTTCTTTTAACTGCATTAGATTTTTGTTAAGGATGTTAATGCCATCATTCAAATAATTTCCAAACCAAAAAAGATCAACGACCGTAATGTCATGACCTCTTGTGTATAAGTCATTTGATAATTTGGTACCAATATATCCGCCGCCGCCGGCAATTAATATTTTATTCTTTCTATAACTCACAGGCATTTTTCCCTAAAATCATCGTAATATTTATACCAAATCTTTACTGCATTGTTTTCATTCATCAAGGTGGCATATCTAATACAATTTTTATTGTCGTCATCTCCATCCCATATTGGACCCCATGGTTTACGGCGGCCGCTGTAGTGTATAACTTTTACTTTGTCTGCTTCTTCGTCATAATGCTTTGGTGTGCCTTTACCGCCGCCACCGAATTCTTGAAAATTGTAGTGATTTGATATCACTTTTACATCTGGATTATTGGGACTGAAGAAGTGTTGGCAAGTCACCTGATCACCATCGGGTCTGTTTTTAATCGCTGTTGTTATTACCGCTTGTACCATCTCGTCATAAGCTTGGCCAGTTAAGTATTTGCTGCCAGCAACTAAGATCCCTAAGTTTGGATATTTCCAAATGATTTGCTTATCATCTTCAATTATATCAGAGAAGTCGCCTGTACATAGCATGTCAGCATCTAAGTAGACGCTTTTCTGATAGCCTATTTGAGAAAATGTTTCAAAAGACAAATATACATCATAATTCCCAACGCCATAAATTGTTCTTGGTATGTGTTTATAAAAGTCTGAATTTCTCGGTGGTTTGAACATGGTATCTGTATGGGCTTTTCTAATTAAATTTTTACTATCTTCATTTAAATTATTGTATGGAACAACAAAATCACAGTCCTCGACAACTCTTAAGTTTTTCTTAATAGAGTGGATTAGCACCGCTGTTGCTAATGCAAAATCATCTGATGCTGGGATACAAATCACATATTTTTTCATACTTCACTCCTAACTAAAAAATCAGCTAATGGTTTCTTATAATCTGGTAAACTTTCATAATGTTCTTTTCTCATTTTTCCTCCAAAATTTGGTCGCCACTCAGTTGGATGTACACTGTAGTATATTGATAGTATGGTCCGTTCACCCTTTGCTACTTTTGTGCCCTTGTGAAAGCCGTTAGTGTTTCCAATTATTAAATCGCCCATGTTACCAGTGCATTTAATGATCCTATCTTCTCCATAAATTGAGCTTATTTCTCTATGTTTCCATCTATACTTTGAGTCCCATCCTTCAAATTTTTGAATTTGGCTGCCCTGAGTATATGTGAAAGGTCCATTATTTTCATCGACATCGTTGAGATAAAAAAAGAACTTAATAAAGCGTGGACTATCTTTATCACAATGAAACAGGGTGGTTTGGCCATTACCGGGGATGTTGTGTTCCAAAGTATCAGTTGCTTTACTTTTTCTAAGTTGGACATTTGTTATTGCTGGCATACAGTTAAAATAGTTTTTAGCAATCTCGATTACCTTGTCATCAAAAGCAATATCAAATACCGAACTACAAGTCAACAAAGGGTGCGCAACTTGTTCTGTGTAAAAATCATTATACTGTAATTCACCTTTTTCTTTGATGGATTCGAATTCATCTTTGATAGGTTGTAGTCGCGACGGTTCTATAAAACTTTCAACTTTTGTAAAACCATTAGTATTAACATCCTCGGCTATATCAGCATACTGACTATCAATGTCAGTCGCATATCTGTCTTGTCTGAGATATATTGACTCAATATACTTTCTAACTTCCTCGTCCTTACCCCATGCGCAAGAAGGGTTTATCTTTATTTTAATCATTTTCTACATCCAAAATATTTTCTTCTAACTTCCGGAAAATCATCAAACATGTGAAATTCGAATCTAAGTTTGTTAAGTAAATTCAATTTTTCAAGATGATATTTTACTAATCTATGATTTGATATTCTTCCGCTGGAGTCTGTGTCACAGTTCCCGGGCTTGTTATATTCATCTAAACAATCATAAAGTGAGAAAAAATCTGATGAATTTTTTGAATTTGCGAAGAACCAAAGATCTAAGAAGCCTTCGTCGTTCACGGGGTAGCCCTTAGTTTTTCGTGTTAAGTGAGGTAACACTGGGTGGTTTGTTGCCAATAAATCATATAGGGGCCCGCGGCCGCCTTTAAATAAGTCATTACCGTTTTGGTCTACAACAGTTGACCATTTTCCTGAATAAAAATGCTCATTATCAAAATTATCAAACACAATATCTGTTTCGAATGCTAGATCAAAGCGAGTGGTCATTACATAATCATATTGAAAATTGTTTTTGTCTTCGTGATTTTTCCTATATTCATTAACCATTTTATTTGAATACCAGCGGCTATAGTGATTGTTTTTCCTGGCGTCTTCACCTTTTACATAATCTGGAATATCGAAGTATATCTGTTCTTCAAATACACTATGCACTGGGTTATACAGTTCTATAGTTTTTTCTTCTAATTCACCATCCCAACAGTGTACAAATACATCCACATCGTTTTTATCAATTATATGGCGCTGGTAGTGTTCGTGTCCTTTGACTAAAACTCTCGGATCAGAATCAAAAAATCCGGATTTTCCTTGAATATTTCCTATTTTGCCGCTTAGACATAATGCAACTTTACTCATGAAACCCCAATTCTTTTTTAAGACTGTCGTATTTTACAATTCGTAACGAATTTACAGCTTTGTCATCGATTAACAAATCATAATGTATCTTACCCATAACCAATTGATGAAACTTAACCCCCCAAGAACTTAGCTGGTTCAGCGTAAGTTGATATAAATTGGAGTATATATCGTTGACATTTCCCTTAAAACCAGACATGCCACGTGCAGTATAAACTACAATTGTGTTTCCGTCGTCATAACATTCATTAACAATTTTTATCATTGACTCAATTGGTTTACAGGAGTGGTATTTATCAACTTTACCCTCTTCATTGGTCCTATAACACAAAACATCGTCTAAGTCAAATGCAATTATTTTATCGCGCACAAAATCTCCTGAATTCTTTGACGTATTCTACGTTTTATCTTATCGTCTACGTCTGGAAATTTACTCTTTATCTGCTTAAATTCGTCACTTGCAAAAACATAGTGACCACTTGTCCTTATTATAACATGCTTCTTAAGCTCGTTTGTATAACAATTTATATTTGAAGGCAGCCATTTGATCCATTTATCAGATTTAAAACATAAATCATAAAATTTATTCAATGATTCTTCATCAAAATGATTTAATATTTCTTCCAAAATACACTGTGTTTCAATAACCCCAAACTCAGGTGCTATATTAAGAGCTGATAAGCCCATTTTAAAGCGTTTATTAATACCGGCAGGGGTTAGATAGTCACCGTTGTGTTCTTTTGATTTAAGGCCATATGTAGAGCAAATATCAATCATCTGTTTACATCTATGGGCATCAAACTTGCCAATGTTTCTGGTTCCTTCAATACCAGTACCACCTTGGATTACGGCATATACAACTTTATTGAAAAGGTTTTCTCCGAGACCCTCTTTTACAGAATCAATAATCTTATCAAGCTCTTCTGGGGTGTATGGTCTAATAGCCTGCTCAGTACCAATTTCATAAAAACACTCCGGATTAATATCATTACAAAGTTTTATAAGTTTAATAGTTTCTTCAATCCCCGCATCAATGTCAAGATATTGTTTCCATGGGTCAATGTGCAGAAAATCAAACCCTAGCGTAGCATCAAGTATTAATGATTCGGTGCCATCATCCATCGTTTTTCCTTGCAGTGGGCCGGCGTGGTCTCTCTGTAGTGTCACATTCTTGTTCTTCGCATATTCTAAAAACTCGTGTGTTCTCCAGTTGTTAACATAACCACCATCAAATTCAATTTGTCGCCTAGATGGGAGGAGTCCAAGCCTAACATTGTTTTCAGTCGCATATTGAATTACGGTATCAACAATATTTTTACTCATTGGTCCTATAAATAATTTAGTCATTTTCACGTCCTACTATATTATACAAGCTTTCTTTGCCTAAGTAAAATAACATTTTTGAATATGGGTAATGATGAAGTGGTGCTATATTTAAAAATATTAGAGCTGCCATCAATCTAACTTTGTAAATATCAAAGTTGTTTGTGTGCAAAAATTCATAAAACTGCTTCTCATTCTCAACCAAACAGTGTTTTCTATATAGATCGTATGTAATGACATTATCCATCTGATTTATTTCATAATGATCTTTATTGATAAGTTCATGAGAAACAATCATTCCATGTAATAATTTGGCCAGATCGTAGTACACGTCACCATATTCAGTTATACCTCCAAAATCTTGGCGCCAATCAAGTAGATAGAAATCACCAGTTTCAGCAACAAGTATATTTTCAAAGTGTAAATCACCATGCATTCTTGACGCTTTTCCATTATAAAGCTTAGACCACTCTATTTTATCTAACAGCGCGCGTACTGTTGGGATCTTTGAGCCGTTTATTGTTTCAGTACAATCTTTTTCTGAGAATCTGTTGAAGTAGAGTTCTATTCTTTTTTCGGTTTTTTCTTTATAAAACATTTTACATGTCTCATTAAAGTCTTTGACTTCTTGCTTGCTGAGGCTTACTGGTTCCCAGAAAAACATTAGGTAATCTAGCAACTTTTTAAAAGTTTTTTGATTGGTGGCTTTAGACATGGTTTTGCCGGTCAACATTTTGTACGAATACATGTTTTCTTTTACATTGGTAATTTCTGGTACATATCCTTTGAGTAAATTAGCTCTGTGTGCTCGATTAGATATAAACCTAGGGTCACTATTATATTTAATAACTCTGTCGTTTACAAACCAAATTGCTTCGTTTGCTTTTTCAAGAATTTCTGGTGCATCTTTTGACCTAACAATTTCTCTTGCAGCAGTTAGGCTATCCAGATTACCTGTGTCGTACCATGTAAACTTCTTTGCTTGGATGCTGATCTTTTGTTTTACCATCTCACGAAGTCCAAACGATTCTCCAATTTTAATTGAGCCGTATTTTTTACCAAGCTCCATTGCTACCCAGAAGGCTTCGTAGTCCTTGATACCAGCGAGGCCGATATATGGTTTTGTATCGTATGAAAGTATCTCTTCTTTTTCACACACTCTTTCGACAGAGCCGTTGTCCGACAACTTGAAGGACCGGTAATTCTGATTGTTCTCCACTTCTGCATATCCTACCCAATTCTCAGTTGGCTCGGGTACTTCTTCAAGTATCACAGTGTCGTTAGGACAAAAAATGAATGGTGCTTGTAAATGTTCTTTGCATTCTAATATAGTGAGTCCTAGGCCAGATCCATTCCCGCAATAGTTTTCTATTTCAACACATGTTATCTTGCGATCAGAATGGGCCATTTCAAGATAATCTTTTAAGAGTGAACCCTTGTGCCCCAAGGCGATTACAATTTCAATATGTTTGGGAAACTTTTCTATCACATGTGAGATAACCGGCTTATTGTCCAACGCAACAAGCGCCTTGTTCAGATTTTTACTAAAATCACCAAGGCGCGTACCTAAACCAGCAGAAGGTATTAAAACTTTATAGGCCATTTATCTTTTATAATCATCCTGAAGTCTAACAATATCATCTTCGCCAAAATATGTACCGCACTGGACTTCGATGAAAATTAATTCTACAGTGCCGACATTCTCAATACGGTGACTACTGCCAATAGGTATAAAAATGTTTTCGCCGGGGACTAGCTGGATTTCTTCGTCGTCAAGGGTGACTTTGGCGAAGCCCTGTACAACAACCCAATGTTCACTTCTTTTATGATGATATTGGTAACTTGGGCGGTGGCCCGGTTTGATGATTAGACGTTTGACTTTGCAATATTCTTCATCTAAAAGATTTTCAAATGAGCCCCATGGGCGTTCTTCTTTATAATTCATTTTTCCTCTATATTAATGATTTCCAAGCATGTGCCGGGTTTTGGTTTACAACTCCGGAGTGTTCATAACTTGTTGTATACAAAGAATTCGCATATTCCGGAGCTTTTTGGAGAGTTGGTTTCACTCTAATATTTATAGCATCGCGATACCCTTTCAAAATTGGATTCGCACGGTGAATCGAATTGTTTACAAATGATACTGCCGTTCCTTTGTTTCCTGTTATTTTTTGTGGTGCGCAGCCTTGCTTTTTTAGCCCCTCTATTAGGTGACCAACACGAGAATTATTGGGAGCGGGATACCAACATTCAGTACCTTTCCTAGTACATTGTCCAAGTATGCCTTCATTTTTGGGGCTTTTTAAAAATTCGTATGGCGAGTTACTTTCATCAACATCATTTAAGTATATTAAAGTCTTAACAATTTCATTTGGATTGTTATCATAGTGCCACTCATAAGAAGAAACTCTATTTTCAAGCTTCAAAGTACGATAAATATAGATTTTATCAACGTATAAGTGGCAACCATATCTGTTTTCTTCTAAAAAGGGTACCAAAATTTTAGAAAGATTAGAGATCTCTTTGTGAAACTTCCATATATTTGTGTGCTTTACCATTATGTTATCACTTTCACAATCTTTATTATTATCAAAGTCCTCTTTAATTTTAGCAGATAATGTATTAACTAAATCATTATATTCAGTACCAAAAAAATCGGATTGATATATCTTAACGGGCTTTGAATAAAACTCCCCTACAGAATTGTGATTAACTTCTCCGGTATATGATCTCTTGCATATACTATAATATTCGTCGTAGTTCATTTATATCTCACGCCCACGGGGATCCTGAATAACAAACAAAATTAGCTCTATAACCACTTGAATAAGCGTCATATACATTCAGCAATCTAACTACTTTAAAATATTTTTTCAATATTGTTTCTACTTCCGATGCTGGAATGTTCATGAGGGGGTGATTTAAAGGAGTTTCGAATGCGACATAATCAGAGATTTTACTCAACTTGGACATAAATTCATGAGAATTTTGAAAATTAGGATATATTTGATGCAGTACTGAATTAAATATCACTAATCCATAACTCTGATCAGTCTCCATAACATGTTTTACTGCGTCACCGTTAATAAAATTAACATTATTAAGTTTAGTAATCTCTTTAATATCCTTAGCAGCCAAAACATCTTGTTCAGTATATTCAATTCCGGTAACCTCTGAGGCCCCATGAAGAGCAGCCTGAAACGAGAAAAATCCCTGATTTGAGCCAATGTCCAGCACTTGGCGGCCGCGGGCTTTGTTTAGTGGTATAAAAGGTAGCTTTCTGTATGAATCGTACATATCGTTACCTGATAAATATCCTTCCATCAAATAACCATTATCAAAGCCAAAACCTTGATAAATGCGACCTTTCCACTTTGGAATCCCGTGCTCATCTAAAACGGATTTATATCTTTCTATCATACCCCTGTAACTGGTTGCTAAATCTTCTGGTGTTTTGTCATGTGCTGGCATAAAATATCTTCTATGCATAATTCTAAATCTGTGAAAATCTACGATTTTGCCATTTATTAGATTGATAGATTTATACCACTCATCTTCTGGGCACAGTCTCATGCTTGTCATGTCTCTAACTGCCATCTCTGCAACTTTTGGATCTGTTTGTAGCGCCTGTTGGATATATGTTTTGTCTCTTTCAGGTATAAAGCGAGGAACACTGACGTTTCTATTAGGATTCCCCATGTTTTCCATTACAATCAGCAAATATTCTTGATTCGATTCGCTATCTAGTAAAATTTTTGTGTCATAAATTGCTGGA
>MDTB01048033.1_pt1 | contig 14280 bp, 11 predicted proteins | sample 811161 | NCBI WGS metagenome assembly MDTB01 (sample SAMN05326650, study PRJNA326480) | marine metagenome | isolation source: seawater | place: Mediterranean Sea | collected 2009
AGTGTCCTTATAGACACAAGCTAGCTTATATTGATAAGATCGATTTAGGGGAAGACTCTCCCTATTTAGATTACGGAACATTGCTTCACGACCAGCTTGAAAGGTATTTAAATACCAAAACAATGGACTTAGACGAGCTAGAGTCTAAACTAAGGGCTGCTTGGGAAGAAAAAGGGTTTGACTCAGAAGAGTACATTCAAAAGCAAGCCGCTTGGAGAAAATACAACGGCTGGAAACCAAAGCCTCATGTCTATATTGATGAGTGGGTAAGCTGGGCTAGAAATTCTTTAGAAGATATTCCAGAATTTTTAGACTCTAATTTTCCAAACTGGAAAGCTTTATCTGCGGAAGAACAGCTTTATGAAAATATAGAAAACTATGATCTAAATTTTAAAGGCTTTATTGATGCAGTAATAGAATGCGATGGTCCAAAAGGCAAGCGCCAAAGATGGATTATTGATTGGAAAACTGCAAATTCTGGCGGCTGGTACAGAGATAAAAAAAGAGATTTTTTGACGCAGGCTCAGATTGCAGCATATAAATTGTTTTGGAGACAAAAAAATGGTTTTGGCTCTAGAGAAGTTAAGTGCGGATTTGTGCTCTTAAAAAGAGGCGCGAAAAAAGGAAAAACTTGTGAGTTACTAGCTGTTTCCTCAGGTCCAAAGATGGAAGAGAGAGTAGAGAAGTTAGTAAAAAGCATGATAACTTCTGTAAGAAGAGGAATATTTTTGAAAAATAGAGATTCCTGTTTATTTTGCGATTATAAAGACACACCTCACTGTCCTTAATGATTGCTAAAGATTAATTTTTGGGCCTGCATTTTAAGCATGCCCTTTTTTGTTTAAGATTATAGTGTAGTTACACGTTTCGGAGAATTAATGAAAAAAAATAAAATTTTACTGTTATCAGACCACGCTTTAAGTACTTCAGGTGTAGGCACCCAAAGCAGGCACTTAATCCATGGTCTTTTGGATAAGTATCCAGGGCAGTGGAGCTTTAGGCAGTTTGGTGGCGCTATTAAGCATCACAACTACGATGTGACGGTTGTTAATCCAGATTTTGTAATTAAACCAACTGACGGCTTTGGAAATCCAGAGCTAATCAGACAGACACTGGCAACAGAAAAACCTGATCTTCTTATGATATTTACAGATCCAAGATTTTTTGATTGGCTGTTTCAAATGGAAGATGAGATACACCAAGTTTGTCCAATAGCTTGGTGGCACGTTTGGGATAATCGACCGTATCCCAAATTCAACGAGACTTATTATGAAGCTACAGATTTAATTAATTGTCACTCGCACTTAACTTATGAAATGATACGTGAACATTTCCCGAACAAAACAAACTTTGTTCCTCATGCTCTTCCTCCCGAGCTTTTTTATAAGTTGGATGAAAGCAAAATAAAAGATGCAAAAATCAATGTGCTAGGCAGAAAAGCCCAGGATGATTTCGTTTTATTTTGGATGAATAGAAATGCCAGAAGAAAGCGACCAAACGATTTGCTTTGGGCTTGGAAAATTTTTATGGATAGAATAAAAGCTGAAGGAAAGTCTGATGCAAAACTTATATTGCACACAGAACCAAAAGACCAAGAAGGACCAGATTTAATGGCAGTAGCTAATAAATTTGATTTATCTAGTTCAGTAATTTTTTCTACAGATAGAGTTGATTTTGAAAAAATAAACATTTTACACAATATATCCGATTGCTGTATTAACATTTCTTATGCTGAGGGTTTTGGCCTTGCAACCCTAGAAGCTATGCAGGCTGGAACTCCAATAATAGCTCAAAAAACAGGCGGTTTAACTAGACAAGTAGTAGACCATCGCGACGGATCTGAAAATGGGGTGGCTCTAGATGTAGATTTTAAGACCCTAGTAGGATCTCAACAAGTTCCATACATTTACGAAGACTATTGTGATCCACAAAAAATCGCAGACGCTATATACAAAATGTATTCTTTACCAAAGGAAGAAAGAGACGCTCTCGGGCAAAAGTCCATGGACTATGTAAATTCAGAATTTTCTTATGATAAAACAATAGAACTTTGGCATGAAACAATGATAGACACAATTGCTAATTGGAGAAAAAATTATCAAAGATGGTCGCTGGAGGAAAAATGAAAAATGTAATTATACGCGGCCCGCTGCTGTCAATGTCCGGTTATGGAACACACTCTCGCCAAGTGTGGCGCTGGGCTAAAACGCAGAACTTTAACTTAACATCTCAGATACTTCCGTGGGGAATCACACCGTGGTATATTAATCCGGACAGTTTAGATGGCCTGGTTGGAGATATAATGAAATCTTCTAGCAAAATAGGGCTAGCTCAAGATGTTTCATTTCAAATCCAGCTTCCGAATGAGTGGGATCCCAATTTAGCAAAATATAATGTTGGACTTACGGCCGCTGTTGAAACTGATCGCTGCAACCCTGCATGGATCGAAGCTTGCAATAGCATGGATAAAGTAATAGTACCTTCAACCTTTACAAAACAGTGCTTGGAAAATTCAGGAAATCTTAGTACTGAAATAGAGGTAGTGCCTGAAGCATTTTATGACTGTATATTAAATGAAGAAAACGAAAAATCTTTAGAGCTAAACTTATCTACAGATTTTAACTTCTTGATTTTTGGGCAAATAACAGGCGAAAATCCGTATACCGACAGAAAGAATACTTTTTTTATGATTAAATGGCTATGCGAAGAGTTTGCTTCAGATAAAAATGTCGGAATAGTAATAAAAACAAATCATGGAAGAAATTGCTCTAAAGATAGAAACATTACTTCTCTAGTTTTCGACCAACTTTTAAACGAAGTGAGAAAGTCTGATTATCCAAAACTGCATATTCTTCATGGATCTTTAGAGCCAGAAGAGATTAAAAGTGTATACCAAAACAAGAAAATTAAGGGATTAGTTGCTGCAACTAGAGGAGAAGGGTACGGTCTTCCTCTTTTAGAAGCTTCTGCTTCTGGACTTCCAGTGTTAGCCACAAATTGGTCAGGTCATTTAGATTTTTTAAATAGAGGAAAATTTATTTCTTTCGATTATGAACTGAAGAGCGTACATCCATCAAAAATAGATAACAATATTTTCGTCGATGGAGCTAAGTGGGCTGAAGTCAAAGAGTCTGATTTTAAATCCAAAGTAAGAAAATTTTATAATGCTCACAGCAAACCAAAGGAATGGGCTACAAAGCTTTCTGGAGTTTTAAAGTCTGAATATTCTCAAGAAAGTATAAACAAGATTTACTCAAAAGTTTTAAATGGTATCTTATGACAACTACAGTAATTGCTTTAATAGTTTCAAACTTATTGTTTTTATTACTTTTGTCTATTTCTGTGTATTTTAACGTGAAGCATGGAATCTTAATAATTAAAATATCTGAAGCAATTGAAGAAACTCTGGACATAATCGATGAAAAATACGATTCTATTTCGAAAGTCTTAGAAATTCCCCTCTTTTACGATAGCCCTCAAGTTAGAGGAGTGCTAGAAGACGTAAGGAGGTGTAGAGAGTCTTTGCTAGAATCAGCAAATATATTAACAGAAGTAAGCCGGGAAGAAGATGAAGAGAAAAAGAATAATTAAGAGATCCAAAGGCAAAGACAGAAAACTTTACTTCAATGCTTCTACTCAAGAAGCCATTGTAGAGTTTCAATCTACGGAGTGCAAAGAAGAACAAAGTAAAATTTATCGAGAAAAAATTATGCCTGCATTTGATAAATTAGTAGAAAATTTAATACTAATATACGGATTTTCTCGGCGTGAGAGCTTTGAAGTTTTAAAAACAGACTGCGTTTCTTTTTGCTATGAAACTTTGTATAAGTTTGATGAATCTAAAGGGACAAAAGCTTTTTCTTATTTTAATGTAGTCGCAAAAAATTGGCTTATCTTAAACTCTAGAAGAAGAAAGCGCCAAACCGACGGCCATTTAAGCTTGACAAATCTGCAATATATGAATTCTCAAGATAAAGAATCTATAGCAAGCTTTCAAGTATCTCCTTCTCCTGACGACGTCATGATTTCTAAAGAATACCGCGGTGAAATCATGAAAATTTTAATGACAATTAAAGAAAAAATAGATAAAAAGAATGATATTGCTTGCATAGATGCCATAATAAGAGTTTTTGAAATGATCGACCAACTAGATTTTTTAAACAAAAGAGCTATATTCGTTTACGTAAGAGAAATAAGTGGATTAAACTCTAAACAACTTTCTTCTTCAATGTCTACAATTAGAAAGCATTATCGAGAAATAAAGAAAAACGAAGAGTTTTTCCTATAGGAAAATAAAATGGAAGATTTAATAGCCAGAATAGAAAAATCAAAACAAAAAGTAAAAGAATTTTCTGACCTTTTAGACTCTATAGAGAGCATGGAAGAAAAAAAGAAAGTGCTTTGGAAAGAGATTTATGAAAACGCTATTAATGATAGAGAAAACGCTTATATACTTTTTAATGAAGCTTATTCAGCAATGACGAATACAGCTGCTGAGCATATTTCCGTTGGCCCTATTTTAAACAAATACTTGGAAAGAATGAATAAGTCAAACGAGCAGCTTTTAAAGCTTGCAGATTTAATTGCAAAAGCTGAAGAACAATCTGCTAGAATTGACCCTGACGATCTTTTTTCAAAAATAAAGGAGTAAAAAATGGGTGACGCTAGAGCAAAAATGGGTACTCCTGGAAGCGATGCTCAAGGTGCGATGATGGGCAGCGACGGCGGTGGCGGTCGCGTATTATATAAAGCAGTCGTGGTAGAAGTAATTAATGATAGGTCTTACTGGACAGATGTTAATTTAGCTAAAAAATTTGGTAGGGAGATTATGTTTCCAGATGATGATCCCTACGCTTCATTTAGAGTTAGTAACCCTCAGTTTCTTAGAGCCGCCCCTAGAAACACTTGCGTTGTCCGCGTAATATCCCAAGGGTTTGACAAACAGCAGCCTCCAATTGTTTCATATCCATTTTTCCCCCCTCACATTTCAATGCCTGTAAAACCGGGAGAACAAGTCTGGCTGATGACTGAATCTCCATCCACCATTGGCGAACTTCCAATGTGGCTCTGCAGAGTACCAGAGCCTCTTCAAGTAGATGATATAAACTTTACTCATGGCGATAGAAAACTGTCAACAGTCACTCAGCTAACCACTAGTGAAAGATTAGAAGCTGGAGATGATTCAGGAGACAATGCTCTTCCAGGATTTCCCAACGGCACAGGGACTAGCGCTTCTGAGACCAGCCTTAAGCCAACACTAGGAAACAACGAAGAAACGCCCTTTGAAGAGCAAGAAAACTCTTATGATGTTTTGGTTAAAGACTCTTTAGCTTATACAGAAAATATAACTCTAGAGCAAGTACCTAGATTTACAAAGCGGCCTGGTGATCTTGTTTTACAAGGGTCTAATAATACTGCAATTATTCTTGGAGAAGACCGCGGGTGGAAACCATACGAAGATCCACAGTCTGGAGATTATAGCAACGCTTTTGAAGGGTATAAGGATATGCCGGGATTCAAGGGCACAATCGACATTGTCGCTGGCCGAGGAAGATTTTTTGCAGATGAACTAACTTCTGAAACTACAAAGTCTTCAAAAGCTGACCCTCCTGTAAACACTCAAGCAAGGCTGGTTGAAAACGAAAGAAAAGATGGAGACGGCTGGGTTGAAGTAGACAAAAATCCTTCAGTTAATGAAATGGAGATAAATCCCCCAGAAGGAGACCCAGATTTTGTAAGAGACTGTTCCAGGGTTTATGTATCTATGAAAACTGACGGTGATTACAACTTTGGCAGCAGCCGGGAGTCTTTTGAGACAGGCATGCCAACGGGCTTCGAAGCAGTTATTGAAGACGTTGATGCTGCGCCCTATGTTGTGGTAAAGTCCGATGAAGTTAGAATTATAGCTAGAAAAGATTCAGATAATGACGTCAATGGTAGCATAAAAATAGTTAAACAAGGACAGGCTGACGACGACCTCGCCGCGATCGTAATGCTTCCTGATGGAACAATTCAAATTAGCGGTAGTAAGATATATTTAGGTCGCCCTCCTCACGATGGCGGAGCTGGATATGGCCCAGGAGAATCCGAGTCTCAGCCTTACGTAAAATATCAAGAATTAGAAGATATATGGTTTGCCTTTATGGATGATTTAAGCGCTTATTTAGAGACTGTTCTCACCCATACAACCCCAGGCCATGGCTCGCCATCACCACAAATTATTGAAGCCGCCACTGCATTTAAGGATGAAGTAGACGGCACCCATAGAAACGCTATAACAAGAGTACCATCCGAAAGAATCTTTGGAGAATAACTAAAAAAGGAGAAAAAAGATGCCAAAAGGATTAAGAGCAGCAAAAAGACAACTGAACGCAGGACTTCAAAAGGCCTTCCATGACAACTATGTCGCGGGGCTAGAGACAGGGGCAAACCCAGACCAAATTGCTTACGATTTAGGGATAGCTGTACATAACGCCATCCATAATTATGTAACGGAAGCAATTGTATACATTCCGCCATTCCAGCAAGTTGGCGTTGCAGTTGTTACTGGAGGAACGCCCACGGCACACGTTGGGACTGGGATTGGAGGTACAACGGCGCCGCACAAAGGCGAGCTAACGTAATTCTTTCATAAATTTGCGTGAGAGATAATTATTTACGGTAGTGGAAAGTTTAATGGCAACTCAAAATCAAAATTTTAAAGTGTATGACTTCAAGTCTGTTGGTGAGACGGTAGAATCTTACCGTCAAACTAGAAGGTTTGGTGAAGTAGTAAAAGTTCCAATCGGTATTGCTACCCCTATGGAGCTTGACCACGGAAATGGTCTCTTCGTCATGCACACAGACATGGGAAACCAGATATCTGATAATTTAAAAAATCTTATATTGACTAATCATGGTGAGCGTCTTGGACATTATGATTTTGGAGCAAATTTGCAAGAGCTCACTATGGAGCTCGGTTCTGAAAGTTTTGATACAGAGGCAATCAGAAGAATAAAAACAACTTGCACTAAATATATGCCTTTCATTAACTTAAATTCATTCGAAGCTTTTAAAGAAACTGAAGGCCCAGCTGGTGGACTCGCCAAGGTAGGCGTTAGAATAACATACTCAATACCTCTGGCCAATGTTCCTATTAGGCAAATTGAAGTAATACTATATACGGCAGGATAATATGGCAGCTCCAAAACCATCAAAATTAAAATCTAAATCTTATTTAAGCAAAGACTTCACTTCTTTTAGAAGTGACTTAGTAACTTATGCTAGAAGTTATTTTTCTAGTCAAATACAAGATTTTTCTGAAGCTGGCGTCGGAGGAATGTTTATAGAGCTTGCAGCTTTTGTAGGTGACTCTATGTCTTTTTACTTAGACCACCAGTTTAATGAACTCAACCCAGAAACAGCAGTTGAAGTAAGAAATGTTCAAACGCATGCTAGAAATGCTGGAGTCAAAGTTACAGGAGCTGCTCCAGGCGTTGTAGATGTGACATTTTATATAGAGGTCCCAGCAGCTACAGAATCAGATGGCTCTTATGTTCCAGACAAAAATGCTTTTCCAATAATAAAAGCTTCAACAACTTTAATTTCTAATTCTGGAATTTCTTTTACCTTATCTGAAGATTTAGACTTTAGTCAAGTAGACGTTAATGGCCAACTGCTTGCCGATTATTCAATATCTGCAACAGACTCGAGCGGAAATCCATCTTCATATTTTATGACTCGAGTCCAAATTTGCGTTTCAGGAAAATTAAAAACTGATAGATTTAATATAGGATCTTCAATTCCTTTTAGAAAAATCACTTTAAGCAGAACTGATGTTACTGAAATAATTGGGGTTTCCGACGATTCCAACAACTTGTATTATGAAGTTGAATCTTTAGTAGAAGATACAGTTTTTAAGAGAGTTCAAAATCTTGGAAAAGATAAAGACGCTGTTCCAGACACTCTAGAAGTAATACCAGCCCCTTATCGATATATAACGATAACAGACTTTACAACAAGGTTGACTTCTTTGCGCTTCGGCACAGGAGAGGCTGCAGCAACAGATGATGATATAATACCAGATCCAAGTAGCCTAGCTCTTCCTCTTTACGGGAAAAAGACTTTTACAAAGTTTTCTTTAGACCCCAACAGGTTATTAAGAACGCAAACTCTTGGAATTGCTCCAGCCAATACAACGATAACTGTACACTATAGGCATGGAGGCGGATTAAATCACAATGTCTCTTCTGAGTCTATTAGAAACATTTCTAGTTTGCAAATTATGTTTCCAATGTCTCCTAATTCTGATACTCAAAACGCTATTATAAATTCTTTAGACGTAAAAAATAAGTCTCCAGCGCTAGGCGGTTCTTCCGCACTTACGCTTGAAGAGCTTCGAAGCCTTGCCACTGTTTCTAGAAACCAGCAGTCTCGCATCGTAACTCAGCAAGATTTGCTAGCAAGACTTTATACTCTACCATCTACGTTTGGAAGAGTGTATAGAGCTGGCTTGAGGAAAAATGAAGAAAATCCTCTTTCGACCGAACTCTATCTAGCCTGCCGAGATTCAAGCGGAAATATAACCATTGCTCCAGATTCTTTAAAGAAAAACTTAAGAGTTTATTTAAATGAATTTAGACTAATATCAGACGCTATTGACATTTTAGATTGCACGGTAATCAATTATAAAATTAACTTTTCTATAATTTGTACTCCTTCTTCTAATAAAAGCTCAGTTTTAGCTCAAGCCATCAGCTCAATAAAGAATGTTTCTGACATAAAATACTTTCAGATAGACCAGCCTGTTGTAGAGGCAGACGTAATCAACGCTATAATCAACACTCCCGGAGTTTTGTCCATGGTCTCTTTAGAATTTAATGGAGTTTATGGAACAGAGGGAGACAGAGTTTACTCAGATTATCAGTTCGATATGCAATCAAATTTTTATAAAGGCCTCATGGTCGGTCCTCCGGGATCTATATTCGAAATAAAGTATCCAGACAGCGACATTACTGGAACTGCGGAGTAGTTAAATGTACCTTATAATAACAGCCAGCTCAGATACTTACATAACTAATAAAATTATTGACAATAGATTCAGGGCTACAGACGCTAACGTAGGCAGAGCTGGAACAATAGACATTTTCAAACTCTACAACGAATCAACGTGGATTTCTGGCTCTACAAAAATTACGGGGTCTGTAGGCGAAGTTTCTAGAGGATTAATTAAATTTGACTTTGCCGCGTTAGATGCTTTAACCGGTTCTAGTTTAGACTTAAACTCTTCTAGATTTCAAGCAAGGCTAAAAATGTATGACATCATGGCCGGCCAAGCAACTCCTTCTGATTTTTCTTTGGTGCTTTATCCTCTTTCTAAATCTTTTGATGAAGGAATAGGGAGAGATGTAGCTTCATTTAGTGATTTAGACACTGCAAATTTCATAACAGCATCAATATCAAACAGCTCTCCTAATTTATGGAATGTTTCTGGAGCAATGAGGGGAGGCCTTTTAGGATCTGATGATTTAGATTATATATCTTCAGGTACTAGCGCTTCTCCAGGCTTTAGTTCATATATTGATTTTGGCGCAGCTCAATATTTTGAAACTGGTAATGAAGATTTAGATATAAACATCACCACTTTCGTGAGTTCTGCAATAGCGGCCCAAATACCTAATTACGGTTTGCGAATATCTTTTTCTGGATCTGATGATACAGATAGCAAAACTAGGTTTGTGAAGAGATTTGCTTCTAGACATTCTTCAAATCCCTTAAAAGTACCTCAAATTCATATATCTTGGGACGATAGCATTGTTGATAATCATAAAGATTTCGTCTTTGACATCAGCGGATCTCTATTTTTAAGAAACTACGTTAGGGGCGTTCCTAACAATATTACTTCTGGAGCCGGAGGTCCAGCGATTACTGGTGATAATTGCATGACCCTGAAACTTCAAGTGCAAGATTTTTACAAAACATTCCAGGTAGATCAACATACTGCCGGAACTGATTCTACTTCTATTGTCGGTCTGTATTCTTCATCTTTTTCAGTATCTTCTTTTGATACTGATACGGTAAATAATTCGAATGAAGTGCTATTGGACTTAATTAAAAAGAGCGGCTCTGTTACTTTTAAAACGTATTGGATATCTACGGATGAAACGGTCGGATACCACACCGGTTCTCTTACGGTAGACCCCTCTAGAATAACCACTTTTAAAAGGCAGCCTTCTGATTTAATTTTTAGATTTACGAATTTAGAAACAGAATATACAAAAAAAGACCAAGTATATTTAAGCGTTTTTGTAGAAGATTTTTCTGAAGAAGATAAAGTTTACAAAATACCTTATTCTAAAGAAAGCATAAGCTTAAGCAAAGTTTACTATAGAGTTAGAGATATTGCAACAGGTCAAATTATAATTCCCTTTGAAGAAACTAGAGAAACAACAAAGCTTTCTTCTGATGATTCTGGGCTGTCTTTCTTTTTTAGAATGTCAAGTCTTTCCAAGGGTAGAGTATACTGCTTCGATCTCTTAGTGAAAGACTACGGAGAAAATAGGGTTTATAACGAAGCTAGCGGTAAATTTAAGGTGATTTAATGGCGGGAAACACTTTTTCTAAGGGAAATTTATTTTCTCCAATTGTAATTCAACGCGCCCTAGATGGATCTGGCGCTGTTGTTGATGTAAACTTAAAAAATTACTCAGGTTCAAACGTTACTGGCAGTAATTCTTACATTTTTGATGATCCAGGCGGACCATTCAAGTCCACCCAGCAAATACCTTTAGACTGGTCAAAGTTTGAAGATCACACTTTTTTTAATTCTGCAGAATCTAAAGTAAACGTTTCTTTTGACACAATAATCAACTATTTCCCATTCGATGGATCAAACGTTGATATACAAACTTTTAAAGATGGTTTAAGTGGATATGAAAACTACATTTTTAAAAGATTTCCAAAGCAAGTTGGCTATCTGTTGTTTTCTGGAACAAGCGAAACTGAGAATCCAGCAGGCGGTTTTGTGCCTGAAAGGGGAACTTTTATAAAGGTTTCAGATAATGCTGGAACTCTTTATCCATCGCTTTCAAAAAATACTACTGGAATGAATGTTCTTAACCCTGGCTTAAAATCAATATCATGCCAGTTTTGGATAAATCTACCTCCAGAAAATAATAAAAATCAAACAATTTTTCAAAAGTTAAACACAACTAACAATCATGGAATTTCATTATTTTTAGACCAGTCAGCTTCATCTTTTGGCGATTTAAGATTTATAGTTTCTAGCGGCTCTAACGTATTATCTGCCAGCTACACCATCCCAAAGAATCAATTTATTCACATATCAACTTATTTTGATAGACAACCTACAGGATTATCGGATCTAAAAATATTCCATACTGGAACTTTGGTGGCTACTTCTTCTAATTCAGTCACTCTGGGAACTTTGGACTTTTCAAGCTCTACTTTTATGATAGGCTCTGGATCGACTCATGATGCTGGTTCTTTAGATACATCCCCATTTGTTCCTGCTGTAACTTTGAGCGGAGCATTAGACGATTTTAGGTGCTATCATGGTAAGCGGTCTAGCAGTGCTATAAGATCAGATTATTTAAAAGATGCTTTTCCATCGTCAAGCCTCAAGTTATATTACAAGTTTAACGAAGCTTCTGGATCTTACGTCAATAACCAAGTAGTTTTAGATAGTTCTGGAAACTCTCTTCACTCTAACATACTCAATTTTAATTCTTCTTCTAGAGATTATAGGTTTGGGTCTCCTCCGTTGCCTTTAGAAAGACCAGACTTAAACCCTGTGTTGTTTCCTGGCCACCCCGATGTTATATCACTTAACCAGCTTCTTCTAGCCTCTGCTAGTCAATATGATAACAATAACCCAAATTTAATCACCAGGCTTATTCCTGAGCATTATTTACTAGAATCAGATTTAGTTCAAGGGTTTGAAGACCAATATGCAGAAACAGGCGCTGATTATGCATATAACATTGATTTTCCAGGCGGTGGAAGAATTGGCCAGCCGCAAATTATTGCTTCTCTTTTGTTTACTTGGGCAAAGTTTTTTGACGAAATAAAGATTTTTATAGACCAGTTCGGTAATTTAATGAATGTTGATTATGACGAAAACGGGTCGATTTCTGATTATATGCTTCCGTTTTTAGCAAACTATTATGGGTTTGTTTTGCCAAATAATTTCGCAAACGCAGACTACAGTCAATACCTTTTAGGCGAAAATATCAATATTGATCCCTCTATTTCTAAAAGAACTTTGTTTGAAGTTCAAACTGAAATTTGGAGAAGGATTTTAGTCAACCTTAATAACATCATAAGGTCTAAAGGCACCATCGGTGCAGTTAAAGCTGTTATGAGAGCTGCAGGAATTAATCCTGAAACAATGTTTAGATTTCGAGAGTTTGGAGGATCTAAAACTATAACGACTTCTAACGCAAGAAGAAACAGGTCAGAAATAGCTTCAATGCTGTACATGTCAGCTTCTTCTGCGAGTATTATTTCTCCATACTTAAGTGCTTCAAGAGTAGAACCAGGGTTTCCTTACGCTTCTAAACCGTCTAATCCAAGAAGAAGCGACGGTCTTTTAACTAGCGGGTCTTTTACTTTTGAGGGGATATACAAATTTGATTACCCGTTTAGAGCAGATGTACCAGTAACCCAAAGTTTGGTCAGGTTTTACGTTACTGGAACCGACGGCGCTGCTGCTCGTGGAGCCGGTGGATTAATTTCTAACGTTGTTGCTTTCGGCACTGGAAGCCAGTTTAACTCTACAGGGTCTATGAAGTTGTATGTTAGGCCAAACTCTCAAGATTCAGCTCCCACAATGGAACTTATTTTAACAGGTGTTGATTTATTTGACAAAAATAAATGGCACGTTTCTTTTGGTAGAAATATAGGAAGCTCTACAGGTTCTTTTGCAACTGCTTCGTATTTTTTAAGAGCCGGTAGAGAGAATAATGGCGAAATTGTTGAGTATTATAGTACTTCTTCCGTATTTAATTTAGGTTCTAAAGAGTACGATCTCTTCGCTCAAGCTAATGATAACTTTCAATCTTCTGGTTCTTATTTTGAAATTGGCGCTGGAACATCTAGAGCATCTATAGCAACTTCTGGAAACAAATTTTTAAATTCTTCTACTATTGTTACAGATTCAGATGCAAGAGCTATAGATTTAAAAGCAAAAGTTGCAGCAGTTAGGTTCTGGTCTTTAGCGCTAGATGAAAAAGAGACTAAAGAGCACACAAGAAACTTTAAAAGCGTTGGAGTCAATGATCCATTATTAAACTACAACTTTGTTAATAGTGCTTCAGGCTCATGGCAAAAAATAAGAATTAATGCCAGTACAGACCAAGAAGTAACTCAATCTAGTGCAACCGGACAAATTAGCGTATTCGATTTTTCTCAAAATAATTTTCACTTAACTGGTTCTGGATTTGAAAACGACCAAAAAACAATTTATCCAGAGCTTTTCATATACTCAATTCTAGATCCTCAATTTGGAGAGAGAAGTGCAGAAAACAAAATAAGAGTTAGAGGATTTCAAGAAACTGTAAATATTCAAGAGTTTAATTCTCTTAAGTCTCCAGTGAGAAAAATAGAGCCTGGCCAACCAACTCTAGATGACTCTAGATTTTCTATAGAAGTTTCTGCAGTTGGTGCTTTAAACGAAGACATAGTCAATATTCTTTCTGGGTTAGATTGGTTAGATAGCGCAATTGGAAATCCAGAACTTCAGTTTGCTTCAGATTATCCAGCTTTAAGAAACTTAAGAGATGTTTATTTTCAGCGCTTAACTGATAAAGTTAATTTTGATAATCTGTTTCTTTTTTATAAGTGGTTTGATGATTCTCTTTCTGTTTTAATAGAGAGGCTGATACCAAGAACCACTAAATATATGGGAATTAACTTTGTCGTAGAGTCTCACTTTCTTGAAAGGCCAAAGTTTAGAAATATGAATAACAACATTTATCTTTCAGCCTCTGACAGAAGAGATATAAATGACGAACTTTTAATTGCTGTTCTTAGCGGTATTTTAGCGAGATTTTAATGAGTACTTATAAGCCAGACTTTTCTGTAAAAAGAATGAGAATAAGCCCTGCTCTATCTGAATCTTTTTCAACTGCGCAGGGACATCAAGTAAAATCTAATTGGTTTGCTGAGAGAACGCTTCCGGTGGCTGGTCGCGGTCCGGACAAATTATTCTTTAGCTCTTCAGTGGGTGGCGGAATAATAAACGTTAGCGACCAACTATTTTTTAATGATTCTTTAGCGGGA
>MDTB01089687.1_pt1 | contig 14279 bp, 15 predicted proteins | sample 811161 | NCBI WGS metagenome assembly MDTB01 (sample SAMN05326650, study PRJNA326480) | marine metagenome | isolation source: seawater | place: Mediterranean Sea | collected 2009
AGGGCCAGTTGCTGGGTCAAACTATTCATGGTATCTATCTGCTGATTGATATCCTCTCGAGTCTCCCTCTCTATATTTGCCATGCCGGATGCGACTTCCTGAAATCTGGCTGCCAGCACACCCGAATCACGAAGAAAGTTGCCCCTTTGCGTTAACGATGCAGGATCGGTACTAAGCTCGGCCGCGCTCGCAAAAAACTGATCCAGTGCACTTGATAGGCCTGCGTTCTCAGAGCCCATTAAGTCAATGATTCGTTCGGCATACTTAACCTGAGGATCCTGCGTCGCAAGATCACTGCTACTGTTTCTTAAGCTGCTCTCGGTATACTCGTCGTAAGCGCGAACAACTCCCTCAATGTTCGCTCCCGTTCCCAGAAACACATTGCCCTTCTGAATTGGTGACGCTTCGCGGACATCAGTAACCTGCCGAGAGTAGCCTTCTGTGTTCAGGTTGGCTATGTTATTACTTACCGTCGACAGTGAGTGCCGATAGATCTGTATCGCATTAGCTCCAATCGAAAACATGTCACTCATGACAACACCTTAAAAATTCGGATTGTGTTATTAATCGTAGGCATTACTTGGTGCTCGCTCTATCCAGATCGATTTTCATTGCTTTCACCTCTGACTCCAATGGCATAAATTTTTGCGACCTTGATTCTGTCAGTGGGATCGGGGCGGACTGCTCGTAGGTTCCTATCGCACGAGCGCTGTTGCTCTGTCTCTCTATATTTTCTGTAATCCAGTCAGCTACGCCAAAGACTCCTCGCTTGGCGATCTCTTGCGAAAGCTCTTTATGGTACATCTCCTCAAAAGTGTCTTGCGCTGACGAACCCATAAGCCCACTTTTCATAGTCTCGGTCGCCTCACGCGCAGACTTGAGAATCATCTGAATAAACAAAGCCTCAAACTTCTGTCCAACCTCGCGGGCGGCTTTTGGATCTTCTCGTTGAGCACGTGCTCTGAGCTCCCCTAGTCCAGAGAAATCGTGATAGTTGTTAGCCACTAAATTGAGATCTTTCATCTAAATCACAACCAATTGCGCACGCATACTGCCAGAGCTCTTTAAGGCTTCTAGTATCGCAATGACCGAAGAAGGAGACGCGCCTGTCTGGTTAATAGCGTCAACAATCTCCCGAAGCTCAACACCAGGTTGGAACATGACCATCTTGTTTGTGCCCCTTGAATATTTGATCTTCGCGTTCTGCGCACCTGCGGTGTTTCCTCCGCCAAGTGCATTAGGTTGGCTTATCTCATTGGTCGCGGAAATACTGACAGATATCGTCCCATGCGTTAAAGCTACAGCGCTGACACGCACGCTCCGATTGATAACGGCAGTGCCCGTGCGCGAGTTGATCACAACCCTAGCCGCGGGCTCTCCGGGCGTCACATCCAGATTTTCTATCATGCTCATAAATCCAACGCGTTGTCCGGGGTCATATGGAGCCTTGATTGCAATCGATACCCCGTCAAGAGCACTGGCTACACCAGCTCCAAAATTTTCATTTACTGCGGCCGCAATCGCATTGACGGTTGAAAAATCCGCCTCGCGGATGTTTAAAACCACATGGTCTGAATCTTCGAACGGGTTTGGCACCATTCGCTCCACCAAAGCGCCATTAGGAATTCGGCCTGATGTAGGTACCCCCACTTGCACACTCGACCCTGCGGCGTCCGCTAGAAGTCCGGTAATTGTGAGAGGACCCTGCGCCAGCGCATAGACCTCGCCATCAACACCACGCATCTCTGTCATTATTAGCGTGCCACCTCGAAGAGATTCGGCGATACCAATAGCCGATACATTGACATCTATTCGCTGCCCGGGCTTGGCAAATGGCGGCAGCTCAGAGGTCACCATCACAGCTGCTACGTTTTCTATCTTCAATTCTTTGTTGGCATTCGCAGCAGCTAGAGAAGAAAGCTGTGATCCGAGGTCAAAGTCACTAATTGGGCCATCAACGCTGATACCCAATCCCGACAAAGTGGTCCTCAACGCTTGTGCCGAAATCAACAGGTCCTTGCCATCACCTGATCCAGCCAAACCAACGACCAAACCAAAACCAAGCAATTGGTTTGCCCTAACGCCTGCGACATCGGTCAAATCCTTAATTCGGTCAGCATAAGCCACCGAATGAAAGGTCATTGACAAGCACAGAAAAAACCTAAAAATACGCATTTACATCACCCCGGTTGGCCTAGAAAGGCCAGAATTTATAAAGTAAATTAGTGCCCCATGCAGTTCTTGAAGCATCTGTTAGCTCACCAGTACCTCGGTAGGATATCTGAGCATTTGCGATCCGTTGAGACAACACAGTGTTATCTGGTTGAATATCAGCAGGCCTTATAATGCCTTTCACTCGGATGAATTCGCTACCCTCAGTGAGGGCAAGCTGTTTTTCGCCGATTATCATGAGGTTGCCGTTAGCGAAGACTTCAACCACCATTGCTGATATTGATCCCGTAATCCGTGCTTTCTGGTTGGCCACGCCTGAGCCATCACTTGCTATTGCCCCTCCATCAACTTCCATACCTTGCGTAATGCCTGTGCCCACGCCCAATCGCTGAGCCGCGGTGTTTAAAATATTGGCATTCATCACATCATTCTCACTCTCACGGGTTGTCTTTAAACCGCTTGTCCGTGAGGCTTGCGTAGACTCGTCCAAAAGAACAGTAATTAGATCGCCTACCTTCTTCTTGGATGGCTCATAAGCACGCAAGTTACCGAAGAGTCCTCGGCCGCTGCTGTAAATACCTCCCGTCACTTGCTCACTTTTCTGCTCGGGAATAGGCATAATAGGAGCAAATTCTGCCGTAGGCATCAGCCGAGGCTCCTTGTTTACAGCACAGCCAGAAACAATCATTCCAGCCCAAATGACGAATATCAAACTCATTAAGCGCATAACTCTAGCCCTACAGGTTGTTGTTCAAGAAGCGTAACATGCCGTCTGCAGCTGATATCGCCTTTGAGTTTACCTCGTAAGCTCGCTGCGTCTCGATCATATTGACCATCTCCTCGACCACATTGACGTTTGAGGCTTCAAGGGACCCTTGCATTAACATGCCAGCACCATCTGCTCCCGGGAGACCCACAATAGGCGCCCCACTAGCGACCGATTCCTTGTAAAGATTTCTTCCCATGGGGGAAAGTCCCGAATTGTTGATGAACCTCGACACCTGAATATTCCCAACTTGCGCTGCCCCGCCGCCGTTTGCCAACTCCACAGTCACCGTACCATCCCTACCCACGGTGATACCCGCCGCATTCTGGGGTATGACGATTGCCGGCGTAAGGAGCTCACCACCGGCTGTAACTAGCTGACCCTGAGACGAAATCTTGAAAGAGCCATCGCGCGTGTATGCCAAAGTTCCATCAGCCTGCTGTATTGCGAAAAATCCTGGTCCGCTAACCGAGACATCTAGCGCATTTTCCGTCTTGATAATGTTCCCTTGAACATGCAGCTTTTCAGTGGCTACAATCCGCGTTCCAGTTCCAAGCATGAGGCCCGTCGGCGCCTCTGACTGAGCATCTGCCTGTCCTCCAGCGGGGGCAACATTTTGGTATAGAAGATCCTCAAAAACCGCTCGATCTTTCTTAAACCCTGTCGTGTTAACGTTTGCTAGGTTGTTTGAAATGACTGACATTCGGGTCTGCTGCGCTTGCAGCCCCGTCTTTGCTATCCATAATGAAGCGTCCACTTAAGTTCTCCTGTCATGCGGCTTAATTTTAGATCCTTTTGATCGTTGAAACTCTGCCGCTAAAGTTCTGTATACTTATGTCGATCCTTGACGTTATACGAGCAGATATAGCTCTCTCAACACTCTCTGATGCAAAAGCAATGCCAAATGGCGAGATAGAGCCACTTTGCTCACTTTTCTGCCAGTTTATCAAGCAGTTACATTATCCTTCTCATCAGTCGAAATTAAGCTGCCACTTACTTGGCAAGATCATGCCGCTCTCTTTTGCCACAATGTCAGTATTGCGTCACTCGGAGCTCCGAATAAGTCGGGTTTCCCAAACTTTACCGCAGCAGAAAGTGGTTTTTCCCGACACCATTGTTTGGCTAAATTAACGATCTGATCTAGTTCGAAAAGGTCAAGCGGAATATGCAGAAATTGGCTTTTGGAATTTTAGGATTTGTTGTGGGTGCGCTGCTTCAACTCAAATTCTTTGAGCGAATCTGACTTTGCTAAGATGTTTTCATCATCGATGAGCCTGAGGAGTCAATATTCTGAATCTCTTTGATCATCTTGACTTGCATCTCGAAGGAGCGAGTGAAATCAATCATCTTGACCATTACATCGATCACATCAACGTTACTGCCCTCCAGTGCTCCACCGCGCACAGAAACTGGCAGAGGTCCGCTGTCAAAATCTTGACCTCTCAACTCTAGCTCGGCTGGCGTATATAAACCATCTTCACGACGGACGAGGGGCGTCTCACTAGCATCACGAAGTAGCAATTTTCCAACTTCCTGAGGTGGCTCGTTTGGGTTGGTAGGAGAAGAAGCTAACACCGTGCCGTCAGGCGCCACAGACAGGAGCAGTCCTTCTGGTGCAGTCATGGCTCCACCCTCGCCCAAAACCACATGCCCAGCCATAGTCTTGATTAGACCGTCGCCCGCTATAGTTAAATCACCGCGCCGTGTAAAACCAATATCTCCATCAGCAGCTTCAACTCCCAGAACAGTCGAGTCGTTCATAGCTACGTCCAAGCCTCGACCTGTTTCTATAATGCCGCCCGGTTCTAGCTTGATGACATCATCCATAACCAGAGCCGGTTGGTACCTGGCAAATCCCGGTCCTTCGATCTTCACTGCGGAGGTTGCAGCCTCAAATGATTCCTTGAACCCTATCGTGGTTGAATTTGCCATCGAGTTGGTAATCGATGCCCTGACTTTTGACATCTCTTTTATAGAAGCAAGGGCAGTAAAAGCTAGCTTATCCATTCTATAACCCTCATCCTCTCAAAGAGATTCTATTACTGATACTAACCACGGATGTTAATAATCGTCTGGGTCAGCGATGAGCTAGTCTCAATCGCTTTAGCGTTTGCCTGGAAATTTCGCTGGGCAGTAATCAAATCCACAAGTTCCGACGTTAAATCTACGTTAGACCTCTCACGAGCACCTGCTCGAATTGTTCCATAGCCCGCAGCGCCCGGTTCATCCAGCACTGCTTCACCTGACTTGGAGGACTGCGAGAAAGTTGTGTCACCAATCTGACGTAACCCCTTTGGCGTCGCAAAATTTGCGATCAATATCTTGCCTAAAGCTTTCTGCGAACCATTTGAATAACTCGCCTCTACCAGACCATTATCGCCGATACTTACACCTACCAAGTCACCTTCAGGTCGACCATTTTGCGTCTGACTTAACACAGAAAACGGGCTATTGAACTGGGTGCTTCGTTGATAATCCAAATCGACGGTGCCACCAATTACGTCAGCACTCTTGAGCGTAATCTTTGAGTTGGGGGAAACGATGGTACCTGCGGTACTGAAAGTCAGCTCGCCGCGATCCAAAAAGATGGGAGTCCAGAAAGGAACGTTGTTCTCCGAGAAGTCGCCGCCATCAGTTGTCTCAGTCCACTCACCTTCAGAGTTCTGCGACACATAGAGCGTGCTAGTTCCAGACATATCGGGCTCCAACTCGATAAACGATGAAGAGCTACCAAAAGCCGGTTCTACGGCTTCGAAACCAAAGTCAGAGTGTCCCGCTATCTGGATAAAAGACTCTGACGTGGCGGTTGAGCCAGTAATAGTAATTGCGCCAGCTGCCTCGCTGAAACTAACGTTAACGCCAGAGACCGATCGACCTAGTGAATCTGCCATAAGATTGATTTGATTCTCCAACTGAGTCGTAAACAAACCAATCGAATAAGAGCCTTTGTCTAACGAAATCTGTTTCGAAATACCATCTATAATTACTGTGAGGTTACGGTTGTCGTCGTTAACAAGGAATGCTTTACGAGGGTCGACACCCATGGTGTTACCGGTAATTGATGCCGGCTGAGACACGATGCCGCGCTGCGCCGGCTTGTTCTCAATCAGTGACACGTTGGGTGCTACCACTTGATCGCCTGAATCAAAACCAAATAACGCCACGTTCAAGGCCGCTTTTTCGGTCTCTTCGCGCAGGTTTGATGGCGGATAGAGATCCTTGAGCGAAATACTGGATGTGTCCCCAGTTGTGCCCGACTTAAAAAAGAATTTATTGTCTCGATACTCAACATTAATGCCAAAGCGTTGATCTTTAACTGGTGCCGTCAACGAAGCTGTTGGTGCTGCAACGCTGATTAGCGTATCCGCTAAGTCAGTATCGACGAGTGATGCAGTAGTCCCGCCTGATGTATTAGTTGCATCATAAACAGCCGCCACGGCGCCGCCAGACGCTCCCCACAGAGGATTAATGGCAGTAGCATCTGCCGCAGCATATGTAATGGTGCCGTCTTGAGCTACTGTTTGCGCTCTATTGGAAAAGTTTATCTGGCCAACGTTATCTCCAGTTTGTTGTATACGCCAACCAACCCGAGCGTAGTCCCAGGACACTTGCACATCATTGAAAGGAAACTCGCCGGTTCCATCGCCATTAGCATCTAACATTTCATACTTCGCAAGAGCGTAGTTGAGAGCCACCGCGAGATTTTCGGGCATTATAAACTCGCTGTTTACGCCATCATCATCGGCCGGCATTAATGCGTCGTTGAGCTGCGAGTTAAGCGCATTTGCTTCAGCCGCTGCTGCCACTGCCGCATTAACTCCCGTTCGCTCCAGGTTTTGAGCTTCAGTCAGAGCTCCCGATTGGAAAGTAAAAACTGGTTTATTCGCGACCGGCAATTGGAGCTCCACTTGAGGGTCAGCTGTTTCTGGCTCTAGTTTATGTACATTTGTGTACTGAATATCAAGTCTGCTTTCGCCGGCATTCCAAGTTAAACCAAAAGGCAGCGCCGGATTTGCTGCGTCCGCAGCAGCTATTATCTCCGCTGCAGCAGCCGCTAAAAATGCAGCTTTCTCTGCGTCAGTGTAGATAAAGTCAGCATCATCAGCAGGGGCACCAGCTAGCGTAACAGCGGCGGTAAAGGTGGAACCATCTCCGCCAGTAACTACAAAGTCACCACCGTTTCTAAGCCCATCGAACGAGAGAGGAACGCTGCCTCCGCGCATGTAATCCTCGATCATATCAGAGGTATCTAAGTCGATTGAGACCGGATTTTCTCCAGCGTTATCATAACGCGTAATTTGGAGTGCCTGAGAAGCAGCGGAGGTGTAATCGAATCGCCCGGAATCACCAAACCTCTGGTTGAGAACATTCTCTAGCTCTTGAGCAATCTGAGTGCCTGATCGCGGCACGTTGCTACCCGCCAAATGTTCAAGCCCGATCTTGATGTCCGACGAACCGTCTATCGACATAGCGAATAAGTCTTTAAGCTCTTCCCTGGTGTACCCAGAGAAATCAAAGCCGTCGCTACCATTGGTTAGATTAAGCGCATCAATGTTTGCCGTACCAGCCAAATCAGACAATTCAACGGTTGCGGCTAGTGATGCGGTAGGGTCAGCTAGCTTATCGAATGAATACTTTTTATATAACGTTCCTTGTGTAATTAGATACTTATCACTCTCAGTGCTTGTTCTCTGCAGTTCCTGCAATTCAGTTCGACTTTTAATCTCGCCGTACTTATTAATAAACATTTCATCACCAGCATTCTCGGCTTTCTGGATCAAAGCAGTATCAATCGGCTGAGCGATACCGTTATCATCGGTAATGTAAACGTGAGTTTGATACTTATTGAATGGATCGTCGGCTGTTGCGTTTTGAGTTTTTACATAATAAATGGTCGCTAGGTTGGCGGAGCCCGAAGTTCCATAGACTGTCAAAGAAGTCGTCTTGTGGTAAGTAGACGGATCTGCCGGATTAAACGAATCAGTAATTGGCGTGACCTGAGCAGGCAAGTTCAAGCCTAGCTCAACCTCGGTGGTCGGTCTGAACTCAGCAACTGTCTTCCGAGGAATGGTCATCGCACTTGGATCTTGAGAGAAGTCGGCTTTGTTGGTTGAGTCTACCGGCAAAGATTGGAGCGCCTGGCCAGAACTGTTCACCATCTGATTTTGCTCATTAAGCATAAAGGCCCCGTTCCTGGTATACACCTTTGTGCCATCAGAAGATTGGAGGGCGAAAAATCCGTCACCCGCGATCGCTAAATCAAGTGCGTTTGCAGAATTTTCGATATTACCCTGGCTGAACTCCTGTGATACTTCCTTAAGCGAAACACCACGGCCGATGACCGAGCTGGATTTCTCCAGAGGCGAGGTCGCGAAAATATCGCCAAAGTCAGCTTCAGAACGCTTAAAGCCGCCTGTACCCGAGTTTGCAATGTTGTTTGAAGTCACTGAAAGCTGGGTCGTGGCAGCGTTCAAACCTGTTAATGAAGTATAAAATGACATTCTTCAATCTCCTGTTTACTCAATTTCCTAATTTACATACTTATTCTTTTAACGTCAGACATGGATACCATAGAACCATTCCCAACTTCCAAAGACATTTCCTGTGAGTTGGGGTTCCAGCTCACGCTCCTTACTTCTGTTAATGTGGTAACCGGTGCAGTCTCAAGCTTCCCGTGACGGATATAACTGGCCGTCATCCTGTAATCTCCCCCGGGAGCTAGTTCACCGCTTGTGTTGTACCCGCTCCAACTCATATTCACCAATCCGGGAAGCTGCTTTCCTGAAGTGTCTCGGTGAACGAGTTCACCCTTGGCATCATAAATACTCATAATCACTGAATCAGCACCGTGCTCAAGGTCAATACTTCCTTGGACCAGTTCACCTTGCGTAGAGGCGAAGAAGCCGCCTTCGACCGCAACCCGCTTTCCGACAAGGTTTGCGCTTTGAAGCATTCGCTCGTTCCGCACCCCACCCACCATAGCATCCATGGAGTCTCTCATATCATAGTTAGCCTCCAACGTGGAGAATTGCGCAAGTTGCGCCACGAAGGCCTCATTTTCCATCGGAGACAGGGGATCCTGATTATTAAGCTGAGTAGTAAATAACTTAAGGAACGCATCGCGACCCATATCATCGTTTGAAGTGTCGCGAGTGAGCTGCTCTTCTTCATATTGAACTGTTGTCAGGATTTGTGATGCCGAAATCGGATTCGTCATACCCTAACCCCCTATACTTTTGTCAATTCTAGTGTGCGATTCATTAAAACCTTAGCGGTATTAACGACTTCAACATTATTTTGGTAACTTCGCCCTGCGGCCATCATCTCCACCATTTCCGTGACCTCATTAACGTTGGACGCATAAACAAATCCATCTTTATCTGCTTTAGGATTACTCGGATCCAAAACTTTTCGATTGACCGCGTTATCATCGACCATGCCTGAAACCTTGACCCCTCCCAAATATGGTGCGCCTTGATTCAACTGCTCCTCTCGAACCAATGTTTCAAAAACTGGTCTTTTGGCCTTGTAAGCAGTCTCGACAGACCCCGCAACGGTGGAGGCATTTGCCATGTTTGAAGCAGTGGAATTTAAACGTACCATCTGAGCATTCATGCCAGTTGATGCGATGCCGATAATTTTATCCAAAGACATATTATTTACTCTCCTCTCAACGCTTTACGAATGCCGCCAATGTCACTTTCTAGAAATCTTAGTGTGGCCTGATACTTCGCCGCCGCCTTGCCATATCTTGCTTGCTCCACACTCATTTCAACCGTATTTCCATCAATTGAGGTGTTGAATGGAACAGTGTAAAGTAGATCAGCGGTTGCTCTGTTTGGCTGTCCTCCTAAATGACCGCGGTGAGTCGTGTAAACGTCGCTTGCTTGTTTTTCCTCGTGATCATTGTTGAGGGCTTTTGCTAGGGCCTCCTCGAAATCAATGCCGCGGGCCTTATAATTTGGAGTGTCTACGTTTGCGATGTTGCGAGAAATTACCTCGAGATGCTGCTCCCGAAGTTGAATCGCTTTCTCGTGTAGATTGAAAACATTCTCAAACAATTTCATAACGCTCTCTCTAAAGTTCCCGACCGTTGTGTCGAATAACTAACTATTTGTGGAGTTAAAGTTACTGTACCTCAAACCAATGCAAAACCGATGCCAAATGACGGTTCCATCCCACTTGACCGTTAAATATTGCATGTTTTTCAGTAGTTTACTCTTATGGTCGGTAAACCCGTTATCAGTATTTGCCGCTTTTAGCGGCTTACATTTGCCGCAACCGGTTGCCGCTATGTCAGTATTGCGTCACCCGACACAAAAGCTCATACTCTAGGACATGAATAGGTTTCCACTCGTTATCTTTCTTGTGTTTTTGTGCTCTTTCAGCACAATTCCAGCATCCTCAGAGCCACTTACAATAAGCAAAAACAAACAGAATCTTATCATGCAGGTACAAAGCTGGGTCGCTGCCGAGAGAGAGATAGATGAGGCAAGTGTTCAGGTAGGGGCCTTAGACCGACGCTTTTTGGTTCCCTCATGCCCTGCTGATTTTCAAGTCAGTTTCCCTTTTTCAAACAATTACCAGTCAGTCCGGGTGGATTGCATAGAAACTGAATGGAAAGCATTTCTGAGAATTAAAATTAATAGCTTAGGACAAAGCTTCGTCTACAGCCAAGACTTTGCGGCTGATCATTCGCTAAAAAGAGCGGATCTGAAGGTTAAAAAGTTAAAAATACGAACTCAAGGTTTGGTAACAAAGTTAGAGCAAATTGACAACAAAAGCTTAAGGAAATCAGTTCGTGCCGGCGAGTTCGCAAAGCTCCAGCACCTGACAGAAAGCGTGACGGTATTTCGTCTCACCGAAGACATACTGCTTGGAGAGCCTTTGAGGCGTGACAGCCTTCAGCAAATTTCTCGACCCGTTAACAAGACATTAATGGCTCAGCGCTTCCCTGAGCGCCTTCTAGAAAGAGGCATCGCCGCAAGAGATCTTTCTAAAGGCCAAATTTTACAAAAACGCGATATTAAACAGCGTCATCTGGCGCTGATAGCACAAATCACGCTAACCAGAGGTCAAAAATTGTCCTCGGAGAATGCTCGAATTGAAAGTTATTTTGGCCACCTTCCTGGCGATGCCATTATTTCAGAGAGCAGCCTTGGACAATTAGAAGTCACAAGAACCATTCAAGCGGGCAGTTTGTTGCGCATGTCGGATGTTAAAGAGGCTGACCTTATAAAAAGAGATGATATTGTCACTCTTACAGTCGGTCGAGGTGCTTTGGTGATAACCGTTGCAATGAAGGCTGTAGGAAATGGAAAACTCGGGCAACAAATCCAGCTCCAAAATCCCGAATCCGGAGAAATAGTTACAGCGGAGGTGTCGGGCCCCCGCAGCGCAGTAGCACTTTAAAAAAAATAGTAACCGCGTTAACATCCCCCAACCATATGTTGTTTCTGAACTAAAGAAAATCACGAAAGTGTCGATAATTTAAGAGAATGGAAGAAAATAAGGCTATTAAGCCTGTAGGATGGACGTTATGACTAACCCAATTTCAAATGTAGGTTCAGCTTCGGCTCAACTTAAATCCGCTGCTGATGCGGCTGAAAAGCTTAAAACAATCAGCGAGACCCTTGATAAAGCGGCGCCAAAAGAGGCGATAAAGCCGGAGGCGGATCAATTAATTCTGAGCAAAGCGGCTGAGACCGCGCTAGCTACCGCTGAATTTGATGAAGCCAAGGTGGAAGCGATCAAGACTGCTCTGCAAGAGGGTAATTACCCGCTTAACGAGAGACGAATAGCTGAAAATTTTGTCGCCATTGAGCGCATGATAGGTAATACTTAGAAGAGCTTTCCAGTGTGAACCACAAGAGTTCTTCACGCAGAGTCCAGGATAGTATATCCTGTTCTTTGTTATCGCCATAACAGCGGCTCCAATGACTAATCCAGAAGCACAATATCTAGCTCAGGCTCTCCACAAAGCCAATGCCCTCAAGGCTTTATTGGATAACGAATTCAGATCTTTAAAGGAGCAAGACCTACCGTCCTTTGAAAGCTTGCAACAACAGAAAATCGAAATACTGGCCTTCCTTAGCAGCGAAGAGCTTCTCGAACGCGTCAAAACATACTCTGAGTCGCGCGACATCTTGGCAGAAAACTTGATGCTTTGGGAACAGATATTGTCAATTGTGAGGGATTGCAAAGAACTTCACATGCGTAATGAGGTGCTGATCAACCGAAAGCTTGAAACCATTCGTGGAGCACTTTATACAATCCAAACACCCGATCCACTCAGTAGTGTTGAAGTTTACGATAGGCTCGGGAAGATAAAAGCAAATACTCGCAAAAACCCTGTGGGGAACGCATAGTTCCCTCTTAACTTCCTTGTTTTTTGTACCCTTCAGGCTCAATTCCCTTTAACCAATATACCCAAGATAATACCACCGCTACAGCAACATAGAGATTCTCGGGAACTTCCCGGTCTAACTCCAGCTGACTTAGCAGCGCAACAAGTTGAGGATCCTTCGCAATATGAACACCTTGACGCTGTGCTTCTCCTATTATGGCATCGGCCAGCTCATCCTGACCCTTTGCGGTAAGCATAGGTACCGGGTTTTCCCCATACTCAATAGCGACGGCTTTCTTAATAGGCTTGTAGGTCATGTGCTCACGTCCACGAATCCACCAGGTTTCAATTCCTGAACACCACCAAGCGGTCTATTTGCATTGTGGACTGTCATTTTGCCCAGGGTCAAACCAAACTCTTGTAACTGCTTGTCCAATGCGGAAGAAGAGGATCTAGCTAGCTGCGCAATCTCCGAGCGCGCGGCCCACATCTCCATATCCAATCGAAGCGATGACTTAAAGGTCGTCTTGAGCCATAATTCCCCCATAGTGCCACTATCGGTATGTAAATTGATTATCCAATCTGGTTCCGGTTCACCGTCCTGACTTGGTCCCCGCTCGAACTGCACTTGAACGGGATTAGCGTCGGTAAAGGGCATATGAAATGTATAGGACACGGATCGATTATTCTGAGCCTGCAGACTTTCTAACTGTCGAGCTTCTATCTCATCAACCGCAGACTCTATATCCTGAGCAATTAATGTCTGCGGTGACTGTGACCTGAGAATCGTTTTAAGCAGCTGCTTTAAATCAAAATTCGGTGGCATTGAGCGTGCTAGCCTGCCCTCTGTAAACAAACCAGATGCCATTAATGCTCGTTTTACCGCAATCGGAGAGAGCCTGGCCATGCTTTGAATCAGCTGAGATAACCACCGTGCATTTTCCCCTTCTACCAATGCCTGTAGACCGGGATTATTCCCCTGAGGGATCAACATTTGAGTCACTGCAGAATGCTCTGCTGGCCGAAACAAAAGACTCAGAAGCCTCGGGCCTGGAGACGCTAGAACGTCCGGCAAAGCTGATGATGCTGACAATGGTTGGAGATATCTTCCATTATTGGATACGCGCAGATCAAGCGTCTCGCCGACCTTTAACTGATTCCCATTGAGACCAGTCAGCTCTCGATTATTAATTACTAAGCGCAGCTCCTCTTCTCGCATGCCAACTACTGCGCGAACAATCTGTCCATCTCTCAAACCCAAATCTCTAGCCACCTCTTCAGACAGCTGAATGGGGACAGTTCCCTCCAGAAAGATTGGCGTGGGCCGAGCGGAAAGATTTATTTGCTCAGGACCTAACACCGGTAAACAACTATGCGACCGAAAACCACTGCAACATCAGCTCTTAGATCGTTCATAGGCCGGTTTACGGATATTTTACCCAAGACTGACGTTCAGTTTGGGCTGCTCTTTTCGCATCTAGCATACCACCTGATTCTTTGAATACGACATTATGAATGTCGTCAGCAGTTGGCAGTTTGAGCTGTTTGTTGGCATACATCCAGTTGGGATTTTTTCTTTTGAAAGCATGAGGATTCGCTTCAACTATAGCTTTACGCAAAATTGATTTTCGCACTGGATTATCGTCTATAGTTTGCGACATAATCATGTCTAACGTATCGCCGGGCTTAGTTATGTAACGACCATCCTGAAAGGCTTCCTTTAAAGTAGGCGTCATCAAGCGAATATCCTTCACCAGCTGAGCAAGGGCCTCTTCGGGACTCTCAGACAACGCAAGCGGGCTCAAACAAAGAACACAGATAACGATGCAAACTTGTAAGTTACGGCCTATATAACTAAAACAATTAATCTTCATTTCTTCCTCCATCCGCACCTAGAAGTATAGTGCAACAAAACTGTTATTGGCTTGGACATTACTCCATTTTGGCCCTGCAATGTATTTTAAAACCGCAGAATGGCGGTTTACAGATTCTACT
>MDTB01169290.1_pt1 | contig 14278 bp, 16 predicted proteins | sample 811161 | NCBI WGS metagenome assembly MDTB01 (sample SAMN05326650, study PRJNA326480) | marine metagenome | isolation source: seawater | place: Mediterranean Sea | collected 2009
CAAGCTAGAAGATCGCGAGTCATGCGATCGCTGGGGGTCGGCTGGGGGGCCGATGCAATGAGAGCTCTGGGTCAAGGCTTGGTACAGATCTGGACGCCCTCGGAATCAATTATCAGGAGTGATGAGTGTCCTCATCTGAAATCCGAAGTCACAGAAGAACAAAAATAGTAGCAACCGTTGGTCCCGGTAGTGACAGTGAGGACATGATCGGCAAACTAATTGGTGCCGGCGTCAATGTCTTTCGACTCAATTTCAGCCATGGTGCTGGTAGCCATCATCAAAAAATCGCCGACCGAATTCGCCGGCAAGCGAGACATCAGGGAAAGTACGTAGGCATCCTAGCCGATTTGCAAGGACCTAAAATCCGGGTTGCTAGCTTTGCCGACGGCGGGGTTCGCTTGTTTGCCGGCGATAGCTTTTTACTGAGCCTTGATATTGACCCTGAACAAGGCACGAGTGCCGGGGTCGGCATCGAGTTTGAAGACTTGCCCAACAGTGTCGAGGTCGACGATATCCTGTTATTGGATGATGGAAAACTTCGGTTACGCGTAGAAGCGGTAGCGCCAAGGGCAATTGAGTGCACGGTGCTAGTAGGGGGGCGCTTAAGCTCTAGGAAAGGAGTCAACAAACTCGGAGGCGGGATTGCTGCGCCGGCTCTAACCGACAAAGATAAGACCGACATCGCGCTGATGTCAGGTATTAAACCGGATTTTGTTGCTGTCTCTTTTGTGGCCTCCGCCGCGGACATTTTAGAGGCGCGGCAATTACTGCACGCGCAAGGCGTAAACGCTGCCATCATTGCAAAGATCGAGCGAGCCGAGGTAGTGGCGGATGACAGCCTTTTAAATGAGATTATCGACGCCTGCGAAAGTGTCATGGTTGCCAGAGGCGACCTCGGTATCGAAGTCGGCGATGCAGAGCTAATTGGTATTCAGAAAGACCTTATATCTCGAACCAGAAAACGCGATCGCATGGTCATCACGGCGACGCAAATGATGGAATCGATGATTAGCAATTCGATGCCAACACGCGCCGAAGTTTTTGACGTGGCTAACGCTGTGTTGGATGGTACCGACGCTGTCATGCTATCTGCGGAAACAGCGGTGGGTGAATATCCCGTAGAAGTTGTGCGAGCCATGGCAAACGCCGCACTCGGAGCAGAACGTCATCCGGTGGCGCGCACCTCAAAATTCAGAGCGGATCGCGAGTTTAGCTCACCACACGAGACCGTCGCGCTTGCAACTATGTACGGGGCGAATCACTTCCCCGGCGTTCGGGGCATCGCCACCCACACGGAAACTGGTGGAACTCCGATGCTCATGTCGCGACTGAGCTCGGGCCTTCCAATCTTTGCCTTGAGTCGGAATGCGGAGACCCTGCAAAAATTAGCGCTATGCCGAGGCGTCATACCGGTCTTTTTTGACATGACTGCGTTCGACCCGTCTGATATTGAAGCACGCACCCTAGAGTATTTGAGCGACGCAGGATTTGTGGGAAAAGGTGACTTCATTATGATGACAATGGGTAGTCAAGTAGGACTAGCTGGGGGCACCAACAGCGTCAGAGTGTTAGCTGTTGGCCAATAAATGAGTTAAATCGCGCTAAACCGCCATAAAAGGTTCATTAGACATAGCCGAGATCTGTGTATACTAGGCGAGTTCGCATTGCGAGGCGTCACTGTAACCACTGGTTTCCAAACGTTTTCACATCGCAGCTTGCTGCAACGAGCATTACAAAGTAAACAAAAAAGGTAAATCAGTATGTCTACAGTTACAGGAACCGTTAAGTGGTTCAACGAGACCAAGGGTTATGGTTTCATCGAGCAAGAGGGCGGTCCCGACGTCTTCGTTCACTTTAGCGCCATTCAAGGCGACGGCTTCAAAACACTTTCTGACGGTCAGAAAGTTGAATTCACCGTAACCGACGGTCAAAAGGGCCCACAAGCGGAGAACGTAGTGCCTTCTTAAGGCACGAAATCAGTTTTTCCAAAAAAAGCCGCTGTTTACAGCGGCTTTTTCTTTTCTACTGGGCGCATCAACCCATTTCCTTGGCCAGTTCTTCTAAGCGATTTTCTTCGCTAGAAATGTAACGTAGCCACTGCTGTGCATATGTCTTCGAGCGCTCATCCTTGGCGGCCTCTCGAAAGGCGCGGCGAGCCGCGTTGAATTCCCCAAGATTAAACAAAGCCATACCCAGCGCCAGCCTAGCCTGATCTGGACGCTTAACACCGCCTCTGTCCAAGCCCTTGCGAATAGCATCAACTGCTTTCTGGTTCTGATCCAAATCTAAGTAAACGCTCCCCAAACGAGAAAATAAATCGCCGTTCTCTGATTTAGACGCCGCGGTTTCAAGCATGGGCAGACTCTTTTGCACTTCCTGTGCTTGACGCCAAGCATTACCCGTCAGTTCGTAGTTCTTTGAGGTTGCCTCAAGGGTCTCACTGTCCAAGCCCTCCGCCAGCACTTTGGCTGCAGGATAAGGCGCTTCCGCATTCAAATAGTAGTAAGCGAGATTTACCAACTCGGCACTGCGATCCAACAAGCCCTGTTCGTGTGTCGCGATGAGCATCGCGAGCGCTCGATCATCGTCGCGCTTCTCTGTGTAAATCTGAGCCGCTTGCACCCAATACTGCTTCTTCGGGTAATACAAGATAAGTGACTTAACTGTCTCGAGCGCACTGTCGATATCACCCTTGTCGTAGTAAAGGAATTGCGCGAGAGCATACCACTGCTCTTTTGGAATCTTGCCCGCGGCCTTCTCCATGTCCATGGCGACGTTGATATTTCTCAACGACTCATCGTAATCCTTTAACTGGTAGTACCCGTTTGCCAACAATACAAAAGCGTTGGAGTTTGGCTTGTCCGTCAGATCCAGCCAAACAAGTAGCGCATCAACACCGTTCTTCCAGTCTTCTTGAACGAAGTAAAGCTGTGCGATGGTGTATCTTGTGTTGATCTCGAGCGCCAACGGAATATCTGGCTGCTCAATCACTAGCTCGTAGTATCGTAATGAGCCTTTGTAGTCCTCGTTGGCATACCGCAAAAACGCGTAAGTGTTGTAGACGTTAGCTAGCTCGTAACTGTTGAGCGACCGCTTCTTGCTGGTCTCACCAATCATCTCGTCCAGGATCGCCTGGGCACCAACGTAATCCTTTGCTTCAGCGAGCTCCTGCGCTTCAGCTAGCTTTTCGTACACTGCATTACGAAGAGCTGGTGTTTTTCTGGTTTCGCGCTCCTTGGGCTTATCATCCGACTGCGCGTAAGCCGCTGGAACCACAGAAAGAGTACCGCCTATGTGGCTACTAGCCACACCCGCGACTAGAACCACAGCTACGCATATAGCTTGACTGAGCAGCCGCATCATCGTTTCTCGCATTACCTGCCTCCCTCAAGTTCGTAAGTGAACTTGTTAGCAACGCCCACCACTTCAATCGCCTGACCATCGACTACTCGTGGCTTGTACTTAAACTTCTCCGCAGCTTTGATTGAAGCGCTTCGGAAAATCGACTGCGGACAGTCTTGCTCAGGGTTGGCAATATAAGGATCACGGATCGATCCACTCGAAGTAACCGTATAAGTGACAATACAGAAGCCTTCCAGGCCACGTGTTTGCGCCCGTCTCGGGTAAATTGGCGCCACTTTTACAATGGGAAGATACTCTCCGTCTCCGGATGACATGCCACTCGCATTAATATTCACCGTTACAGCCACTGCCGGCGCAGTGTTGGCCATGTTCATATCGACGTCGGTATCAAACTCAAGAGGCTCCATATCCGGCGGAGGTTCCTCGGGATCTTCGACTTTCTCAGGCAACACTTCCTTGAGATTTGTCTCAATCACCTTGTCGGGAACAACGATATCGGCAATCTTTCGCGCCTTTGTTTCCTCTTGCTGAAAGTCACGCGACACCAATACAGTCATGATGTAAAACAAGCCGACAGCGATAGGGACAGCGACAACAGCGCCTATTATTGATCGCACACTAGCTGGCATATCGCTTAAGCCTCGTCAGTCGAGATGCACGGCGGCGCTGTCAGCACTGGCCGAACTGTATCAATCAGTTCTTCAACAGCGAACGCTGGCGTTTCTCGGTCGATTTGAATCACTATATTTGCCTGAGGCGCCTCCTTCTTAGCAGCCTCTGCAGTTCTCAATGCCCGGTCAAGGGGCACTTTGTTCTTGTTGTAGTAAATCTCGCCGCGCGTATCTACCGCAAAAATAATCGTACCGCGCTCGCATGCCTCGGTAGTTTCTGCCTGCGGCTTGAAGATCTCGATACCAGGCTCTTTCACAAAAGAAGAAGTGACAATAAAGAATATCAACATAATAAAGACGACGTCCAACATCGGCGTCAAGTCAATTTGATTCTCTTCCTGCTTTGAAGCCGCGGACGGGCGACCAGCTTGATCTCGCAAACTCATACGTTAACCCTTATCACTGGCCCAGTTGACGATGCCAACACCCGCTTCGCGCGCTGCATCGGCCACATCTACGACGATACCCGACTTCGCACCTTTCTCTACCTTGACTGTCACCGGCGCTTCAGGATCCTCCGCCAACAGACGCTGGATATTCGCTCGTACTGCGCGGACGTCAACTCTGCGGTTTTCCATCCAAATCTGACCGTCTGACGCTATCTCAACAACAATACTTACCGAATCATTAGGATCCTGCTGCTGGTTGTCATCAGGCCGGTTTACCTCAATACCTGCTTCCTTAATGAAAGAAGCGACCACGATGAAAAAGATAAGCATGATGAAAACAACGTCAAGCATTGGGGTTAAATCGATTTCAGCCCCGTCCTGCTCTTGTTCTTTTGCTATTTTTCGCACTTAAAAAGTCCTCTGCTGACCGATCAGTGATCAGACGTCAGCTGATCCTCCAAGAGTTGCTGCTCACGCAAAGCAATGCTCTGAAGCTGTGTATTTGCAAATAGCCCTGACAATGCGGCTACCATTCCCGCCATCGTTGGAATGGTAGATCGTTCAACACCGCCGGCCATGGATTTAGCATCGCCACCACCGGTGACCGCCATCACATTAAATACCTCGATCATCCCAGTCACTGTGCCCAGCAACCCCAGCAGCGGGCAAAGCGCCACGCAGGTCGCGATCAGTCCCATATTGTCGTTGATTAGCCCTCGACTCTGAGACAGCAGCTTCACTCGGATTTGCTTGGCATTCCAAGATTTCCGCTCACCTCTACCTTCCCAAGCATCAATAACTGCGATCTTGTCAGTTTTCCAACCTCCAGCCAGAAAATAAACAAATCGCTCAATGATCAAGGTCCACATAAAGAATACTAGGATGGCGATGAGCCAGAGGACATCGCCCCCTTTGCTCATGAAGGCCAAAATGGTACTGATTAAGTCTCCCATCAATCTTTACTCCGAGTAATTCGAGTTAGCTGCCAGTAGCTTCAGCTCGCTCGGCAACAATACCGGTCGCCTGCTCGTTTATGATGTGGATGACTTTCTGTGCTCGCCCGTTCACGATGGTGTGTAACAACACTGTTGGGATGGCTACCAACAGACCCAGTACTGTAGTTACAAGCGCACTCGAGATACCACCGGCCATCGCCTTGGGATCACCAGCACCAAAGATCGTAATCGCCTGGAAGGTAATAATCATACCGGTTACTGTACCGAGCAGACCCATCAAGGGAGCCACCGCAGCGATAATCTTCAGCAGCGTCAGACCTGACTCCAGCTTCGGCGTCTCTCGAAGCACAGCTTCGGCCATCTTGAGCTCGAGAGTCTCAGTATCGATGCTTCGATTGTCTTGGCTCACCTTAAGTACGCGACCCAATGGATTGTTATCGTTAGCATCAGACGATTTCAACTGTCGCGATACCGCTCCGCCAACCATGGTCAACATAATAACTCGGTATATCGCCAGTAAGAATGCAAACGCACCAACGGCCGTAATTGCGTACCCGACATAGCCGCCCTGATGCCAACGCTCTTCAAGCGTGGGCGTGTCGATAATCGCAGCTAGGAAAGAACCACCGGTTGGGCCAGTTGGATCGATACCGAACTGTGAAAGACCCGAGGTACTGCCAGCTAGCGCACTTGCCTGAGCAGTCGCGCCACCACCGGGCTGGCGAGGCAATTCCGCCAATTTGTCGTTGTTGTAGGTCAAATAATTACCGCTAGCATCGATAATGTTAAATGCACCAACACGAACCACATCACGTGATCCGATTTCACCGGATGGCGTCGCAACGTCAGCCGCGAAACGTGACACCACGCCTTGCTCGCTGATCTCACGTAACATTTCGAACCATACACGCTCGATCTCTTCGATCTGAGGCAACTGGTCTGATCCTGTCATCTTAGCAATTAAGTCTTTCAAGAATACTTCGCGGTCGGGGTACTCAGCACTGACCAGTGAAACCTCAATGTTAGACGCGAGGTCGCCCGACGCTGCAGTCAGGTGACCGAAAAGTTCTGCGAGTGTACCCAGACGCTCTTTCAGTTGGTCTTGCTTAGCAGCGATCAGCAGTTCGTTGTCCTCAAACTGCTTTTCGAGTCGCGCCGACCGACGCTCTTCCGCAGCCCGCTCTCGGCGAGCGCGCTCCAAAGCGGCTTGCTGATTGGCTTTGTCCTGCTGGAAACGCTGCTCACGGGCCTCATTTTCTGCGGCGGCTCGCGCGCGCCCCTGCTTTACGAGATCGAGTAACTCATCCATATTCTGAGCTGCGATTTCTTGCGGCGTTGGTCCTGCTGGCACTTCTGGCGCCGCCGCTTCTTGTGCATAGACACCACTCGAGGCAATTAAACCTGCGACTGCAAATGCGGTTGCTTTAAAAAACTTAACCTTCATTTTAGTTAGCCTCCGGTGCCGCTACGGGCATATTCAAGAGATCAATAGTTGCTTGCTTCTTAGCAATTCGGACACCCTTGCGAACTTCCGCAGAGTAGTCGGAGGCAGACAATGCCTCCCAAGACGCTGACTCTTTATTCCACGCTCCACTCTCGGCTGCATCGGTTGTCTGGTAAATCAACGCCACGCGCCCTATCCGCAACATATCCACGTCGCGCTCGGAGCCACCCACGGTAATCGTATCGCTGTAGGCTTCGATGCCCCTGCCGTACTGAAGCTCGATCGAGTAAAGCTCCAGAACTTGACGAAACGCCTCGGCAGCAGTCACGTCTGAGCGATCTAAGTTACTGCGGACCGCTTCGATATTGCCCAAGCGAGTATCAAGATCAAACGGCATATCAAGGTTGATGAACTGCTCTAAGGCGTCGACCATCCGAGTCACGAGTGGTGGTATCTGACGCTGAATCACGGCCGCGTCAGAAATCGACTGATCGATATCAGCGATGCGGCGGTTTTGGTTTTCGATCTGACGATCGAGGCGCGCGTTGTATACCTTGAGCCCCTCCACCTGCTTTATTACCGTCTTGTAGTCAGACAGCAGATCACGAGTTTCGTCAGCGAGGCGATCGATATTAATCTGAGACGCTGCCGCGTCGTCAGTACGATCTTTACCTACCTGCATAATTGCATCTAGAGATTCAGCGTTCGCCGCTGATACTCCTGTGAGGCTAGCGATCAGAGTCGCCGAACCGAGGAGTGTTTTAAGCCGAGTCACAGTCATGGGATTTATACTTCCTCAAGCAAAAGAATTCTAGGACCAGTCAAGATCCATTTTTCGTCATTACGGAATGAGCTCGATTACAGATCTATTTATTCACCGTGTTGGAACCTGTTCGAGCGAGTCCGAAACTCTATCGTCGAACTTTGCCGTTGGCAACGTCTCTCACGAGCAATCGGGCACGAATCCGTAAAATTTATGAGGCATCAGGGCTTTTCAAGCTCAACCACCGAGAAGTTGTGACTGTTTTGCGTGCCACCCTCGACGTCAGAGCACTTGCGCTCGATCCAGTGATCGAAGCTCGAGAGATCAAAAAAGGCATCGCCATCGACTTGGCCGTGCACCCGAGTGACAACGGCCCGAGTGCAAAATGGTAACGCCTGACGGTAGACCTCAGCTCCACCGATAATCATGACGCTATCGGCGCCATCGATCAGCGCTTGTTGCTCTGCTAAATCAATCGCATCGCCAATCGTAGCGGCAGTGGATACGCCTACCGCCTGCCAATCAGTGCTTCGCGTCAAAATGATATTGAGTCGCCCAGGCAAGGGACGACCGATGGACTCAAAGGTCTTTCTACCCATGATGATTGGGCGGCCCATTGTGGTCTGCTTGAAGTGCTTCAGGTCATCCGGAAGATCCCAAGGCAAGGCATTGCCCCTGCCAATCACACCATTATCTGCCACAGCAACGACGAGCGTCACTTCCAAATCACTGTCAAATGTCATGATCAAATCGCCACCGGGGCAGCGATATTTGGCTCAGGGTCGTAACCCTTGAGTACAAAGTCTTCAAATTTGTAGCCATAAATCGAGTCTGGACACCTGAGAATCTGGAGCTGTGGGCGCGCTTTTGGCTGCCTTGCCAACTGAGTCGCCACTTGCTCCCAATGATTGCTGTAAAGATGACAGTCGCCCATGGTGACTATGACCTCTCCCGGTACCAAGCCAACCTGCTGAGCCAACATGTGAACCAAGAGTGCGACCGAGGCGATATTAAAAGGCAAGCCAAGAAATGCATCGCTAGAGCGGATGTAGAGCATGGCTGATAACTTACCGTCGGCAACGTAGAACTGATAGAGCAGGTGGCACGGTGGCAATGCCATCCGGCCTTGCTCCACATTTTCTTGTGGCGAAATCGATTCATCAGGTAAGTATTCGACATTCCATGCATGAAACAGGATACGGCGGCTCTCGGGCCTATTCCGAAGGCAATCGAGGACGTAATCGATTTGGTTGATAGAACCACCATCGCGCGTGGGCCAATTAACCCACTGAGCGCCATACAGCGGCCCAAGATCACCAGACTCAGTGGCCCATTCATCCCAAATTGAAACGCCATGCTCGCGCAGCCATTGCGTATTGGTATCGCCACTCAAAAACCAAATAAGCTCATTCACCACGCTTTTAAAGTGAACTTTCTTGGTGGTCAGAATGGGAAAGCCGACATCGAGATCAAATCGCAACTGCCGGCCGAATACAGAGCGGGTTCCTGTGCCTGTGCGATCACCACGATCAGTACCGTTATCGCGGATGTCTGCGAGCAAGTCGAGATAATTCTGCATAGCAAGTTCCTAGTTGGACGGCTGGCGTCGATACGCCCAAATCATTAACAACAGACCACCAATCAGCATGGGTACCGATAATAGCTGCCCTCGAGTCAGCCATCCAAACGCCTCGAATCCAATGTGCGCGTCGGGCTCCCTGAAAAACTCCGCGAACGAGCGCAACAGACCGTAGCCAAGCAAAAACAGACCCGCCGCAGACCACGTCGGCCTGGGCTGTTTAGTAAACCAATACAGCACCACGAACAGCAAAACTCCCTCGAGTGCGAACTGATAGAGCTGTGAGGGGTGGCGCGCTAAACCCAAAGGGTCTTTTGGAAACACCATAGCCCAAGGTACATCAGTCGCTCTGCCCCATAGCTCTTGGTTAATAAAATTCCCCAACCTACCAAGCGCCAGTCCGATCGGTGCCAATGGCGCAACAAAGTCCATGACACCAGGAATGCTTAACTTATGGTGTCGGCAGAATAACGACATGGCAGCGATGACCCCAAGCAGACCGCCATGGAATGCCATACCTCCCTCCCAAATACGAAACAGCCGGAGCGGATCTGCCATCAGACCGCTCCAGCCATAAAAAATGATGTAGCCAATCCGACCACCCAGAATAATGCCAAGCGCCGCATAAAAGATTAGATCGTCTAACTGATCTTCAGATACCACAGCGCCGGGCAATCGGGATCGCTGGCGGCCCAACCACCACGCGAATGCGAGGCCAGCCACATAGGTCAGACCGTACCAGGCGATATTGATAGGCCCTATCGATATCGCGATCGGATCAATTTCGGGATAGGCAATCATGTCAGAAGCTACCTCTTTAACATTTGGGCTTAGAAATATCGGGGCTTACGCAACCATCGCTTTCAATGCAGAAATAGGCGCTTTATCTGCGCACGCAACTCGTTTCATTTTCTTAGTTTCAGGTTCCGAGCAATCGCGCCCAATTATCGTCGCCGCCGTCCGCCACCCCTGCGCCCACGACGCGGCTGCTCTGCCGCCAACAACTCCGACAGTGCAGCGCGATATACATCACGCTTAAAATCAACGACGGCTGCCACTGGATGCCAGTAGGTGACCCAGCGCCAATGGTCGAACTCAGGCGTATCGTCCAAATCGAGCCTAACCGCACCGTCGTCCGCCTCAAGTCTCAGCAAAAACCATTTCTGCTTTTGCCCTATGCAAACGGGTGACTCGTATTTTCGGACGTACTTTGCCGGCAACCGATATTTATGCCAGCTCTTAGTCTGCGCGAGCAAGGTAACGTGCTCGGGCAGCAATCCTACCTCTTCTCTGAGCTCGCGATACATAGCTTCTTCAGCAGACTCATCGGCATCAATCCCACCCTGAGGAAACTGCCAAGAATCTCGCCCTTTGACGCGACGGCCCCAAAGCACTCGACCCTCTTTGTTGCTGATGACAATGCCGACATTCGGCCGGAAGCCTTGCTCATCAATCACTCTGGCTTTGCCAGGCTCAGTGCCCATTTGATCACTAGACACAGCTAGATTCCTTACATGGAATATGTCGCCTCGGACGCATCGTAGATTTGCTCATTAACAACATAAGTCTCTTCAAATATCGCGTATCATAGCTCAAAACACAGGCGAGCTAAGATGGCGCTGGCACTCTTTGATCTTGATAACACTCTGATAGCAGGCGACTCAGACCATCTCTGGGGTGAATATCTGGTCGACCGGCAGCTGGTAGACGCAGAGCGCCATGAACTGCAAAACGATCACTACTATACGCAGTACCAGGCGGGAACGCTCGATATTCTCGACTACCTTGAATTCGCACTGAACCCGATCGCCCGTATGACACCCGAGGCCGTAAGGGAGTTGCAGTGGCCTTTCATGAAGAATTATGTCGAAAAAATTCTGCTCAATGCCGCTTTTGACTTAATCGCGTATCACCGCCAACGCGGTGATACGTTGGTCATTGTTACTGCAACCAACTCGGTGGTCACTCGCCCTATCGCCGATAGGTTGGGAATCGAACACTTAATTGCCTGTGATGCTGAACTTATTGATGGATATTACACAGGTAAGCCAACAGGCGTACCCTCGTTTGCCGAAGGCAAAGTGACACGGATCAACGAGTGGCGGGCGTCCAATAGCAAAACGTTTGATACAAGCTATTTCTACAGCGACTCCCACAATGATTTACCGCTACTAAGAGAAGTCGATCATGCGACAGCGGTGGACCCGGATGAAAAACTGGCGCTGTTTGCGGCCAATGCTGGCTGGCCTATCATTTCACTGAGGAATGATTAGTCCTCGTTGTCGCAAAACTCGGCGTACTCATCGGCAGCCATTAAACCGTCCAGCTCACCCATGTCATCGGGCTGAATCTTGAAGAACCAGCCTTCGGTGTAGGGTTCGGTATTCACTAGCTCAGGTCCGTCTGCGAGCTCTTCATTGACGGACATCACTTCTCCCGAGACAGGCGCGTAAATATCCGATGCCGACTTAGTGGATTCGACAACCCCTGCTTGGTCACCTGCAGCAATGGCGTCGCCGATCTCAGGCGTTTCCACAAACACAATATCACCGAGGGCTTCTTGTGCGTGGTCGGTAATTCCGACCGTTAGTGTGCCGTCTTCCTCGCGCCGGACCCACTCGTGCGACTTGGCGTAAAAAAGCTCGTTCGGTGTTTCACTCATGTCGCGACCCCCATATTTCGCAGACTCAAAGAGTAAGACGTGATGCAAATCATGGCAATCAAGAGAGCGTTTTTCTCACACCATCCGCAACTATCAGGCGCCTGCTGCCTGTTTGGCGAACCAGTTCTTGATCCAGCGCTGTTCATCAACCATACGAAGGCCAAAGTTTCGCGCCATCACCGCCGTTGGATTACGACTCCCAAAACCCCACTTGAACGCTTGCATGGCGGCCATCATGGCGAGGTTTTCTGTCTTTCGCAGACGCTGATAACGGCCTAGCACCGGTGCACTCGCCCAGGGCCCACCTCGCTGAATAGCATTAATTATGCTCTCAGCAAGCACCTTCGCATCGGCGAGACCTAGGTTGATACCCTGACCTGCCAGCGGATGGATGCTGTGCGCAGCGTCGCCAACCAGCACAATACGATCCTTTACGTAGTCAACCGCGTGACACTGAACAAGTGGAAATGTCGCGCGCTCACCAACCGCAGTGACTCGCATCGGAACTGCCGACAACGCTCGATTCAGTCCATCGACAAACTCCGCATCGGAGGCTGCCTCCCATCGTGGGGAGACATCGTCATCGAGAGACCAGACAATAGAGCAATGATTTGATTCAGCGAGAGGCAACAAGGCCAGCGGCCCGGTCGCCAAAAAAGCCTGCCAACAGGTATCACGGTGGTCCTGTTCAAGCTCAACGGTGGCGACAATCGCGTTCTGTTGATAGCGCCACTGCCGGGTCCTCATCGCGGCAAGATCCCTAATATTGGACCGTGCGCCATCAGCAGCAATGACAAGCTCCGCTCTAATGGATGAGCCATCGTCGCAGTCAAGTTCCACCCCTTCGGCATCAGACGTACATCCTACGACCCTCGCGCTCCAACGGTTGTGGATGGCAGGAGCAGCGGCCACCAATTCCGCGAGGACACTCATCGTCAGTTGGGACTCAGCGATGTGCCCAAGCGCCGTCGCACCCACGTCACGGGCAGCAAAGTGGATGGCCCCCGACGCTTCTCCATCCCAAACCTGCATAGCCGTATAGCTCGCGACACGGTCAGTGCGATGCATCGCTGACCAGGCATCGAGTGAGCCGAGAAACTCCTCAGAAGCCGGAGTCAATGCCGTAACACGTTTTCCCCAGCCATCCACTCCTCTGCCTGATGGCTCGCTCGCAGGCGCCGAGGCCGCATCAATAAGCGCTATCGACAATCCGCTCTCCTTGAGCGCTAAAGCGACCGACATACCGATCACTCCGGCACCCACGATTGCCACATCGTAACGATCCATCGTCAACGTACCCCCATCCCAAGTTGAGCAACACGTCGGCGAAGCGGTGGTGTTATGTCGAGTGCAGATAACGCAAACGGTGAGCCGACATCGATAGCCGGTGAAGGCGTGTCAAATACAGATGCGAGCGCTGTGGTCGCCGATTGCGTAACTATACGATCACTTTCAACGGAGTGAGAAAAGTTGCGTAGGCGTTCTGACAGCTCCCTCGAGTCATCCCGCTCGAAATCAAAATCTTGCAGGACCGTGGCGAGGGCCGAAATATCACGCACCGACAAATTGAAGCCCTGCCCTGCGACTGGATGGAGCGTGTGCGCTGCATTGCCCATCAATACGCATCGATGCCGAGTGACTTCCGTGGCCTCAACTGATGCTAAAGGCCAACTGCCACGAGCTCCACACGCGAGGAGCCTGCCAACCCGCCAACCAAATGTCTCTTGCATGGCCGCGAGCAAGGCGCTGTCAGACATCGGCATCAGCTGGTCCACCGTCGTTTGATGAGCGCACCAGATCACGTTATATACCGCTTGCCCGTTAATCGAGTTTGGCAGGGGTAAAAAGGCAATCGGACCCTCCTCGGTAAATCGCTCGAACGCCCGACCTTCGACTGCTTCAGATACGGCGACATTGCAGGCGATGGCGTACTGAGATGCCTCACGAGCTAGCGTTTTCATGTTCAGCGATTGACGCAGGCGTGAGCGAGCCCCGTCAGCTACTACTAACAATGATGCTGAGATGTTCGAGCCATCGCTCAGACTCAAGCTGGGGTACTCACCAGTGTCGGTCATAGCATCGATTGTGACGCCAGTCCTGATGTCGATTTCAAGTGATCGTGCAAGGTCGAGCCATGAGCTCATCATCGCGCTATTTTCAACCACGTAACCAAGCGCATCGAGTTGCTGCTCCTTGGCAGACAGCAACGCGCTGCCAAACCGCCGATAGCGCGACACATGAATATCTGTAATCGCTGCTGTCGATGACTCCAGGCCAGCCCAAAGACCCCAACTGTGGAGCCTCTGCCTAGAATCGGCGCTTAATGCTGTCGCCCGAGTATCGAGTATCGCTTCGCTCGATAGCGGGAACTCTCGTTCTATCACGGTGACTGTGGCGCAAGAAGACTGCGATTGCTTACAAACACAGGCCAGTAGCAGCCCGACTAGGCCG
>MDTB01018120.1_pt1 | contig 14277 bp, 12 predicted proteins | sample 811161 | NCBI WGS metagenome assembly MDTB01 (sample SAMN05326650, study PRJNA326480) | marine metagenome | isolation source: seawater | place: Mediterranean Sea | collected 2009
ATTAAATTAACCAAACCAATATATTTGAGCTTTATCAAACTCTTCATAACATAATATGTAAAAGGTGATAAACGATACATAATGATCATAGGAATATTCATTAATGCCAGTTCTAGTGTAATTGTCCCAGAGGCAGTTATAGCTCTTTTACAGTTTTTAACGGTTTCTAGATCTTTACCAGACGCTAGCAAAACATCCCATCCTTTTGGCAATAACTTAGTTATAAGATTTTTAGCAGTTGTATTTGAATAAAATATCTTTATATTTTTACGCGATAAAGTCTCACTATTTTTTTGTTTAATTAAGTCAATCATTAAAAATAGATTATTTTTAATTTCTGATTCTCTACTACCAGGAAAGATACCTAATTCTATAGGTTTATCTTTATAATCTAGAGTAGATGGATTCATGTTTGCATTATCAGATAGAGGATGCCCAACATATGTTACTGATTTAGTATACTTTTGGAATAATGTTTCTTCGAAAGGAAAAACAACAGCAATATGATCAACAAGGTTGATGATATTTTTTATTCTCTTCTCTCTCCATGCCCAGACCTGCGGGGCGATATAAAATAGAATCGGTATATTCATACTTCGGGCAAACTTCGCAATTTTCATATTAAATTCTACATAATCAACCAATACTATTAAATCAGGTTTATCTTCTTTTATATGTTTATAGGCTATATTCAATGCATGTTTAATCAACCTATATTTCACTAGAACTTCTATGATTCCTACAACCGATATCTTTTCTGAATCATATATTATTTTTGCTCCCTCTTTCTTGAGTTCTTGTTGTCCTATAGCTGTAAATTTAATATCAGGATTAATTTTCAAGTGTTGTTTTACATAGTTAGCAGCATGTTGATCCCCCGATGCTTCTCCCGCTATTATAAATATATTTTTTGAAGTTATCATTTATAGTTATTTATTTTTTCTACAATATAATTAATTGCGCCGATACTTAGTTCGGGATACATGGGCAAAGAAATACATTCTTTTGTTATTTTTTCTGTATTTTTTAGATAACATTTATATTTGAAACTTTTAAGAGCCTTTTGTTTATAAATTGGTATTGGATAATATACTCCATAAGGTATACCATTATTTTCTAAATATTTTGAAAATCTTTTTCTATTCTTAACACATATTGTAAATTGATTATACACATGATGAGTTCCTTCAGCTTGATAAGGTAGTTTGATTTTATTATTTGTAATAGAGGATTTATATTTTTTAGCAATAATATTTCTTTTTTTATCAAAAGCTTTAATTTTTTTTAATTTTGTTAACAGTACTGCCGCTTGTATTTCATCTAATCTAGAATTGTATCCAATATACTCATGAATATTTCGTGTGAGACCTCCATGATTGCGAAGTTTTTTCAAATAAATCATATTTTTTTTACTATTAGTAACTATCATTCCACCATCTCCAGCACAACCTAAGTTTTTTGTGGGAAAGAAGCTATAACATCCAAAATCACCGAAGGTACCGGTGTATAAACCATTTTTTTTTGCACCAAACGATTGGGCGCAATCCTCTATTAATTTAATTTTATGTTTCTTGCAAATAATAGCAATTTTATCTATATCAGAAGATTGTCCAAAAATGTGAACTGGCATAATAGCTTTAGTTTTTTTTGTAATATGTTTTTCTATTTGGTTTATATCAATATTATAAGTATCAGGATTAATATCTACAAAAATAGGCTTTGCACCAACCAGAGCAATTGCCTCTGCTGTCGCAAAGTAAGTAAAAGGTGTTGTAATTACCTCATCATTTTTTCCAATCTTAGACGCTCTTAATGATAAAATAAGAGCATCTGTACCAGAATTACATGAGACCGCATATTTAACATTAAGGAATTTTGTAAATGCATTCTCTAGCTGATGTACATTTTTACCCAAAATATATTGTCCAGATCTAAGAATATTTATTACATCTCTATTTATCTCTTTAGATAGATTTTTAAATTGTTTTGTTAAATCAAAAATTTTTATACTTTCTTTCATAATAGTTTTGAAATTACTGTAGCTATTTTAACAGCATCTCTGCCTTGTATTCCATCAACTTTTGGTATGTCCTTCCTTATACACGATAGAATAAAATTATTAATTTCCTCTTTTAGCGCATCAGTTTTTTTATAGTTAAATTCTTTATATTCAAACAGCTTTTTTCTATTTAAAGATGATTTATAATATCTTTTAATATTTGAATTCATAAAGTCTACCGAATAATATTTGTCTTTTTCAAAGATTCTAATTTTTCTTTCATTTTTTTGGCTTATTCTACTCGATGTTAGATTTGCCACACAGTCGTCAGTAAACTCTATTCGAACATTAGCGATATCAATTGAATTTGTAATAATCTTTTTCCCAAATGCTGATATTTTTTTAATTTTTTTCTTAACTAGAGAGGTCACAATGTCAATATCATGAATCATGAGGTCAAATATAACATTGACATCTGTAGATCTTGGATTAAATTTAGCTAATCTATGAACTTCTATAAATACAGGTTTCTTTATTTCATTATTTAATCTTTCCATTACAGGATTAAATCTCTCTAAATGACCTGCTTGCAGTATCAATTTATTCTTTTTCGCTATATTTATCAGCTTATCTGCTTGATCAACTGTATTTGTTATTGGTTTTTCAATCAAAACATGTTTTTTATTTTCTAAAAAAAACTTAGCAATTTGGTAATGATCCTTAGTGGGAGTAACAATAGAAACTGCATCTACATCTTTGACAATATCTTTATATTTGGTAGTTTTCTTAATACTATCACTTATATTTTGTGATAGATTATTAGAGTCTAAATCTACAATCCATGTAGTTTTACAATTTCTATTAGTAATAAATTTCTGAAGATGATATTTTCCGAGATAGCCAATCCCGATTACCCCTATATTTAATTTTTTTCTTTTCATTTTGAAGTATTGGTATAGCTTTTTTGTTATATTTATAATATCTCAATTATATATAGTGAACTAGTTATGACAAGTCAATTTTTAGCTGGTGTTGATGAAGTTGGAAGAGGTAGCCTTGCAGGCCCTGTGATTTCTGTCGCAATAATTCTCAAAGACTCCCTAGATCGTAGTTTAATGATAGATTCAAAAAAGTTAACACATAAAAAACGTCTGTTTCTTGCACAGTATATATTGCAAAATTGCTGGTCTATAGGTGTTGGAGTTTGTAGTAATCATGAGATAGATAGACTTAATATCCACAATGCGACCCTCAATTCTATGAAAAAAGCCATTACAAACTTAGATTTACAACCTAAAATAGCTTATATTGATGGTATATATAAGCCCAAAATTGACATAGAGTGTGAATCCTTCATCAAAGGTGATGATCGAATACCAGAAATATCTGCTGCATCAATTGTTGCGAAGGTATTGCGAGATAATGAAATGATGGTGCTGGATAAAAAATTACCAGTCTATGGTTTTATGAAACACAAGGGTTATGGAACTAGAGAGCACATTGAGGCTTTGAAAATATTTGGACCTTCAATTTACCATAGGTTTAGTTTTGCACCTTTAAAAAAATCATAACATGAAGACAAATTTCACTCATTTACATCTACATACTTCATATTCTTTGAGTTTTAGTACCATTGATATTGATAAACTAATTAAATTAGCAAAAAAAAATAAAATTAAGTCATTAGCAATAACTGATCATCTTAATGTTTTTGCTGCAATTAAATTCTATCAAAAATGTATTGATAATAAAATTAAACCAATCATAGGATGTCAGATTCCCATTAAAGTTAATGAAAGTGATATCTCTAATTCAATAGTGACGATATTGTGTCAGAACATTAAAGGATATAAACATTTGATTAAACTTTTATCAGAGATGCATGTTCAAAAAAAGTCAAGCGAGCTAGCTTCAGCATCTATTAATCACTTAAAGAAATATAATGAAGGACTTATTGTTCTAACTGGAGGGAGAAATGGTGTATTAGGAAAAAATATTTTATCAGATAAAAAAGATATGCAAATAAAATTTATTAAAGAATTGCAAGAGATTTTTTCAAATCGCCTATATATAGAGATTGATAGAACACAAAGAGAACTTGAAAATTTATATAATAATGAACTTTTAATCTTAGCGGAAAAACTATCTTTGCCAATTGTAGCTACCAATAATGTTTTATTTATGAATCGCGAAGATTTTGAAGCACATGAGGTTAGAGTTTGTATTAATAAAAAAATTAAAATTGATGATAGACAAAACCAAAATGAATTTAGTGAAGAGCAGTATTTTAAATCTGAGTCAGAAATGTCTGAGATGTTTTCAGATTTACCAGATGCTATTAAAAATATTTCTGAAATTGTAAAAAGATGTAATTTACATATAGATACAAAAGGTTATAGCCTCCCTCAATTTATCACACCTGATAAATCAAATGTTGATGAATATTTTGATAGAATTGTTAATGATGGTTTACAAAAAATTATCAAAAATAATAAAAATGCAATCTCAGATATTTATTATGATAGATTAGCTAGCGAAGTCGCTGTCATAAAAAAAATGAATTTTGTCAGTTATTTTCTAGTGGTTCATGAATTTATACATTGGGCAAAGAAAAATTCAATACCTGTTGGTCCTGGAAGGGGTTCTGGTGCTGGCTCACTTGTTGCTTATGCTTTAGATATTACATCAATTGATCCTATTGAACATAATCTTTTATTTGAAAGATTCCTTAACCCAGAAAGAATATCTATGCCAGATTTTGATATAGACTTTTGTATGATTAACCGTCAGAGAATTATTGAGCATATAAGTCAACTTTATGGAGAAAATAAAGTCTCACAAATCATCACATATGGCTCTCTTGCTGCTAGAGCAGTTATTCGAGACGTGGGAAGAGTACTTGGCATGGGTTATACATTTGTTGATAGGATAGCTAAGCTCATACCATTTAGTGTGGGAATTACAATAAATGATGCTTTGAAACAAAACAAAGAGTTAAAAAAGGACTATGAATCCAATGAGGAGATTAAAAATCTAATTGATACATCAAGAAAATTAGAAGGATTGCCAAGAAATGTTGGTAAACATGCGGCTGGAATAGTAGTTGCCCCTAATGATATAGATGATTATATACCATTATATAGGGTTGAAGAAAGTAATGAGTTGGTAACGCAATATGATAAAGATGATATTGAAAAATTGGGCCTAGTGAAGTTTGATATATTAGGATTGAGAACCTTAAGCATCATAGATAGCACGATAAAGACTATCAAAAGAAATCATGGGGATGTCAACTTACATCATGATGATATTAAATTAAATGATAAAAAAGTATTCAGCCTTCTTCAAAAGAAACTTACAAGTGGAGTATTTCAACTTGAATCTGCCGGTATGAAAAGATACATGGCTAGACTTAGACCGGATTGTTTTGAAGATATTGTAGCACTAGTGGCTCTATATAGACCCGGACCATTAGGAACAAATATGGTTGATGATTTTATTAATAATAAACATGGAAAAAAAATTGATTATGAACACCCAATGTTAGAGCCTATTTTATCTGGTACATATGGACTAATCTTATATCAAGAACAGGTCATGGAGATATCACGTTCTCTGGCAAATTATACTTTGGGTGAAGCGGATTTGCTGAGAAGAGCAATGGGTAAAAAGAAGAAAGAAGAAATGGAGGTTCATAGAAAAAAGTTTATTGATGGAGCGTCACATAAAGGAATTACTGGAACTATAGCAAATTCCATATTTTCGAAAATGGAAAAATTTGCTGGATATGGTTTCAACAAATCTCATTCAGTTGCATATGCTGCCATATCCTACCAGACAGCTTTTTTAAAAACTTATTATACTTCTGAGTTTCTATCAGCAGCACTTTCTTCAGATATGGATAACACAGATAAAGTTATTTCTTTAATTGATGCGTCTAGAGAAATGGATATTGAGATAATACAACCAGATATAAATTCATCAGATTTCAATTTCCTCTCTTCTGAAAAAAACTCTATATTGTTTGGCTTAGGAGCAGTTAAGGGTGTTGGACAAAATGCTATTAATCATATTGTTTCTGAGCGTAATAAAAATGGCATCTATAAGAATCTTTTTGATTTTTGTGAGAGAATCTCAATGAATATTGTAAATATTGGCACATTAGATGCTTTGATTTTTTCTGGTGCTTTTGACTCATTTAATGAAAATAGATTATCTATGAAAAATGCTCTTGAAAAGGCAATGTCATATGGTCAACAAAAACAGAATTCAAGAACAGCAGGACAGCAAGAATTATTTGAAAATAAGTCAGAATCTTTCTCTTCGCAATCTAATGATAGTTCACATGTTTATTATACTAAGGATTCGATTGAGAATCGTCTTAAAACCCTTTATCAAGAAAAGAAGGTCATAGGTTTTTATTTGACAGGGCACCCAATTAAGGAATATACAAAAGAAATTTCTGCGATGTCAATTAATAACATAGATTCATATTTTAAGAAACTTTATTCTAGAGAATCTACAACCGATTATTCAGAATTTGCTACTGTCAGTGGTGTTATCACATCTATTAGATCTCAAAGAGTCGGCGCTGATAGATTTATTAATATTATTACTATAGATGATTCAACACATTGCTTAGAAATTATTGTATATCCTGATATTTATGAAAAATACCAGAGCCTCATTAAAGAAAATCAAATTCTCTTCTTTTCTGGAACAATTGCGGTAGATGAGTATAATGGAGAACTGAGTATGAAAGCAACGAAAATTATCGATATAGATGCAGCTAGACAACAATACTCAAAAGAAATTGAGCTTTTTATTTCTCCCGAACATATAAATGATTCCACTTTAGGAAAAATTATAGATTTATTAGAGCCATATAAAAATGGAAAGTGCCCGTTAACTATAAAGTGCTTGAGCGAAAAACATATAGTTCCTCTTAATCTAGCAAATGAGTGGATGATAAATCCTAATTCATTACTAATTAACAGCCTGTCAGATCTTTTGGGCAAAGAGAATATAAACGTAAAATATCAATAGTTATTTTATGTATATTGTTTATAATTACCTGAACAATGAAGGAATTTAATCCAAATTATCTAGATTTTGAGCAACCACTGCTAGAAATTGAAGGAAAAATTAAGCAGCTCAATAATGATCCTGAGAAAACTGCGAAAAGTGATGCTGCAATTATCAAGTTAGATAAAGAATATCAAGAATTAACAAAGAAAATATTTAATAATCTATCAGATTGGCAAATATCGCAACTAGCACGACATCCGCTTAGACCATATACACTAGACTATATTCCCAACATATTTTCTTCATTCAATGAATTACATGGAGATAGAATGTTTGGTGACGATCCTGCTATTGTATCCGGTATAGCCAAAATTGATAATTTTAATTTTATGTTTATAGGTCATCAAAAAGGTCGCGATGCTAAGGAGAAAGTAAAAAGAAATTTTGGAATGCCAAAACCAGAAGGTTATAGGAAAGCACTGCGTATTATGAAGCTCGCTGAAAAGTTTCATCTACCAATTGTAACATTTATAGATACGCCTGGTGCTTATCCGGGAATTGATGCTGAGTCAAGAAACCAAAGCCAAGCAATTGCTGAAAATTTATTTGTGATGTCAAATTTAAGAGTTCCAGTTATTTCTATAATAATCGGTGAAGGTGGTTCTGGCGGCGCACTTGCTATAGGTGTCTGTGATAAATTAGGTATGCTTGAGAATAGTATCTATTCAGTAATTAGCCCCGAAGGTTGTGCGTCTATTCTATGGAAAGATCCAAAAAAAGCAGAGCAAGCTGCAGATGCTCTTTGTATAACTGCTTCCAAACTTCTAGAATTTAACTTGATTGATATTATTGTTCCAGAGCCTTTAGGGGGAGCACATAGAGACCATTCAGCGATGAGCTCTTCATTGAAGATGAATTTAATTTCACTATTAGAAGAACTATCAAATGCTAGTATTGATGAATTGTTACACAAGCGTAAACAAAAAATTGAATCATATGGCAAGTTCGAAACATCATAACCTTTTAGAAATTTGTAACAAACCTCTTAAAGATTTCTCAACCAATAAATTTTTAATCGCATATAGCGGTGGATTAGATTCCTCAGTTCTACTTCATTGTTTTTTTACATTGAGCGAGAGTTTATCAATTCAAATAAGAAGTATACATATAAATCACGGCTTATCTGATGATGCAGATATACATGAAGAGCACTGTAAAAAGAATTCAGAAAAATATGGAGTTAAGCATATTTCAGAAAAAATTATAATTAACTCTAAATCTAATATTGAAGAACAATGTAGGATTGAAAGATATAAGAAAATCGCTGATCACTGTAAAGATGATGAGATTATTATTACTGCTCATCATCAAGAGGATCAAGTTGAGACTTTCTTTCTCAGGCTTATTAGAGGTTCCGGAGTGAGAGGTTTATCTTGTATGAAAAGCATGACTCTCTCAAATGGTAAAAAATTATTCAGGCCGTTTTTACAGACTAGTAAAGATGAGATTAATGACTACCAATCAAATTATGATATTGACTATATACAAGATGAAACTAACTATGAAAGCAAATATGATAGAAATTTTATACGAAATAATATTTTACCTTCTCTTAAATTTCGCTGGCCCTCTTTAAATAAAAATATATTAAATAACATTAGGGTGCAAGATATACAGTCAAACTTTACAATGGATAATATTGAGGAAATGTTGCCTAACTTTCAGGTTGACAATAAATATCAGCTGTCTGTACAAAAATTAAATAAACAGCAGTATCATACCAAAGTCATATTAATACATGAATGGGTTTTTTTGCAGACTAAGATAGCGTTGAATTTAAAGCAAATTAATGAGATTGTTAAGATTCTTAATACAAATAATGATTCTAACCCCTTATTTAAATTTGCAGGTATTGAAATAAAAAAGAAAAGGGATATTTTGTCACTTTCTGACTGCATATATGATTAGTCATCTTATTATATTAACAATTTAATAAAAGTAATTTATATATTTTGGCTACGATATCGTTTATACTTCTGTTAAGTAATAATGACAAGATATGTATTTATCACTGGCGGAGTTGTATCTTCTCTTGGAAAGGGAATAGCAGCCGCCTCCCTAGCTTCCCTGTTCAAACTACGAGGCTTTAAAGTATCTCTTCAAAAATTAGACCCATATATTAATTTAGATCCTGGAACTATGAGCCCCATTCAGCATGGAGAGGTATTTGTCACAGAAGATGGTGCAGAGACAGACTTAGATTTGGGGCATTATGAAAGATTTGTAGGTATTAAAATGACACAAGATAGCAATGTCACCGCTGGACGAGTGTATTCGAATGTTATCAATAAAGAGAGAAAAGGAGAATACTTAGGGAGTACAGTCCAAGTAATTCCACATATCACAGATGAGATTAAAGATTTAATTATTAGGGGTTCTAAAAAATCTGATATTGCTTTTGTGGAAGTGGGTGGTACTGTTGGGGATATTGAATCTTTGCCTTTCTTGGAGTCAATAAGACAGTTCAGTTTAGATTTAGGTAAATCTAATGCGATTTTTGTTCATCTCACTCTTTTACCATATATTAACGTAACGAATGAAATAAAAACTAAGCCCACGCAACATTCAGTCAAAGAGTTACGTTCAATAGGAATACAGCCAGATATTTTACTTTGTCGTGGACGAAATCCCATAAACCAAGCCATGAAAAATAAATTAGCATTATTTACTAATGTTTCAAAAGACTCGGTATTTTCAGCAGTTGATGCTAAGTCAATTTATGATATTCCTATATTGTTTAAAGAACAAAAAATTGATGATTGTATTATTAAAAATCTCGGTATAAAAACTAAGAGGCTCAATCTAAAACCTTGGAATGACTATAGAAGTAAAGTCTCAAAATGTAAAAAAAGTGTTAAGGTAGCAATGATTGGAAAATATGTTGATCTTGTTGATTCTTACAAGTCTTTAAATGAAGCTCTATATCATGCTGGCGTTTTAAATAGTAGAGTTGTAGAAATAACGTATCTAGACTCAGAAAAAATAACTTCAGCGAATATAAAATCCTTGCGATTCATGAATGCCATATTAGTTCCCGGTGGATTTGGCAATAGAGGAATTGAAGGAAAAATTTTAGCGGCTAAGTTTGCGAGAGAAAATAATATTCCTTACCTTGGCATATGTCTTGGAATGCAAATATCTGTAATAGAATATGCCAGAAATGTTCTAAACCTGAAAAATGCTAATAGTACCGAGTTCAATATTAAAACGAATAATCCAGTTGTAGCTCTTGTAGAGGAGTGGAAAGATCGCTCTGGTAATAAAATAATTGCTGATAAAAATAATTTAGGAGGAACTATGAGGTTAGGCTCTCAAGAATGTCTTCTAAAAAAGAATTCATTAGTATATCAAATGTATAAAAAAATAAATATTGCTGAAAGGCATAGACACAGATATGAAGTTAATGGTAATTTAGTGAGTCATTTTGATAAAAGTAACCTTGTTTTTAGCGGTATATCTAAAAAAGGAAATTTAATGGAAATAATTGAGTTAAATAATCATCCTTGGTACGTTGGTTGTCAGTTTCATCCTGAGTTTACCTCATCTCCAATTAAAGGCCATCCGTTATTTAATGGCTTTATTAATGCTGCATCAAAAAGGAAAACTTAGAAATGTCTATAGAAATTGGTAAGTCTAAAAATTTAACTTTAATATCTGGCCCCTGCGCAATAGAATCCGAGAAAATGTCAATGTCTATCGCTGAAACTATATGTGAATTAACTAAAGATCTCCCAATTTCTTATATATTTAAAGCTTCTTTTGATAAAGCTAATAGGTCTTCTTTGAATTCAGAGCGTGGAATAGGGTTGGAGAAGGGCCTTAAGATTCTTGAAAAAATCAAAAACAGCTTCAAAATCCCTGTGTTAACAGATGTTCACGAAGATACTCCTGTTAATGAAGTAGCTGATGTCGTTGATATTTTACAGACCCCAGCTTTTTTATGTAGACAGACAAACTTTATAATAAAAGTAGCTTCAGCAATGAAGCCGGTTAATATAAAAAAAGGCCAGTTTTTATCGCCACATGAAATGACTAATGTTGTCAAGAAAGCTAAATCAACTGGTAATAAAGATATCTATGTATGTGAAAGAGGTGCTTCATTTGGTTATAATAACTTAGTTTCGGATATGAGGTCATTAGTGATTTTGAGGGAAACAGGTTGCCCTGTCATTTTTGATGCATCTCACTCTGTTCAGCAACCAGGTGCTTTAGCAGAAGAATCAGGTGGGGAGAGTCAATATATATCTATTCTTGCAAAGGCAGCAGTGGCTGTTGGGGTAGATGGGTTGTTCATTGAGACACATCCTAGTCCACAAATGGCTATTAGCGATGGGAAGAATTCACTAAATATCAAAGATTTACCAAGGCTTTTAAAGAATATAATTGCGATAAATAAAATCACAAAAAATGATATGGAGTAGTTTCATTGAGTAAAATTCAAGCAATAACAGCAAGACAAATTTTAGATTCTCGTGGAAATCCAACTATAGAAGTAGACTTGGTTTTAGATTGTGGATCAATTGGTCGTGGAATAGTTCCATCTGGGGCATCAACCGGTAAATTAGAAGCTTTGGAACTTCGTGATAAAAATGACTCTATATATCTTGGACAATCTGTCTATGAGTCTGTTAATAAAATTAATAATGATATATTTAAAAATATTGATAAAAAACAGATATATACACAAGAATCTTTAGATCAATTACTGATAAACCTTGATGGGACCGAGAACAAGAGTAAATTGGGGGCTAACTCAATCTTAGGAGTGTCACTAGCTTTTGCTTGGGCTATTTCAGCTTCTCAAAAAATACCATTATACAAAACCTTTTCCGCAAATGATTACTCTTTGCCAGTTCCAATGATGAATATAATTAATGGGGGAGCCCATGCTAATAATAATCTTGATTTTCAGGAATTTATGATACTTCCTATCGGATTTGACTCATTTTCTGAATGTTTAAGAGCCGGTGTAGAAATTTTTCATAATTTAAAATCTTGTTTAAATAAACTTTCCATGAGTACAGCCGTAGGCGATGAGGGCGGTTTTGCTCCAATTATTGCCTCTAATGAAGAAGCCCTTGATATCATCATTAACGCAATACAATCAGCTGGGTATAAACCTGGCAAAGAAGTCTATTTGGGATTAGATGTGGCTAGTTCTGAATTTTTCAACAATGGTAAATATATTCTATCTAATGAAAAAGAGTATGATAATCATGGATTTTGTCAGTATTTAGGTGAACTTAGCAGTAAATACCCGATAATAACAATAGAAGATGGCATGTCTGAGGATGATTGGAAGGGTTGGTCAATGCTAACAAAACAACTGGGCGATAAGCTCCAATTAGTTGGTGACGATGTTTTTGTGACAAATCCAAAAATACTCAATAAAGGCATTAAAGAGAATATTGGAAATGCCATTTTAATTAAGTTTAACCAGATTGGCACAATCACGGAAACTCTTGAGACCATTAATTTGGCTAAAAAAAATAATTATAACTATATTATTTCTCATCGATCAGGTGAAACTGAAGATGTAACAATTGCAGATCTGAGTGTTGGAACTGCGTCAGGACAAATTAAAACCGGCTCATTATCAAGATCAGATAGAACAGCAAAATATAATCAACTTTTAAGAATTGAAGATGAGCTTGGAAAAAATTCATTTAATAAGCATAATGTATTCAAGAGGTGGATGAAATGAAGGCATATTACATTATATGTTTAGTACTTTTTATGAGCTTACAGCATTCCTTGTTGTTAAGTAATAATAGCATCTTCAATTATTATGGTTTAAAAAACACACTACAATCATATAATAATGAAGCTCAAATATTAATTGATAAAAATAAAAAACTCAAAGCAGAAATAAATAAATTTTCTAAAAGCAAAGACTATCTTGAGGTTTATGCTAGAGAAAATTTTGGTTATATTAAAAAAAATGAAGTTTTTTATCAAATTGTGAAAGATGAAAAATAAAGCTTGCGATGCTATCATCCTTGCGGCAGGGAAAAGCAGTAGATTCCAACATTCAGAAGCTAAACAATATCTTAGAATAAACAATATTAGTCTCGTTGATATTGCTATTAATAATTTAATTAGTTTTAAATCTATAAAAAATTTATATATTGTCCTTCAAAAGGATAGTAAGTTTAAATCTTCCTTAAAGTTATCAAATATAAAGTATATTAGAGGTGGTCTCACAAGAACTAAGTCAGTTTATAATGCTCTAAAATATATTAAAGATACTCAAGAAATTCCTGACAATATCTTGGTACATGATGCTGCAAGACCATATATAGAGAATAAAGATTTAAAAAATCTTTTATCATTTTCTAATTCACTTAAAAACGGGTATGCTCTTGGTTATCCCTTAACCAATGCATTGAAGAAAGTTGATAAAAATTTCGTGGTAAAAGAAAATCTAAATAGAGACAATCTTTTTATGGCATTCACGCCTCAATTATATAATTTCAATAAATTATATAGTTGTTATAATGCTATTAATGAAAAAAAAATTAATGTTGATGATGAAATAGAAGCTATGGCATTTTTATCATATAAAGTAAATATATTATTTTCATCTATAGGAAATATTAAGTTAACATATAAAGAAGATCAAAAAATATTAAAAAAACTACTTAAGTGATATGAGAATAGGTTTAGGAATAGACACCCATCAGCTAATAGCAGGGTCGCAATTAAAATTGTGTGGGATTACAATACCTTTCAATAAGAAGATTAAGGCTCATTCTGACGGCGATATCATTTATCATGCTTGTGCAGATGCTATTTATGGTGCCGCTTCATTGGGTGATATAGGAGAACATTTTCCCGATAGTGATCCCATGAATAAAAACCTCAATAGTGAAACAATCATTTTACATTCATATAAATTAATTTCTGAATTGGGGTTTAAAGTTAATAATATTGATATTACGATTATGTTAGAGGCGCCAAAGCTAACTCCTTACAAGGAGAAAATGACACAAAACCTTGCAAATTTACTTAAAATTGCTAATAGTTCAGTTAATATAAAAGCCTCAACCTCTGAATCATTGGGTTTTATTGGAAAAGGAGAGGGAGTTACATGTTATTGCATAGTGTCTCTTGTGAAATAATCTATGAAGAATATTGGCCCACTCATAATAAATATTGACGATATTACATTATCTAAGAATGAAAAATTA
>MDTB01180726.1_pt1 | contig 14277 bp, 13 predicted proteins | sample 811161 | NCBI WGS metagenome assembly MDTB01 (sample SAMN05326650, study PRJNA326480) | marine metagenome | isolation source: seawater | place: Mediterranean Sea | collected 2009
GAAGTCATTAAAAACGGAACTATTATAAGATGGGCTAGTTTTATGATTTTTTTAGTCGGTATTACCATATTGGGATATTTTCAGTACTTTAAAAAAACAAGCTAGACTTATGGGAATTGTAGCTAAACAATCCATTTATAATCTAATTAGTATCTGCTTTGCTTTTTTAATCGGTGGAGTTAATATGCTTTTTTTATATCCTAGCTTTCCAGGAAAGGAATTTCAGGGTTTAATAGTTGCTCTTTTAGCTAATTCAAATTTAGTTCAGCCCTTTATATCTTTTGGGGTTCAACATACATTAATAAAATTTTTTAGTGATGCTAAAGATAAAGAAGAACGCGATCGTTTAATGTGGTTTGTATTACTATTTCCATTGATTATTCTAATTTTCTTAGTGCCAATTTATTTTAATTATGATATAGAAATTCTTCGCTTTTTATCAAATAATAATGAAGGAGTGGAACGTTTCCCTTTTTTAATAATTGCTATAGCAATATCTACAGCATATTTTGAAATCTTTTTTAGCTGGTTACGTGTAAATTTGAAGTCTGTTTTTGGAAATTTTTTAAAGGAAGTATATCCTAGGATGCTCACCTTTATTTTACTGATAAGCTTTGCTTTTCAAATTTTGAGTCTTGATCAATTTATTAATTTTCTTATTGGGGGTTATTATTTAAGGTTATTAATAGTTATAGTCTATAGTTTTTATGTTTATACTCCTAGTTTTCAATTAAAACTTCCTCAAAAATATATTCCTATGCTAAGATATAGCAGTCTAATTCTTCTTTCTGGTGCAGCAGCGAGTTTTATTTTAGATATTGATAAGTCGATGATTTATTCTTTAACCTCAGATGTTAATGTAGCTTTTTATGCAGTTGCAATTTATATTGCTGCTGTTATTGAAGCTCCTGGAAGAGCTATGTTTCAAATTACTAGCCCTCTCGTTGCAGAGGCATTAAATTTAAATAATAAAGTACGTTTGGAAGGTCTTTTAAAGAAAACTAGTATTAATTTGATGATTGTAAGTGGTCTATTATTTTTAATCATAAATCTTAATTTACGTGACTTTTACAAAATTATTAATCAGGAGGGTTACGAATCAGCACTAGGTGTTGTTATTATTGTATCCTTAGGTAAACTTTTTAGCATGTCTATTGGATGCTTAAATAATATAATTTCTAATTCTAAGTACTATTCCTATGTATTCTGGTTTTCAATATCCTCTGCAATTTTAGCAATATTATTAAATTATATTTTTATTGATAGATATGGGATTTTAGGAGCGGCTTTTGCAACATTGATAGTGATTATATTTATTAATCTATGCAAAATAATACTGGTAAATATTTTATTTAAAATACATCCATATTCTAAAAATACGCTAAGTGTAGTATTGAGCATTTTTGTGATTTATTTATTTATGTATTTCGTACCAGAAATGGATAATCCTTGGCTGTCTATTCCGGCTCGAAGCACTTTGATTATTTTGCTGTTTTGCCTTGCTATTTTTGGGTTTAAACTCTCTGGAGAAATAGAAGAAGTCTTTAAAAAAATTAAAAAACGTTTATTTTAATTTTTCAGCTAAATACCTACCTGTATAAGATTTTTTAAGCTTTGCTATTTCTTCAGGTGTTCCTTGTCCTACAAGATAACCTCCATTTTCTCCAGCCTCTGGGCCAAGATCAATTAGGTGATCAGCGCATTTAATTAAATCCATGTTATGTTCTACGACTACAATACTGTGACCTTTTTCTATTAAAGCATCAAATGAAGTGAGTAGTTTTTTAATATCATGAAAATGGAGTCCTGTAGTTGGTTCATCAAAAATAAAAAGTATCTTTTCTTTAGATGTTCCTTGACTTATGAAAGAGGCTAATTTAATTCGTTGCGCTTCTCCACCAGATAGGGTGGCAGATGACTGACCAAGAGTAATATAACCTAAACCAACATCTTGAAGAGGTTGTAGTTTTTGAATGATTTTATTTTGACTAGATGTAGTAAAAAATTCAATAGCATCATCTACAGTCATTTTTAACAATTTATCTATATTAATATCTTTAAATTTTACTTCTAAAACTTCTTTCTTAAAACGTTTTCCATTGCAGTTTTCACATTCAAGAACAACATCAGCCATAAACTGCATTTCAATGGTAATTACACCTTCTCCTTTGCAATGGTCACAACGACCACCATCAACATTAAATGAAAAGTGCTTTGGTTGATAATTTCGATTTTTTGATATATTAAGTGATGCGAATAGTGTTCTAATATCGTCAAATGCTTTAATATATGTTACTGGGTTAGAACGGGAAGATCTTCCTATTGGATTCTGATCGACAAATTCAACCCCTCGAAGTGTGTCTAAATCACCTTTTAATCCTGAAAAAGCCCCAGGTTTTTCAGTATAAACATCAAAATGACGTGAAAGTGCAGGATTAAGAATTTTTTTCACTAAACTGGTCTTTCCACTTCCTGACACACCACTTACTACTGTAAGAACACCTAATGGTATTTCAATATTTATGTTTTTTAAATTCTGTTCACGAGCTCCAATGATTTTAATATGTTTTTTAGAGATCCTTCTTTTTTTTGGTACATTAATCTTGCGAACTCCATTAAGGTATTCTGCAGTTAGGCTTTTACTTTTTAGTATTTTCTTTATACTTCCTTGAGCTACAATTTTTCCTCCTAAACTTCCTGCCTCAGGTCCTATGTCAATTATACTATCTGCAGCGTTCATTATTTCTTCGTCATGTTCAACTACAATTACTGTATTACCTAAGTCTCTAAGGTTCTTTAAAATTTCAATAAGCCTCTTATTATCTCTTGAGTGCAGCCCAATGGAGGGTTCGTCAAGAATATACATTGAGCCAACTAGGCTGCTTCCAAGCGATGTGGCAAGTTGAATTCTTTGTGACTCTCCTCCCGAAAGAGAGCTTGATCTTCGGTTTAGGGTTAGATACCCTAACCCAACTTTTCTTACATATCTGAGTCTACTATTTATTTCTAAAAGTAGGCGGTCTGAAATTTTTCGGTCATGAGCATCGAGTTTTAAATTATTAAAAAACTTAAATAAAGAGTCTATGGATAATTGATGCAAATCACCCAAACTTTTTTCATTTATTTTTATGTAATCAGTTGATTCTTTTAATCTACTTCCTTTACAAACTCCACATATTGTTTTGCCTCTGTAGCGTGACAAAAGTACACGATTTTGAATCTTGTAATTCTTTTTTTCTATACGTTTAAAAAATTTAGAAATTCCTGTAAAATGCGAGTTTCCTTTCCATATTAAGTCTTTTTGTTCTTTAGCAAGTTCGAAATAAGGTTTATGTATTGGGAAGTCAAACAAATAGGCACTATTAATTAATTCATTATAATATTTTACCATGCTCGCTCCACGCCAGGGTACAATTGCATGATCAAATATAGACTTGCTTGTGTCAGGTATAACTAATTCTGGATCAATACCTATTACATCTCCAAAACCTTCACACTCAGAGCAAGCTCCCAAAGGATTATTAAAGCTAAATGAATGAATGTTCGGTTGAGGGAAAATTATTCCGTCTAGCTCAAATTTATTTGAAAAGGTCTTTTGGGTATTGTTTTTTAAATTCATTATAGAACAACCCCCTTTTCCTTCATAAAATGCAATTTCTATTGAATCAGCTAAACGATTGTAGAAATCATCTTCGTGCCGAACAATCAGTCTGTCAATAATTAGATCAAACCTTTTTTTTGGAATTTCTTTTAAGTTATCAAGATTTAAGGTTTTTCCATCATGGTAAATTCTTGCAAAACCTTGTTGAATAAAAATTTTAATTTTCTCACTAAAACTTCGGTTAGAGTCAATTTCTACTGGCGATAATAGGAGGAGTTTTTCTCCAACTTCAAACTTTTTTATGTGATTCAAAACATCCCTAACATCATTTTTTTTAACCATGTCTCCAGAAATTGGAGAAAATGTTTTCCCGATTCTTGCGAATAAGAGTTTAAGGTAATCGTAAATTTCTGTTTTAGTTCCAACTGTTGATCTTGGGTTTGAAGTATTTACTTTTTGCTCTACAGCAATTGCTGGTGAAAGGCCCTTAATATATTCAACTTTTGGTTTGTTTAAGCGACCCATAAATTGTCGGGCGTAGGAGGAAAGGCTCTCTACATAACGTCTTTGACCCTCAGCATATAAAGTGTCAAAAGCAAGTGAAGATTTACCAGAACCGGATAACCCTGTAATCACATTTAATTTATTTCTTGGAATGGCTAAATCAATGTGTTTTAGATTGTGGAGATGTGCATCTTTTATTATAATATGCGTTTTTGAATCATAGTCCAAAATATTTTTCATAAGAATTTTAAAAAACGCCTAATTTACGATTTTTAAATGTGAATTTTATCTAAAGTTTTTTTCAAAAATAAGTCATGTATCTTAATTGCGGATTAATCTTAATTATAGTTAATAATCTGGGTCTTAGATTAAATTCCCAAAAAAACCTTATATTTACTCAAAATAAGTGCCTATAGAATAAAATTACTTTTTAAACATCGTTGATTTTTAACCGCCAAACTAATTGGCGAAAGTAATTTTATTATGAATACACTTATACCTTCAAAGTACACAGATGCTGATTTAGTAAAAAACTATATAAATGGATCTGAAATCGCTCTCGAGACTCTAGTTAATCGTCACAAACTTCAAATCTTCAACTTTATAAATTCCAAAATAAATGATAAAGATACTTCTGAAGATATTTTTCAAGACACTTTCATAAAAGTAATCCGTACACTTAAAAACGGACTATATAATGAAGAAGGAAAGTTTTTACCCTGGATTATGAGGATTGCACATAATTTAGTTATTGATCATTTTAGAAAAAGTAATCGTATACCAACAATTGAAAATAAAGAAGAATTTGATATTTTTCAATTTGTATCAGACACTGCTCCAAATGCAGAAAACATTCTTATTGAGGACCAAATTTTAAAGGATATTCAGAAACTAATTCAAGAATTACCTGATGATCAAAAAGAAGTTTTAATTATGCGTTTGTATCGAGATATGAGTTTCAAGGAAATAGCAGAGAATACAAAAGTCAGTATTAATACCGCTTTGGGCAGGATGCGCTACGCAATAATAAATCTTCGTAAGCTAATTGAAGATTATAAAATTGTTTTAGAAGTCTAACAATTTTTACATTTTTTTACCGTTAAAATGATATAATCAATTTCTATGGTAAAAAACTACTCTCAAAATAAATCTTTATGTTTAAATGTTTCACCTAGTAAAATGGTCATCAATCGCATTCTAGCTTTTTCAAGAGCATATAAAGTAAATAAAAAACTTGAAAAACATTTATCAATAATTAAGAACTAAGTTTTTTTAAAATAGACTTACGTCCAACGTTTTTGGTAATTATATCTTTATTAATATCCCATCCTCTTGCAGGAGAATATTCTCTACCGTACCATATAATTTGGAGATGTAAATCATTCCATAAAGACTTTGGAAATAACCTTTTTGCATCCCTTTCAGTTTGTATTACATTTTTACCATTAGTAAATCCCCACCTGTACATAAGACGATGGATGTGAGTATCCACTGGAAAAGTTGGAATACCGTAAGCTTGAGCCATTACAACAGCAGCGGTTTTGTGACCTACTGCGGGTAAAGCTTCCAATTCTTGATAGGTGCGTGGCACTTTTCCATCATGTTTATTTAATAAAATTTTAGAAAGTCCATGGATACCCTTTGATTTCATTGGAGATAAGCCTACTGGACGTATTATTTCTCGTATTTCTTCCACACTAAGTTTTACCATATCTTGTGGTGTCTTAGCTTTTTTAAAAAGTAATGGGGTTATTTTATTTACCCTAACATCCGTGCTTTGAGCAGACATAAGAACAGCAATTAAAAGTGTGTAAGGATCTGAATGGTCAAGTGGAATTGGAATTTGAGGATAGATTTTTTTTAGCGTAGAGATTACGAAGTCTACTTTTTCTTTTTTTGTCATTCTTTTTTATTCATAAATCCTTTTGTAATTTAGGGAAAAATATAAGTTATGTCACCATTAAAAATAGGAGATAAAGTTCCAGACTTTTCTGTTTCAGACGATCGAGGAAATATTCAATCATTGAGTGATTATTTTGGAAGAAAACTCATAATCTTCTTCTATCCAAAAGCAAATACGCCTGGTTGTACTGCTGAGGCATGTGATTTGAGAGATCATTATAAAGAGTTAAAAGAAGCAGGTTATTCTCTTTTAGGTGTTAGTGCAGATTCATCTAAAGCTCAACATAATTTTTCAAAAAAGTTTAATTTTCCATTTCCTTTGTTAGCTGATGAAAATAAAGAAGTTATAAATACTTTTGGCGTATGGGGACCAAAAAAATTCATGGGTAAGGAATATGAGGGTATTTTAAGAAAAACTTTTATTATTGATGAAAAAGGAATTGTTGAAAGAATTATAGAAAAAGTAAAAACAAAAGAACATGCTTCTCAGATCTTAAATTAAAATTGAAAATTAAGATTTGATTCCAAACATTTTATTTTGTTTTATCATTTCTGCTATACCCTCTGGAAGATTATCCTCCCAATTGGATTTTCCGTTTCTTATTTGTTCTAGAATTTTTCTACTAAATATGTTAAGATATTCTTCATCAAAATCAAAAATATCTACAACCTTACCGTTATATTTGAAAAACTTGTAAAAGTCTTTCATTCGTGGGTCTAACTTTAAATTGTTGCTGTTAATAATATTTCCCTTCTCATCCTTTATTGGATAAAGGTATACCTTAAGATTATTATAAAACATTTTACCGAAGGCTTCAAGAATTCCTCCCCCTAAATCCTTGTAATATTGTTCGTTAAAAATTTCTACAAAATTATTTACTCCCATACAAAGGCCTAATTGCTTTTCGGTATATTGGCTTAGGTAGTCGACAAGCTTGTAGTACTCTTTAAAATTTGAAATCATGACTATATGTCCAAGCGAGCAAAGAAGTTTCGCTCTATCCATAAAGTCCTTTTCATCAATTTCCCCTTCTGCACGCAAATTAGATAAGGTAATCTCAAAAATTACAACTGTCTTGTGTTCTTTTACTTCGGGTTCGTGGATAAAGGCATCTAATGCTTTTTCAAACATGTCAATATTCACCATCGTTACAGGTCGGAAACTTCCTCTTAAGGTTAGGATATTTTTTTTATAAAGTTCTCTTGCAGGGAGAATGTTATTTCCTTTAGGGTTAAACATCACAGCATCTGTCATTCCGTTTTTAACAAGTTGCAGACTCATCAATCGATTATCAACACCTTTGAATAGAGGACCTTTAAAATTTATAGTATCAATTTCTATAGAATCTTTATCTATGTTATCATAAAGATACCGTAGGAGCTTTTTAGGCTCTTTATTTTTATAAAATGCACCATAAACAAGATTTACCCCAATAAGGCCTAAAACCTCTTGCTGAAGCCGAGCTTGAGTTTGGTGAAATCTAACGTGTAAAATAATTTCACTATAAGATTCATTAGGACTTGCTTGAAATCGTATTCCCATCCAACCATGACCTTTAAATTTTTTTGCAAAATCGATAGTTGTGACAGTATTGGCATAGGTAAAGAACATCATATTTGGACTTTCTTCACGAGATATTCGTTCTTCTAAAAGTTTCATTTCGTGATCCAACATTTTATTAAGTCGAGCTTCAGTGACATATCGTCTGTCCTCTTCCTCGCCATAAATATTGTCACTAAAATTTTTATCATATGCACTTATCGTTTTTGCTATAGTCCCAGAAGCACCACCTGAGCGAAAAAAGTGCCTAGCAACTTCTTGACCTGCACCTATTTCAGCAAATGTGCCGTAGATAAATTTATTAAGATTTATTCGTAGTGCCTTAGCTTCTACAGAAGGTCGGTTTTCTAATTCGATTTCGCCTGGTAGTTGTATGGAGGACATGTATGGTTTAATTTTTTCAAATCTACAAAGATTGTGGAATTAAAAGACAAAGATTACCTTTGAATAACATGATTAAAGTAACTTTTTTAGGTACGGGAACTTCACAAGGAATTCCAGTGATTGGTAGTGATCATCCAGTCTGTCTTAGTCAAGACAAGAAAGACAAACGTTTAAGGGTCTCGATATTGATACAGTGGGAGAATGTAAATCTTGTAGTTGATTGTGGTCCAGATTTTCGTCAACAAATGTTAAGAGAAAAAATTAAACATCTAGATGCTATATTTTTTACACATGAACACTCAGATCATAGTGCAGGCATTGATGATATTCGTCCTTTTTTCTTTCGTCAAGGCGACATTCCTATTTTTGGTAGTAAAAGGGTTCTTGAAAATTTTGCACAACGCTTTGATTATATATTTTCTAGCGAAAATAAATATCCTGGAGCCCCATCTGTAGATGTAAATATTGTAAATCCAGATCAAAACTTTCAATTTAAAGGGAAAAATATTATTCCTGTCGAAGTAATGCATAATGATCTACCAGTGATAGGATACCGCATTGATAATTTTTGCTATTTAACCGATGTAAAAACAATAATTGATCTCGAAAAAGATAAATTGAAAGAAATAGATGTTCTTGTTTTAAGCTGTCTTAGGATTGAACCTCATCCTAATCACCTAAATTTAGATGAAGCCCTTAAACTTATTGAAAGTTTAATGCCTAAAAGTTGTTATTTAACTCATATTAGTCATCTAATGGGTTTTCATGAAGAAGTAAGTTCTCATTTACCCTCGAATGTTTTTTTAGCATATGACTCATTATCAGTTAGTTCAAATTAAATTTTAATGAAATTTAAAATCCTACTTTATTTATTTTTATTTGTCTGCTTAGCGCTTTTTTATCAAATTTTCAATACTAATAAAATCCTTACCCATCAAGATGCTCTAATTCAAAATGAATATCAGAATAATAAAAAGTTAAAAGAGTCACTTATGAACATTGAATCATATTGTGAAACAACTACCTACTTCTCATTGAAAGGTAATCCTAACTTAAAAAAATCTGAAATATTAATTAATGAGGAGAAATCTTTAAGAAATCAATTACTAAAAATGAACTCTAAAGGGGGGCTAATTAGTATTATTGAGATTCCTGATGAATTTTTTTTAATTAACCAGATTAGAGTCGTTAATGAATATTGGGTGCTTATAGGCTTCCAATCAGATTTAAGTTGGGGGCAGGCAATTTTAGAGTTCAAAAAAAATAAAAAAAAGGGATATGATTTTAAAAACTTAAGTTCTTTTGTAGCTCCCCTATAATTTTGTTCTTTCTAACCAAATTAACATTTTTGTGAAGTTTTCTTGGGAAACATTATGTCCATCATTGAATTCATGGTACTCGATTGCACTATGTTTTTGGCTAATTGGAAAAACCGAATCACGAGCCATTTTAATAGGAATAATTTCATCAGTTATTCCATGTGTGGCATATCCAATAAATTTAGGAGGATCAGATGTATCTATGCTTTCATGAATATAGCCGCTTAAGGCTATAACACGACGCACAATTTTAGATTTACCATACGCTAACGCCCAACTCAATATTGCTCCTTGGCTAAAACCTAAAACACTCACATCCATCTTATTGATATTATACTTTTCAATTAATTGTTTGATATTATTGGTTATTAATTCTAATGATCTCTGAGCTTCATTTAAATCTGATTTTAATGCACCGTTTTGCTCAGGATAGAGATGGTACCAAGCATAGCTTCCTTGTGCTAATAATAAAGGCGCTTCTAAAGCAATAATCGTAAGATTTTTGGGTAGATAGGGGGCAAAGGAGAATAAATCATCGCAATTACTGCCATAACCATGAATTAAAAAGATGGCAGGATTCTGTGTTAGTTTATTGTCTCCTTTACGAATTCTGTACTTAAGCATTTAAATATATTTACTAGGTGTTGAGTTGCATTTTATCTTTTCGAATACACCCATAAACAGCTCCTTTGGTAGGATTTCCAACAAACATACAATTTTTAGAACTTGAATAAATCTCATCATAATCTAGGGTGCTGCTACCAAATGGTGTAAATAATGTAAGGTCTGCAGAAGAACCTAATTCAAAGTTTTTTTCTTCAATTCCAAACCTATTTTTACCACGTGTTAAAAACGAAATGACCTTTTCTAATGGAAAATGATTTTGAAGAACTTTAAAAACTGCTTCAAGGCCGATGCTTCCTGGCATTGAGTTAACAAAATCTAAATCTTTCAATTCAGGATTGATGGGTTGATGAAGGCTAGTAACCATATCTATAGTGCCATCTAAAAGACCTTCTCTTAAAGCTTTTTGATCTTCTATGCTTCTTATAGGAGGGAGAATTTTATAATTAGGATTAAAGTCTAATAGTTCATTATCAGTATATAGCAAATGAGCAATACCTACACTACAGCTAACGTTTAATCCTTTTTCTTTAGCTCTTCTAATTAATCTTACAGAATGTGCAGAAGAAAGATATGGTATGTGTAGTTTACCTTGAGTATATTCTAAAAGCTGAAGGTCACGTGACAAAGGTGCTGTCTCCGCAATATATGGCATACCCTTAAGCCCAAGATTTGTGCTTACTATGCCTTCATTAATAACCCCATTATTATTTAAACTATTATCTATAGGATAGGCTTGAATAATCCCATCAAAACCTTGAATATAGTCTAGCGCAATTCTCAAAAGATTTGGGTTACTTAATGGCAAATTAAAATCTCCAAATGCACAAGAACCTGCCTTATGCATATCGTAAAGCGGAGCCATTTGTTTTCCTTCTGAATTTTTTGAAAGTGCCGAGCTTACGTGAAGTTTTGTTGTATAATCCCCTGTATTTCTAATTAAAAAACTAACATCGGAATGTGAAGATAATACTGGGTCTGTATTTGGATTTAATAAAACATGGGTAAATCCACTTTTAGAAGCAGTTAAAAGCCCATTTTTTAATGTTTCACGTTCTTCAAAACCTGGCTCTCCAAATGAAACATTTGGATCAAACCAACCTGTTGAGACGTGAAGATCCTTTAATTCAATTACTTTATCGACCTCTGTCTCAATTTTAGAATCGATTTTAAATAAAATACCGTTTTCTAGAAGTAAATCTAATTTTTGGTTATGAAAAGAACTCTTTTCATTAATTATGGTGGCATTCTTTAAGAGTATTTTCATGTAAATAAATCCAAACAAAAATAAGAAACAATTTTTTAAATGCTATTACATTAAATTTTAATCTATTCTTGAGAGCAATTTAAAACGAATTTTATCCTCTGTATTTTTTTGTGATAAGAGATTTAATGAACTATTGTTTAGCTGAAGTATACGAGGATATCCACCCGTAACTTGTGCATCACGCATCAGAATAATTAGGCTTCCATCTGAAGTGCATTGAACAATACCTGGTATTACTGGAGCTGTCCATATTTCTGATAATTCATTTTTAAATTTTTCCTTTAAGCGTACCGCCATTCTATTATTAAAATTTGAAACACTAAATAGAGTGTTAAATAAATTTTCTTTTTGAATTTTAGAGAGCTTATCAAATTCTGGCCCTTTGTATACTTCAAGTTCTATTTGAGAATAATCTTGACTTGGGGAAATCATTCTGGCTCCTTTAGATGGATTAAAAATTGGATTATCGATGGGTAATAAAGTTTTTTTAAATATTCTATCATTAACAGTTACTCCCTTAAATTGACTTCGACTTTCTAAAATTTTTTCAGTTTTGATTCCACCACATACAGCTAAATAAGTTCTACATCCATTTTGTATAATCCCCATCTCTAAAATACTCCCTTCATTAACTTTGATGGGAGCATAATAGTCTATTACAACACCATTGAGTTTAGCTTTCATTTTTGCTCCAGTCAAAGCAATAAACGTATTTTGATGGAAACAAATCTTAGGTCCTTTAATAGTTAATTCTAGTACAGCTGATGTTGGAGAATTATTTAATATTTGATTTGCTATTCTATATGCCTGTTGATCTAGAGCTCCAGAGAGTGGAACTCCATAGGATTGATAATTAAATCTACCCATATCTTGAATGCTGGTATAAATTCCGTATTGAATAATTTCAATCATTGGATGGGTAACATTTTAAAATTATCTTGCTGAATTTTTCTTTCTAATTCATAATATTTTCTTTTATCTACAGGCTCAAAAGTCACCCAGTCTCCAGGTGAAGCAAAACATGGTTTTTTTTGTTTAGCATCAAAAAGTAAAATAGGTGTTTTTCCAATTAAATGCCATCCACCAGGACTTTCATTTGGATAGACACCTGTTTGTCTTCCTCCGATACCTATCGCACCTTTAGGAACTTTTAATTGCGGGATTTTTTTTCGAGGAAAATGTAAGCGCTTATCTAGTCCGTTGAGATATAGAAATCCTGGTAAAAAACCTATAAAATATACTCTATATTTTGTTTTAGAGTGGATTTGGATTAGTTCTTCAACTTCAATTTTTAATGATTTTGCAAGTATTATTAGATCAGGTGCAAAAATGTTATCGTAACAAACTGGAATCTTCCAGATTTTTCTTTTATCATTTCTTTTTGGCTGGATTTTAATTTGCAGTTCATTCAAGTATTCATTCCACCAACTCATATTTTGAATTTCCTCTTTCATATGGATTAATAAAGATTGGTAGCCCATAACAGTTCTTGAAACCTTAGCATCTTTATCGATGACTGACTTAAATGAAAGTATTATTTCTAACAGCTTATCGGAAGGTTTTTGCTCCCATTCAACTAAAAACGCCTTCTTGTGTAAGGGTACTGTTCTAAATATCCTTCTACTCATAATTTTTTTTATTACTACATAACTCTAGCAACTTTTCAAGATTGCTAATCAATTTTGGATGATCGCCATGAAAACAAAATGTGTCAGCTTTAATGGGAATCGACTTTTTGTTTATAGTTAGTAATTTGTTGTGGTTTTTTATGGATTTTAGTTGAGCATACATTTTCCTTACATCACTCACAATAGCTCCTGGTTTTCCTCTAGATTCAAGTTGACCATTATCATTATAACCTCTGTCTAAAAATGCTTCTGTCCAAACTTTAAACCCTTTCTTTTCTGCCTTTATTTTCAATTCACTCTCCTGAAGTGTAAATATTACAACTCCAGGACAACATTTAATTACTACATCTAAAAAAATTTGTGCAATTTGTTTATCTTTCACACAATCATTATACAAAGCTCCGTGAGGTTTGACATGATAAAGATCTTTTGGGCTTTGTAAATTTTTCAAAAAAAGTCTCAACTGTTTTTCAATACTAATTGCTAAAGTTTTTTTATCAATTTGGAGTGATCTTCTACCAAAATTTTTTTTATCAGGGTAGGAGGGGTGTGCTCCAATTTTTACACCATATTTTTTTGCTAATGCGACACATTTTTTGATTTCATTTGTGCTCCCTGCATGACCACCACAAGCTATATTGCAAGATTGAATTAAAGGCATAAGATCTTTTTCAATCTCAAATCCCTCTCCAATATCAATATTTATGTCAAAATTTTTCATTGAAATGTCAAAAATATGGTTCTTAAGCTCAGAAAAGTTGCTAAAAGAACAATCGCGAATCCAATCGAATTTTGCAGATTATTATTTTTGAATTTTCCAAGTATTTTTGATTTATTCACTAACCATAGTAATAAAGCAGAAATAATTGGAAGTAAAAATCCATTTGTGATTTGAGCGAACTCAATAATAAATATTAATTCTACACCAGTGGCAGATATAAAAACTCCAAATAGGATTATACAAATCCATATTAGTCTAAAGTGTTTAGACTTTAAATCAGCCGACAATCCAAAGCAACCACAAACAACATAAGCTGCAGCTAAAGGAGCAGTAATTGTACTAGTTATTCCCGCTGCAAAAAGTCCAATGGCTAAGAATTGTTTTGAATAATTACCAAATACTGATTCTAACCCTAAAGCTAGATCACTTAATGTATTCACATCTGTTGATTTTATACTTGATGCTGTTACTATAATACTTAAGGAAATCATTCCACCTATTCCTAGAGATATTATCAAATCTTTAAGAGCATGTTTTAGATCTGAAGGATAAGTCCATTTCTCTTTGACTAATTCAGCATGTAAAAAAAGATTATACGGGACAATAGTGGTTCCTACTAGGCCAATGATTGTAAATAAACTATCTCCTGTAGCTTTAAAACTGAAAAGACCCATTATAATATCAAATAGAGACGGCATAGTAGCCAGTGCAGTAAAAAAAAAGGCCATACTCATTATGATTACTAATCCAATTAGAAACTTCTCTA
>MDTB01202048.1_pt1 | contig 14277 bp, 10 predicted proteins | sample 811161 | NCBI WGS metagenome assembly MDTB01 (sample SAMN05326650, study PRJNA326480) | marine metagenome | isolation source: seawater | place: Mediterranean Sea | collected 2009
ATCTTTTAAAAAGGAAAAGAAATATAAATTTATTTAATTCAATATACATCTTTGAAATTTTAGAAAGTTTAACTTTAGACCAATTAAAGTGAGAATAGTAATCAGGATGCCAACTTTTTTCTAATTCTGGATAAACAATATTTTTGGCATTAGATAAAATAGCTGATAACCAATTAAAAGAGCCCGCGGTTAATATTAAATTATTAAATTTTCTGGCAAAAAAAATTTGTTCATATGAATCTAAATTTACAATTTTAAATTTATACTTTATCAAAAAATATAATATTAAAGGATGTTTAGGGGAGTCGGTAGAAATAAATAGCTTTTGTTTTGATGAATATTTATTTTTCTTATTAATAAGCTTTATTGCTTTTTCATAAAAAGTAAATGGAGGTGCAAAAAAAGACATATCTCCAAGTCTTACCATCATATAAATACTTGAAGAATCAAATTTTGCTTCTTCTTTTAAAGTAAACATATTTAATAGTTTGTGATTGTATTTCTTCAGAAACCATCCGACTTGAAAATTACCTTTAAACTCAATTGGCTCAATAGTCATGAAATCATCTCTAGTTAGTAGTTCTAAATCTTTATCTCCATAAACAATTATTTTGTCACTTTTTAATTTCCTTCCTTTACAAAATATTTTCAATCCAAACCTTTCTATGATTTCAAATTCTGGCATATTAGATATTTTTAAATCTAATTTTTCAGCCAAAATTGAATAGCCCAATAATTGTATTGTTTGGTTAGCTAAACGGCCATCATAATTTGTATACAACATAAATTTTTTTAAAAAATTTTTTTAATTTATAAAAAACTTTACTTATCATAATCTTGGTAATAGATTTTTTTGAAAATATAAAATATTATTTATTGATTGAGATTAAATTGGTAACTGCTTTATTTAAAAATTCCTTTATTTTTTCTAAGTCAGGCATTTCATGTAATAAAGGTTGATTAATAATATTAGCTAGATAATCATAATTATTCAGTATTTCCTTTAAATGATACTGCAAATCATCAAGAGATAAATAGTCATATATATTAATGAAAGCTTCTTTTCTGAAATCCTCCGTAACATATTTGTCGGCAAAATAAATAGGAATGGTATCAGCTAACTTAGCGTGGAAACATTTTTCGGTATAGTAACCTGGATAAAGCGAGTTTTCCGGGCAGAAATTAAATTTATAGTTGCTCATTTTATTAAGTTTAGATTTGTAATCAGCATATGTTGGAAACCAATTATTAAAAGGTCTTCCATATCCATCTACATTCATTATGTTTTTTAATTTTCTAAATACTTCCATCCTCGTTCCCTCTTCATTATTAAAAATTGCAATGCAATCTCTTCTTTTAGATAGATTATCAGGAGTGGTCTTGCCATAACTTAATAGTTTTTTTTCTATTTCTCTAACTTTAATTGTGCCAAGATTTGTTTCATACCAATCTATTTCTAAATACCAAAGAGGTAATCTCATGTTTTTCCCTCCATAACTATAAAAGTCTCCTGAAAATGAGTAATTTGCTTTATAAATATTGGGCCTTACATTTTCACCTAAGAATAAAAAACATTTTTCAGGAAACTTTTTTAAAGTCTTTAAGTGATTTCTACCATAAATTGTTACAAAACAAATATCTGCTCTTCTTGGCCTTGTTATTTCAACTTTATTTTGAAAGATTTCTTTGAGCATATTTGTAATAATATTATTATTAACATCAAAACCATCCCAGAAATCTGTAAAAGATATTTTTAACATGAAGCTAGTTTTTTAAAATATCTTCAATTATGTCATAAATTGAAATTGAAGGCATCCAGTTAAATTTTTCTTTAATTTTCGCATAAGACGTTATATACCATTGATGATCTCCTGTTCTAGGTTCATGTGAAATATCATATTTCAAATTAAGATCAAAATCTTTCTTTAAAATTCTTACCATTTCTAATATTGATACTGAATTTTCTCTGCCTCCACCCAAATTGAAAACGTTATATTCATTTGAATCAATCTTATTTCTTGATTTATAAATTAAAACTATAAGTTTGCCGATGTCGTCAGCATGTAAATTATCTCTAACTTGTTTACCTTTATAGCCAATAATTTCATATGTACCTCCTTCAATTGCAGTTTTAATTAAATAACTTAAAAAACCATGAAGTTTAGCTCCTCTATGCCTGCCCCCAGTAAGACAACCACCTCTTAAAACTATAGTTTTAAGACCAGCATTTTTTGAATATTCTTGAACGTATAAATCGGCTGATACTTTTGATACTCCAAAATATGAATGTAAGCAATTATCAATAGACATGCTTTCATCTATTCCTAAATAAAATTTGTGATCTTTAGATAATTCATATCTCTCTTCAAGTTCCAATAAATTAAGTTTATTGGGATTATCACCGTAAACTTTATTTGTACTAAGGAATATAAAAAGAGAATTAGGTGCATATTTTTTTACTGATTCGCATAAAATTATTGTGGCCCTTGCGTTAATATCAAAGTCCATCAATACATTACTTTTTGCCCAATCATGAGAAGGTTGAGCGGCGCAATGGATAATAAGTTCTATATCATCTTTTTCAGAGATATTTTTGAAAACATTTTCGACTTCTTTGCCATCCCTTATGTCTATATTAAAAGATAAGTCGATACCAATTTCTTTTTCTTTATTCTTCCATTTATCTTTTTCAAGAGGTTTGACCTCATCAAATAATTGTGATCTTAAATCACAGTCAATACCTGCTATTTTTAGTCCAGTATTTTGTTTTAAAATTTTTGAAACTGAAGAACCTACTACTCCTAGATGACCAGTAATGATTGCACATCCCATTTCAAATTATACAAAAAATCATTATGTCATTTGAAAGTATATGATTTCGCCTAATAATTAACATCTTTAACAAATATTGAAAATGGTTTAGGATATATCATTAGAGAAAAAAAACTTTTAGATGAAGTTAGTAAGCTGTATTAAATTTACTTTTGTAATTTAAACTTTTACAAATTTGATCTAAAAGTTTAATATTAATTAGTCAAGCCTTTTTTTTATATATATATCCAATGATAAAAGTAGCTTTAATAACTGGAATTAATGGCCAAGATGGAAGTTATTTGGCTGAATTGTTGCTCAGTAAAAATTATATTGTTCACGGTTTAAAGAGGCGGAGTAGTATATTTAATACCCAAAGAATTGATCATTTATATAAAGATCCGCATGAAGAAGATTCAAATTTTATTCTTCATTATGGGGATCTTACAGATAGCTCAAATATTATAAAACTTGTAAAATCAATAAAGCCAGATGAGATTTATAATCTTGGAGCTCAAAGTCATGTTGCAGTTAGCTTTGAATCTCCAGAATATACTGCTAATTGCGATGCAATTGGAACTCTTAGAATCTTAGAGGCAGTTAGATTACTTGGTTTAATTGATAAAACAAAAATTTATCAAGCTAGTACAAGTGAACTTTTTGGTAAAGTTCAAGAAATACCTCAAAAAGAAACAACACCTTTTTATCCAAGAAGTCCATATGGGGTTGCAAAATTATATGCTTATTGGATAACTGTTAATTATAGAGAGGCTTATGGAATGTATGCATGCAATGGAATCTTATTTAACCATGAAAGTCCTAGAAGAGGGGAGACTTTTGTGACTAGAAAGGTTACAAGAAGTTTATCAAGAATAAGTTTAGGTCTTGAATCTTGTTTATATGTTGGCAATCTTAATTCTCTTAGAGATTGGGGTCATGCCAAAGATTATGTTGAAATGCAGTGGAGAATGCTTCAGCAGGAGTCTCCAGAAGATTTTGTTATAGCAACTGGTAGACAGATTTCTGTTAGGAAATTTATAGAATTATCATCCAAAAAATTAGGATGGAACAAGGAAGAAAAATCCTCTGGAATAGTTTGGTCTGGCGAAGGAATTGATGAGGTGGGTCGCAGGGAAGATACAGGAGAGATTGTTGTTAGAGTTGACCCTAGATATTTTAGACCTACTGAGGTTTCTACTTTACTTGGAGATCCTTTAAAAGCAAAAGAGAAACTAGGGTGGGTCCCGAAAATATCTCTTGAAGAATTAATTGATGAAATGATTACTTTTGATAAAAATGAAGCTTCAAAAGAATTTTTATTAAAAAAGGAAGGTTTTGAAGTTTATGGCTCTATAGAAAACCCTCCAAACTCTAATATTTAGCTATGAATTTAGTTGATAAAAAAGATAAAATATTTGTTGCTGGTCATAAAGGTATGGTAGGAAGTGCAATTTTAAGATCATTAATTAGGAAAGGATATGAAAATATTTTGACAGTATCAAGAGATGAATTAGATCTAACTAATTATGAGGCTGTGAAAACTTGGTTCAAAAAGAGAAAACCAGAAGTAGTTATAATAGCAGCCGCAAAAGTAGGAGGAATATTTGCGAATAGTAATCTTCCAACTGAGTTTCTTCTTGAAAATTTAAAAATACAAAATAATATTATTGAATGCGCTTGGAAGAATGATACTAAAAGACTATTATTCCTTGGAAGTAGCTGTATTTATCCTAAACTTGCAAAACAACCTATAAAAGAGACTTATCTTCTGAATGGTGCTTTAGAGGAGACAAATGAAGCATATGCAATAGCAAAAATATCGGGGATTAAATTGTGTCAATTTCTTTTTAATCAATATGAATTTGATGCCATAAGCTTAATGCCTACAAATTTGTATGGGCCAGGGGACAATTATCATTCTTTAAATAGTCATGTTTTGCCAGCTCTAATAAGAAAATTTTATTTTGCCTCTAAAGAAAAAAAAGATATTGTTGAATGTTGGGGAACAGGTAAAGCGCTAAGAGAGTTTTTACATGTTGATGATTTAGGTGATGCGTGTATTTTTATTTTAGAAAAATGGAATCCAAGAAATTTAATAAAAAATTCTATTGATAAATCGAAAGTTATAAATTATATGAATGTAGGATCTGGTAAAGATATTTCAATAAAAGATTTAGCGAAAATAATAGCTAAAAATACAAATTTTTCAGGAAAAATACATTGGGATAAATCGAAACCAGATGGTACGCCAAGAAAATTGCTAGATATAAGTAATTTATTAAGACTTGGCTGGTCCCCAAAAATAGAATTATATGATGGTATTAAAAAAACTATCAAAGATTTTGAATTGAATTTTGAGAACAATAATTTGAGGTGCTAATTTGAATTTTTTTGAAATATTTATCAGACTTTGGAAATTATTAAATAAAAAAAGAAAAAGAGAAGTCATATTTATTTTCATTCTTATAAATATTAATTCAATAGCAGAATTTTTTTCAGTGGTGTCATTACTGCCACTCCTTACAATAATGGTGGAGCAAGAAAAAATTTATGAATATAAATTAGTAAATAATTTCGTTGATTTTTTCAACATAGACAATTTAAATCAATTATTACTAATAGTTACTATTTCTTTTGTTTCAATTACTTTGTTAAGTGCTTTAATAAAAATTTCAAATAGTTTTTTTACTTCAAGATTTTCATCTCTCACTGGATATGAATTAAGTTCTGCAACATTTGAAAAATTTTTATATAAAGACTATGAGAAATCTGTAGTTTCAAATTCTAGCGAGAAATTAATAATTACAACAGAATTTGTTAATGATACAGTTACGGCAATAAACCAATTTTTCCAAATTTGTACATCAGTTTTAATAATTTTATTAATATCATTTGGCCTTTTCAGAATTAATTTTATTTTGACATTATCTTTAAGTACTTCATTTATTTTAGTTTTTGGGTTAGTTTTTTATTTTACAAGGAGTAGGTTAAATATATATGGAAAAGTAAGTAAGCAATTTAGACAAAAAATTATTAAATACGTGCAAGAGTCAAATGGTGCTATGAGAGATATTATTATTGATAATTCTCAAAATTATTTTTTAAAAAAATTTAAAGAGATTTCAAGAACTATATTTATTATTTCCTCAAGAACTGAGTTTCTGAGTGCTTCGCCAAGATATGTTATTGAATCATTAAGTATTTCTCTATTAGCATTATTAACTTACATATTTAGCTATGAAAATAAAAATTTAATAATACCAGTAATAGGTACTATTGCTTTGGGATGCCAAAGGCTACTTCCTTCTATAAATATATTTTATAATGCAGCAGTCAATATTAAGGTCAATTATTTAGCAATAGTATCTGTCATTAAGATACTTGAAGATAAGGATATAAAAATCAATAAAAATAATTTAAGTACAAAATTTTATTTTAATAAAAATATTTTAATTAAAAATGTATTTTTTAAATATTTAGAATCTGAATCTTATGTTTTAAATAATATTTCTTTTGAGATTAAAAAAGGAGAAAAAATTGGAATTGTTGGCGTAACCGGTAGTGGGAAAAGTACTTTAATGGATATAATTTTACATTTATTAAAACCTACAAAAGGGAATATAACTATTGATGGAATTGACTTCTATGATTCAAAAAATATAGAAAAAATTTCAAATTTTAGATCAATAATTTCCCATGTACCACAAGATATATTTCTTATTGATTCTAGTTTTGTTGAAAATATTGCTTTGGGTGTTAGAGATGAGGAAGTGGATTTTGAGAGGTTGAAACATGTTTGTAAGTGTGCACAAATTTCAGAATTTATTGAAGGATGTGCTTATTCTTATTATTCCAATGTTGGAGAAAGAGGGAGTCAACTTAGTGGAGGACAAAAACAAAGAATTGGTATTGCAAGGGCTTTGTATAAAAATTCACAAATTTTAGTTTTAGATGAAGCAACTAGTGCTCTTGATTCAATTACAGAAAGGAAAGTAATGGAATCAATAAAATCTTTTAATTCAAATTTGACAATTATTGCTATAGCACATCGGCTATCAACTCTAAAAGATTATGACAGGTTAATTTATATTCGCAATGGTGAAATTGAAGCTATTGGCAAACCTAGTAAAATATTAAAATTGCTAACATAAAAATTTATTATGCATGAAAATGTTGCTTTTTTGGTTAGGAATTTTTCTGAAAGGGGTATAGAGCTATCAGTTTATAAATATGCCTTATATAATCAAAAAATTCTAAATAATAAATCTATAATTATATGCTTTAACAAAACCATTACAGATAATGGCAAAAAATTTGATAATGTATCAAGACCTCTTTTCGAAGAGCAATTTAAAGTTTTTGAGATTAAATATATTGAAGAGATTACGGAAATCATTACTAGAGAAAATATTGCATTTTCATATGTTCAATCTCATGGTTTTTTTAGAGATTTTTATAAATTTGAGAATAAAAAAATATGGAAAAATTGTCAGAATACTTATCATTATGTTTTTGGACCAATGATTAGGCAAGGTTCTGATATTAGATGCGTTATAGGAAATCATTTAAATAAAAAATATAAAAAAAAGCTTGCGGTATTGCCCTATATCGTAAATCATCATATTAATTATGGAGATTTGAGAAAAAGTCTAAATATCAATAAAGAAGAATTTGTGGTTGGAAGATATGGGGGAGAATCTACTTTTGATATTGATTTTGTTAAAGAAACTATTAAGTGTGTTTTAGAACAAAGAAAAAATATTACCTTTATTTTTATAAATACAAAAAGATTTATAAATCATAAAAAAGTTATTTTTCTCCCTAAGACTATTTCTCTCAAAGAAAAGTCTAAATTTATAGACACTTGCGATGTTATGCTACATGCTAGAAAAGATGGAGAAACTTTTGGACTTGCTATAGCTGAGTTTTCATCGGCAAATAAACCAGTAATAACTTATGCTCTTTCAAAAGATAAAGAACATCTTAATTTATTAGGAAAGAAAGCTATTTTATATAATTCCCAAAAAAATTTGTTTGATATTTTATGTAATTTAAGAAGAGATGATATTAGCAACCTTAACTGGGACTGTTATTCAAAATATAGGCCAGAAATTGTAATTAGAGAATTTGAGAAAATATGTCTTAGTAAAAATAAAAAAAATGCTCTAAAAAATATTCGTGAATTACTTAATGATCTGCCATGGGAAATTGTAGTCTTATTAAGTTATTTTTTCTATGATTTTATATATCTTGGAATTCTTAAAATTATTCCTGCAGGTCTCAAATCAAAGATTAAAGTAATATTAAAAGAATTTAAATTTTAATAAAAAATATTCAAAAGTGAATAATAAGTCTTTTTAAATGTTATTATTTTATTACGAATGAAATCTTTTTATATCCTTAATGATAACTGATAATAATGTTTCATACTTAGAATCTGGGAAGGAAAAATTATTTGATTTTAAAAAAATTTATTGGATTTTTAAAAAATATTTTAAATTTGTTTTTATAATTACCATCTTTTCATATTTTTTTGGTGATATTATTTATAGATCAAAACCTAAAATATATTCAGGTCAATTTCAAGTTTTAATTTCCAATGAAAACAAAACAAATGGGGAGGTGGGAAACCTACAAGATTTACTATCAAACCGAAATACTAACAATACATTAAAAACACAAATTGAAATATTAAAGAGTAAATCCGTTTTGCTACCTCTTTCGGGATATATTAAATCACTAAGAAATGAAATAGGAATTAACTCAGAAAAAGTTTCTTTCAATTCTATCAAAAATAATATACAGATTAAAATTTTGCCTGGCACAACTCTTTTAAATGTTAATTTTAAAAGTCAATATATAGAAGAAATTCTGCCAGTTCTAGAGAAAATATCTTATCTTTATCAGAATGTACCTACTAAAGATAAAACTGAACTCCTAGATAATAGTATTCAATTTTTGAATGGACAAATTAGAACCCTTAAAAAAGAAAATGAAAAATTATTTTTAGAAATAGAGGAATTTAGTAAAAAGTATGATTTTTCCTTTTATATCGATCAAAAAAATAATAGTTCTATCGTCATTAATACAGAAGAAAATATCCTAAATGCGTCAACTAGGATTCGAGAAATTGAAGAGAATATAGGCTTGCTTAAGGAAAAAGCTAATAATGAATTTGAGTTTTTAGCTTTGTCAAAAATTATTATTCCATCAAGCTTAAGCATGACTTTATTGGAAGAAAATTCAGTAAAACTTGTAGAAGCAAGATCAATTTTTGAAGATAAATCAGAAAATATTAGGGACTTAATTGATACAAGGAAATATTTATTCGCACAACATATTAAAAATGTTATTAATTATTTAGAGTCTGAAATGAAATTATCTACAGCAAAAATTAGATCTAATAAAAGACCCATAGAAGCATTAAATAAATTTAAAAGTTTGATAAGAAAATATCAAAGACAAAATTCTAAAATAAGTAGTTTTGAGAGTCAGATTGATAATTTGATTTTTGAAAAAGCTAGCTCCAAATCTGAATGGGAAATAATCACTGAGCCTCAAGTTTATCCTGCTCCGGTTTCTCCTGACAAGAGAATATTATTAACACTCTCTATTTTTATAGGATTTTTTGGAAGTTTAGTTTCGATTTACTTATTTGTAAGAAATAAAAGTACTTTTACATTTTCTTCAGAAATAGAAGAAGTATTAGATTTGCCAGAATTATTTAAGTTAAATGGAGCAGAAATTGAAAAATGGCAAGAAACGATTAATTTATTTTTAAATTGTAATAAAAATATTAATAAGTCAAATAAAATCAGATTTCTTATTTTAGGAAATAATGATGATATTTTTCTAAAGGAATTTATTAAGATTATTGATAATATAAAAGATGAAAAAAAAGTAGAAATAACAAATATATTATCTTCTAATGGTGAAGATATCCCACAAATTCTCTTGATAATAAATAATGGATTAAAAAAATCTGAAATTTATGATATTAGAAAAAAACTAGACATACAAGATTATTTTAATTTAGGTTATATAGTTATTTATCCAAATAAAAACTCCTTTTATGATTTATAAAGTTATGAGATCTATAAGACAAAAAAAAAGAAATATATTTCCATTTTATTGCGTTCTGATGGGGATATTTTTTTCATTTAGCCCCTTACCTTTGATAGCTCAAATAGATTACAAAAATCAAGATTTAGAAAATTCGGATTTAAAGGAAAATATAAAGAAAAATTTAAATATTAATTATTTTAATAAGAAAGATTATGTCGGTTACATCTTAGGTAAAGGAGACGTTCTAGATATTAAATTTATTTCATCGATAAATTTAAATTCTGATCCGCAGACAAAAAATTATAATAATTATTCATCATTTTCTGCATATCCTATTGATGGCTCCGGTCAGATTTACCTACCAAAATTAGAAAATATTTATGTAGAGGGTTTAACTATCAATGAATTAGAAGATTTATTAAATGAAGCTTATAAAGGAATTTTTAAAAAACCTAACATAATTGTGAAGATTAAAAACTATAGGCCAGTGCAAGTTTTTATTGATGGAGAAGTTGAGAATCCTGGATTATATTCAGTGCCAGGAGAGGGGCTATATAACCAAAAAAGTTCGAATAAAATAGTCTCTAGCGATAATGATAATAATTTATCACAAGAAAATGCTATTCTTACTTTTCCAAAAATATATAATATTATTAGGTTAAGTGGAGGGATAACACCATATTCTGATTTATCTAATATTCAGATAATACGTAAAAATACCATTTCCAATGGTGGAGGTAAAATAATAGCAAATATTAATTTTTTAGAAGTTATTGAAACTGGTGATGGTTCCAATAACATTAGGATATTAGATGGAGATTCAATTTTAATAAAAAAAACCGAAACAAGTATAAGTGAACAAATAAACAAAGCTATTAGAACAAATTTAAACCCCTTATTTATAAGTATCCAAATTAAAGGTAGAGTTGACCAAGAAGGGGAATACTTTGTAAATAGAACATCAGCCTTAAATGATGCAATTCAACTAGCGGGAAACTTAAAAGTTTTAAAAGGGAAGATTAAGTTAACAAGTTTTTACCCAAATGGAAAAATATTAACAAGAAAAATCAAGTATAAATCTAATGCAATAAGAGGCGCTTCCAATAATCCTTACCTAAGGAACGGAGATATTATTAGTGTTGGAAAAGGAGCTATTATTAAAACTGGAGAAGTAATTGGTGAAATTACTGAACCATTCCTAAAAGTTTATACAAGTATTAACGTAATTGATGCTATTTTTGATTAGCTCCTTTTTGATATGATTTGATGATATATTATTAATTATGCGTTTTTTGTTTAAGTGTCAGATAATTGTACAAACTTAGTAACCGGAGGATGCGGTTTTTTAGGCTCTTATATTGTTGATAAATTAATGAATGAAGGCCACAATGTAATATGTCTGGATAATTACTACACAGGAAATAAAAAAAATATTGCCAAATGGCTTGGTAATAGCAAGTTTGAATTAATTAGACATGATGTTACAGAGCAGATAAAATTAGAAGTAGACAAAATCTGGCACCTTGCTTGCCCTGCCTCTCCAGTTCATTATCAAAGTAATCCAATAAAAACACTAAAAATAAATTTTTTAGGAACATATAATATGCTTGGATTAGCTAATAGAGTAAATGCAAGAATCCTATATGCCTCCACAAGCGAAGTTTATGGAGATCCCGAAGTGCATCCGCAATCTGAATCATACAAAGGTTCTGTAAATCCTATAGGTATTAGGGCCTGCTATGACGAAGGAAAAAGAATAGGCGAGACCCTTTGTTTTGACTATCGTAGAACGCATTCTACAGATATTAGAGTAGTTCGAATTTTTAATACTTATGGACCAAGAATGTCAGCCGATGATGGAAGAGTAGTGAGCAATTTTATAGTTCAAGCATTAAAAGGTAATCCTTTGACAATTTATGGTGATGGGACTCAAACTAGAAGTTTTTGTTATGTGGATGATCTTATAGATGGAATCCATAAATTAATGAATAGTAATTATTTAGGACCCATGAACTGTGGAAATGATAGTGAGTTCACTATTTTAGAGTTAGCAGAAAAAGTAATTAAAAAAGTAAATAGTAATTTAAAGATTGAATTTAAGCCCTTACCTCAAGATGACCCTTTACAAAGAAAACCAGATCTAGAAAATGCTAAGAAAAATTTAGACTGGAAGCCTAATATTTCCTTGGATGAAGGGTTAGATAAAACAATAGAATATTTTAAAAATATTTAAAGTATAATTATGAAAAACAAAAATAATAATTATAAAATTGTTAATATTTGCTGTATTGGTGCTGGTTATGTAGGAGGTCCAACAATGGCCGTATTAGCAAAAAATTGTCCAGAAGTTACTGTAAATGTTGTTGATTTAAATGAAGAAAGAATAAATAAATGGAATGATGATAGCTTTTTAGATTTACCAGTATTTGAGCCTGGATTGCCAGAAGTAATTAAATCTACAAGAAATAAAAATTTATTTTTTTCTACTAATGTTGATGAGTCAATTAGTAAAGCTGATATGATTTTTTTATCAGTTAACACACCTACTAAAAAAAAGGGATTAGGAGCTGGTAAAGCCAGTGACTTGAAATGGATTGAAGCCTGTGCAAGACAGATAGCATATAAATCTAAGGGGCACACCATTGTTGTAGAGAAAAGTACAGTTCCCGTTAAGACAGCTGAAACAATAAAAACAATTCTTTCAGAATCATTTCCAAAAGAGGAAAAAACTTTTTCTGTCTTATCAAATCCTGAATTTCTTGCAGAGGGAACAGCAATAAATGATTTACAAAATCCTGATAGGGTTTTGATTGGAGGTGAAGATGAAGAATCGATTGAAACCTTAACTAATTTATATAAAAGTTGGATTCCCGAAGATCGTATTATTAAAACCAATTTATGGAGTAGTGAATTATCAAAATTAATTTCTAATGCTTTTTTAGCCCAAAGAGTAAGTTCAATTAATTCTATCTCTGCATTATGTGAGGCAACTGGAGCGGATATAAGGCAAGTTGCTAATTCTATAGGTACAGATAGCAGGGTAGGTTCTAAATTTTTAAATTCAGGCCCAGGTTTTGGCGGAAGTTGTTTTCAGAAAGATATCTTGAATTTAGTATATCTTTGTGAATATTTTGGTTTGTCTTCAGTAGCTAGTTATTGGGAAAATGTGATATCTATAAATAATTGGCAAAGAGATAGAATTTACAAAACAATAGTAAGTAAGTTGTTTGGAAATTTGCAAAATAAAAAAATAGCAATTCTTGGATTTGCATTTAAACCAGAAACCAATGATACAAGAGAGTCATCAGCAATATCAATTTGTAAAAACTTATTAAATGAGGGGGCCTTACTACAAATTAATGATCCAAAGGTAAAAGAAAGTGACATCTTTTCAGAGCTAATTTCTGCTGAAGACAAAAATCTTGATTTAAAAAATAATATTAATTTTTCTAAACAAATATATAAAACTTTTGAGGATGCTGATGCTACTGTTTTGTTGACGGATTGGGATAATTATAAAAATCTAAATTGGGAAAAAATATCGAAACTTATGAGAAAACCTGCATGGGTTTTTGATACAAGATTAATCTTAGATAAGTCTCTTATTAAAGAGGTAGGTTTGAATTTTTGGGGCCTTGGGTTGGGTTGAAATATTGGTTTTAAAAAATGACTTTTAAAGTTCCAATATTACTCATTGCATATAATAGACCTAGTTGTATTTCAAGGGTTATTGAAAATTTAAAAGATCTAAAGCCAACTAAGCTATATATTGCTTGTGACGGACCAAATGAAAGTATAGAAAATAATAAAAATGTATACTTAACTCGAAAAATAATTAAAGACAATGTAAATTGGGAAACTAAACTAAAAACCAAATTTAATAATAAAAATCAAGGTTGTAAATACGGAGTAAGTAATGCAATTAGCTGGTTTTTTAAAAATGAAAATGAGGGAATTATTTTAGAAGATGACATATTGCCACATGTGGATTTTTTCTCTTTTTGTGAAGTTTTATTAGAAAAGTATAGAAATGACAAAAGAGTTTGGTGCATTACAGGAAGTAATCATGTTGGTGAAAATATTGGCGATGGCAGTTATTTTTTCAGTAGATACAATCATTGTTGGGGTTGGGCATCATGGCGAAGATGTTGGGATCAATATAATGTTGAAATGGAATTATGGCCAAAATATAAATCAATGCAATTGTTAAAAACGAATTTCCCAGATAAAAAAGAATATAGTTATTGGTATAACTTCTTTAACTCATTTTATAAAAATGGTACTAGTGGTACTTGGGATTATCAATGGTTCTTTACTTCTTTAATAAATAATGGGCTTACAATTACGCCTAATACCAATTTGATTGAAAATATTGGTTTTGGTCCAGACGCCACTCATACA
>MDTB01125551.1_pt1 | contig 14274 bp, 16 predicted proteins | sample 811161 | NCBI WGS metagenome assembly MDTB01 (sample SAMN05326650, study PRJNA326480) | marine metagenome | isolation source: seawater | place: Mediterranean Sea | collected 2009
CAGTAGAACGCTGAACTGCTTTCTGTACAGCTGCATCTTTTTCAAACCTTAGACTCTCTAGCTCATCACGAAGACTTGTAGCGGTATCCTTTAAGAGTTTTATTTCGTCAGCAGAACGCTGAACTGCTTTCTGTACAGCTGCATCTTTTTCAAACCTTAGACTCTCTAGCTCATCACGAAGACTTGTAGCAGTATCCTTTAAGAGTTTTATTTCGTCAGCAGAAGTCTGAACGACTTTCTGTACAGCTGCATCTTTCTCAAACTGTTTATTCTCAAGCTGACTTCGTAATAAAGAAATTGTCTCATAAAGATGACGAATTTCAACCTGTGCTTCATTCAGCTTCGATTCTTCCTTTTTATCAAAACTTATTTTACTCATAGCAAGTTGTTAGACCTTAAAGTAACCTTAAATTTGAGAGCGAAAACTTAATTACTATATATTTAATAATATAATTTCTAAAACCACAACACTATAAAAATAATATCATAATTGCTCTATTTTAGTTTGTTAACTTTTTTAAATAAATCAATTAAACAAAACTGCATAGAGTATTTTTTTTTATTAAGAATTTCTTTAACCAACTGAAGTATCTTAATTTCTTTGGAAATAGTAGGATTTGCATTCTCTCATGAAGTTTATTCACAGCTTTAAGAGGCCTGACCATAACTTTAAATTCAGTAATTTTACCTTCTTCATTCCAACTTATAAGATCAATTCCATTGATATAGATTCCATCAACTTCTGTCTTAAATTCCAAAACAGCTGAATTATTACCAATTACTTCTTTTATGTATTCTAATGATTTATTTTCGTCTAAAACTTTACTTGCTGCCATTAAATAAGTTTTAGTTATATTTTTTCCTCTTTGCGGTGTATAAACGATTGGAGAGTAGAAAATAACATTCTCATCAAGTAAAGTATCTAATTTACTTAAGTCATGCGTTTTTACAACTTCATACCACTTTTGTATTGGATTCATTTAAAAATTACCTACTATTTCTAATCGTGAAAGTATACTAAAGCACCTTTTTATCAGTAATTTAAAATTACTGGTAGTTGATAGTAACATTATAGTTTATAAAAAAATTCTAGTCATATTTAGCAACTGTATAACTTAAATACTTTTTACCAGCGAGGATCAAATGAAAGGCTATATTGTTGGAGATCAACAGGGAATAGACTCTCTTAAATTTGTCGATATAGAAGAACCTAAATGCAAAGACAATGAGGCTATAATTAAATTTCACTCACATTCATTAAATTATAGAGACTACATGATTCTCAACCAATGGTATGGGGGCTTAAAGCCTGAAACTTTAATACCCTTGAGTGATGGTTCTGGAGAGATTGTCGAGATTGGTACAAGTGTCAAAGGTTTAAAAATAGGTGATCGAGTCTGTGTCAATTTCTTTTCTGATTGGGTTAATGGACCAATTCATCCGAAATATTTTTCTTCGGACCTGGGTGGATCAACAAATGGCACTCTGGTCGAATATGGATCTTTTCCTGCGCATGGAATAATCAAACTTCCTGATAATTTCACATATGCAGAAGGTGCCTGTCTCCCATGTGCCGGCGTAACAGCATGGAATACAATTGTTGAAGCTGGTAAAGTAAAAAAAGGGGCGAATGTTCTCCTATTGGGCACAGGCGGAGTATCAGTATTTGGAGTGCAAATAGCAAAGGCAATGGGGGCTAATGCAATTATAACATCTTCAAGTGATAAAAAACTTGAAATATTAGAATCACTAGGTGCTGATCACTGTATAAATTATAAAAGTAATAAGGAATGGGCAGCAAAAGTATTAGAAGCAACAAATGGTGTTGGTGCAGATATTGCAATAGAAACAGGTGGGCCCAATAGTATGGCACAAACATTTGAGTCTATGTCATTTAACGGCCTAATTGGTTTGATAGGGTTCTTATCCGGGAATTCTAATACGTCCTTAGACATGATGCCGTTAATAGGAAAAAATATTAATCTACGAGGTATCGCAGTTGGTAGCGTTGAAATGCTAGAAAAACTTTTAAGCTGTATGCAAAGTAAGTCGATTAAACCATATATTGGTAAGGAGTTTCAATTTGATGAAGCTAAAGAAGCCCTTACTTATATGGAATCTCAGTCACATATAGGTAAGATTGTAATTAACCATTAATCCATAAATAATAAATTAAAAAAATAAAATTACTCTTATGGTTTTTACACTAAGTATTTTAAGTCAATTAAGATGCTCCACACACTTCACCGATTATCATTTTTTTAAAAAGCTTTAACTGACTTTCATCCAAACTCTGGCTAGTCCACCAAGAAGCATGCTCATTTACGTCACGCTCTTTATCAATAACCAACCCCCACATTGGTGCTATTTGGTTAGGAATCATTGAGTAACGAATATCTGTAACAAGATGTTTCTCCTTATGATACCCCAAATAATCTTCCGAAAACCATCTAAACCTCTCGATATCTTTTGCTTGTTGGCTGTTTCTGTCAACCTCAGGTAAATGGTAATCAAAGTCAAAGACCTTAGTGCTACTACCTGAACACCAACTTGATGAATTCACTGTCCTAAATGCGTCAACAAAATAATTATCTTCATGCTTATAAATAGATTTCCACAAAATTAAGTTCCCAAATGAAGGCTTAAGGGTTAGGCGCTCAGCTTTATGACCTCTGGAATATGCAAGATCTTTTGCTGCTAAGAAAGTTCTTTCATATTGAACAAAACCTAAAAATAAATAAAAAGAAAACCATCCGACTGCACAAAAACTAAATATATTTTTCTTTCTTATGATTGCAATAACTATAAGAGTTACGATAGGAATTGTAAAAAGTGGATCGACTATCGATATATTATTCCATGCGACTCTCTCATCTGAAAAAGGCCAAAAGATCTGAGTGCCATAAGATGTGCAGGCATCCAGTAATCCATGAGTCGCATACCCAAAAAAACTTGCTTTATAAACAACCTTAAAGCTGATTGAATTTTTAAAAAGGGGGAAGGTGCAGGTAGCGACGATTAAAGAACCAAATGGAACAAAAATAAGTGAGTGAGTAAACTGTCTATGGTATTCAAGAAAAAAAATTGGGTCATCTGAAGATTGAATAAAAACATCAAGGTCAGGCGCTAATCCGGCCAGAAAACCAATCAACGTAATCTGTAAAAAGTTATTTTTTTTAGAAGTTGACTGAGCAAACGCTGCACCAACCGCACCTTGAGTTATTGGGTCCATAATAGGCAATTAATATTAATAGTGTTTAAAAAATTATAAGTTTACTTAGGTAGATTATTAATTCATTCCAGGCCTAAAGCTTTTTTTATGTTAGGTTTAAAATATGTATCTGGTTTCATGATTTTACCATGTGCGTTCTTTATAGATTTACCATCTACAAATTTACTCATGTTTGATTCTTTTACTTCTTTCCAAACAGAATCAAAATCAATACCGCAGCTGTTGCACATCCCCATAATGACCCAAACCATGTCTGCTAGACCATCAGCTACTTCTATCATATCATTATCTTTAAAAGCGGATAATGTTTCCTTGTATTCTTCAGTAATCAGATTCATATAAAGTTGAGACTGATCATTTTTGAGCTCAGGGGTAGTGGTAATCGATTGTTCTCCAGCAAGCATAAATTTTTCGACATCTTTTTGATAAGACATTTCTTACTCAAACCTTTCTATTTTAAAAACATTGACTTAAATTAAATTTAGTACAATATACCCCCTATGGGTATAAGATTATCAATTATACTATTCTTTTTTTTAGTCTCAAACAGCAGTGAATCGAGACCTATATCATATTCTGGCGGCTCAACACTAATGGCATTCTCAGATAATATGAAAAATTCAATCTATTACCATTTCTCTCCAACCTATAAATACTCCCTGGGAATAGAATCAATTGAAGATAAGTTTTTTGGCAATAATTACTTATACCTTAGATTAACATATCTTTTAAATCGTAAAAATACACAAAATTCTCAGAGAAATCTTTATTTCCAATCAGGGGTAAGCTCTAAAGGATTTGACAATATCTTTTATGGAATTCACGGTGATTGGGAAACTAGAAGGTTATTTTTTGGCTTTAATCTTAAACAAGTTGAGAACGAAAAAAAAGACTACTATGATCAATCTTACCAATTAGGATTTGCTCCCTACTTAGGAAATTATGGGGATCTTCACACTTGGGTAATGTTAAAAACAAAGAGGAATTCATTAAGGAGTGAGTGGTCAACTTACCCAGTATTAAAATTCTTTAAGGGAAATGTTCTTATGGAATTCGGGTATAATGATAAAACTGAATGGGATTTACATCTAATGTATAGGTTTTAGGAGGAGGAGATGAAAAGAACTTTTTTGATATTTGTATTATTTGCACCCTTATCATGGAGCGCTCATGCCCATGAACATATGAATCATACTACCACGCTAGAGCACAATGACCATAATCATGATCACCACCATGATCAATTGGTTATTGAAAAAAATGCAGAGGTGGATTCAGAGAGGTTTATTAAATTTATTGAAAATCTAACCGGATCACAAATTGCTGTTGTGAATGTTGAGGGTATGGTATGTGACTTTTGCGCAAGAGGTATTGAAAAAACTTTCATGAAGGACATAAATGTGAAAAGAATTGATGTGGACCTTAACCAAGGAAAAGTTTTAATTGCATATACTTCAGAAGCAGAAATTGATTTTAGTGATATTAAGCAAAAAATTTTATCAAACGGTCAAAATGCAACAGGAATGCAGATTATTAAATTATAAAAATTATGAATGATAAATCTGTTAATTTACTGACATTGTTTGCTTCATCGTCTTCGCTTATATGCTGTGCCATCCCAGCAATATTTATTACATTAGGTGCTGGTGCCGCTTTTGCAAATTTGATTCTTGTATTTCCATTTTTAATTATTCTCTCTAAATACAAAGTTTATATATCTGCTCTGACATTTATAATAATTACTCTTGCTGGTTATATAAACTACAAAGTATATCTGCTGCCCTGTCCAACAGACCCTGAATTAGGAAAAATCTGCATGAAGACTAGAAAAAACTCGCGCTATATATATTACTTTTCAGTGATGTTATTTATCTTTGCAACGATTTTCACATATATTGCTCCGAGGTTTATATGAGCCATCCATCACATAAAAAACAATTAGCAAGCATCAAAAGAATTGAAGGGCAGATTCGTGGTGTTGCTAAAATGGTTGATGAAGAAAAATACTGTATCGATATTCTTAACCAAATAAAAGCAATCAAAAATGCATTATCAACAGTTGAGGGAAAAATTCTAAAAAACCACTTAAAAGCGTGCGTAAAAGATGCACTAAAAAGCGATCAAGTTTTTGAAGATAAAGTTGAAGAACTGATGAAAACTCTCAAGAGATAAGTTTATATTAATGAATTATATAAAAAATTAGATTCGATAAATCATTTACAAGTAATCACTATAATAGGTGGGGTTTCCTTCTTTATGAACGGCAGCAGCTTTTTTAAGCACTTTCCCTATAGTTAATCCATATATTAAAACCTATTCGTTCTCGTTTTTTTAAGCTTTTATCTCTGACTTTCTCAGCTTTCTCTTTATTTTGAGTATAGCTTATTCCCTCTTAATCCTTTTTTAATCGTAAGTTATTAGCTATTTTCTATATGCCGTTGATTAATCTTGCAAGCTTCGGTAAATTAATTTAGATCACGTCGGGTGTGTTTGCTGAAATCACTCCACTTCACAGTGATGTGCAGTTCCATTTTTTTAACACTTATAACTGCGAGACAATAATGGGTTTGTTCAAAGACTATTTAGCAGAAATCGAAAACCGTAGAAAACAGGACTTGCATCCAAAGCCGATTGAAGACGGCGCTCTAGTTGAGGAACTGATTTCTCAAGTTAACGACCCTAAGAATGAACATTACCACACATCATTGAACTTTCTGATCTACAATACCTTACCGGGAACAACAAGCGCGGCGGTAGAAAAGGCGCTGTTTTTGAAGAAAATCATTTTAAAAAATATCGTAATCGACGAGATCACCCCCGACTTTGCGTTTGAATTGCTCTCACATATGAAAGGTGGGCCGTCTATCGAAGTGCTGCTTGATTTAGCGCTTGCCGAGAATACAGAAATCGCGCTAAAGGCTGCTAAAGTTTTAAAAACCTTAGTCTTCCTTTACGATGCCGATACAGATCGGTTGAAAGCGGCCTATAAAGAAGGCAGTGCCATAGCTAAAGATATACTCAAGAGCTATGCTGATGCCGAATTTTTCACAAGCCTGCCGGAAATAGAGGACAAGATTGAAATTGTTACTTTCGTCGCAGCGGAAGGAGATATCTCAACCGATTTGATGTCCCCAGGTGCAGAAGCACATTCACGGGCTGACCGCGAATTGCATGGTAAGTGCTTTATCTCGGTACGAGCACAAAAGGAGATTGAAGATCTCAAAGCCCAACATCCCGGTAAGCGGCTTATGATGATCGCCGAAAAAGGTACCATGGGTGTCGGCTCGTCGCGAATGTCTGGAATTAACAACGTTGCCCTTTGGATGGGTGAGAAGGCTAGTCCTTATGTTCCCTTCGTCAATATCGCTCCTATTGTTGCTGGCACGAATGGTATCTCGCCGATCTTTCAAACAACTGTTGGCGTCACTGGTGGCATAGGCATTGACCTTAAAAACTGGGTCAAGAAAGTTGGCAAGGACGGAAAAGTAATGGTCAATAACGATGGTAATCCTATCCTAGAGGAAAAGTACTCTGTAGCTACGGGTAGAACCCTAACTATCGACACTAAAGCAAAAAAACTCATGAACGAAGATAGCTCTGAAGAACTCGCTGACTTGGGCGCAGCATTCTCACCTCAATCAGTTGAATTCATGAAAGCCGGCGGCTCCTATGCCATTGCCTTTGGAAAAAAACTACAAATCTTTGCTGCTGAAACACTTGGGGTTGAACCCAAACAAGTCTTTGCGGAGCCAAAGGTAATATCTCACTCGGACAGAGGGCTGACTGCGGCCGAGAAAATCTTCAACGCCAATGCTGTTGGTGTCCCCAAAGGAAACATACTGTACGCTGGTTCCGACGCAATGGTGAGAGTAAATATTGTTGGCTCACAGGATACAACTGGCCCAATGACGGTTCAAGAATTAGAAGCTATGGCCGCAACTGTAATTGCCCCAACACTAGATGGCGCCTACCAGTCTGGGTGCCATACAGCTTCCGTTTGGGATAAGAAAGCGCAAGCAAATACCCCCAAACTCATGGCCTTTATGAATAAATTTGGCCTTGTTACAGGTCGCGACCCTAAGGGTCAATACCACGCAATGACTGACGTAATTCATAAGGTGCTCAACGACATTACTATAGACGACCGTGCAATCATTATTGGTGGTGACTCACACACTCGAATGTCCAAGGGCATTGCGTTTGGAGCTGACTCTGGTACGGTTGCCCTAGCGTTAGCACTAGGTCAAGCGAGCTTTCCCGTCCCTCAGTCCGTAAAAGTTACATTCAAGGGTACTATGGGAGATCATATGGACTTCCGAGATGTAGTACATGCAACCCAAGCTCAGATGCTCAAACAGTTTGATGGAGAAAATGTATTTCAAGGCCGAGTAATTGAAGTACATATAGGGACGTTACTAGCGGACCAAGCCTTCACCTTCACTGATTGGACTGCCGAGATGAAGGCAAAGGCATCGATCTGTATTTCCAACGATGAAACTCTCATTGAATCGCTAGAAATCTCAAAAGCACGCATCAAGGTCATGATCGACAAAGGTATGGAAATTTCTTCAGGCATGCTTGAGAGCCTTATTGAAAAAGCCAATGCTCGTATCAAGGACATCAAATCTGGAAAGCAACCAGCACTCAAGCCAGATGATAATGCTAAATACTTTGCTGAAGTAGTTGTCGATTTGGATTCAATCAACGAACCAATGATTGCTGACCCAGATGTTGAAAATATCGATGTAGCGAAGCGCTATACCCATGACACCATTAGACCAATCTCTTATTATAAGTCTGAGAAAAAAGTTGATCTAGGTTTTGTTGGATCATGCATGGTACATAAGGGTGATATGAAAATAATTGCCCAAATGTTCCGTAATATGGAAAAAACTCTTGGCGAGATAAAATTTAAAGCGCCACTAGTAGTAGCTCCGCCTACCTACAATATTGTGGACGAGCTTAAAGCAGACGGCGACTGGGAAATCCTACAGAAATACGCCGGTTTTGAATTTAACGACTTAGCGCCTAAAACCAAAGCAAGAACAGACTATGAAAATATCCTTTATCTTGAGCGCCCCGGCTGTAATCTATGCATGGGAAACCAGGAAAAAGCATCCAAAGGCGATACCGTAATGGCTACCTCAACACGACTTTTCCAAGGCCGGGTCGTGGCTGATTCAGATGAAAAAAAAGGTGAATCCCTCCTAGCTTCCACTCCAGTGGTGGTGTTGTCGACTATCCTAGGTCGTACACCGAGCATAGACGAGTATAAAGCTGCGGTTGATGGCATTAATCTTACAAAATTTGCACCATCAGCAATATAATTATTGCTTTGAAATAGTATCTTTGGACAAATGCCCCTGACCAATGGGCATTACTTAGTTTACTCATACCCAAGACAAGAGGTGTTCTGTGAAAGTTTTGTCCAACTATTAATATATTTAATATCAATAACTTATGAATTACAACCTATTCAAACTCAATGGTTTTTTACTCGTAAGCTATTGATAAGTTTGATTAAAAAACGCTTCTCTCCTAAGCTAAAAATTACCGAAGTTATCAAAAACTTAGAAATTATTGTAATAACTGAGGAAGTTAACTATGATCAGATATCTTTTTCTTTAGGATGGAGAGAAGCATGCGTTATTCGCAATATCTGGCACAAACAAATGTCAGCTACAAAACCGTTAGCTATAATTTGCTGACACCTAAGCCAGTCGATGGTGACCCAGACGCTCTAAAACCAAAAAAAATAAGTGTTACATTTAAAAGCGCCTTAGACCTGATTGGCCCATACGGTTTTGTTAGGATTATGGACCAAATAAAAGCTGTTGTGCCTCTAGCGCTATATTTAATTCTTTTCCAAGTATTACTATTAAGAACACCAATTGATGCAGCGATTTCCCTTACTATAGGCTTGGCAGCCGTAATAGTCGGGTTGGCCGTTTTCATGGAAGGTTTGAGTACTGGCCTGATGCCGTTTGGTAAGATTATAGGCGATAATCTGCCTAAAAAAGCCTCTATGGCGGTAGTCTATATAATTATCGGTATACTTGGTGTTGGAGTGACCTTTGCTGAACCTGCAATTGGTGCTCTTCAGGCATTTGGCGCATCAGTGGATGTTACGAAGGCCCCATACTTATACGAATTATTGAATAATTGGACACTTCCACTTGTTCTTATGGTTGGCGCTGGAGTCGGTCTTGCTGCAATATTGGGAACAGTGAGGTTTGTAAAGGGCTGGTCACTAAAACCAATGATCTATCTGGCATTAACCCCGGTTGCTTTACTCTCTCTCTATGCTTGGAGTGACCCTAATCTTGCAAGTATACTTGGTTTAGCCTGGGATTGTGGTGCAGTAACAACAGGTCCAGTAACAGTACCCTTGGTATTATCACTCGGTATAGGAATAGCAAATGCAGCAGGTAAAGGTAATTCTTCGCTTTCAGGATTTGGTGTTGTTACCTTAGCATCCTTATTTCCAATTTTGGCTGTTTTAGTACTTTCAGTTTTTGTATCTTTCACAGTAACTCCAGAAGAGATCATAGCTGCTGCTGCCAGCGCTGGAGGTTCTGTACAGACAGAGCTTAGCATATGGGATAAAACGCCATTAGTTGAGATTATTTTAGGTGTAAGAGCTATCTTGCCGCTCGTTATATTCCTTATGTTCGTTCTTTTTATCGTCCTTCGTTCGACTCTTCCCAATAGAATGGTGACTATTTATGGACTAACACTATCAATATTGGGGATGTGTATCTTTAATGTTGGTTTAACATATGGGCTGGGGGCAATTGGGTCTCAAACTGGAAGTGCACTTCCTTCTGCCTTTATGCAATTGCCAATTATTGAAAATTCTCCCCATTACCCAGAAATAATTGGCTTTGCAATCTGTGTTGGTTTCGCTTTTTTACTCGGGTTTGGTTCAACACTAGCTGAGCCTGCTTTGAATGCTCTTGGGCTTACTGTGCAGGAATTGACTAATGGAGCATTTAAAAAATCCATGCTTATGTATAGTGTGGCTGGGGGTGTGGCTGTAGGAATCGCCCTTGGTGTTGCAAAGCTAATTTTTAGTCTAGATCTTATGATGTTACTATTACCTTTATATACAGTTGGTATCATTATGACCTTTCTGTCCACAGAAGAGTTTGTGAATGTTGCCTGGGATAGTGCAGGTGTTACAACTGGACCAGTAACTGTTCCTTTGGTTCTTGCCATGGGATTGGGATTAGGTAATGCAGTTTCTGCGGTAGAAGGTTTTGGAATATTATCGCTAGCTAGTATTTGCCCAATTGTCGCGGTTTTGACAATGGGACTAGTGATACAAATGACCCAGAAGAAAAATGTAAATCAAGAAAGCTAGAAGATTCAACCAATAAATAAGGATATCAGACATGGCTGGAAGAAATATAACGTATCTATCTGAAGCAAACTTAATAACATGCGTTCTGCAAACTGGATTAGCTGAAGGAGTGTTAGAGGCTGCTAAAAATTGTGGTGCTCAAGGCGCAACTATCACTTTGGCAAGAGGTACAGGTGTTCGAGAAAGGATGGGGCTACTCGGAGTAACCATAGATGAGCAGAAAGAAGTGATTAGAATAATAGTTTCGGAAGAACAGGCTGATAGGGTATTTGAAGCTATGTTTCTTGCAGGTGGCCTTGATACGCCAGGGAAGGGTATAATGTTTATGACTAGGTTAGATCGCGTTGCAACCTATATACCTGAATCAGTTCTGAAAGAAATAGCTTGAGGAGCATAAGATGACAGTTGAAATTGGAGCGCTACTCAGCAAAGACTTTGGCCATAAAGTTCTAGAAGAATTAAATGACTTCGAGGGTGTAAAAAATATTACCGTAGTGGCAGGAAGGTCTAGTGATCTTTTTGAGGAAAAACAATTTGGCACCTTTGGTGAAGCTGCAATAGTCAGCATAATTGCTGATACAGCTCAAAAAGATGCGGTTTTTGATGCACTGTTCGAGTTGTGTGAACTAGGAGAGCAACAAAGCGGGCTTGTGTTTATGACACCGGAGATAATCAAATCAACCTTCGACGCTAGTTAAAAAATAACTTTATTAGCAGCAGCCGCAGTTCTTCTTTTTCTCAGCCTTTGCCGTTCTTGCGAGCTTTTTCTCAATCCTAAACCGCTCCATTTGGGCTGATTTTTCCTCCGCAGCTAGTGACGATTTTTGGAGCTTATGCTCAAAATAGGCGTATAAAGACTGAAACCCCAGTTTGGCCGCCCTCTTCTCTTCGTATACTCGGCGCCCCCTGAGGTTTTCTATTTGCTTTAAGATCTGCTGATTTTCCATGCAGGATAATATGCGAACATAATCATAGAAATCAACCCCAAGAACTCCCTACCATTTTTTATCAGACGTGGTAGCGATTTTCTCTGAATAATTCCAAGTATATTTAATTAAGAATTCTGAGGCTTAATTCCTCTGAAGGCACTATAATATTTTTGGATATACACTAAATCCTCTTCATTATTACCAGTAGGCTCAAACATCTTACCTATCTCTATAGTTTTTGTCGGTGCATCAATAGAAATTAATATTATTTTTGATTGTGTTTGTTTTGCAATTCTCAAGAAACCTGTTTTCCATCTTTTTACTTTCTTTCTGGTTCCCTCAGGTGTTATAGCAATGGCAATACTTTTTTCTTTTTTAACTATATCTACAACATTTTCAATTAATGTTGATGGATTATCCCTATAAACAGGTATCCCACCTAACCATTCAAAAAACTTTTTAATACCAGGTTTAAATAACGAATGTTTTCCAAGCCATCTTACCCTAATATTTAAACCTAAAACTGCAAACATTGCCAAAACAAAATCCCAATTTGATGTATGAGGAGCAGTAATTAGAACAATTCTCTCCTCATCAGGAATCTTTCCTTTTATAGTCCAACCAGATACATTGATGACAAATCTTCCAAGCTTTCTTAATAGTTTAAGACGGTTATCTCTCAATCTTTCAGGTATTTGACTTTCAGAAATTCTTAAAATTTTTTTTGACAACTTTTTTTTCTCTGATATTTTATTTTATACAGGTTAGAACTATCTGTGAACCATAACCTTGGAATCTGCATTTAGATCACCGTTCGGATCAACCAGATGCCCTGCAGGAAAAGCCACGGAGATGGCGGGCGTGGTCGTGTCCAGACACAGAAAGTGGTTGTTGTCGGCATCGCCTAGCTCTGCCAATGCTGCCGGACTCACCTCGAACCGAGAGCCATCCGCAGCGGTGAGGCTTACCTTATATAACGTCCTCTGTGCCTCGCCCAACTCATCTCTGTTGGGCAGTCTCACGCCACCTGTCCAAGTCACCCGCACCACCTGTTTGGTGGCGGTGGGGCAAGACGTTCCCCGACCCGACAGCGACCAGATATCCTTTGGCACCGCCGCAGCCAAAATAATTTCTGGGCCGGCGTCGAGAGAAATAACCGAGACTTGGGTACCACGAAAGTTCACCTGGGAGCTGTCGGTGGCGTCTGAGAGCACATCATCTACGATCAACACCTTAACTGGCGGATCATCATCGGCATTACCGAATTCACCAATCAGCAAAACCGTCCGATTTTCATCCACGTCGCTTGCTGGGCGCAGGGTGACACACATAGGCGTGTTAGTGGCTCCGGACTGCCTGACCACACGGAAGTCTTCAGCTTGTAATGAATCTGGGTTAACGGTGTGGCTCAAAACCACCGGCATACCGTCCTCACCCCACGCGCCTAAACACAGGACATTAGCGCCAAAGGGCAGATTATTGTCTAACCCAAAGAAAGCCGAAAGCGGACGCGCTGATTGCTCCGCTGCTAGCTGCTGAGCACCTTCTGCAACAACGACGGATGCATGAGCCAAACCAAACAAGGCAACCGCAACACATAAACTATTCTTTTTCATAAAATTCATAACCCACCTCTTCAGCACATCGCTGCTGCAAAAACTTACCTCTCTGAGTTAACGTACTCATACAGGGTAAGCCCCATCACATGTGTATCAGCGTCGATTAAGCTTACCACGCGTACATGGTACTTATGATGCACAATAATAGCTACCGTTTGTAACTTCGCTTTTAAAAAAGCACCAAAAGTGGAGCTCTTTGTAACTTCTTTGTAATTAAAAAAACTATATAAATCAATATCTTAGTATCAACCTATTACTCCCACACAGCAAAACAATGTCCTGAAACCATTGATAATGAAGCATCTGAAAAAAGTTTGTATCTAGTTTGTATCAACTTCATCATTCTGTATAAGACTCATAAAAAGCATTGCTAAACAAGCGCCAATTATCTGAAAGATAATAAACGGCAATATAAAATCTGGGTGTATTCCAGTAAAGGTATCACTGAATCCTCTGGCAAACGTCACTGCAGGATTTGCAAAAGAGGTTGAAGATGTAAACCAATACCCTGCAGAGATATATAATCCAACTGCTGGTGCAACGGCAAGAGTACTCAATTTTCTTACCCCGAGAATGGTCATGATGAGGCCAAAAGTTGCTATCAATTCACCAAAATAAATATTAAATCCACTTCGTTCATTTTCTGAAATCTGAACTGGATCCAAGCCAAACATTATATTCACTAGTATTGCCCCAAAAAATCCCCCAGCAAACTGGAAGCAACTAAACCAAGAGAATTCTTTGAATGTGAATTCCTTCTTTAAAAGCATTATCAAGCTAACCGCAGGATTGAAGTGAGCCCCTGAAATCGAGATAAATATCCAAATTAATGCGGTCAGTCCTGCCCCAGTTGCTATCGTATTTGCCAGTAGCACGCTTAGCTGGTCTGATGATAAGTTCTGAGCCATTATCCCAGAACCAATAACAATCATTACGAGAAAGCATGTCCCGACAAATTCAGCCAAAAGTTTTCTTATTAATCTCTTATTCATCATTTTCTATAAACTCTGAGATAATTTTTGATTTAATCAAATCTCTTATTTGATCAAATTCTTCATTCTTCAATAGTTTTGGATCAGGTATTTGCCAATCAATTTTTTTGATTTTAGGTATGAAAGGACAGACATCTCC
>MDTB01046192.1_pt1 | contig 14273 bp, 15 predicted proteins | sample 811161 | NCBI WGS metagenome assembly MDTB01 (sample SAMN05326650, study PRJNA326480) | marine metagenome | isolation source: seawater | place: Mediterranean Sea | collected 2009
CGGGCCGGAAGTTCTCGACGACGACATCGGCCCAATCGATCAGCCGATCGATCACGGCCCGGGCTTCGGGCTTGGCGAAATTGCAGGCCAGGCCGAGCTTGCTTTGGTTGGCGTTCGCAGCGGGCAGGCCTGTCTCCGACGTGAACTGATCGCCGGAGTACGGCGGCAGCCATCGCATCGTGTCGACGCGGGTCATCGTCTCGGTATGCACGACAGTCGCGCCGTGGTTGGCGAGTTCGCGAGTGATGAGCGGGCCGGCAGCCATCCAGGTGAGGTCGGCGACCTTGAGTCCGGCGAAGACACCCGATCGAGATTCGGTGCGGATCGGCTCGGGCGCCGGCGGTACCGGCTCCGGGATCGACTCGAGCAACACCTGGTCGGCGCCGAGGACAGGTGCACCGTCCTCGTAGACAATCGGCGTTTCGCTGAGCACGGCAAACGGACCGGGCAGCGGGAGCCCGTCCACGTCGACCCAGAAGTCACGGGCGAGCAACTGTGGGTCAGCGAGGAGATCCTTGGCATTGTTCGCCGGCGCGATCAGCAGTTTGTCGGTGACCGAGCGGGCATGGATCTCGGCCTTGGTCTTCGTCTTCAGGAAATCGAGCACGGCGCGCATGGCCCGGGCACCCATCTCGACGGACAGCTCCCCCGCCTTCATCTCGTCGATCCAGGATTCCCAATCACGACCGCAAAGATCCTCATCGAGTACGCCCTCGTCCTCGAGCCACCGAAGGGCCGCAGCGAACGCCGCGTTTCCCTGGGCCCCCAACACGAAGGTCATCACGACGAACCCGTCGGCACACGGCTCGACGACTGGGTTTCGAACTCCGGGCACGACCTCTCCGCCGCGATCGGAGGGTCCGTCTGCGCGATCATCGCCCGAGAAGGTCGGGTTGCGGTCAACGGCGGCGTAGCTCGCCGTCCACAGCAGAGTTCCGACCACGGCGGCCTGCATGGACGTGTCGAGGTGTTGACCGAAACCGGATCGCTCGCGCTCGTAGATCGCGGTGATGGCGTCAGCGGCCGCCTGAACGGCACCGTGATTGGCCGTCTCCGGGAACCCGATCGGCAACGGCGGGCGATCACGATCACCCTGGTGGTTCAAGAATCCGCCTGCAGCCGACAGCGTCATGTCCGTCGCCGGAGCGTCGGCCAGCGGACCGGTGGCACCGAAGGGGGTGATGCTGACATGCACCAGCCGGGGGTATGCGTCGGCGACGGCGGCGACGTTCATGCCCCAGGCGATCCGCTCGGCGGATGTCGCCGTCTCGAGTAAGATGTCGGCACTCGCCAGCAGACCGTGCAACGTCTCGATGCCGCCCGCTGCTTGCAGATCGAGCACGACACTGCGCTTGCCGCGGCCCCACACCCGCCAGTGAAAGCTCGTGCCGTCGGTGTCGCTCGCACCCCGGTGTCGCGATGCACAACCGGACGGTGGTTCGACCTTGATCACCTCGGCACCGAGATCAGCGAGAACGCGGCCCGCCGCCTCACCGGAATCATCGGTCAGGTCAATGACGCGAAGGTCGGAGAGCAGGGTGCTCATCAGCGCTGCGCCAGCACGTCGCGACCGGGACCCTCAAGTCGGTCGAGCCACACCGACCGGCCGCAGGCAGCGAGGATGATCGCTGCTGCCGGCCCGCGAACCTCGGGGCCGGTGCCGTAGTGCCAGTCGATATCGGTGGCGATCATCCGCACGTCACGCGCCCGTTCGGCACATCCGATGAAGCGGGTCGCCTGGGGGATGCCGTCGGCGAGCCAACGGAGCCGGGCATCATCGGTCGGCACATCCCGGCCCACGACCAGAGCGATGTCATGGTGATGGACGAAGGCATCGATCGCCCCATCAGAGGGCTTGGTGGTCGGGGCGACCGCCGCCGAGACCACCAGCCGACGCAACGCCTCGAGGTGCTCGGCAATCGGCCGTTCACCGACCTTGCGGGCATGGGTCGCCATGAAACGGTGGATGTCTCCCCGAGCCTTGAGCATCCCCACGATCGTGGTGCCGGGGCCGAGGGTGACGTTGAAGTTCACATGAGCGACGACGTCGCGCACCCGCCAACCGACCGCCAACGAGGGCGTGTCCCAGTCGCTTGGATCGAGTTGCTCGACCGTCTTGAGCAGTGATGCCCGCTCGGCAAGCAACCTCGCCTTGTCGTTGTCGGCCACGTGATCCCCCCGGTGTCGGCGAGATGCTCGCATCGGATCCGGGTCGGCGCAACGACGCCCACTACGGTCGACATTGATGACGGACACGCCGGAACCCACGGGACGCTTCGCATCCCTGGCGATCCCCGAGTTCCGCCGCCTCTGGTGGGGTGGCGTCTTCGTCTTCCTTGCCATGCAGACCCAGCAGATCGCCCGGAGCTGGCTGGCCTACGAACTCACCGGCACCAACACGGCACTCGGCGGTGTGCTGATCGGCTTCGGTGTTGCCGGGCTGGTCGCAATCCCGACCGGGGGTGTTCTCGCCGACCGGTTCACTAAGCGCACGATCCTCGTCACCACCCAGCTGGTCAACACCGCCACGGCAGTGCTGATTGCGGTTGCAATCGAGACCGGCGTGATCGCGTACTGGATGATCGTCGCGGCCTCGGTCGTCGGCGGCTCCACGATCTCGATCCTCGCGCCGGCCCGGATGGCACTGTCGGCTGAGATCGTCAGCCGGGAAGGTCTCACCAACGCGATCATGCTCGGCACGATGAGCGCCCAAGTCACCCGCGTGGTCGGACCCGCAGCCGCCGGTGTGATGATCGGCATTGCGGTGATTGGTGTCGAGGGCGTGTACTGGGTGTCGGCAGTGCTTTCGCTGATAGCCGTCGGCCTCTCGGTCACCCTTCCCGAGGGCGCTCCCCGATTCGCCCGCGACTCCGGCCCGCTCGAAGATCTAAAAGAAGGCATCCGCTACACCCGATCCAAGCCCGAACTGGTCCGACTCCTGGTGATGTCGCTCGGCGTCGTGATGTTCGGCTTTGCTCACCAGGCCTTCCTGCCGACGGTCGTCGCCGACCTGTACGGCCGCAGTGCCGGCAGCCTCGGCTTACTCACAACCGTCGCCGCTGTCGGTGCCGTGATCACTTCGGTGGCGTTGGCCAACACGCCGAGAGAACAGCTCCGTCGTCGGCAGAACACGGCGGCGTTCGTGTTCGGTGTGGCGATCATCTTGTTCGCTGTGATGCCGAACTTCGGACTCGCGCTCGGCGCCATGTTCGCGGTCGGCTGCGGCATGTCGGCCTTCCAGTCGCTCAACGGATCGCTGATCTTGTCAAGCGTTGACATGGAGTACCACGGTCGCATCCAGTCGCTCATCATGTTGAGCTTCTCAGCCTTCGGTCTGGCCGCCCTACCCTTCGGTGTCATCGCCGATCGGGTCGGGCTTCGTGAGACGATGGTGGGTATGGGGGTCGCCGTGATCCTCACCGCCGCCCACAGCACCCGGTGGCGACAACGCATCGTCGCCGCCCGCATTCCCGACCCACTCGAGTCACTCTGAGGAAACCCATGTCCGACCCGACGACGACACCGAACAACGTCTTGGTCCGCTGCTGGCAGGCTCTCTGGATCGACGGCGACACCGACACCGCGCTCGGGTGTCTACATGACCCCTATGTTCGTCACGGCGTCGACGGACCGGCGACGATGAGCCCAGGGGCGTACGTCGCTCACGTCACCAAGATCACCAGCGATCTGCGCGGCACCTCGATCGATGTCGACCACCTGTACGAGGTCGGCGACATGCTGTACGCCCGTTTCACCATGCGAGGTGTCAACGTCACGACCGGCGGCATGATCGCGATCGCCTGGATCGGCCACTACCGGCTCGTCGACGACAAACTCGCCGAGTCATGGACAATGCGCCAGAGCGATTTTGCATGGTGACCAACGAACGACGAGGCACGCAGTGAAGGCCTTCCCGGCTCGACACCGACGCCGTCGTGTCGAGAACGACCCATGGCGGCGCGTCCACATCGGGGTCGGCATGCTCGCTAGCGTTATCTTGATCGGGTTCATCAGCTATCTGCTGCTCGGGCTCAGTGCCTTCGACGCGATCTACATGACCATCATCACGATCACGACGGTCGGCTTCTCCGAGATCGGCGCTCCCGAAAAGATCACTGCGGCCTACCAGGCCTTCACGCTGCTGCTCGCGCTCTTCGGTGTCGGCACTGCGCTCTACACCCTTGGCGTCTCGTTCGAGGCGCTCGTCGAAGGCTCCATCAACGACGGACTCAAAATTCGGAGAGGAATCCGCATGATCGACAAGAAGTCGAATCACATCATCATCGTGGGCAACGGCCGCGTCGGACAAGCCATCGTCCACTATGTCGGCCGACACGGTGCCGAGATCGTGCTGGTCGACCGCGAACCACAACCCGACAGCGAATGGCCCCTCGTCATCGGCGAAGCCACCGAGGACCAGACCCTACGCGACGCCGGCATTACGCGGGCGACCACCCTCATCGCGGCACTCGACTCCGATTCCGACAACCTGTACGTCACGCTTTCTGCTCGAGCGCTCAACCCAGCACTCCATATCGTCGCTCGCACCGACCACCAGCACAACGAGGCCAAGTTCTTCCACGCGGGCGCCGATCGGGTGGTCAATCCCTACGAGATCGGCGGCAGCCGCATGGGTGCCCTCGCTTTACACCCGACGTTGGCCGAGTTCCTCGATGAGGTGCTGCACGACGAAAGCCACGACGTGACGGTTGATGAGATCGAGGTCCCGCCAACGTCGCCTGCGGTCGGGCAACCGCTTGGCGATCTCGTCGGGCCGGGCGGACAGCCGCTCGTCATCGCCTTGCGCGATGCCAACCACGGCTATGTCGCAAATCCGTCGCCATCGACGCCGGTACCCGCCGGAACGGTCCTCGTCGTGCTGGGGTCGAACGCCGACATCGCAGCGCTCGCCGGGCAAGTCTGAGCATCACTGGACGATCGTTCAGTCGGGGCCCACCATCCGACCGCCTTGCGGGATCAAACCAGGAGTCACAACATGCAGATCTCGCTCGAAAGCAAGCGCGCCTTCGTCACCGCCGGGCGCGACGGTATGGGTCGCACAATGGCGATCACCATGCACGAGCGCGGTGCCGAGGTGTTCACCTGCGACATCGACCCGAGCGGGCTGGCCACTCTTCCTGATGGGATCACCACGCAGGAATGCGATGTCAGCAACTCGTCGGCACTCAACGCGATCTTTGACGAGATCCTGCCGGGCGGGCTCGACATCATGATCAACAACGCTGGTGTCGGCGGCCCTACAAAGCTGGTTGAGGACGTCACCGACGAGGAGTGGGATCACTGCATCAGCATCTGCATCGACGCGCAGCTCTACTGCGCTCGCCGCATGGCCCCGGTCTTCTCGCCGCGTGGCCCCAGTCTTCAAGGCCCAGCAGAGCGGCGTCATTATCAACATGATCTCGGGTGCCGGCATCATGGGCTTCCCAGGCCGGTCTTCGTATGCCGCCGCCAAGTGGGCGGCCGCCGGCTTCACCGAGACGCCCGCAATGGAGCTCGGACCCGACAACGTTAGGGTCAACGGCATCGTTCCGGGCAATGTGAACGGCGATCGCATGGAGCGCGTCATCGCCGCTCACGCCAGCCCCGAAGGCCTTGATCCTGAGGCCGTGCGGCACATGTGCGCCATCGGCACATCGATGCAGTGCTATGTCGATCCGCAGGAGATTAGCGATCTGATCATGTTCCTCGTCTCGGACTACGGCCGCCACATCTCGGGCCAGATCATCGTTGTCAACGGCAACACCGAGACCCTCTACCCGCGCAGCTGAGTCGATGACGAGCATCGAGCTCGACGACCTCGATCCGGAGCGACTCGCTGGCGACCGACGACCAGGTCCACGCCTGGTCTCCGTTGTCTCCTTAGCGACCTCGAGCCATGAACGTAGCGTGAGGGTCGAACACTCGGGCCCCGGTTCGCTGGTTGACTAATGGAGTGACCGGTATCGATGAAAACGACTACCTGCGACGGATCCTGACCGCCGACGTCTACGACATCGCGATCGAGACGCCGCTTAACAATGCCCCGTCGCTTTCGGCGCGCACCGGCAATCAGGTCCTGCTGAAGCGCGAGGACCTCCAACCGGTCTTCTCGTTCAAGGTCCGAGGTGCCTACAACAAAATGGCGAAACTCAGCCCTGAGCAGCGTGCCCGTGGAGTCATCTGCTCCTCGGCGGGCAACCACGCCCAAGGGGTTGCCCTCGCCGCGGCCGAGCTCGGCTGCCGGGCGGTGATCGTCATGCCGATCACCACGCCGGCGCTCAAGGTCGACGCCGTTCGTGCCAGCGGAGCAGAGGTCGTCATGCACGGCGAGTCCTACAGCGATGCCGAGAACGAGGCCCATCGCCTGATGGCTGAGCAGGGCCTTGAGTTTGTGCATCCGTTCGACGATCCCGATGTGATCGCCGGCCAGGGCACGATCGCGATGGAGCTGCTCCGCCAGCATCCCGGCCCAATCGACGCCGTTTTCGTGGCCATCGGGGGCGGTGGGCTGATCTCTGGCATCGCCGCCTACCTAAAGGCGCTCAAGCCTAAAATCCGCATCATCGGCGTCCAGACCGAGGACTCGGACGCGATGGCTCGAAGTGTCGAGGCGGGCGAGATCATCGAACTCGACGACGTCGGACTGTTCAGCGACGGCACCGCCGTGCGGCGGGTCGGTGACCAGACATTCCGACTCGTGCAGCGCCACGTCGACGAGATCCTGCGAGTCAACACCGACGAAGCGTGTGCGGCGATCAAGGACGTGTTCGGCGACACCAGGGCCATCCTCGAGCCGGCTGGAGCGCTCGCCATCGCTGGCCTGAAGCAATACGTCGAGCAGACGGGAGTAACTGGGCAGACGTTTGTTGCGATCGCCTGCGGGGCGAACATGAACTTTGACCGTCTGCGCTTCGTGTCGGAGCGTGCCGAGATCGGTGAGCGACGCGAGGCCGTCTTCGCCGTGACCATCCCGGAGGAACGCGGCTCATTTCGTCGGTTCTGTGCCGAGGTCGGTCACCGATCGGTGACGGAGTTCAACTACCGGATCAGCGACGCTGCGGAAGCCCACGTGTTCGTCGGTATTGAAACCCAGCACCGGAACGAAGCAGCCGAGATCGCCACCCAGCTGGAAGGGGCAGGCTTCACGACGCTCGACCTCACCGGCGATGAACTCGCTAAGGTTCACCTTCGTCATCTTGTCGGCGGAAAGTCACCGCTCGCCGGTGACGAGGTGCTATACCGCTTCGAATTCCCCGAACGGCCGGGTGCGCTGATGCGTTTCCTCGCCAACATGCGGCCCGACTGGAATATCTCGCTCTTCCACTACCGCAACCACGGCGCCGACTACGGGCGAGTGCTCGTCGGCATGCAGGTGTCGCCGGACGATAAGGCCGCATTGGGCGAGTTCCTCAGCGAGCTGGGCTACCGCCACTGGAACGAGACGACGAACCCCGCATATCGACTCTTTCTCGGCGACTGAGGACTACGCAACGAGGTTGCGTTCGATGACACGTCCGACCTTGCGCAGCACCCTGCTGCGGCGCTTACCCCTCGGCACGACCGAGTCGGCGTGCCTGATATACAACTCGCATAACCTGCGACGCTGCGCTGTTCCATCTCGGATACGACCACTGCACTCGCGTTAGCTCGCAGGCGCGACGCCTTTGCCTAATTGGGTCGAGCCGTTCCGGCAAAATCTGCCAGCGACTGCGCCATGAGACGTCCGTTGAGGGTACATTTCCGGCCGTGACTCACTACCGCCTTCGCACTCTCGCACTACCCCTGATCGCCGTTACCGCTCTTTTCGCCGTTTCGTGCGGCGGCTCAGGCGATGGCGCCGTTGATGGCAATGATGCGGACAATGAACCTGCTGCCAGCGATGACGCCGCCAATGAACCTGCTGCTAGCGACGACGCGGCCAATGAACCTGCAGACGATGGTTCGGTTGAGGCTTACTGTCAGATGAAGGCCGAGTCCGATGCACTATTCGATGAAGCCGACCCCTTTGACCCCGAGTCGTTGGAGGCAGCGTTCGGCGGCTCCGTCGACCTTCTCGACAGAGCAATCGATGTCGCCCCCGACGAGATCTTGGACGATCTCCGCGTCATCCGGCAGGGTCTGGATGACTACGCAGCCGTGCTCGAGACGAACGACTGGGATTTCTTCGCAGCAGCAACTGCGATTGAAGAGATCGAGTCGCCCGAACTCGAAGCCGCCGAAGCGCGAGTCGAAACCTGGGAGGAGGCGAACTGCGACTTCCCAGACGATGAAGACGAGTTCGGAGGAGCGTTTGACGAGGATCCTTTCACGAGCCCTGAGGCCTTCGAGGCAATGCTCTCGTCCGACGCAGGCCGGGCAATGATGATCGAAGGCATGACCGAAGACGGGGAGCTCACCGCCGAAGAGGCTGAGTGCATGCTCGACAACCTTGACTTCGAGTTGCTGTCCGCCCTCGTCACTGGCGCTCAGCTCGGCCCCGAGTCACTTACATCGTTCTTAGAAATGGGAACGCTGTGCAATCTTGACGACATGTCCATGTTCGAGGACGTGGGGAATGTCGAGGACATCGATGATTCCGACTTCGCCGACCCCGACCTGCTCGAGGCAATCCTCGCAACTGAAACTGGCCGAGCAATGATGATCGAAGGCATGACCGAAGACGGGGAGCTCACCGCCGAAGAGGCTGAATGCATGCTCGACAACCTCGACCTCGTGGCTATTGCCGAGCTTTCCACCGAAGGCGAACCCGATCCCGAGCTCTTCAGCGCTTTGTTCCAAGTCGCCGTGACCTGCGGTCTGAGCGACGAATTCCTAATCGATTAACTCGATCTGCCCTGCTACGCAGCAGCAGAAAAACAAGCGACCATGTCCCCGTAGCGGGGTTTACCGCCCTTCACTGGCGACAAAGCCGATGTGGTACCCCTAACCACTCTCGGTGGAACCAGATCTGGTCGTTGCTCGAGAAAGCCGAAAAATCCGGGCCCTTACTCGTACCGGCCATTAGGCAGCTAGCGATCCGTGCGCTAGCTCATCGATTCCACTGCAGGTCTCTTCGCCGATGAGCTGAGCGCCGAGGGCATCACCACAGTCAAGGGTGGCCGCTTCCACGTTCCGGCATGTGCGCACGTCAGTGGACCGTAACGCTGAGTTGGAGGGCGTCGCAGCATGACCGATGAGGGAACCGAAACCGTGGATAACGGTCCTGGATGGCCGCTAAGGTGCGCAGATGCGGCCCATTCCTAACTCTCTCAAACTAAAACTTCCATTCATCATCTCCGGTTTTGCATCGTTCCTTTTCTCGGTTTGGCTCTACTTCATCCAGGACCAAGAGATGGCAGGGATTTTCGTTGGACTTTGGGTCCCCTCAATTCATTCGCTCGGAACTTTGCTGCTTACGCCCGTGACCGTCACCAACGAAGCGCGAGAGGAGGCGGTGTCCAATGGATGACCTTGGAATCTTCATCGTTGGCATCGTGATCTTCGCCGTAACAGTTGTCGGGTCTGTCATTGCAGGAAGCCGCACGATGCAAGCCGCAATTGATAATCAAGGCAGATTGAATCCGGCAAGCAAGCCCGAGGAGTAACGCTTCGCGCAGCTCGCAACGGGGGCAAGCGTCCCTGTCCACAAGCGAGCCAAGCCGATGTGGTGCCCCTAAGCACTCGTAGTTGGAACCAGATCTGGTCGTGGCTCGACAACATCGAGAAATCAAGGCCACTCCTCGAATCGGTCCTCAGGTAACTAGTGACCCGTGCGTCAGTTCGCTGATCTCGCTGCTGATCTCTCTCCCATCACGCGTTGGAACCCGGGTGAGGTCCAATCCTGATGTCCGTTCCTGACCAGACCCGACCATTGGGATTGTCCGACTCGCAGCATCTCGCTATCGACGTGCTGTTGACCGGTGGCACACACCGTGAGGCCGCAGTGGCTGCTGGTGTGGCTCGAACGACAGTCACCGAGGGGATCAACCACCCCTCAGAGTTTCGTCGTCAGCTGGAACGTCGCCGCTGGCAACGCGCCGAGCAAGTGAACGACCGGGTCGGTTCGCTCACGACACGTTCGCTCGACGTCATCGAGGAACATGTCGTCGCCGGTGACCTACGAGCCGCGCTCGGCGTCCTACGGCTCCTACCCCGGGAAGCGCTCCACCCCGGGCACCGACCCCGCCTCTCACAGCCCAGCAGGGCGAGGACGTGGGAGCGATCCTGAGGGCACGCCTAGCCCGCCTCAAAGCGCTCCCAGATCCACTGGCGGCCGCCAATGCCACCCGGACCAGGTCGAATTCGGCAAGTTTCTCGGCGATCTGGGCTATCGCCACTGGGACGGGGAGGTGGCTCCCGCCTAGCGACTTTTCCTTGGCGACCGAGGACCAGCAACGAGCTCGCGGCCAGCGACACGCTCAGCCTTACGCAGCGCTTTACTGCGTCGCTTGCCCTTGGGCACGACCGAAGCGGCCTTGGCCATCTTGCCGGGTTGGCCAGAGGCAATGGCATCGGCGAGTTCCTCGCGGCGCGCCCTAGTTCGGATCTTTTCGATCACGATTGCTCGGCCCTCAGCATCGGCAACAACCACGACTGGCCCACGACACACGTCGAGGCACTTCGACTTCACGATGCTGGCGCCCACATTGTGAAGACACGACCAAAGGGCTCGGTAGGCATTCCGCTCTTCTTTGGCACAGTCCGAACCACTGCAGAGGATCGTGGTCAAAGAAGCGCCGGATTGCCGTTCACTACTCTGGCCAGACACAGTAAGGGGAGGCTAACAACAGCGGATCATACTTCTCCACTCACGGCCGCACAGGACCACGCCTAGCCCAACTCGAAACGCAGCCCGACTAACCAGCCTCTACCGGCTGGCAGAAAGCCCACGCTCGCGCTGTTGCGAAAGTTTCAAGCGCTCAGAAACTCGCAAATTGCTGTCGTGGCTCGCGGATCTTGCATCATGAAGACGTGTCCACCATCGAAGACCCGCAGGCGTGCGTCAGGCACCCCAGCGGCGATGCGTTCGCTTCGGGAGACCGGAGCAACGGCATCGTAGCGTCCGGCACACACGAGGGTTGGCGCAACGATCGCCGCTAGACCCTGGACAGCGTCATGGTGACGGCGCGCTTCGAGCTGGGCTGTTAACCCGGCGGCGGCCTTATCCGACATCGGGGCGATCTGAGCAGCGCGAAAGAGTGAAGTAAGACCCTCTAGGCCCGGGATCTCCCCCGTCTCCTCGTAACGGGTGTCCATCAAACGCATCCATGCCTCGGCTCTCGCCTCAGGCTCGAGCGACTGGAGTTCATGCAGCGGGTAAGAGGGAGCGTCGCCACCAGGCGATGTGCAATTAAGTACCAGCCTGCCGACGAGTTCCGGGTGACGAATCGCCAAATGCTGGGCGACCATGCCCCCGAATGAAGTCCCCACCACGTTGCACCGCTGCCAGCCGAGTTCCGTGCAGAGCGCCGCAGCGTCGTCTGCGAAATCCGCCATGGTCGGCGGATGATCTCCCAGCGACGTTCGGCCAAGTCCTCGCTGGTCGAAGTGGAGCCCAAGGAAGTGCTTGTTCAATTGCGATTGAGCTGGGAACGTTCGTCGAAGATCGCCACCGGTCCCTGAGATATGAAGCAGCGGGAAACCGTCGCCGTGAAGTTCGTAGTAGATCCGAAGGTCGCCAACATGGATGAACGGCATAGTTCAGATCCTAAGACCGCCCGATAGGTCGCAAGACGCAGCTCTTGAAGACGAACGGTTGCCGGATCAAAACAAACATTGATTGTTCCGGAAGTCATCAAAGGGCTGGACAGGGACATGCCGGATGCCTGCCCGGCCCTTTGACCAAGATGTTGAATGTGCGTGAAGCCGGCCGTTTAGAAAAGCTTGCGAGCGATTACTCGTCCCACAATCGATCCTCCCGTGGAGGCCATATTTTCTTGAACACCGGGATCCATCCAGGCCTCAGCGGTCGCTGCGAGCATTTCGTCAATCGAATTGCCCCATGCGGACCCCATCGCAGTTACCGGGGACGGTCCGTTAGAGATCATCTGCATGCCGCGCATGCCGGTTGCTGCGCCTTCCGCCTTGGACCAAAAGACATCGAAGTTGTACTTCCATTGCTCTTCGCTCAGAGGCATTCCCGATCCCAGATTTGAGACAACGTATTCGGCGTCAGTGTTGCCGACGACGACTTGCGTCTTTGCGAGGGAACGAGTGTTCACGTGAACACCCGTGTCTTGCATCATTTTTACCAATTCAGGATCTTGGTAGAAGGCTGCGTTGAGTTCCATCGCTGCGTCGGCAGTCTCAGTTGAGAAGCTAACCCCGACTGTCCCTGCCGTCGCGCCGCCCATCACGATCTGGCTTGCACCCACCTCGAGAGCGCCCATCTCAATGAGTCGGTCTTTCACCCAACTGTTGCCTGCCTCGGTAAATGTTTTGACGTCTGCTACTGACGCTGTCACGCCGTACATGTAAGTCATTCCACCACTTTCCTTCCTGCGCCAAATTTCTTTTGGCTGCTCATGAGCTAAGTGATGTGCCGAGAAACGAGCAAGGGGCCTCTCAGCGAGACGTCAGATACCCGAAACGCGGGAACGGGCCCCTCGAGGAGTGAGATTGAGAAACCCTAAGCACTCGTAGTTGGAAGCGCCAGAAATCCATGGTGATCAAGGAAAACAACAGCCCCGCCAGCGCCGATTCCGATTTAGTACCCCTAAGCACTCGTAGTTGGAACCAGATCTGGTCGTGGCTCGAGAACATCGAGAAATCAAGGCCACTCCTCGAATCAGTCATCCGGTAGCTAGTGACCCATGCGTCAGTTCGCTTATTTCGCTGCTGTTCTCTCTCCCATCACGCGTTGGAACCCGGGTGAGGTCCAATCCTGATGGCTGTTCCTGACCAGACCCGACCATCGGGATTATCCGACTCGCAGCATCTCGCTATCGACGTGTTGTTGACCGGCGGCACCCATCGTGAGGCCGCAGGGGCTGCTGGGGTGGCTCGTACGACGGTGACGGAGTGGGTGAACCACCGCTCGGAGTTCTGTCGTGAGCTGGAACGTCGCCGCTGGCAACGAGCCGAGCGGGTGAATGACCGTGTTGGTGCGCTCACGACACGGTCGCTCGACGTCATCGAGGAACATGTCGTGGCCGGTGACCTGAGGGCTGCGCTCGGCGTGCTGCGGCTCCTGCCCCGTGAGGCACTCCATCGGGCACCGACACCGCCTCCCACAGCCGAGCAGCGAGAGGACGTGGGAGCGATCCTGAGAGCACGCCTCGCCCAACTCGAAGCCCTCCCCGACTAAGCAGTCCCTATGGACGGTAGCGAGGCCTAGAGGCGCTTCGAATCCTGGTGTGCGTAGACGAACCCGCTCGGGTCCTTCTTGGGTGGGGCGATGACCCGCCCGGCCATGGCCTCAATCGCTTCGGCGTGGGCTGCAAGCGCTGCGGCCGAGGTGGGTGTGCTGAGTCGCTCCTCTGCGGCGAAACCGTGCCCGGTATTCCCCCCGCAGACGACCTGGGCTGTGTCGCGTCGGCCGGGTGTAGTCACGTCGGCCGCCACATAGACCAATACCACGCCGATCCTCGGACCACTCGTTGGGTTGGGCCCGGAGGCATGAACAGTGAACGGGTGGTGCGCAGTGGCCTCTCCAGGGGCGAGGGGTATGGCGATGAGCTCGGCTGGGTCGACAGCGGTCTCCTGACCGCGGCGAAGCATGACGTCGGCTCGCGCTTCGGTCTGGTGGAGGCGCTGGCCGTCGAGGTGGGAGCCAAGCTTGTACTGGACGCCGCCGTTCTCGGGTCCTACGTCAGTCAGCGCGACCCAGACGGTGACGGCTCGATCCGGCGGCTCGAGGCCCCAGTAGGTCGCGTCCTGGTGCGGGGTGAACCGCTTTTGGGTACCCGCGTCCTTGATCGGGACGTTGGAATCCCACAAGAGCACGTCCGGCCCAAGCAGTGTTGCGGCGAGTCCGATCGCCAGCGGGGAGAAGGCCAGCTCGTCGACTGGGCCGAGGACAAGATGTGACTTGTAGTAGAGACAGTCGGCCCTTCGAGCCGCAGGCAGCTGGGCGATCTGGTCCTCGAGCTCGCGGCGAAGTCGAGATGCGGTCTCGGGTTCAACGACGCGCGTCGGGCCAACGACGCCGTCGCGAGCCCATACTTGTTTCACGACGACAATTATAGGTAGCAGCCCCGCCAGCGCCGATTCCGATGTGGTACCCCGTACGGGATTTGAACCCGTGCTACCACCTTGAGAGGGTGGCGTCCTAGGCCGCTAGACGAACGGGGCAA